>Ga0164241_10001991_pt1 | contig 23238 bp, 19 predicted proteins | sample OricomyardsoilBY_FD_108780 | JGI IMG/M metagenome (GOLD analysis project Ga0164241, IMG submission 108780) | Backyard soil microbial communities from Emeryville, California, USA - Original compost - Back yard soil (BY) | ecosystem: Environmental > Terrestrial > Soil > Unclassified | place: USA... | reverse complement strand
TGGCGACTGGAACGGCGCTGATCACCACGATATCCCAGGACGGTTCGCGGCGCTTCACGCGTTCCACCGTGCCCTGCGCGTAGTCGCTATGAAATGCGCCGGTGAAGTGAACGACGATCGCGTTGTGCGGAGCAGCCTGCTTCGCCTTCACGATAGACTCGGCCATAGTCTCGTCCTTCACACACTGCGCCACATAAAAACGCTCGGCCATCGCGGTCGGGAGTGAATCGCCGGGCTCGGCAGCGCCGCCGGAGCCGGTGGAATGCGAATGCATCTCGTCCATGAAGCGCGCGTGATAGTCGTCACTCGGGCAGACATTCTCTCGCGCGGCCGTCAGGCGTTCGGCTGGAGTGAGCGAGTCGAGTGCTGCGAGACCCTTGCGACCAACTGCGGATGCGAGCGGGCGTGGGACGTTGGCCGCGATCACGGGCCAGTGGTGTGCGCGGGCGAGCTCGACGAGAGGGCGGTAATCGGTGGTGTAGTTGGGCCAGGGACGGGTGCGCGCGAGGAAATCGGACTCGGAGATGCGAGACGAGAGATAGTCATCGAGAACGGGCTGCACGTCGCGCTCGAACATTTCGAGCGAGAGGACGACCGGGCGATTGAGATGGGAGATTGCGTCGAGAGTGGCGAGCTCGGCGCGATGGGTTTCGGAATCGTCGTGCTGTTCGCCGAAGAAGACGATGTCGGCGTGAGAGAGCCGGTCGAGCATCTGAGACATCGTCACGTCGCGGCGCGTGGTGGGCGAGACTATGCGATAGCCGAGGGGCGCAACGGCTGCTGTCGAGGATATCGATGATGATGCGGGCGACGCGACCGGCACAACGCGACTTCCGGCCGATGCGCACGCCGCGGCAGTGAAGGCAAGCGTCGTTGCGATGACGGATTGCGCAGCGAGAGATGTGCGACGGTGTGTCTTCGATGAATGGGAATGGTTCATTTTGGTCTTTTCGTCGTGGCGGATTTGAGGAGCGTCAACGGCGCACGTCCTAAATATCAGTAGAGTGCGTCAGCCGTGCTACAGCCGACTTGTGAGATCGACACCTATTTTCCTTTCTCCGGGAAGGGGTATCGATGAATCAGTGGGTCGCGAAGGTTCTCGAGCGCGCGACGGAGGGTGAGTGAGTCTGGTCGCGACCCCAGGCGCCGAATCTTCGATACGCTGTAGGCTATTCCGCCACTGTCACTCGTATCGCCTATATTTTCAAACATCCCATGCGATCGAATACCAGTGGCGTAATGAAAATCTCCGAACGTCGGCTCGAAGATGAGTTGATCGAGAAGCTCCACGACCTGAAGTACGAGTTCCGCAACGATATTCGCGACCGCGCGGCACTCGAGAAGAACTTCCGGGAAAAATTTCAGACGCTGAATCGCGTGACTCCCACCGACGCCGAGTTCAGGCGTCTCCTCGACGAGATCGTCACGCCCGACGTGTTTGCCGCGCACACGCTCCGTACTTTACACTCGTCAACATCGACGACCGGTGCAAGAACACGTTCGAGGTTGTCAGTCAGCTTCGTATCAATACCGATTATAGCCATCATCGCTACGATGTCCTGCTGCTCGTCAACGGGGTGCCTGCCGTCCAGATCGAGCTGAAGACACTCGGCATCAATCCTCGGCGCGCGATCGAGCAGATCCCGGCCCCGGATCATTCGGGCGACGAAGAACGGTTGGTCCTGATTGGTCATTCGAACAGCATGTCGGGGTCGTCGTCCACATCGAGCGCGACGAAACCATTCGAATCATCAGCGCTCGATCCGTCAGCCGTCGGGAACGGATAACGTATGAAGAAGGCGAGTAGCCCGGGGAAGCGAACACCCACGGGCGACGATATGCGGCCGGAGTACGATTTCTCCGGCGGCGTGCGCGGCAAGTATGCAGCGCGATATGCTGAGGGAACGAACCTCGTTCTTCTGGCGCCGGATGTTGCGGCTGAGTTCCATACCGCGACTGCCGTCAACAAAGCGCTGCGAGATGTGATCAAGGCGAGATTCAAGCGCCGCACGGCATGAGATACGCGATGGATGACCATCGTCGACTTGTTGTAATCGAAGGGCCCGCCATGCTGGTGCAATCCGGGGTGAGGGCTTGCGCGGTGCACGATCTGACCACGTATTGCATATTTGGTTAATCGTGCGGGTACGTCGAATACCTCGATACCGGCGGTAACAGCGTGAATCCACTCGTGTGAACGGCGGTTTTTCCGGGCCACGCTGTTAGTTCTTGGTCTCTACCCGCTTGCCCAAATACCAGCCGAACTTCATCGTATCGTCCCAGTTCCTTCCCATCTTCGCGAGGATATCTTCGCGTTGGATCGGCAGCAGGAATCGTTTTGCAATCGCGTTGTCGATGGCCGCAGCGGCGGCTTTCATGAAACCTTTCCGGTTGCCGTAACGTTCCTCAATCGATAGTCTGGGGTCGTGTGCGGCGAGGCGTTCGGCACGCGTGCGCGCGAATGGGATGAATGCGCCGTTGAGGCCGGAAATGAAACCAAAACGCGCAAATTCAGGCATCTTCCAGTCCCAGGCAGTGTAGGTGCCGAGCGGCACTGAGGACATGGCGCCACGCCAGCCGCCAAGTTCGTTGCCGTCGGCATCGACCGCAGGTACGAGCAGCGGATATCTTGCGCCGACACGCACCGGTTCGGTGATGATGCCTTCGCGCGCATAAGCGCGACCCATATCAAGCTGCCACAGTGGCGGAGGATTGGTTGGCACACGGATCCCCGGAATCGCCGGGAATTTCAGATCTTTCGCGGCGACAAGCGTGGAGCCCAGTACCGGGGCGATTGTCGGCGGCGGCGCGACCTTGTCGACCACCCACTTGCGAAGGTTCTCGAGCTGAGCATTCATGCCGTCCGCCAGATCGACATTGGCATTGTAGGGGTAGGCCGCTTCGTTGCCGGCTTGGGTGAATTGGCCCGGAAACTTCAGCGCGTGCGGGACGCCGGCAAAGTAATAAAGCCGACTGTCCGCTCCCAGCGCGACCCGTTGCTTGCCATCGGTGGTCGTCTGCAGCAGCGACGCGATGCGCGCCCAGTATCCGGAACTGCTGATGATGTACATGATCTTGGGCACGGTGTTGTCGTGCACTGCGCGGTCCAGCAGGCCGGCGTTGCCTTTGCCATCGATATCCGGCGTCGGAACATCGGCGAATGGATACAAATCCACGGCACGCACATCGCTCAACACCGAGTTGCCGGCTTCGCCGGGCATCGCGTAACGGTGATTGAAAGAGCCGCGACCAGCGCCAGCGGTAGTTATGAGCATGCCGTCGAACACGCGCTTGCGGTCCGGGCCTGTGTTGAAGCCACGGTACACGAAGTCACGCAGGAAACGCCCACCCTGCGAATAGCCGAATGCGAAGACCGCGACGGCGTCGCCGGGGCGATCGTTGATGGCGGAGGTAATGTTCCTGTACTTCAGGTGCGTCGCGAAATCACGAAAAGCCGCCTCGCCCAGACCCATTACTGCTGCATCCTCACCTTCGTAGACGAGGCTGAAATACGTATCCGCAGCCGCAGGTTTGTCCAGCACGATGGCGCAGCGTGCATCGTTTTTCCTCTCGACCGACACTGCCGCAAACTTCCATGAATCACGTGGTACCACGGTGCCTGTGTCGTTGAAAGCTGCCAGCAAACGAAGCACTGCCGTGGGTTGTTTTGCGTCGTGCGCGCAATAAAACCCATTGTCTGCCAGGTCGAATGTCTTGTGGTCTGGCGTCATATCTTCGGCCGCGAAGCTGGCACGCGCAGCGCTGTGTACGTGCGCAACGGGGACCTGGAGGCCGAACTGATTGGGTTCCAGTCGCGCCTGCCAACCCACCCACGCCAGCGTATAGCCCAGTTTGAAGAATGTGGGATCTGTCAGCTTCTTGACCTTGTCAGGCGACATCAGGTCGAGCCCGTCTTCGGTTTCGAAGAAAACGCCGTCCATGTCCGTGCGTCCACGGTTTGCCACTTCTATCAACGTTGTGTGATTACCGCGCGCGGCGTCGACTGGGCGAATCATCACGAACGGACCTGAATACTCGACCAGGCCACGCGCATCGACCGGTGCAAACCGGATATCGGCTACATCACGTGCAGCTTTGCTGCGCGGGTCCATGGCGTAGTGAACTGTGCCACTGAGGACTTCATACGCGCCCACGTTCCCAAAGGACTGACCACCAACCCAGGGCCGCCGACTCGTGACGTCCACAGACACGACCTGTGCGTACGACAGCGTGGGTGTAATAAGGCAAGCAAGCAGTGCAAGACATTTCAGCATGGTGATCTTGATTCTATTGGACTAAAACAAAGAGACCGTAGCGGCCAGGCGGGCAGACGTATCGGCGCGATACGGATATGTCACGATGTTCGCGTCGACGGTTTACGGCATCACCACGGTTGGTGCGCGGCACTACCGTCGCATTCACCCGAGTCATAGTCGGCACGTGAAAGACCGGCGAGCATCTGCGGCATCGTCACATCTGCGCGCGTTGATGGGGAGGCGATGCGAGAGGTGAGGACTGGAGCGAGCGGAGTCGATGATGCCGGCGACGCTATTGGTGTAGCGCGGTTTCTCACCCTGTCACGCGCTTCTCGTTGTTCCCCCGGTTCTGATCCAGTCGCGTGACGAACGGATCGACAGCAACGAAATCGGGCGCGCTGGGCAGAACCGTCATCACATCGATGTGGCCATTGACGACACGGTACTTGCCCAGATGGAGAAGACGTCCAGTGCCGAAATCGCCGTCGCCCATGGCGACGTCGATGAGCTCACCGTCCATCGATACTGGTACGTCGGCATCACCCCGTCGCGCGGTCTTGTTCACTGATATGTGAGCAGAGATGCGAATGCGTCCGTCTGAAATTCGGGTCGCGACGGCGGTGTCCACGCGCAGATCATATATAGTACGATCGCCCAGCCATTCACGAACGAGTCCGCTGTCCATTGCAGTCGGGGCGCGAGCGATCAGCGCGTCGAGCATATCCGTGGATGTGGCCGGTCTTCTGGCTGCGCCGTCATCGCCACCGTGTTCCGCGAGCAGCTGGTTCAAGGCGCTGTCCACAGTCGCCGTGCCGAGCAGATGGCGCAGGCCGTTCATGACTACAGCGCCCTTGCCATAGTATAGATAGTCCTGACCCAGTACTTCGAGCAGCGGTGGCTCGCGATCCGCGTCCGCGGCGCGATCGGAGAAGTATCTGTCCTCGTCGAACGCTATCATATCCGGTAGGGCGCGCTGGCCGTACATGTCATCGATGACGAGTTGCTCCGAATTCTTTGCGAGTGTCTCGACCATGAGAAGGCCACCGGAGGCGTCGGCGGGATCGAGCCTGAGTCCCCACCATTGGTGCGACACTTCGTGCGCGACTCTACGTGCTACGAGATCGACATCGCCAGAGTGCAGATCCGACAGGAAGCCACGATTCTCGGTGAACAGGATGAGACCCGGCATCGCGTACCCGCCGAACGAGCTCCACAGTGGGACCTCGGCGATACGAAGAGTTGATCGGTCGTACCTTCCGTAACGCGAGCCGAGCACGTCCAGCGAACGCGATGCTGCAGCGAGCATGCGGTCGACGTTCGAGGCGTGTGCCGGATCGTACCAGACTTCCACTGCAACGCCGGCATGTGTCACGCGTCGCACCGCGTAGCGCGCAGAGAGCACGCCCCAGACTGGCGGGACGGGGGCGTCGACGACGTATCGGAAGTAGCGTCGTCCACCGCTGCTCCATGCGGAATCGAGCCGTCCCGGAGCGAGCGCGGTCTGATCAGAAGACGTGGAGACGACCGTCTCGAAGGTCGCCCATGGCATATTGAGCGAAGCATCCTTACCAGCAGCACGCAGAGAAGCGGCAGAGACACGTGTCGGCAGCTCGGTCGATGGACCGACGAGGCCGGCTTTACGGCGTTCGGTAGAGTCGCGCAGCTCGTAGCCTTTGCGATATCCCAGCACAGGAAGGACGGCGGATTCGGAGATGTAGCTGCCGTTCGCGGTGACATCATGTTCCGGAGCAGTCGCGCGGATGCCCGCGCGGTCGAGCGAGACATCGAATGTCAAACCGATGTGCGCTCCCGGCGCGACTGGCCGCCCGAGCGCGAAGGTGCGCACTCCGAACTCCCGATCGTACTGCACGAGCTTGCTGCCTTCAACCGAAATGCTTGAAGACGCAGCATCGCGCGGTACGACAACCACGATAGTGTTCACGGGGACGCCGGTACGATTCTCGAGCCGGTAGGATCCGTGTACGCGAGCGTATCGCCTGGCTGGATACAGATCGACATTGGTGGCCACCGCAACGACGCTCAGCTCGGGACGATCGGCGGACGCGCGGTATCTGCGCTCGTAATTCGCACTCCAGGCGAGTGAATCATCGCGACTGCGCCAGTCGTCCGCGACGCTGATCTGATAGTACAGTGCGGCGCCAAATACAATGAAGAGCACCGTGGTGGCAAGTGCGAAGCGTCTGCCGGTGCGACCCAGGCGCCGTGGAAGATCGAGAAGTCGTGCGCCTGCGGAGACGTCGATTCCGCGAGGCCAGACGCTGCAACCGATGCAGGCCAGCAGTGCTGACGCCGCGCCCCAGTAGAGCATGAATGCGGAGAACGAGGGTCCGACCCCGCCGAAGCCATCCATATCCGAAAACCGCGACGTGGGTCCGACGCCAAAGTGCCACAGCGGATACTCGAGTCCGACGGCCGTTCCACGGTATGCAAGAAGTACGAGAACGACGAAGACGAGCATGCCGATCCATCGATTGGCACTGATAGTCTGGATCGCGAGCGCCGCGACCGCAAACATGGACAGCGGCAACACCGTGAAGAAGAGTACACTCAGATAGAGAAAAGGCTGCAGTCGATAGTATCCGTGCGTCAACTGTACGCACATGGCGACCAGGATCGAGACCAGCGACAGCGTCACAATCACAGAGACGAGCGTGAGCACGCGTGACAGAAAGAATACCGCGCCGGGAGCGGGAGTTACGTCGATGATTGCAGAGACGCGCAGAATTCGATCACGCCATACGAACTCAGCGGCGTAGTACAGGATTGCGACGAGGCCGAGTGCGAGCAGCGGCGACGAAATCGAATCCAGCATGCGTCCGGTGGTGGGCAGGATGTGGGTGCCGTACTCGGCGCCGAGATCACTCACGGCCTCCATGCCGATCATGAAGGCCCACAGGACGATCAGAGCAATGAAAATCCATCCACGCAACGTCTGCCGCATTTCGAGACGCGTTGCGGATCGAAGAGCTGGCCAGAAGGTTCGTGTTACTTCGGCTGGCGGCGTCGGTACCAGGCGGATCGTTGTGGTAACGACGGGCTTCAGCGGTGTTTCAGCTCTCGTAGTGTTTGGTCGCGGAAATCGCAGCTTGAAGCGGCGCCTGCTCGCGATGCGAAAATCGAAGAAGAGGTACAGAAATGCGAGCACGGCCACGGATACCGCGAGCCACAGCGCGCGGTTCATCAACAGGTGGCCGGTGAACGCGATCATCCGGGTGTTCCGCTCCGGCACTGTCCAGTAGCGCGTCTGCTCGTAGAACGCCGACAGTCCGAACGGATCCAGCAGCGCTGCGCGCGCGAGTCCCTCGGGAGTTGGAGATGCGCCGGCCATGAGTGGCGACTGCACCAGCAGGGCACATACCCAGTAGAGCGCGTAGATCCCAACGCCACCGATGTACGTGGCAAGCGTGCTGCGGGTGAGCAAGGCGATCGTGAATATCAGAGTCCCCACGAGTATCAGGTTGGGGACGACGATGACGAGGAGAGCCCACATATACGCCCATGGGTGTACCGGTCCGATCAGCGATGGATCGATGTGCAGCAGGAATGGACCGGCCATCAGTACGAGTGTCGCTATCACCATGACTGCGATGGCGGCGAGCATTGCGCCACCGAAGCGGGCGCCGAGGTATTGCGCCTTACCGATCGGGGTGGAGTAGATGATCTCCGTCATCCCGCTCTCGAAATCGCGGAGCCCGGCGTTGACGCAGAAGAAGGTGAGACAGAACACGCTGAAGAGACACAACAGCCCGAGCGATTGTGTTATCGCGTAGGGCGAGTTCAGATTCACGCCGGCGGGTGCATAACCGGTACCGATCAACGTGATCGATCCGAGAACAAAGGCGAGCGCTGCTGCTGCGAAGCTGATCTGACGCGTCTGGTATCGCCATTCGAAGTTCAGGATGCCACGGACTGCTGGCATAGTGTCAGCTCTCTTCCGGGAAGCGTCTCTGCGGTGTCACCACGCTGAAGTAGACGTCTTCAAGCTCTGGCTCGACGCTGGAGAATGGAGCACCGGGATCCTGTTCTGACAGCACGCGCAGTCTCGTGAGACCGGCATGAAGCTGAGCGGAAAGCACGTGCATGGATTCGCGGTAGGACGTGACGTTCTGCTTCGGGATGGTCGCGCTCCAGACACGTCCGTGCAATCCGGTCATGAGTTCGTCGGGCGTTCCCTGACATACGACCGAACCATCCTGAAGAATCGCCATTTTGGGACAGAGTTGGCGAACGTCCTCGACGATGTGAGTCGACAATATGACGATCACGTTCTCGCCGATCTCGCTGAGGAGATTGTGAAAGCGATTGCGTTCTTCGGGATCGAGTCCGGCCGTCGGTTCGTCGACGATCACGAGGCGTGGATCGCCGAGCAATGCCTGCGCTATGCCGAAGCGCTGACGCATGCCTCCGGAGAAGCCGCCGACCGCCTTGCGCCTGTGATCCCATAGATTGGTCTGGATGAGCAGCGCTTCGATCTGATGTCTGCGCGCGCGCCCGTCGACGATTCCCTTGAGCAGTGCGATGTGTTCGAGGAGGTCGAACGCGGAGACGCGCGGATAGACGCCGAAGTCCTGGGGCAGATAGCCCAACCTTCGACGATGAGCGCGAGGGTCGTTGAATATATCAACGTCATCCAGGGTGACCGATCCGGAATCAGGCGACTGAAGTGTAGCGATCGTTCGCATGAGCGACGACTTGCCGGCGCCGTTTGGTCCGAGCAGTCCGAAGAGACCACAACCGATGTTGAGTTCTACATCGCGGAGGGCCTGGACGCCGTTGGGATACGTTCTATTGACGCGGTTGATCCGGAGCGTCGCTGTAGTGTCAGGAGCTTTCGGAGGGATTTGCGTATTGTCAGTGTGCGTGGACATCGTGAAGGTGGGTCACCCGGAAAGAGCCGGGGGTTGCAAACGGTTGCTCTCGTCAGCGTGAAAGAGCTTGCGAGAGCAACCGTGTGCCGCGTTCTCGACATCCGCAGCAGCGCGCGCATCGTTCTCTTGTGCTCTGTGTGGACTCGCTCTGTGACTCACCTGGATGGTCTGCGGGGCGCCGGTCTTCTGCGGCTCGCGTGGCTTGTCGGAGAATGTCACCGGGTCACCGAAATTCCACTGGCTGTGTTCCCGATCCTTGGGCGTGACGGCCAGCATGTTCTTGAACATCGGCATAAGCTCGCGCTGCGCTGGCGTTACCGCCGAGTCCGCGATCTCCGGTTGCTCCCAGAAAATCTTCCAGTAAGCCTTGCTCGTATTCTTTACGCTGTCGAGCTCGGCCTTGCCCGGATCACGACCTTCGTGTTGGGCGAGGAAGTTCCCTAATTGGATGTAAATCGCGCGCACTCGGGCAGAGTAAACCGAATCGTCGTGTTGGAGCGCCGCGATCTGCGGCTTGGTGAGGAAGAGCGAATCGCTGTTCATCAACAACAACTTGTGGATGCTCGATGTACGTGACAGATAGAATGCAGCCAGTGAATCCGCTGTCCGTCTCGCGTAGCCGTGCGGTCCTTTCACAGGCTCAATCGCGCGGCGCAGCTCCTGGATATCGTAATTGACCGAGAGGTCGAAAGAGAAATCGAGAGTGATCCTGAATGGGTTCCGCGTCAACGTGTTGATGGGACGCGTATCCGCAAAGCGTGGATTCACCGTGTACCTGAAGCTCTTCGACGCGGGATCGAAGCCATGCGGAACGAGCAGAACGGGGTCGACGACCGGCTGGCCGCCCCATCCTCTCAGGCCGCTGCTGCCGTGAAGCAGCTGGTCGACTCCGCCGAGGACGTTCTCGAAATAGACGTTCGGTGTGACGCGACCGAGCCAGCGGCGCGGGAACGGCGGCCTCCACTGAAGATTGAGCATGGCGGTCCACGGTCCACGGCAGCCATTGCGTGAAGCGGCTCGCCCGAGATTGGCGAGGATGCACTTTCGTGCACTTGACGATCCGGTCGCCATGAGCGATCGCAACTGAGTTGACAGCGTGGTGTCCACGCCGAGCGCCGGATTCGGAATGAATGCCCGGTCGCCACTCAAGCCGTCGCCATTCACGTCGCCCTGCACGATGGGCGTGAATGGAAGTCCGGATTGTATGCGCGTGAACAGTGTGACTGCCCCGGTCTTCTGCGTATAGAGGCCGAGAGTGTACACGATGATGTTGCGCGCGTCGTTGTTCGATGGAGCCCATTCGGTAAGACGTGGATCGCCGAATGCAGCACCGTCGAAACCGCGGAACTGCCGACGCGACTCCTGCAGCGTGTACGATAGCGACGTGAAGAACGAGAAGCCGGAGCGAAACCGGAGCTTGAATACATCCGGAGAAATGGTAGTGGTGAGCTGACCACCGTAGCCGCGCAGATCACTCGTACGCATTCCGACACGTCCAAACAGATCCGACTTGCGCGACTCCGCAGGCGACACCGTACCACTTGGCGCATCGATCGCGGCGGTCGACACGAACACTGATCGATTGCCCTCGGCGGGCAAGTTGAACCGCGGTGTTCCGGCGAAATTGACGTCGATGGTGCCGGGCTGTGAGAGATCGTACGAGCCAAGCACGCCAACTTTGAGCAGCCAGCTGCTTATGTTGGACGACCAGTCCAGCGATGCGCGCCAGCTGTGCGGCACGTCGTACGATGGGCTGATCAGCGACACGGCGGGAGCATAATCTGCCAGCAACCCGGAGCCGTCCATGCAGCGCGTCGGAATATTACCCGGATCGCTCTCGAACATGGACCAATCAGGCGACGGAACAGCATTACCGACACACGAGAGCTGCGATGTACCGTTCGGCAGTCCGGTTGCAGAGGATGCGCTCGCGAGAATGTCGGGGCGCAGCAGATCTCTGAAATCACCGATCCCACCACGAATCACTCCCGTAGTGTTGCGATAGAACGTGCCGATCTGGGAATTGCTGCCGCCATTCCCGTTGGCCTTGTCGCGGCTGTACGTATATGAGAATCCCACTCGTGGGCTGATGTGAATGCGTGACGGTGCGACGTTTGTACGCACTCCGAGCGCTTCAGCCAGCGCTGCATCTTGTGCGGGAGCGGAGACGAAGCCATCAGCTTCGAGTCGTGCTCCGTACAACACACTGAACATGCGTGACGGAGCCCACTGGTGAGCAAATGCTGCCGCTGCATTCCATACTGTTCCCGAGCTTGCAGGATGCGACAGTGTGCGTGAGAAACTCGCCGCGTTACCATCCGCGAGATCTCCGATCGAATTAAACGTGTAACTGCCAAGTTGATTCGGGAAAGAACTCTGGCGCGTTCCGTCGACCCGGCCCCAGATCAATTCCTTGAAGTGGTTTCGTTTTCCGCTTGTGTTCCATGTGGTTTGATTGGAACCCTCGAGTGTCCAGTTTCGTGTTATCAATCAACGATTGACCGCCGCCGAGTACGAGGTTTCCTACACCGACACTGTTGGATGCATCGATTGTCGGAGATAGAACGAGAACGTTCGCGCCTGGTATGTCCTGGTACGGGGTGAGGTGATTTCTGACTGTGTTGACTCCCAGTCGTGTCTCGGTCAGCACCATTCGAGTTCTGCCCACGTAGCTGCCAATCGTGAGCTGAGCGCCGAGTGCTTGCTGTGTGTGCTCCGCGGCGGCAGACGGTGCGCTGAGCGGCGCGAAGCCGATGCCGCCGTCGCGCGTATAGGTCACGTAGCTGGTGAGCGCGCGGGTTGCGAGCGTGTCGCGAGTGTCGTCAAGACGACCGAGCCAGCTGAATGCATCGTGTTGCTGCGACGTGGGAATGCCGTGACCTGAGAGTGAGAGGCCGAGTGGTGTTGCGATTCCGAACAGACGCGATACGGAATCTGGCGACACGCCGGCACGGACGAGTAGATCGTCGTCAGCGACGAGAAGTGTGGCAGGATGACTCACGCTGTGTGCGAGATCGACAGCGACATTGTAAGTGAGTGCATTCCGGATAAGCTCGCCGTCGGCGCCGAGACTTCCGCGCAGGACGCCGTCCTGTACGCCCGCTGCGTGACCGACTGCATCCGTAAACTGGAGCGACGACGGACTGAGCGTCAGAAAACCACGGCGCTTCTGATAGAAGCGGTCGCCGGGGCTGAGCTGCACGTCGATGTTCGCACCTGAGAATCCGCCGCGAGTCGGATCGAAAGTCGCACCTGTTACTCGGACACTGGTGTTCGCTGCTCGCGGAATCGAGCCGGCGGACATGCCCATGCCATTGAGCGTGGTAAGATTCGATTCGGCTCCCGATCCGAGTACGGATGGTCCGGCGCCGGTCATCGTGATGTTCGACATCGTACCAGCTATGGCATTGAGATCGCCTGCCGTGGTGGGTGATATCTCGCCCTTGACTCCATCCTCCCATTTCTCCGACGCGCCCGTCTCGGGAGTGTATGGCAGAATCTTCCACAAATGAGATGACGGAGTCCGTCCCCACTCCATCCCCGATATCTTTGTTTCTGCCCGTCCAGACTCGTTCGCACGGATTCTTACCGGCGGGCAGGAGAGAAACAATCAAATCGACGACTTCCCGCGGCACCCGGGATGAGAGCGCGGATACGGGCGGGACCCGGATGTTACTCCGGAGCCGCTTCAGGGCTACCCCTGCAGTCTCGCAACTCGCGACCAGTGCAATCCTCAGCGCTGCCGCACTGCTGCATCCTCTCGCTGCCGCTGCTCAAACCGTCGCGCTGGCCGTCTCTCCTCCAGCGAGGTCCGTTCAGACAGCATCGCCAACAGGAGCGTCCACGACGACCGTGGCATCTCCTCTATCAGGTGACGCGGTGCTGCGCCATCTCCGCGAAACGGTTGCGTGGTATCACACCATTGAAACGATCAGGCAGAATAGCGACCTGTCCGACGGCACCGGAACTCATGATGAAGTGCGGAGCTCTTCACTCTCGGCGCTGCGGTCGGCGTTCGATTTTGCTCGCGCTGCCGCGCGAATGGCCGACCTTTCGGCGCATGACGGGAATCCGAACACGAGTACGCCCGATACGTCAGACGATGCCGTACGTCTCGCCCGTGCAGCGACGCGAGTATCGGCCCGGACGGATACGATCCAGAAACGCATCGCCGTGATCGACTCATCGCTAGCGCACGCAACGCCATCGGCGCGACAGACGCTCACTGCACAACGTGCGGAAGCGGTAGCCGCCCTGGATCTGGCGCGCGAGGTTCAGAGAACTGTCACGCAGCTTCAGCAGTTCGCCGTTTCCGCAGCGGCGCATGGCAGCGGGACAGGCGGTACTCTGACGTCGCAGGTCGAAGAGATCGAACACACTGTGCCGGAGGTACGCGACAATAATACCGGTGGATCCGGCGGTAACGACAGCGTCACGCCGACCGTCACTTCCACAGCTGGCGGCGTGAAGATACGGAATGACACCACTGCTGCTGCTTCGTCAGTGCCGACGCTATCCGAAAGCAGCGTACAGCGCTCTTCCGGACTGGTGGCGCTCGTTGGGGAGTGGCTCGCTCTCCGAAGGATACGGCACGAGTTCGATGCCGCAATCCGCCAGACCGACAGCCTCGGCGGCGAGCTCGACAGCATACGTACGCACGTCTCGCTGCAGGTGCGCACGTTGATGCGACTGCGCGCGAATCCCCTCGACAGCGCGTCGACTGATCCGCAACAGTTGCTTGCCACACAGCTTCAACTCCAGAACGCCACAGCGCAATTCAAGGAACTGGCCACGCTGGTCGTGCCGCTGAGCGAGCAGGACATATCGACCGATGACACTCGCAACTCGCTGGTGCTGTGGCGTGGAACGTTCGACGCGCGCTCCGCCACCGTGCGCGACGCGCTGCTCTGGCGCCTGGGTGTGCTTATCGCATCCATACTGCTCGTCCTCCTGATTTCGGATGTCTGGCGCAGAGCAACTTTCCGGTACCTGCGCGACACTCGCAGACGCAGACAATTCCTTTTACTTCGGCGAATCGTCGTCGTGGTAGCTCTGTTGCTCATCGTTGTGATGGGCTTCGTATCACAGATGGGATCGCTCGCCACGTACGTCGGCTTCCTCACGGCGGGGCTCGCCCTCGCACTGCAGAACGTGATCCTCGCAGTAGTCGGCTATTTCTTCCTGATCGGCCGATACGGTGTGCGCACGGGTGATCGCATCACTCTCGCCGGTGTCACCGGCCGAGTAATCGACATCGGGCTCGTTCGCATCTATCTCATGGAGCTCTCGGGTCCCGAGCTGCAATCCACCGGGCGGATAGTAGTGCTATCCAATTCCGTCCTGTTTCAACCGCAGGCGTTGTTCAAACAGATTCCCGGCGCGGATTACATATGGCACAGTGTGACCCTTACAATGCCGCCGACCACTGATGTACACTCCACGCAGGCACACCTGGCAGAGGTCGCTGCTTCCATATACGCAACCTATCGGCAGTCGATCGACGAGCAGCACGCAACAGTCCAGAAGCTTATCGATTTCGATACATCGCGACCGGAGCCACGTGTGGACGTGCACTTCACCGAGCGCGCCCTGGAGTTCGTGGTGCGATATCCCGTTCTTCCCGATCGCGCCGCAATGAATGATCAGCTCATGACCCGCGCACTACACGACGCTGCAGGTCAGAACGCAATGTCCGACGCAAAGCTCGCGATGGGGGACACACCCGCTCTGACGTGAGGCGGAACCGGCGTCAGAGCGCAACACCATGACACGCCTTTTACCTCATTTACGATTGCCACACGGTAACGTTCATAGCGTGTCCGAATCGAAATCAACTCGACGCAGGCTGATCGCCGTCATCGTCGTGGCGACGCTTATTGTCCTGGTCCTCGTGATCGTCGACCTGGCGATCGGCGGCCGTCCCGATCCGCCGCAGCTGCGTGCCGCGGCGACACTGCTGAATGGCTCCTGGCGATTCCATACTGGCGACGACCAGCGTTGGGCAGATCCCAACACTGACGATGGCGATTGGGAGTTGATCGATCTGACCGCCGCGCCAGATAGCCGCGACGGAGACGTCGGACTGCCCGATTACGTCGGCGGTTGGATGGCGCACGGTCATCGCGGCTACACAGGATATGCCTGGTACCGGCGCGCAGTCGACGTGCCGTCCGGGCGCGCATCGTGGGATATTCTCGGGCCGACGCTCGTCGAGGACGGCTACGAGCTCTACTGGAACGGACGATTGCTGGGCGGATCTGGCAGGCTCGGCGCACATCCGCGTGTCGTCGGCACGCGACCGATGCGATTCGCTCTTCCCGCTGGTGCGGCAGGCACTCGCGGAGTGATCGCCCTCCGGGTCTTCATGCTCGCGAGGTCCGCTCCCAGCGCAGACGGCGGCGGGATGCACAGTGCGCCCATGCTGGCTCCGCAGTCTGTTGCCGACGCGCTTCACAGCGCGCAGTGGCAGCGAACCGTCGCCGGTTACATCGTTGATGCGGTCGAGCCGCTGGCAATGTTCGGAGTCATCGTGCTCGCGCTGTGGTGCTGGCCACGCAGCAGCCACAAGGGCTTCATCATTCTCGTCAGCGTCGCGCTTGCGCTGACGGGAATTCGGCGCCTGAACAATGCAATCGCATCATGGACCGACGTGCTGGACCTGCCTACGTATTCATGGCTCGCGAAGGTGATGTGGATTCCGACGGTCGCCGCATGGATCATGGCCTGGAATCGTTGGAGCGAACGCGCGTGGCGCAGCATCGATGCGTTGGCGGTAGTGCTGGCGGCGGCCGAACTCTTCGGTGCATTCATCCCGTCAGCCAGTGTGACGAATGCAAGCCGGCTCGCATCGATCGCGTTGTTTGTGGTGATCGGAGTACGCATTGCCCGAGTGGGACCCATGCGCATCCTGGCACTCGTCGCGATGGCCTTGGTCGTCGCGGTCACGTTCGGCGAGCTGCTCGACCCAATCGGCGTACCAGGAATCTGGTTTCCGTTCGGCATTGGCGTGTCGCGGTCGCAGTACATCTACGCCGGCCTCATTCCGCTCGTAGCGATTCTTATCGTGCGAACCTTGCCTGCAGAAGGAACGACAAATCCAGATTAGCGGTTTCCACCGTAGTCACACGGAGTTTCGTATCGACAGCGCCGGAACCGCGGCGTAGCTTCCTGATTGCGCTCACTTGAGAGCAGGAGTACTGTCTACTCGTACCGGAGGAGAAAATGCTCGCTGTCGAGATGCAGGGCTGCAGCCATCCCGCCGATCCGGACGGACCGATCTGTGGCCTCAGGCCCCCGGAAGATCAGCCTCCGTCACGCGTCCGGCGCGTCGCTGTCGCCGTCTTCTATCTTGTGCTGATCTTCATGGCATACGGCGCTCTGGTAGTCGCCGTCGATCCGCTTGATTGCCTTGGTGCGAACTCCTGTCGTATCTCTACCTCGCTGCTGATCGATTGCATTACCGTCGGGTGGTGCGGCCTCTCGTTCGCCGCGGCGATTGCTGGATGGAAAGGCCTGCTGCCCGGCGCTCGCGCTAGGCGGTCCGCAAGTCTTCGATCGGCCACCGAATGACGAACGTCGATCCGCCCTGGCAGCCACCACTCGGAGCTGAGCTTTGATCTCGCCGGAACACTATCGCGACGTTCGCATGAAGGCGAAGCACCACATCCAGGGGAAAATTCTTCCTGACGGGCAGATCAAGATCGTGCGCGTGTTTCGCGGACCCCTAAAGCGAGGCGCCATTCTGGCGCTGCAATTCAATTTCCGGCCGGACGATCCGCCGAGAGCAGGGGATCCGCTGTATTCTGATTACGGTGCCTACAGGAAAGCCAGGTACGTGGAAGCATTCCTCGATGGTGACCCGCCGCAATTGGCCTGGGAGCAGGTCAAGTTTCTCTCCAGGTGGACGTGGCGACCGACGGGCGATCCGAGTGTCATCGGATACGATTGGTAGCGGAGGGAGAATCTGCTTGACAGGGCGCAGCTTCGCGTCCAATATCGGCAACGCCGCGAATCATTTGTGGGCGGCGGTCTTCCCTTGCTGGAGCGACGAGCATGAGCGAGCAGGTGCCAGCCCCACGGAAATCCGGTCACAAAGCCGCCGCGATCGCACTGTGGCTCGTGTCGACCATAGTCGCGATCGGGATATACAATGTTTACAGTCCCTCGCAACAACGACTGAGACAGTGTATCGACATGGGCGGCAGCGGCGGCACTCGGCAGTGCGATCTGCCGAGCCTGGCAATCGCGGCCATCTTCATCGTGCTTTTTCTGGGCTGGGGCGCAGCCGCTCGCGCGTGGCGTAACGACTGAACCGCATGCGTGCATCGCGTCGGTTCGCCGCAGTCTGCATTGTGGTTGGCGTCGCTCAGATGGGCGCACTCGCGTCTGCGAGAGCGCAGTCGCTCGCCACTACTCAGGATATTGCGCGGTCCGACAGCTATATGAGCGCCGCGACCGTTGCGATCGATGCTGCCGCAACGCGCATCTTTCGCGCGGCCGGTGAGCGCTACACATCGCCGCGTGTGGTGGGCTATCAGGATTCGATCCGCACGGCCTGCGGTGTACTGCAGCCGGAGAATGCGTACGCGTGCCGGCTGGACGGCAGCATCTACTACGACCGTGCTTTCATTGCATACCTCATGCGGCGCGCGGCGAACAGGAGCGGGAGCGACGGAAGCATCGCCGTGATATTCCCCGTCGCGCATGAATGGGGACACGCGCTTCAATACATGCTGGGCATCGCCTACACCAACAAGGACAGATCGGAGCACGACGCGGACTGTCTGGCGGGTGTTCTCATCGCCGCGTCGCGGGGTGGCACGGCGCTCACGTCCAGCGAGATTGCAGATGCCGGCTACACCATGCAGTTTTTGGGCGATCCGCCGATGGCTACTGGCGAGTGGGCGCGCGTCATGGAAGATATGAACACGCGCACCCACGGCGGATTTTCCAATGCACTCGGCGTGCATGGAAACTCGGCAGAGAGGCTGCAGACGTTCCGTGACGGCCTACGTTCCGATGTCAGCTACTGCATCGGCGAGGTCGCGCGGTTTGGAAAAACCGCCGGATTCAGCCGGCCGACCACCCGGTTACCGTCCGATGCACCGGGAGTGATTCACTGGTTCGTCAACGACACGCGAGACGCGTACGAACTCGCGCTGGCGCAGCACAAGCCACTCGTCCTCGCTACAGGTGGTTTCGACGCGCCCTACTTCCAGCGTCTCAAGGCGGGAGTGTTCAGCTCAGCCGAGCTCGCACAGCTGGCTCCGTACGCGATCTTCGCGTACTCCGACCCGAGCAAGGATCTGACGGCGAAGAACATCGGCGCCGCACTGCAGTACGACGCATGGCCGGACATCTCGCTGCTCGCACCGAACGACACCGCGCTCGACGAGGAAGCTCGCATTGTCGGGTGGTTCGATGCAAAGACGGTCACGGCGCAGCTCTCCAAGCACATGCGTGCCCACGGGTGGCTGCCATCGGCCACACCGACGCCGACGACGAGACCGCCCTGGATGCCGCCTCTGCCGGCCGTGCCGAGGTGAATGGGGCTTACGCTGCTCCGCTAGCCGCGAGTGCGCGAAGCTCCTGCATCATTCCCTGCAGCACCGGCGTCCTGTCGTAGATCTCGCGCATCGGCTCGAGCAGATCCAGCGATCGGCGCGCACATACCTGGGCATTGAATCCATTGCGCGTGGTCTCGGCTTCGTACCGGGCATTCACATCCTTCACGAATTCTTCACTGCGATATGCGGAGCCGGCGCCGTGCTTCTGCTCGAAAGCGTCGCGCATCTCCGCCTTGACCACATCGAAGCCAGGTGCGAATTCCTTCATCACCATCTGAATCAGCGCATGCAACTCGCCCCACTTGCGCGCGGTCAGTGCCATCTCCAGCATGGTATTCGACTCGCCGGCCTTATTCCCCTTCATCGGGGCGCCGAACTGGTACCGGTACATACGGTTTGCCGGATCGACGTACGTGAAGATCTGGATGTGGCGTTCCTTTGACATGAAGCCCGCCGGCTCGACCTGATACTCCGCGTCGACCAGACCGACGCCCGGCAGTGCGACCATTCCCTGGCGCTCGAGCATGGCGATCTGCTCGCCATACGTGACTTGTGCGGCCGGCTTGTGGCTGACCTTCTCGGTGACCGCGTCGATCAGCATGTCGCCGCCCTTCTCTACGAGGGTTGACAGTGAGCCCGCCATATCGGCGACGCCTGGCAACACGAACGCGGACGTCAGCGACACGCCCTCCATCACCTGCTGCGCGATGGTCTTGGCCGCATCGGTTACATAGATGTGGCCGTATTTGAAGTAATACAGCACACCGCGCTTCTGCATCGAAAATTCCGCGCCTGGTCCGCCGTCTGCACGGAACAGTGGCAACTGATAACCTTGTGCCTCACCGTCGCGCGACTTGAACAGCGAGCCGGACGCCAGTATGTCCAGCGCTGTCTGTTCCGGGATGATGGGATTGCGCGGAATGGAGTACTTCTGCTCCGTTCGGGCCACTGCAGCGCACATTCGATCTCCGGGATGGAATTCTTTGAACGCGTCCAGGCGCTCGAGCGGTTGTATCAGTCGAGCCGACAGAGTATAGGATTGCCACCAGTTAGGCGCAATGGTATCCGACCGCAGCTTGCCGTCGCAGCGCTAGAGCCGTTGCGCCTGCCATTGGACGACTCACTCGACGGAAACCGGGGTGTACACAGGTGGGCGTCAGGTCCTGAATAGGGTGGCCGAGGGGTGCGAAGTCCAGTTGACGGGCCGAGTCGATGTCTCACACGCGAGGGGAGCCTTCTGCGCACGCTGCTGGGTTAGAGTGCAGATATTGCCGTATGAGACGGGGGATGTGAAACGCGTGGAATAGCGTAAATCCATCTGGCCGCGGGAGATACGTCTTGCGCCGGTGAGTTGGGCGGACATCTTATACTGCGTGCTCGCAGCGTTTTGAAGCAGAGCTTGCAGTCTAGTAGGCGTTAGGCGGCCCAGCAGATAAAAGTGGAGGCAGCCATGATTTTCTATGGCTGCCTCCTCTGGTGTTGCATAATCAACCTCGTATTTTCGAATACTTGCTGGCTTTTCGATAGCGGACCAGCGTAATCAGTAGCCACGGCACAAAGGCCGGTGCGAATTTCATCGCTACGAGATTTGTCAACACCAGGCAAATCAAAATGGTGTTATCTACCCGGTGCATTCTGTATCACCTCCTTGGACGGCAATGTGTGGGAGCCGGCGACCGTCCTCTCGGCGGCTCACTTATAAGTATTGATGACCATCCTGAAAACGCAGTTTTTGAGAAGATTACTTTCTCAGGTGGCCTCTGCGCATAGATAAGTCTTGGCGATCTGGCTGGATCGCAGGGATTAATCATTGCCTTCATTGGGTAGACGGAGCGACAGCCAAGGATTCGCAGTTCCGATAGGGGAATGATCAGCGTACGTTTGGGTGCGGTGACTGCCCTCTATATAAGTAGTCGTTCTGGCCGCGGAAATTCGCAATCACGGAGCGATGGGGAGATAATTGCCGTGGCTCGCCTAACACTCGTTGAAGCTGACGGGCGATCTAATGATGCTCGCTGCGCTCGCATTTTTTTGGTTCGCCCACAGCTTAACTAAAGGCGTTGGGCTGCTTTGGAGATTTCATGACTGATCCAACAGGGAAAACCCTCTTCGATGCCAACAAGGGAATCGTGCTAGGCATCATATTTGGCACCGCTATTGGCTTTGCATTTGGCGCCCATGTTCTTGGTACAGCCATTGGTTTTGTTATTGGCTACCTTTATGACCGCACCGAAATATTCGCCGGGCTCAAGCGGCACATTGAATCAGACACAAAAGATGATGGAGACGCAGCCTAACAATTCATTCGAGCCGAAGCCGCTTCGCGGCTCGGCTTAACTCAAACGTTGGGCGGCGAACATAGTAGCTCGTTCGGGCTGGACTCGACGTCTTTCAAATCTTGCGTATCTTGTGCATATAAGATTTGCAAGGAGGAGGCGTGCTCGAACCGAACTCGGTCGACCAAGTATTGCGCGTGCTCGATCTAGCGCGGCAGAACCGGCGCTTGGGTTTCGATACCGCCGCTGCCTGTAGCCGCGCGATTCAATACGTCGCCAAAGAAGCCAACGTCAGGTACCAGACGATCGGCGACGGCTGCAGACGGCTTCTCGGACTCACCGACATGTCTGAATTCCATCGCCTCATCGAGGACTGGTTGGCTGGTAATCCGGCGAAGCTCGTTGCCGTCCTCAAGAAGAGTGCGGTTCCCGCGGCTTCGGCGCGCATCGGCGCCTTCTTCGCAACGGGCACCAGTTCCTCGCAAATCAGCGATGGCCGAGTTCCGAGTAGCCGCATCGGCACCTCTGGTAGAGAGGTCCCCTCGAAACCTGTGAACGTTACGGTTGACGATGCCGACGCACGCATGCTCCGCGTTCTCGCACAATTGGAGGGTCGCGAACCAGCCGTCTTGGCGCTTGACCTTCTTCGAGTGGGCATGCGAGATCGATTCCGAGCCACGCTCGCGTGAGTCGGCATCTCGACCTCGCCGCCCAACGAACGCTGCAATTGACAGGGGATCTTTGGAGTTGCGCGGGCTGCGCCCGCGCTCTTATTGGACTCGCCTGCAACTGAGCTAAGGCGTTGGACCGAGCACCACCTCCATCTTATTCAGCGATTAGGAATCATGCCGAAGCCTCAGACATGCCCCGAGTGCAACGCTTCGATGGAAGAGGGCGTGACCCTCGACCTCGAGAGCCGTCGGACGCAAACGTGGCTCCGAGGTCCCGTGGAAGAAAAGCGGTTGATCGGAATCAAAACGCGTGGGAAGGAACTCCTGGCGGTGATCAGCTATCGCTGTCCCAAGTGTGGATACCTTAAGACGTTCGCGCCGCCGGTTTAACGAATGCTGCAGCCGTCAAGGGAGCTGAGGATGGCGCGGGCGGGCTGCGCCAGCGCTCCTGTTCGATTCCCCTGCAGCTGAGCTCAGGTGTTAGACCGCAACATACGCAGAATCCGTGAAAGTCGCTGTCATCCAACTCCCAGTGGCGATGTGTTACGATGGCAGTGGGGAGTGCTTGCGAGATGGCGCGACGTGAGATCTACAGCTCGCGTACACACGGACGGAGTGAACGAAGTCCGGAGGACATCAGAAGCCGCCGCTGATCTCGCGCTCGATGCGATAGCGGCCCTCCAGAGACCGCTGGAGGGGTGCTGTTAGTTGATCCGACTCTGAGCCGTTCATTCAGGTGGCAAATAATGTACGGTAATTCGGGGTATCCGGGACAAATGCTTGGGAGAGTGCCCTGATCCCGGAAGCGCCCGAGCCAATCGTTCGCCCGCGCGCTGCCATCTCGCCGGACGCGAACGCGTGCACTATGGCTTCGCCCGCGCGGCCCATGTATGTCACGGCTTCCGGCTCTATGTGTGCGATTCGGCGTCGGCCAGATTCGTTTCCAGTGATGCCAGAACGTCGAGGATTTCGCTTCGCCGGGATTCTGCCAGGAAACCCGCCGTTCGAGCTTCGAGTGCCGTCCACGCGTCTTCAACTCCCTTGCGTAGCGACAGACTCTTGTCAGTCGCTTCGACGATGATCGATCTTTTATCGGCAGAACTTCGCGACGTGCGCACGAGTCCAGCCCTCTCGAGTCGTTGTATTGTGCGCGTCATTGTCGGTGCTTCCGATTCCAGCATTCGTACCAGATCGCAGTGACGTTGCGGGCCTTCCGTCCAGAGTCGCATCATCACCAGTTCCTGAGCGGGATAAAGACCGATCCCGCGCAGCAGTTGGCCGGCCATCATCTTGTGAAGCCTGGCGACGCGGAAGATGGCATGACTGAGCGGCGCGAGTTCGGCGAGTGCGTCAGTTGCTGACATCGGCGATTGCAGGAGCGGTTGCAGGAGCGGTTGCAGGAGTTGCTTCATTCATCTTCGGATAATCGGTATAGCCATGACTGTTTCCACCGTACGCCGTCGCCATGTCGGGCAGCGCAAGCGGTGCGCCGGTCATGAGGCGTTCCGGAAGATCGGGATTCGCGATGAAGAGCTTTCCGAATGAAATCAGATCGGCGGCGCCGCTCTCGATCAGTGCGA
>Ga0164241_10001990_pt1 | contig 23240 bp, 19 predicted proteins | sample OricomyardsoilBY_FD_108780 | JGI IMG/M metagenome (GOLD analysis project Ga0164241, IMG submission 108780) | Backyard soil microbial communities from Emeryville, California, USA - Original compost - Back yard soil (BY) | ecosystem: Environmental > Terrestrial > Soil > Unclassified | place: USA... | reverse complement strand
CTCGGCGGCGGCACGGAGCGCCCACTCGGCGGCGGCACGGAGCGACCGCTCGCCGGTGCTCGCGAAGAGAGAGGTGCATTCGAACGCGGTGGGAGCGGTGGCGGTACCGAACGCGTGCTTGGCGGAGCGACGCGAGCGCTCGGCGGCGACCCCGATCGACAGCTGTCCGGCGCTGCGTTTTGCACGGGCAGCGGCGGAGGCCCCGCGTGCGGACGCGGCGGCATGGGCGCGCCGCCTGTCATGTTGCGTCCGTACGGGAGCGCCGGCGCAGTCGGTCGAAGCAGCGGCGCCGGTCGAACCTGACTCGAGGGAGGAATGCTCGACGCGATCCCACTCCCAGGTCGCGGCGGCGGCTCGCGCAACGCCAGTCGAGAGGAGAGCGGTGCTTCTTCGGTCGGGCGCGCGATGGCTCCGTTCATGGGGCGAGAACCTCCGGCCCCCGAAGTGCAAGGCGCGGGCCCGCCTTCCGGTGACGACATCGTGAACGATCTCAGCAGCGCCTTCGTCCCACGCGGTCTCACGAGGGGGACGGCGGATCCACCAGACCGCTGTCGCCCCGACACAATGACGACGGATCGATCTCGCCCGAGCGGACGCGCGATTACTTGGCCGCGGGGCGGACCCCTCACTACTCAGGAATTCGTGAAGACACTCGGAGCGATCGCAGCCCTCGCCCTCGTCACGGTTGTGCCTTCACTCGCGTACGCGAAGAACGCTCCGGCGCGGAAAGAGCGCGCCGTGTCAATCGGATCGCCGAGCGAAGGCAAGCTCGTCGGCGGAAAGAAGATCGCCGCGTCACCTACGTTGCGCGTCGTCGGAGAGCATCCGTGGGGACTGCCAGGTCTCGTCGACATGCTCACGCGCAGCGCCGATCGCGTCGCGAAGCAGCACCCCGGCGCGGTGCTCACCGTCGCAGATCTTTCCAAGAAGGGTGGCGGCGACGTCGACGGCCATCGCTCGCACGAGAGCGGACGCGACGCCGACGTGGGCTTCTACTTGTCGAAGAAAGGCAAGGGCTTCCTGGCGCCGCACTTCGCCACGATCGCAGAGGATGGCCGCGCGAAGGGCTTCGCCGGCGTGCACTTCGACGACGCGAAGAACTGGGCGCTCATCGAGTCGTGGCTCACCGATCCGCGCTCGAACGTCCTCATGATCTTCGCGGCGAAGCACATCGAGGCGAGGCTCCTCGCCTACGCCGTCGCATCGGGCGCTCCGCCTGCGCTTCGTGCGCGCGCCGCAGAGGTCTTGATCCAACCGCACGGCGCGCTCCCCCACGACAACCATTTCCACGTTCGCCTTGCGTGCCCGCGCGGTCAGGCCGACTGTCGGACCTACGCGCAGCGACCGAAGGTCGCGGCGCGACCGAAGGCCCCGCGGAGCTCGACGCGCCTGACGGCGAGCGCGACGGTCGATCACAAGGCGCACTCCCGCGCGAAAAAACACCGCTGACGGACGCTCTGCGAAAGTCTCAACGATGCCGCGGAGGCACGCGTGCCCACCTGACTCGGTGATCACGATCGAAAAATCCGCGTCAGCGAATTTGTTTGCAGGCCCAACGATGCCCGCCTAGCCGGGGCCGCATGCACCCCGTCGCCTTATGGCTGCTCGAGGTCATGACGCTCGTCGCGTCACCCGATCGCGCCGCGAATCAAAAGGCGTTCCCCGGGTACGAAGAGACGGTCGCAGAGCGTCGTGGTCGCTACGCCGAGATCGCAGAAGCTGCGCGTGACGTCGCCTACGATCCAGAAGAGAAGCCCGCGTTTGGTGGCAAGTACGGTCGTGCTCGCACCGCGGCGTTGATGATGGCCGTCGCGTATCACGAGAGCGGGTTCATGAAAGACGTGGACGTCGGTCCGTGCTGGCGCGGCCGCGCGAACACGAGCACGCGATGCGACTCGGGGCGCGCCGCGTGCCTGATGCAGATCCACGTCTCGGACGGACAGACCGCAGAGGGTTACACGCGCGAGGAGCTGTTCGCCGATCGCAAGAAGTGCTTCCGCGCGGGCCTGCACCTCTTGCGACGGAGCATGGCCGCGTGCAGCCACCTGCCGGAGAAGCACAAGCTCGCGTCGTACGCGTCGGGCACGTGCAAGGGCGGCCTGAAGGACAGCGAGTCGCTCATGGCGCTCTACGAGAAGTTCGCGACGCTCCGACCGATCCCGAAGGCAGAGGCCTCGAAGAGCGACGCTCCGAAGAAGGCCGCGCCAGAGGACGACGCGAGCGGAGCGAAGGACAAAGCGCCCCGGCGCGACGCGAAGTAGACCGTCGACGATCTCCGCGTAGACTCTCGGCGTGCTCGCACGCTTCCACGCCTTGCTCGCCGCGGCGAGCCCAGCATCGTTCTCCTCCGTCGTGGTCTCGGCTGCGCTCCTCGCAGGCTGCGCGAGCGGCGGCGTCGATCCCGAGTTTCCGACTGGACCTGCCGCCCCGATCGCAGGTCCCGCGGACGCGTCGCGCGTAGAGAACGTCGCGTGCTCGATCCCGATCGAGAAGGGCCGCATGAGCCTCGATCAGGCGATGCGAAAGTTCGGCGTGCCCGGCGTCAGCGCCGCGGCGATGGTCGGCGGGCGCGTCGTGTGGGCGCGCGGTTGGGGGTTCGCGGATCGCGAGCGACAGATCCCGATGACCCCGGAGACCATCCTTCAGGCGGCCAGCATCTCGAAGGCCGTCACGAGCGTCGGCGTGCTTCGCCTCGCGCAGGCCGGGGAGCTGAAGCTGGACGAGGACGTGTCGGACATGATCGACTGGGAAGCGAAGTGGCACGGTCAGCACGCGAAGATCACGTTGCGCGAGCTGCTCTCGCATAGCGCCGGCCTGTCCGTGCACGGCTTCAACGGCTACCCACTCACCAAGAAGGACAGCCTGCCCGACACGATTGGCGTCCTCGAAGGAAAGGGCAACTCGCGGCGCGTCGCGCTCGAGACGCCGCCGGGCACCGCGACGGCCTATTCGGGCGGTGGCTTCGTCGTCGCGCAGGCCGTCGTGGAAGAGGTCACCGGCGACAAGTTCTCCGACGCGATGTACGAGTGGCTCATCAAGCCGTTCGGCTTGCGGCGGAGCACGTTCGAGCAGCCGCTCTCGGACGACAAGATCCCGTTCGCCGCACACGGCTACCAGAAGGGTCGCGTCGTCCCGGGCGGCTACCACGTATATCCAGAGGGCGCGGCCGCGGGCTTCTGGACCACGCCGACCGATCTGCTCGTCCTCGCGTCAGGCCTCGTGCGCGCCTATCAGGGCCTCCCCGCGCCGCTCTCGAAGGGCATGGCCTTCATGATGCTCACGCCCACGAGCGCCGACGGAAAGTTCGGCATCGGCTTCGTCGTTCACAAGCGCGGCAACGTCATCGAGGCGTGGCACAACGGCGGGAACGCCGGGTTCAGCTCGATGTTCGTGTGGGACACGGATGGCAACGGCGCCGCGGCGATCGTCAACGGCGAGGGCCCCATCGCGAGCGCCGTCGTGACGGCGATCGGCGAAGAGTACGGCTGGCGAAAGTCGAAGGAGCACGGCTGCCCGAAGTGATCCGGGGCGCGGCGCGGTCTATTGCAAGAGGCCGCTCGAGCCGTCGACGTCGTCTGCATCTTCGTCTGCTTTGTCGTGGAGGTCGTCTTCTTCGACCGCGCCCTCGTCGCCCCACGCATCGTCGAGACTCCCTGTGTCGACCTCGCGTTCGCTCGGCTTCGCGCACATCGCGACGTGCCTCCCCGTCGCGAGATCCGCGGCCACGCGCTTCGCGATCTCTCGCAGCGTCGTGAAGTCGGAGCCGACGATGCGCGCCGAGCCGTGCACGCAGTCGATCTCCACCGCCTCGCTCGTCGCACAGCTCGAAACCACGGCGGCGAGCCAGTCGCAGGCGAGCGCTTCCGTGATCTCTCGCCCGAGGGCCGCGAAGCGGACGCCGAGCTCTTTCATCGGAAGCTCGAGCGCGAGGCGACGTCCGGAGAGCAGCGTGAGCTTCGCCGGCTCGAGCTCGGTCTCGTCGATCGCGATCTCCTCACGCGGGCCCTCGACGGGGCCGTCGAACGAGGTGCCCGAGGTCGACAGACTGGAATCTCCGTCCACGTTCGCCGCAACGCGCCCTTCGAGCGATCCTCGAAAGAGGTGAGCCTCACCGGCCTCGAGCGCGAGCGCCGTCCCGCTCGGCGCGGCGATCCGAGAGCGCGTGAGCGCGAGCGTCGCCTTCTCGATCGACACGGCGACTGCGCCGCTCGTCGTCGCTTCGCAGTCGATCATCACCAGATCCGTCCCCGTCTGTGCGCAGAGCGCCGGTGAGCCTCCGGAGAGGACGACGTCGCGCATGACGACCGCTCGGCTGTCCTTGGCGAACACGCAGCCGGCATCGCTCTCGATGCGCCCGCCCAGGATGTGGACGTCCTTTGCGCCGTCGAGCAGCGCGCCGTGCTTCGGCCCCCCGTGGATCGCGCAATCGACAAGCGTCGCGGCGCCGCGCGGCATCACCCAGAGCGCCATGTCCGTCCCGCCGCGCAAGGTGGACCGATGGAAGACGGCCGTTCCGTCGGCCATCACGGTCGCGCTGGGGAGCTTTCCGGTCTCAATCGCGCAGTCGACCATCTCGACGCGGCCTCCCTCGCCGACGGTGACGCCGCTGCCGCCGCCACCTCCCACTCGGCAGCGCGTGAGGACCGCCGCGGCGCCGAGCACGCCCACGTCGTTCGCGCCGCTCTCCGTGATCGTCGAGTCGGTGATCGAGACGTCGCGACCGACGCGGCCGTGCACGAACATCCCGGTCCGGCCGGCCCTGTCGACGCGGAGCTTCGTGATCGAGACGCTCGCGCCGCCGTGGAGGTCGACGCCGTTGTTCCCGGATCGCTCGATGTCGACGTCGTCGATCTCGAGCGTGCAGCGCTCGCCGATCGCCAAGCCCACACCGCCGGGCGCGACGATCTGCGAGCGTTCGACGCGGAGGAGGTTTCCACTCGAGAGCACGCCGGTGCCGTGGACGCCCGCGATGGAGCTGTCGAGGATCGAGCCGTGCGCGCCGTGCTCGAGGAGAATGCCCGTCTTCTCGGCCGACTCGATTCGGCAGCGCTCGACGATGACGATTCCGTCCTCTTTCCCGGCATAGACGCCGCAGCGTGCGCTTCGAAGCGTGCAGTCCTCGAGCTTCAGAAAGTATTTCCCGACCCACACGGCCTGCATGGCCATGCCGTCGGTGTTCGTGCCCGACTCGAGTCGAAACCCGCGCACGCGCGCGACGTGCCACTCGAGGATGATGGGCGCGCCCTCGCTCGAGCGAATCGTGACGTCTCCATCGGCGATGAGCTCGCACGAGTGGCCGAGGACGACGCTCTCCTCGTAGGTGCCGGCGCGGACGACGATGCGCGTCGCCTGACGTTGCTCGACGATCTTCGCGACCGCGGCCGAGATCGTCGTGAAGTCGCCACCACCGCTGGCGTCGACGACGAGCTCTGGCAGCGTGTCGACGGGGGGCGCGATGTCACTCGCGAGCTCGACTTGCCACGGCAGGTCCCACGCGCCGCCCGCGGCCGAGAGCTTCGCGGAGATCTTCTCGATGTCCGCGGCGTCACCGCCGAAGAGACGTCGCGCCGAGGCGTAGGACTCGCCGACTTCGGCCCACGAAGCGAAGCTGCGCTGCAGCTCGTGCGCGGCTCGGATCATGAAGCTCCACGCCGTGTCCGCGTCGAGAAGGTAAGCGCGATACGCCCAGCCGGCGACCGCCGCCGCGCGAGCGAAGTCCCACGCGGCGAGCTCGTCCGGCGTGTGGCTCGACCGCGCGGCGAGCTCGAAGCGCTGACCTCGAGAGAGGAGCCACTCGAGCGTCTCGACGGCGCGACTGCCAGAGACGACGCCCCAGAAGCGCCGCAGCAACGTGAAGGGAAGGTGACTGCGGAGGGGCCGCGCGCCGCCGCCGAGGTAGAGAGGATCGGCGCGATTGAGCGCGCTCAGGATCCCCTGACACGCGAGCACCCAGCGTTGCTCTGGCGAGCGATCGGGGGGCGAAAAGCTCAGCTCACCACCGCGGGCCGGGTGGAGGACCGTAGCCTGGCGGACCGCCATAACCAGGCGGACCGTAGCCGCCCATTTGCGGCGGCGGACCGTATCCGCCACCCATGGGCGCGCCGCCGTAGCCGACCGGCGCGCCCGGCGGCATCAGGATCGCTTGGGCCGCGTCGGGACCGAAGCCCGAGAGGTGCGCGACCATGTCGTCGATTCGTCCCGACCAGATGGTGTTCTTGCGATGCCCGCCGAGGTGATAGGCGATGGGCGCGATCACCCACGCCAGGATGCCGATCAAGATCGGGAAGCCGACGAGGTCGCCGTCGATCGCTCCCGCGAGGATCGAAAGCACGACGGTCGCCACGGGGATGCCGAGCGCCATGATCAAGATGTTGCGTCGCCCGCGATCCCAACGCTGGTTGCAGTCCTGGCAGATCGGCAGCGAGAACATCGCCGTTTTGCGCTGCGACGCGATGATGACCGACGCGATGATGATGCCGATCAGACCGAACGCGAAGAAGATGAAGACCCACTGCGGCGCGAACGAGAAGTTCTCGTTTCGGGCCGTGAGATCGTGCGGCTTGCCGCATTTGCAGCACAGCCCCGGGAGCTGCATGCCCTTCGGCACGGCGAGGGCGTTGCCGACCTGCATCGCGCCCATCGCCCCATACATGGGCATCGGCATGGGCATCGGGCCGTAGCCGTAGCCTTGTTGGGGGGGCGCGTAGGGGTTGTAAGGCGGTGCCACGGCTTCCTCCTACGATTGGCGTGGGGCGAAGTCACCCAACGCCGAGCACGATTTTTCATGGCTCCGCGCTCACACCGTGAGGGTCGCGATCAAGAACCCCACGCCATAGACCAGCGCGGCCGTGCCCCACAGGATCACGGTCTTTCTTCGACCCTCGCGCCACCCCCAGAACGGCGCCAGGACGGGAACTACGAGCGCGACCAGGCCTCTCCACCGGGGCGGATGAAAGAAAAGCAGCGCGAACGACAGGGCGACGTGGGTCGTCACGAGGGTGGCGAAGCCCACCACGAGCATGCCGAGGACGACGGCGTCGAGCACGAGGGCGCCTACTCTACACGCCGATCTCCGGTCCGAGGCGGCCTACCGCGTCTCCGGCGGCGGAGCGCATGTCCAGGCTCGAGAACCCCCCTTACGAGACACACGAGGTCTCGCACACTACACTCCCCGAACTCCATCCATGCGTAGAAGCGGCAGCCTTCCCGTCGTCCTCGGTACAGCGATCGGTTTGATGCTCTCGGGGGCGCTCGGTGTGACCATCGCCGAAGCCGAGAAGGTCCCGTCCGACACCATGGCGCTGTCGGACGTGAAGCCCGGCATGAAGGGCTATGGCCTCACCGTCTTCTCGGGCACGAAGCCAGAGAAGTTCGACGTCGAGATCATCGGCATCTTGAAGGGCTTTCGGCCCAATCAGGACCTCATCCTGATCAAGACGCCGAATCACCCACGCCTCGACGCGGCCAAGACCGTGGCCGGCATGAGCGGCAGCCCGATCTACCTGAACGACAAGATGATCGGCGCGTACGCGTACGGCTGGACGTTCGGCTCCGAGCCCGTCGCGGGCGTGACGCCGATCGAGAACATGCTCCAAGACGAGGCGAAGCCGCTGCCGCCCCTCTTCAAGCCGCGCCAGAACCTTCTGCCGCGCAACAAGAACGCCGGGAAGGTCGGCACGACGATCCTCCCGTCCCCACGCGCGCTCGGTGGTCTCTTCGAGGTCGGCTCGTCGAGCGTCCTCGCGTACGACGTCGAGACGCACGCCCACCAGCTCGCTGCACGCTCTGCGCGAGAGAATGGCAGCAACTCGGTTGCGGTGGCGCCGGCCTCGACGCCCATCCTCCTCGGCGGCCTCTCTCCGTCTGGCGTCGCGCTCGCGGACAGCATGCTTCGACCCATGGGTCTCGAGCCTCTGCAGGCCGGCGGCAGCTCGACGACGGTCGAGGCGGACGCACCGACGGCGTTCGTCAACGGCGGCGCGATCGGCGTCCAAATGATCCGCGGCGACATCTCCGCGATGGGTCTCGGCACCGTGACGCGCGTCGACGGTGACAAGCTCGTCGCGTTTGGTCACCCGATGCAGGGCGGCGGCGCGAGCGATCTCCCGACCGCGATCGGCAAGGTCCACTGGATCCTCGCCAGCTCGAACCGCAGCTTCAAAATCGGCGAAGCCGTGCGACCCATCGGCACGCTCGTCAACGATCGGCAGAGCTCGATCGTCGTCGACACGAAGCGCGCGCCCTCCGTCTTCCCCGTGCGGCTCGACATCGACGGCGTCCCTGGCGCGCCGAAGACCCACTGGGAGTCCATCTGCTCGCACGATCCGTTCATGGCGCCGATGTTTGCCGCGATGGCGGTCGGCAACGCGCTCGAGACGACGACGGCCGAGCGCGGCGACATGACGTGGCGCGCGACGACGAAGCTCGCGATCGCCGGCTACGGGACGATCGACTTCAAGGACTTCGGCGCGGGCTCGGGCGATCCCATCGGCTCCGACGCGTTCATTCGCAGTCGCGCCGTCCGCGCGATGGGCGCGCTCTTGAACAACCCCTGGGAAGAGGTCCACATCGACTCGATGGACACGAAGGTCAGCGTCCACTTCTCGAGAGACGTGGCGCTCCTGCGCGGGACGACCGCGGTCGCGACCGAGATCGATCCCGGACAACCTGCGCGCATCGAGCTCGAGATCGTCCCGTACCTCGGCACCCCCGAGAAGAAGGTCATCGAGGTGCCCATCCCGGCGGGCTACGAGGGCGAAGAGGTCGAGATCGAGCTCGCGCCAGGCTACGAAGTCGAGCGTCCGCGTCCGGCGCCCGAGAGCGTCGCGGATCTCGTCGCGGGTCTGGTCGATCCGTCGTTCCCGGAAGAGAGCATGGTCGCCACGATCAAGCTCAAGGGCGAGAGCGGCGCCGCGTTCCGTGGACAGGTCGCGACGCGCCTGCCGCCCGGGGCGGCCGACACCGTGCGCATCACCTCGAGCTCGGTCGGCCCCGAGACGTTCGGCTCGGTGCAGCAGACGTCCTTCCCGATGAAGCGCTTCGTCGTCGGGCGCGACCGCGTGCGCGTGCAGATTCGCGACTCGGTGAAGTGACCCGAGCGCCGGAGCGGTGTCAGAGGACGCCACTCCAAGAGACCCTCCCTCCGCATCGACTACTTCGAACGGACCATGAGAACAGCCAAATTGCATATCTCCCGCATCGCAGCTTCCTCGGCCTTGGCGCTCGCGCTCGGTCTCGTCTCGGCCTCTGCAGGCGCAGTCGGCACGCGTACGTTCGATCTGTCTTCGTTCGACGACCTGTCGGCTGGCGATCTCTCGGGCGTCTCGGTCGACTCGCGCGGTCATGTGCGCGCAGGCTGGACCCTGGGAAAGACCGCGATCACCGACGGTCAGAGCGCGTGGGCCAGCGTCGTGCTTCCCGACGGCAGCGTCCTGGTCGGGACGGGTAACGAGGGCAAGATCCTGAAGCTGACGGGCGCAAAGTCCGAGGTGCTCGCGACGACGGGACAGATGGCCGCGAGCGCGATGGCGATCGCGTGGAATGGTGACGTCATCGTCGGCACCTTCCCGAACGGCAAGCTCTACCGGCTCCCGAAGGGCGGCGGAAACGGCGGCGCGGCGAAGGAGCTCGCGACGCTCGAGGGCGCCGAGTACATCTGGGCGCTCGCTTTCGACGAGAAGTCCAAATCGCTCTACGCGGCGACGGGCCCGGACGGGAAGATCCTGCGGATCGACGAGCAGGGCAAGGCGCAGGTCCACTTCGACGCCGAGGATCCGCACATCGTGAGCCTCGCGGTCGGCGCCGACGGCAAGGTCTACGCCGGCACCAGTGGCAAGGCGCTGCTCTACCGGATCGACGCTCCGGGACGCGCGAGCGTCATCTACGACTTCGACGCAGACGACGTCTCTGCCATCGCCGTCGCCAAGGACGGCACCGTGTGGGCGACGGCGAACAAGTACGGCGGGTCGTTCTCGCTTCCCTCGAAGAGCGGCGGCGCCGCGGCGCCCTCACCTCAGAGCGCGCGCCCGACGAAGGGCGAGGGCGTCCTCTATCGCTTCAAGAATGGCGTGGCCGAGGAGATGATCTCGAACAAGAAGGCGCACTTCTCGTCGCTGTCGCTCAGCGACGACGGCACGCCCTTCGTCGGCACGGGTGTCGAGGGGCGCGTCATGACCGTCGACGACGACCACCTCGAGCGCATCGTCGCCGACGTCGAGGAGCGCCAGATCACGAACGTCGTCATGAGCGGCAAGAAGCACTACGTGCTCGGCTCGGATCCGATCGTGTTTCACGAGATCAAAGGTGAGGGCGGACAGGACGCGATCTGGACGAGCAAGGTCCTAGACGCTGGTCTCCCGGCAGAGTTCGGCACGCTCTCGTGGAGCGGTGCCGGCGCGGTCGAGGTCGAGACCCGGACGGGCAACACGCTCGAGCCCGACAGCGCCTGGACCGCGTGGGGCGGGGCCCTTGCGCAGCCCGGAAAGGTGAAGCTCGCGAAGGGACGCTACGTGCAAATTCGCACGCGCTTCGCGAAGGATCCGAAGGCCTCGTTCGGCGAGGTCAGGCTCTCGTTCCTGACCGACAACGCCCGCGCGCTGCTCAAGGACGTCACGACGGACGGAAAGAACCAGCGCAGCGGAAAGCTCGCGACCGGCCTCGTGACGAGCGGTGGCAAGGCGCCGAAGCCGACGACCACGGTCGGCTTGAAGTGGGAGGTCGAGAACCCCGACAAAGACGACCTTCGCTACCGCGTCTCCTATCGCAAGGACGATCAGAAAGAGTGGCGCGACGCGCTGAAACCCGGCGACGTCTACACGAAGACCGATCTCGACTGGGACACGACCAGCTTGCCAGAGGGCCTCTATCGCATTCGCGTCGAGGCGAGCGACGAGCTCGTGAACCCGCCCGATCGCGTCACGCGTCACTCGCTCGAGAGCGGCGTCGTGCTCGTCGACAACACGCCCCCGGTGTTCAAGGCGCTGACGCTCACGGGGCGCCGCCTCTCGGGTGAAGTTTCCGACGGGCTCGGCCCGATCTCGCGCATCGAAATAGCGCTCGCAGGCACCGATGACTGGCGGCCGATTTTCCCGACCGACGGCATCTTCGACGAGGCGAGTGAGAAGTTCGATGTCGACGTCGGCACGATCGTCCCGCAGGGCTCGCGACTCGTCGGCATTCGCGCGTACGACCAAGCGGGCAACGCCGTCTCGAAGGAGCTCGAGGCGAAGTGACCTCTCGCGTGGGCTCTTCCGGCCGGCCGCTCGCGGCGCCTGAACGCCCCGGAGTGGCTTCCGCGGCGAAGATTCGGTAAGACGGCTCCACGATGTCCGACGGCGACCGCGACTACGGAAACTTCGTCTACAACCACCCCGCGCTCTGCGCGGTCGTGCTCGCGCTCCTCGTCGGCGGCACGTTCATCCGAGCCGTGTTCGCGGCCGCAGAAGAGGCGTCCGAGCACGAGGCTGCCGAGCACGCGACGGCAGAGCACGCCGCGCCCGGCGCTTCGGGTGCGCACGCCGCCGGCTCTGGCGCCGCGATGCCTGCAGGCGAGCACGCCCCAGCGCATTGAGTCGTCGGATTCCGGTCGTCGGATTTCCGGTCGTCGGATTCCGGTCGTCGGATTTCCGGGTCGTCGGCTTCCTCTCCCCTCGCTCGCGGTACTACCGGCCCCTACCTTCGCTTCGCGACCGCGCTGACGTCGATCTCCCGAAACGGGGAGCCATCGGCGGTGCCGGTCATGCCCAAGATCATCGCCTTCCGGAACGGGCCGAGCCGCCCGATGAGCGGCATCGCCAGGTCGCGCAGGACGCCGAGCACGTCGTAATTGCTCTGGAAGAACGGCGTGAGCGCCCGCGTGATCGTCTCGTAGTACGTGAGGTGCGCGCGCCTGTCGTTCGAGTAGCGGTGGAGAGCTCGGACGACGTCGCCGTCCTCTGTCTCGAGCGCGTCCGCCAGGATCATCGCATCGTAGAGCGCCAGGTTCGCGCCCTGGCCGAGCTGCGGGCTCATGGCATGCGCGCTGTCTCCGAGGTGCACGACCGCGCGGGTGTTCCACGGACGCATCACCACGTCGTGGTACCGCGAGAGGAGCACGTCCTCGGGGCCACGAATCTGCGCGACGACGTCCTCTGCGTCCGGCTGCATGGCGACGATCTCTTCGCGCCACGCGTCGAACCCGGAGCTTCGCCAGGCGTCCACCGTCGAGACGTCGATGCTCCAGAACAAGCTGACGAGCGGCACGGCGCCGCGCTTGCCGTCGACGTCCGGGCCGACGCCTGTCGGCAAGAGACCGAGCATGCGGCGCGTGCCGTCGACGGTCTGGAGCAGACGCTTCTGAAAGACGTGCTTCGGATCCTTCGCCACGAACCAGAGCGCGCCCCAGGGATATGGCTCTGCGGCGCGAGCCAAGCCGGTGTCGTCTCGGAAGCGAGATTTCGCGCCGTCTGCGGCGATCACGAGATCGTGCGGGCCTCGGCGATCGCCCTTCTCGTCGACGACGTAGAAGCGCCCCCCGGGTGCGCGCGCGAGGCCCTCGCACGCGAGACCCAGCTCGAGCGAGACGCCAGGCTCGGCATGGACCGCGGCGTACAGCGCGCTGAACAAGACCCCGCGATGCAGCCCGACGCCGAAGTAGCTCGGGTTGACGTCGGCATACGTGAGCTCGATGAGCGGGCCGGCCTCGTGGCGAACCACCTTCAGGCGGTCGAGGCGTTCGCCGCGCGAAATGACCTCTTCCGCCAGGCCGAGCCGCGCAAGCACGGCTTGTCCGGTGGGCTGCAAGATGATCCCGGCGCCAATCGCGGTCGGGCTGGTGACGCGCTCGTAGATCGTGATCTTGTGGCCTTGTCGCGCGAGAAAGAGCGCGGCGGCAGGGCCGGCTGTGCCACAGCCGACGATGCCGATGTCGAGGCTTCGCATGGATCGCGCGATGATACGCGTTCGGGCCGTCGTCGCCGTGCTCTCGCGGCCGGGAAGCTCGCTCGCGCGCCGACACCGAGGTAGATCGCTCGGATGCGCCTCGCTTCGCTGTCGGTGCTCGCCGCGGTGCTCGCGTTCGCGTCGTCGGCGTGGGCCGACAAGGTCGCCGTCGCGCCGTCGCATGGCGGCGACAGCGCCGACCACGATCGCGAGCTCGATCGTCAACTGGCCGCGGCGCTCGCGTCGCTCGGCCACACGCTGACGCCTCCCGAGGACGTCGCGAAGGCCCAAGCGGCGCTGCCGTCGGCGACGCTGACGCCCGACGCGCTGCAAGCGCTCGGCGCGAGCCTCGGCGTCGAGTGGGTCGTGACCGCGACGGAGAGCGAAGCGGTGACGAGCGTACGTGTCGAGCTTGGCGCAGCGCTGGTCGGTGGATCGCGCTTCGAGTCGGTCGCGCGCGAAGTCGACCGTGGCAAAGAGCAGGTAGAGCTAGCCGAGATGGCGCAGGTCCTCTTGCGCAAAGAGGGTGTCGGGACCGGCGCGCTGCCTTGGGAGAACACGAAGCCTCTGCCGGGGGCGACCGGCGAGGGGACGACGACCGTCGTTCCACCGAAGGCCGACGCCGAGCCCTCGGGTCCGACGCACATGCAGTTCCTCGCGAGCGAGGCGGACGTCGATTCGACGTACGACGCCGATCGCCACTTCTTCTTCGGGCTCGGTATCGGGTTCGACGTGCTCGCCGCGCGGCCCTCTACCGCGCGTGGAACGCCAGCCGCGCTCACCGGCACGTTTCGCATCGGCGGGTCGATCCCGACGACGGGGCTCGAGCTCTTCGCCGAGCTCGGCGGGCACCTGGTCAATACGCCATCGGTGATCTTCGGGGGCGGCGCGCGCTACATGTTCACTCCCGTCCCGACGTTCGCTTTTCACCTCGGGCCGAGCGCACGCGTCGATGGCTACGCCGTCCTCGGGACCAGCGTGGACCAGGGCAGCACGTCGCTCGAGACGTCGACCGAGATCGCGCCGAGCGTCGTCGGCAGCGTCGAGATGGCGCTCGGCGTGACGCCGCTCGTCCAGCTCGACGCCCATGTCGGAGAGGTGCGTTGGATCGGGCTCTCGAGTGGCGACGTCTTGTCCGTAGGCATGGACCTCGGCGCGTCGCTGCGCTTCTGACCATGCTCACGGTCCCGCTTCCGACGCGGCGCGCGACGAAGGAGCTCGCGAAGAAGCTCGCGCCCCTGCTACGCGGTGGAGAGCTCGTCGTGCTCGCAGGCGAGCTCGGGGCGGGCAAGACGTTCTTCACGCGCGCGCTCTTGCGGGCGCTCGGCCTGCCCGAGCGCGAGCCCGTGACGAGCCCGACGTTCTCGCTCGTTCACGAGCACGAGGCGCGCATCGAGATCGCCCACGCCGATCTCTATCGCCTGAAAGACGCGACCGAGCTGCCCGAGCTCGGTCTCTACGACAAACGCGCGAACGGAGCCGCGCTCGTCGTCGAGTGGGGCGAGCCTTACGCAAAGGAGCTCGGCGGCGACGCCCTGTGGGTTCGCTTCGTCCTCGAGGCCGGGGCCCGGCGCGCGGAGATCTCGAGCGACGGTGAACGCAGCGCCCAGCTCGAGCGTGCGCTCGCGACGGCATGACGTCAGGCCCGTGGCGCGAGGTCGCGACGCGACCCGGGTTCGATCGGTGGGCGTCGAGTGGGGTCGTCGCTGGGCCGAGGCGCCCTGCCGGACCGCATACAACCCGCCGCCTTCCTGCTAGAAACGGGGCGCGATGAGCGAGGACGGCGAGGAAAAGAAGCGGGGCACGCTCAACGCGCTCCTCGCTCCCGTCGTCTACTGGCTCGACAACATCGGCAGCGTCATCTCGCTGACCGGGCAGACCTTGTTCTGGCTCGTGCGACCGCCTTATCGCGTGACGCAGCTCCTCGGCGCCATGGAGTTCATCGGCGTCCAGTCGATCTTCATCGTGGCGCTGACTGGGACCTTCAGCGGAATGGTCATCACGCTGCAGACCTCGTATGCCCTGCGCGCCTTCAGCGCCGAAGGTCGCGTCGGAGGCATCGTCGCCGTCTCCCTCCTGCGAGAGCTGGCGCCGGTCTTCACGGCCATCATGGTGACGGCGCGTGCCGGCAGCGCGATGGCGGCCGAGCTCGGCAACATGCGCGTGACCGAGCAGATCGACGCCATCACGACGATGGGCGTCTCGCCGGTGCAGTACCTCCTCGCGCCGCGGCTCGCAGGCAGCGTCCTCATGATGCCGCTCCTCTGTGCGCTCTACGCCACGGTCGGCATGGCTGGCTCGTACCTGGTCGCAGTCCTCTGGCTCGGCGGTGACGCGGGGATCTGGATGCAGAGCATCCGCGATTTCGCCGTGCCGAAAGATCTGACGATGGGCCTCATCAAGTCGGTCGTCTTCGGCTTCATCCTGACGATCATCTCGTGCCGCCACGGCTTCTACGCGAAGGGCGGCGCGAAGGGCGTCGGCGTCGCGACGACCCGCGCCGTCGTCGAGAGCTGCGTCACCATCTTGATTGCCAATTACATCCTGACGCAGACGCTCCTCGACGCGGAGATGTGAGGACGCCCGGAGCCGCGCCCTGTCGCACGTCGACGGCGCGCGAAGCGCTGCTGCGTCGATCCATTCGTCGACTCTTGCGAGCCCGCGCTGCGACGGATATCGCTGGTAGCCATGGCGAGCTTGCAAGGCCTCTACCCGTACCCGACGGGGTGGTTCGCGGTCCTTCTCTCGAAGGATCTCGCGCCCGGCGACGTCCGCACGGTGAAGTACTTCGGCAAAGAGCTGGTCGTCTATCGAACCTCGTCCGGCGAGGCGGTCGCCGTCGATCCGTTCTGTCCCCACCTCGGCGCGCACCTCGGCCACGGCGGAAAGCTCGAGGGCGACGTGCTGCGGTGCCCATTCCACGGCTGGAGCTTCGGCCCCGACGGAGCGTGCCGCGGCGCGCCCGGCAGCGAGAAGATCCCACGCGCCGCGCTTCGGAAGTATCCGCTCGTCGAACAAGACGACGTCATCTCGGTCTTTCACGACGCCGAGGGCCGTGACGCGACGCCGTTCCCGTTTCCCCCGCTCGGCATGGACGGATTCACCGAGAGCCGCTTCGTCGAGTGGACGCTGCGCTCGCACCCGCAGGAGATCTGCGAGAACACCGTCGACATGGCGCACCTGCAGCCCATTCACGGCGTCGTCGGTGCGCACGTCGTGAAGAAGCCTCTCATCGACGGGACGCACATGAACGTCGTGCTGCGCTTCGTCGCGCCCGGCGACATCATCGACATGCCGGGAGAGGACAACGACGTCGAGCTCGACGTGATCCTGCACGGCTTGGGTCGCATCGTGTCGAGGACACACGTCCAGAACCACGGCATTCGGGCCCGCCAGGCGATCTATTGCACGCCGATCGACGGCGAGACGATGCACCTGCGCGGCGTCGTCAACACACAGCTCACCGCCGATCCGGAGTTCACCGAGAAAATCGCAGAGCTGTTCTTCACGTCGTTCGTCCACGATTTCGCGAAGGACTTCCCGATTTGGGAGAACAAACGCTACGTCGAGCGGCCCATCCTCTCCTCTGCCGACGGGCCCGTCGGTCTGTATCGGCGCTGGTCGAAGCAGTTCTACCCAGCGGCAGGGGCGTCCGAGAGCCCCGCGGAACGTCCGACGGCGCGAACGTCCCTCGTGGGGCTCCTCAAGGAGCGCGCGACCGAGGCGGCGCGCAGGGGACGCGAGGCCGCGCTCGCGCTGACCGCGCGCGTGATGTCGAGCCCGGATGCTTCAGCGAGCATGCCTGCTCACGCGAGCCCGGCTGCGCCCCGACAGAGTCACTCGGGCGCGCCGAAGATCGCGTCGGCAGAAGAATACTTCGACACGCTCGACAGGCGCTTCGTCCCCGCCGGGTCAAAGGGAGTAGAGGCGGTCTTTCAGTGGCGGCTCTCAGGCGAGCCCGCGCTCCTTCGCTACGCGATCGTTCGCGATGGGAAAATGGAGCTTCACCCCGGCGCACACGAGAACCCGACCGTCACCATCGCGATGGACGCCGCGGACTACGTGAAGATGGTCAATCGTGAGATCGACGGCGCCTGGGCGTTCACGACCGGCAGAGGCAAGCTCTCCGGCAGCATTCCGATGGCCATGAAGATGCGCCAGATCTTCCCGCAGTGATCGCGGGCCGCGCCTCATGATCGAGTGGCTGAAGACGGTCGTCGGCGCGACGCTCGGCGGCCTGGCCATCTTGTGGATCGTCGGGGGCTACTACCACGTTCGCTATTACGTATTGCGCCGAGCCGAGCCAGAGACCTGGAAGATCCAGGCGAAGCGCTTTCTGCGGCCAGACCAGCTCCGACAGGCCACGCGCCTGAGCAGCATGAACCTGACGATCGGCGGCGTGATCACCGGCACGATGATCTGGGGCCTCGGCCACGGTCTACGGATGCCGATCTACTTTCACGTGGAAGACCACGGCTGGCTCTACACCGTCGCCATCACGCCAGTGCTCTTCATCGTGATCGATGGTCTGGCCTACTACGCGCACAGGGCGCTTCACGCGCCGGTCATGTTTCGACTCTTCCATCGGTGGCACCACCGCTACGTCGCGACCACGCCCTTCGTCGTGACGGCGATGCACCCGGTCGAGTTCCTGATCTTTCAGACCGTCACGTTCGTGCCTCTCTTCATCATCCCCGCGCACTACGTCTCGGTCATCTTGGTCTTCGTCTACGTCTTCGTCTTCAACATCGTCGACCACTCCGGCGTTCGGCTTCACTCGCGTCTGCCTTGGCAGGGGCCGAGCACGTTTCACGACGATCATCACGCGCACTTCCACTGCAACTTCGGCCAACACCTGATGCTTTGGGACCGAATGCACGGGACACTGCGTCGCGTGGGTCGCACGTACGGCAAGGACGTGTTCGGCGGCAAAGGCGCGCCGGGCGCCGCTCCGTCGGCGGCGGACGAGTTCGTGAAGTACTGAGGACGCGCGAAGCCGAGCGATGGATTCCATGCCCTGGCACGTCCTGAAGAGCCCGCTCTCGCAGTGGCAAGTAATGCCGTCGTTTTTGATCGGCGAGTGGCTCTTCATCGCGTGCGCGGTGGCGGCGCTTCTTCATGCGCTGTCGCAGCCGGGCGAGGCGAGGCGTCGGCACCTCCTCGTGTGGATTGGGGCGCTCGTCGCAGGGACCGCGAACGACGCGATCTTCATGGCGCTGCCGCTCGTCGACAACTTCTGGCAGGCGCAGGCCACCATCATGCTGACGCCGCGGATGCCGCTCTACATTCCGTGCGTCTACATCTGGTTCATGTACGTGCCGACGGTGGCCGTGTGGCGGCTCGGACTTCCGGCCTGGGCACGCGCGCCGCTCGCGGGTCTCTCGGCGATCGTGCTCTACGCGCCCTACGACATCACAGGCGCGAAGTTCCTCTGGTGGACCTGGCACGACACCGACAGACCGATTGCCAATCGCCTCCTCGGCGCGCCGCTCGGCAGCACGATCTGGGTCATCACGTTCGTCGCCGCCTTTTCGCTTCTGATCCAGCGCATGGTCGCGAAGGAGCCGCTCACGCTGCGGCGCTCGCTCCTGGCGCTCCTCGTCGTCGCGCTTGGGAGCACGCCGCTCATGGTCCTCCAGATGACCGCGCTCCAAGAGCTCGACGGTGGCACGCCTGGGATCCGGGCGCTGGTCGCCGTCGTGCTCCTCTATCTGGTGCTCGTCGGGCTCGGCCTGCGCAAACGCGATCGTTCCGTCGCTGACGCCGCGCGTGGACCTGCCGATCGCAGGCTCTTCATCACGGTCGCGGTGCACGTCGCCACGCTTGCGCTCATCATGGCGCTGTTCGATCCGACGACGCACCGAAGCACGAGCGTCCATCAGACCATTGGCCCCTGCCACGTCGAGGCGATCGACATCACAGGAGCGAAGCGCTTCGAGTTTCTCTGCGCAGCCGACTACGACGAGGACTTCAGCTTCGCCTGTCTCTCGGAGCCTCCGCCCGATGGAGCTCGCTGGTACACCGTGTGTGGCAAGCCCCACGAGCACTTCGGGCTCTGGCTCGGTGCGGTGAGCGGGCTCGCGGCGCTCGGAATGGCCCTCTTCGGGTGGATGCTCGGCGCCCGGTCGCCCCGCGCCGCCGTCGTCAAGAGTGTGGAGAGCCCATCGGAGTCGCGGCCGTGACGTGATCGAGAAACACGACGACATCGAAAGCGCGGAGAGGCGTGAGCCAGGCGCGCGCGGCGTTTTCGTTCGTGAACGCGAGCCAACGCTCCTGCGCGGACACTGACTCAGCTGTTGAACGCGCTCGCCGCGATCTGCTCCCAATAGACGACCTCGTCGTCGTAACGCACGAATCGCGCGCTCCCATCTTGCGAGACGACGAGCGCCAGCGCCTCGGGCAGCGCTCGACAGATCCGATAGGCGGAGCGGTGCCGAGTGCCGACGACGTCGGCCGGCTCTTGCAGACGATTCTGCCCCTCTACGTCGAGGGCGAGGCTGACGCTCGAGACGTCGGGCAGCGCACCCGAGACGATGCCGCCGAAGCCGACGAGCTCGAACCTTCGCGTCATGAGCACCAAGCCGTCGACGTCGGCGAGCGCGCTCACCAGGTGCGCCATCTCGAGGACGGCCTCTTCGAGCGCGCCGATCTCACGCGTCTCCGAGCTCTCGTACTCCGCCCAGCCGATCGGTGAACCGCTGCGCTGCGGGATCTGCGCGAGTGTGCGCATGACCCGCCGCATGAGCGTGCGGAAACGTTGTCGCGGCTCGCCCTCCGAGAATCGGTATTTCAAATCGATGAGGCCGTTCACGCAGATCGAGTCGACGTCCTCGGGCGGGACGATGAGGACCGACCCGCCGTGCCTGGCGCCGCGGATCGTCGCGATGATCCGTCGAATGAAGCTCTGACCGATGCGACGGATCACGTCGGTGTCGACATCGGACCAAGGCTCGGAGCTCGCGGCCCGGTCGGCTTTGTGGAGTCGGGTGATCTCGTCGCGAACGGGCGCGAACATGCCGGGCAACCAGCGCGACTGAAAGACGTCGACGATGGGGATGTTGAGCTCGCCCGCGTAGAGCCTCGCCAGTGTCTGGATACCCAAGCTGACCACGATGTCGCCGGGACCGTTCACGTGGACGATCAGCGCCGGCACCGACGCTGCCACGGCCCCGCGGCCACCCCGTGTGAAGCGGAGCCAACGAGGTCCGGTGTGGAGCAGACCCCAGATCGCCAGCTGATCTCCATCGCGGTAGACCGCCACCACCGAGCGCTCGAACTTCACGGCCGGGGCGAGCTTCTTCAGCTGCGGAACGCTCAGGGCGCGCGGCTCGTTGAAGTGCAGCGTGTGCGCGCCGTCGGGCGGACCGAGCGCGGTGTCGAAGGCCTCTCGTGGCGCGAGCGTCACGCGGAACGTGAGCGGCCGGTCCTCGTCTCGGAGGAGGCTCGCCTGGTAGGCGACGGAGAGCACAGCGTTGAACGCGTTCGTGTCTTCCGGGAAGCTCAATCCGACGGGTTTTACGCCGAGCTCTTCGAGCCGAGCGATGACGAGAGCCGCGAGCTCTTCGGGGTACGCATGAGTGAGCCCTTCGCGACGCATCCCGCCCGAGACTACAGCACGAAGCGGGCTCGGATTGCCGCCTAGAAGAGCCGCGTGGGCGAGGAAGTCGCGTGCGCACCCGCCGGCGCCGCGTCGGGCTTCACCTGCCGACCATGTTCTCGGGACGGACCAGCTCGTCGAAGCGCGCGGCCGTCACGGCCCCGAGCGCGACCGCGGCTTCGCGGAGCGTGGTCCCGTCGACGTGTGCCTTCTTCGCGACGGCCGCCGCGCGGTCGTAGCCGATCTCGGGCGCGAGGGCGGTGACGAGCATCAGGCTCCGGGCGACGTTCTCTGCGATGCGAGCGCGCGCAGGCTCGATGCCCCGCGCGCAGTGCTCTTCGAAGGACGTCATCACGTCGGCGAGCAGGCGAATCGAGCGGAGCACGTCGTATGCGATGAGGGGCTTCATCACGTTGAGCTCGAAGTTTCCCGTCGCCCCCCCGATGGTCACCGCGACGTCGTGTCCCATGACCTGGGCCGCGACCATCGTCACGGCTTCGCACTGCGTCGGATTCACCTTGCCGGGCATGATCGAGCTGCCGGGCTCGTTCTCTGGAATCGTGATCTCGCCGAGGCCGGACCGCGGCCCGCTCGCCAGCCAGCGGACGTCGTTTGCGATCTTGAAGAGCGACGCTGCGAGCGTCCGGAGCGCGCCGTGACACGCGAGCATCGCGTCGTGCGAAGCGAGCGCCTGGAATTTGTTCGGAGCAGTCACGAACGGGTGGCCGGTCGAGGTCGCGAGGCGCTCCGCGACGCGCACGGCAAACCCTGGCGGAGTACCGATGCCGGTTCCGACGGCCGTGCCGCCGAGCGCGAGCTCGTAGAGCAGAGGCAGAGAAGTGCGAATGGCGGCTTCCCCACGCTCGAGCTGCGCGACCCAGCCCGAGATTTCCTGACCGAGCGTGATCGGCGTCGCGTCCTGTAGGTGCGTGCGGCCCATTTTCACGACGTCTTCGAACGCCGCGCTCTTCTCGGCGAGCGTCCTCCGAAGACGCCCGAGCGCCGGGAAGAGGTCGCGCGCGAGCGCTTCGGTCGTCGCGACGTGCATCGCGGTCGGGAAGACGTCATTCGAGCTCTGCGAGTGGTTCACGTCGTCGTTCGGATGAATTGGAGACTTCGAGCCGAGGACCCCACCCGCGAGCTCGATCGCGCGATTCGCGATGACCTCGTTCGCGTTCATGTTCGTCTGGGTGCCGCTGCCGGTCTGCCAGACGACGAGCGGAAAGTGATCGTCGAGCTTCCCGGTCGCGACCTCTTCGGCTGCGGCGACGATCCAATCGCGCTTGGCGCCGGAGAGGACGCCGAGCTCCGCGTTCACCTCGGCCGCCGCGCGCTTGATGAGCCCGAGGGCGCGGATGAGCCCCGGTGGGAACCGCTCGTCGCCGATACGGAAGTTCTGGAGCGAGCGTTGCGTCTGCGCGCCCCAATAACGGTCGTTCCGAACGAGGATGACGCCGAACGTGTCCGTCTCGGACCGAGTTTCCATTCTTCCGGAATAGCGCTCCGCGAGCGTCGGGCCAATGCGCGGCTCTTTACGGCGCGCCTTCTCTCTGAGACGGTCTGCCCATGAACGCGGAACGTACGAAATTCGGGTGGGCTTGCATCGCGGCTTCGGCGTTGCTCGTCGCGTGTGGGGACTCTGGGTCGACGTCGAGCGGGAGCGGCGGTGGCACGTCCACCGACGGCAGCGGCGGGTCGACGACCACGACCGGCGGCGGCGGCGCGCCCGCTGCGTGCGACGGCTCGGGTGCCGAGATCACCGAGCTCCCGGCATGCGCTGCGAACACCGCGACACCGGTGAACGTCGAGCAGGGCTGCGAGCCCGGCGTCGATGGGACGTTGCACGCCGACGAATGGAGTGACGGCACCTGCTTCCTCGCGGGCGACATGACGATCGTCGCGAAGTACGGCGTCGACACCCTTTATCTCGCGGCCTCTGGCGTGCCGAGCTGCGGCTGCCCGATGGGCTTCTACTTCGATCCCGACGGCGCCGGCGAGACCGGCGACGAGTTCGCGATCGCGCTCTTCGACGATCCGTTCAACACGGATGGCGATCGCGGAGACTTCGTCTTCCAGGGCGGCGCGTGGGTCTCGGGCGACGCGCCCGCAGGCATCGTCACGAAGACGCCAGGCGATCAGCCGTCGCCGGTACGATACGAAATCGAGATCCCCTATTCGGCGCTCGGTCTGACCGCTGGGACGGCGCACGACGTCGGTTTCGCGCTGGTTCACGCGAGCGCCTCGTGGCCCGCGGGTCTGTCCATTGCGGACGGTGCGCCGGACGACATCTCCACGTTCGGCAAGCTCCACGGATCGTGGTGACCTGAGTGCGGTTGTCGACGAGGCCAGCGGCTCCTCGTCGACGGCCGCTCACCTCACGACGTAGGTCAGCCAGAGGACGCCGATCGCCAAGCTCGTGAGGCCGGTCGGCAGGCCGACCTTCAGGAAGTCGAAGAAGCCTATCTCGCATTGTCCGCGTGCCCTCTCGACCACGATGACGGTCGCGAGCGAGCCGGGGAGGGTCAGGTTTCCTGCAAACGTCGACGCCATGGCGAGGACGAGCCAGGCGTGCGGTGGGTTCGCCAGGTTCGGCACGATCGATTTGAGGATCATCACCGCCGGGACGTTGCTGACCAAATTCGAGAGCAGCGTGGAGATGGCCGCCATTCCGACCACGCTATCGGCACCGAGAGGCTCGAGCTTCGCGAACACGCGATCTGCGAGG
>Ga0164241_10001989_pt1 | contig 23242 bp, 26 predicted proteins | sample OricomyardsoilBY_FD_108780 | JGI IMG/M metagenome (GOLD analysis project Ga0164241, IMG submission 108780) | Backyard soil microbial communities from Emeryville, California, USA - Original compost - Back yard soil (BY) | ecosystem: Environmental > Terrestrial > Soil > Unclassified | place: USA... | reverse complement strand
CGCGCGACCTGGATGGCGTGAAGCGGCGCTACCGCGAAATCCTGCTGAAGCGGGCGCAAGAACTCCACCTTCGCGCGACCGAGCCGCCGCCGACTGGGAAGTCCTGGTTCGATTTGGCGACGGAAGAGCGCTGGGCGAAGATCATTGCGCGTCGCGACGCATCGGTAGCGGCAGAAGCTTCGGCCTATCAATGGCTCGTCGCGGAGTTTGAGGCCGACGCCAAGCGCGCCGAGCAAGAGGCGGAAGCGGCGCTTGTCCGCGCTCGCGATCTTCGAAAGCAGGCCGCCCGCGCGGTCGAGCTCGTCACATACGACCAGGCCGCGGCCGAGCTAAAAATCGCTCAGGACACGCACACCACATTCGAAGGCTTGCGGGACTCGCGCGCCGCCGGAGCGAAGGCACGGCTCGTCGCCGCCGAAGCGAAGTTCGCACAAGCGGCACAGGCGAAGCGAACGTACGAGTCACGGCTCCGGCTGCTCGATGCGCAACGGAAGCTGCACGGGCTCGGCGACAAAGGCAGTCTGTTTCCTCGCGAGCGCTTCGTGAAAGCGATGGCCGCCAATGCCGCTGCGCAAACCGCGATCGACGCCACAAACTTCGAGGCATTCGACCTTGCCTTGGCCGAGATGATCGCGCTGAGCGAAGTCCAGCAGGAAAATCACCAGGGATCCATGCGGGCCGTCGGGGGGGTCTCGGTATGAAAGCAGTTCGGAATCTTTCGAAACGCGACTATGCGCGAATCGATCGCAGTCGCGTGACGGGCTTCCAAGAAGCGCAACGACGTGTGTCGATCGAGCGCACCCTGAGTGCGAAGACTGCGCAACCCAGCGTGAAGCAACAGCCGCAGAAAGTCTGAGCGAATGCCGAAATCTCCCTATCTCGAAGACCGAGGCCGTCACGTCGGCCAAAAGCCGCGAAGCGAAGATGAAGTGCGCGCGGAAGAGAACCGCATGGCGGAAGGTGCCGAGCCGTTCGTTTCGTGCACCGTCCTTGCCGGAAATCCGGTTTCGTACCGCGGTCTCCTCTACAACGCCGGCCAGACGGTTTCGATTCGCTACAGCGCCGCCTACCGGCTTCAGGCCCAGGGGCGCGTCAGCATCCCATGATGTACGTGCAAGAAGACGACACGCTCGTTGAAGTGCTCACCGAGTTCGAGCTCGGCGTGATTCTTCGGCGGACGCCTGGCGGCGAGATCGTCGCCGTCGCACTCTCGAAAGACCTTGCCGCCGACTTGGCAGAAACCGAACTGGCCGAAGCGTTCGGCGGCTGAACATGCTTGAGCGCCTGAGAGGCGCGAGACGTCGTGCGAAGCGCGCCGGCACCCTGTGGCCCTTGTTCCGTGGGCCGTCGCAGGTTGGACCGCGCAGTGCCTCGGTAGTCGCCGGAGCCGGGGCAGCGACGTTGGACACACTGTGTGACTGAAGAAAGAACGACGATGAATGACCCGAAATCAGATCCGAGTGAATGCCCGTGGGGCGGCTTCGTATTCGGCGACGCCACCACTGGTGAAGTGATCGGAGGCGACGTCATCCCCGACGCGAGCGCGCTCGTGCCCCAGACTGAGGGCGAAGCCGCGCCGGTACCGAAGTCAGAATGACGTTCGAGCGTAACTCCACCCACGCCCAAGATGGCGTGCTGAAGTTCGCCGCCCCGTTCTGGGGTAAGCCAAGATGGGCCGCGCTATTCGTGGCCATAGCACGCCAAGTGCAAGACGTCGAAGACGCGATCTGTGCTTCGATTACGCAACGCCTTTTGGCCAATGCGACGGGCGCGCAGCTGGCTGTGCTCGGGAGGCTGGTTGGACAACTCGATCCAGGTCTCGGTGAAGAAGTCTTTCGCACGTTGATTCGCGTTCGCATTCGGATCAACCGTTCCGATGGTGCGCGGAATGACGTGCTGGAAGTGCTGCAATTGCTCGGCATTCCGCTTGCGCAACGCACAGTGACGCCGAGCTACCCCGCAAAGATCCGTGTCGACTTGACGGGGACGTTGCCACTCCCGATCGGCTTGCTGACGCAGCTGTTAAACGACACTTGTTCGGCCGGCGTCGGGTGCATCGTCGTTTGGGAGCCTACCGGCGGCAGCGGTTTCTCCTTCTCGAACAATACGACGGTGCCAGGTCTCAACCAGGCCTGCGCAAATCTAGGTGTCGGCCCAGCTCGGGCATCAGTGTCTCAGGTCTGAACCATGCGCGAAAAACGACTCGATATTGCGACGAGCACGAACTACGCGACGGGCGGGGCGGGTGTCGTCGGTACGCCGACGAAAGTAGCGCCGCCCGCATCGCACGCAACGGACGGCGTCGTCCCCGGCTTGGCTTTCGGTTCTCAATGGGAAAACTACATCCACCACTACTTGCAAAAGCAGATCGAGATCTCTTCGCAAGTACCCTTTCGTAATTGGATCGAGTTCACGGGCATGAGCTCGATCGCGTACGCGCAGACGTCGCGCTTCGCCTTCAACAAGTACATCGGCATGACGTTTATGGTGCGTGGCAGCGGCGCCGGAAACAGCTGGTACTATCTGAATGAGCTACCTCAGCCGAGCGCCGGGGCGCCGCAGACCTATCCCGTGACGCCCGCCGTCGGGACGTTCGTCGCGAGGGGAGTCGCAGCGATCGAGGACCCGACGACGCCGAGTTGGCTCGTGGTCGGCAGCAACGCCACGGACCCAACCAAGACGCTTTGGAAAATTCTGCCTTTCGGCGTCAGCGACACGGAGGTCGTGTCGCCCGTGTCGGGCGCGGTCGAGCTGATCTGCAAGGACAAGACGACGGGTTACTTCTACGCCTTTGCTGCCGACGCGAATCGCAGCGTGCTCGTGCATGGGCCGGCCACGTCGGACACATGGTCCGTTCTGGGCCAGCGCGGCGCGGGCGCACCCGCCCCAAGCGCGGCGAACATGTATTGCGCCGCCGCCAACGGCTTGCTCTATCTGGCGTACACGACGACCCCCGGATCGACTCAGGCGACCGTGGAGAAGATCACGACGGGTGCCTTTACGCGGACGGCCCTAACTCCGTTCAGCAGCACATCGGCAATTCTCGACGTGATCTTCTCGCCGCAAATTGGTGCGTTCATGCTCCTGACGAAGGCGAACACGTACCGCTTCTTCTCGGATCCGGCGCTCGGCTTCGAGACGTTTCCTCACTCGACACCGTACTCAAATGCGATCGGCAGCTCGTGGGTGACCTCGGGTTGCCTTCATGAGACGGGGTCGGTCTACCAGGATGGGAACGTGTTGCTCGTCACGTCTTGGCTCGGGGACGCCCCGCACCTGGCGTACTTTGCCGACTTCGGCATCCCGAGTTCTAGTCACGTGCTGCGCTTCGACGGCTCTGCGATTTGGATGATCAAAGATGAAAGCAGCGTGCCGCGCGTCTTTCGCTCGTTGCGCTCGAACTGACCGCGACTCGCTAGGATCCTAGCGCGCGTAACTCCGTGGATATATCGCGCGATCGCTAGGATCCTAGCGCGAACGACGAAAATTAAATGGAACCGCTGCGCGCACTTACGCTCGCTCACGACGAAATGTGATTTAATTTCTCGGCGACGTGCCGTACCTTGGAATGTGAGAAGGCCGACGCGCAGCGCTAACTGCCGTCGGCCAGACCACAGGAAGGTTTAGTTTCCAATGGTGCAATCAACCGTACGCGCACGTGGTGGGTCGATCAAGTTCGTCGAGTTGTTCGAGTTCTTCGGGGCTAAGTACGACGAAAACCGTATGCCCAGCATCGACGTTCTCGAGTCGCACGGCTTCTGTGTGACGATGGGCGGAACGGTCCTGACCGTCGCCGGCTACGAAGCGATTTGCGTTCTGCTCGGCGGTGGCGCCGCGTGATCGCGCTGACCACGCGCAAAGTACCCCGTTGGCCCGAGCCCGGCGGCAACGACGGACGATGGATCTACGTCGAGTTGTTGCTGGACGGGCGACACCGCATTGGCGGCTACGTGAACGTGCTGCATGCTGGAAACGCCGCGCGGGATTGGCTGACACACGAGCTGTGCGACGAGCTCACGGCCTTGCAAGCGATCGAGCGGCGAGCCCGTACGCCGAAAGGGTACGCGGTCCGGATGATCTGCGCGCTGAAGTCGGCCGTGTTGCTCGCCGGGACATCCGGCGCCACGAGACGCCTCACGCCCGTTGGGACGCGAGCACTTTCGAGGAGTCGCAGCCGCGAACACATGACCGACGAGCGCGCCGCCCGATACATTTCGGCGCCGGAAGCGGCGCGCTATCTCGGCGTTTCTACACGCACGTTTTATGACCACGTGCGATCTGGCGTCGCGTTCGTGCGCATCGGCTCGCGTGTTCTCTTCGATGCCGCCGATCTGGATGCTTGGGCGGCAAGTCGGAAGCAGGCGCCGCCAGAGCCGGTGGCACCGCCGGTCGAGCCTTCGCGAAGGGGCCAAGTCCGCGCGCTTCTGAAGATGGCGCGCACTCAGCGCGAAGTCTCGCCCGAACCTACCTACCCAAAAGGCACGGCGTGCGCCCATTTGAAACGACTGCGTGAACAAGGGAAAACCAAATGAGAAACGTTCTTGTCCTTACGCTCGCGCTTGCGAGCGCGGGGTGCGGCCAGCTGGACGGCGCCATGCACGACTTGGCGCGGGCGCCCGAGGCCGTCGAATGCGGCTGGGTTCGCGGCGAAACGCAGCAACTGGACGAGCTGCCTGCCGGTAAGTGCTGGCGCGTTGTACCGGCGCCGTCGCTGGCCACGACCGCGGCCGGCGAAGCCGGCCCTTGCGATGTGACGTCGGAGCCGCGCACGTACGCGGGCGGTGCGTTCGTGGATCGTTGGGGGCGCACGTTCGATGAAGTCAACGGCGGTTTTCAGAGCGAGATCGTGGACTGCGTCACCGGCGAGCCCGGGCAGAAATGACGGAAGAATCTCGAAGGCGCTTGCTTGAGCGGATGCAATCGGAGGCCAACGTGCCGGTCCTAGTCGTGCCGCCGGGCGAAGATGTGCCCGAGCACAACCTGGACGCGCACCTAGCTACGATTCGACGCATGCAAGCGGCCGAGCCCGGCAAGGCGATCTGGGCGCTCGACCTTCAAATCTATCGCGAAGAGTTGGCCAAAGTGAAAGGTGATGCGAAATGACGACGCCCGTTCGAGTTCGATTCGGCAACACGCGCAAGCGGTTCGACGTCGTGAGCGACGCGCGCGTGGCCGCGTTCCGCCAAATGGCGCAAGCTCTGGGCGACGCCGAGAACGTCGACGACGAACGCGCTGAGCGCATGCTGAAAGACGCGGCAACGAGCAGCGATGCCCAATTCACGGCGCTTCAGAAGTGGGTCGCGGAGCTGACGAACGATCCGAAGATGCTCGCCAAGCCCCTTCGTGCGGGTAGGGCGACCACATTCCGCGACGTCGGCGAGGATTGGACGGACGGCAAGCTTCACAAGAAGTGGCCTGACCACGTGAAGCTGAAAAGGAGCGTCGCCGACGACGAGGGCCGGCTGTCGCTCTTGTACAAAACGATCGGCGACGTGCCGCTTTCTGACTTCACGCTTGAAGACGCCGAGCGGGCCATGGCGGCGATCGATTCGGCGCGATCGAGCGCGACCCGTCGACACTACGCGCAGCTGATTAGCAAGGTGCTTCGGCTCGCAGTGTATCCGCTCAAAATCATCGAGCGCTCGCCCTTGCCTGTCGGCTTCTTGCCCAAGGTCAAGAACACGAAAGCCAAGTCCTTCCTCTACCCGAGCGAAGATGGTCAGCTGATGTCGCGGGCTTCGGTGCGGTTAGAACGACGCTTGCTGTACGGATTTCTCGCACGTGAGGGGCTGCGCGTCGGTGAGGCAATGACGCTTCGTTGGCGCGACTTCGATCTAGTCCGGGGCACCGTCACCCTGGACGAGAACAAGACGGACGACCCGCGCGCTTGGGTGCTGTCCGCGGGTGTCAAAGAAGCACTAGCGGCGTTCAAAAGCGACGACGTTTCGCCCGAGGCGCTGGTGTTCACTAGCGACGAGCGGAGGGCGGCCCAGACCTTTCGGGAGGATCTGCGCGAAGCGAAGATTGAGCGCCCTGAGATTTTCGACGATACAGCAAGTCGGAAGCAGATTCGGGTGCACGACCTGCGCGCCACCTTCGTTACGCTATCCCTTGCGGCCGGACGGTCGGAGGCGTGGGTTGCTGACCGCACGGGCCACAAATCCAGCGTCATGATCAACAAGTACCGCCGGCAGGCTCGACAGGCGGCCGAGCTCAAATTGGGGGAGCTGGCGCCGCTTCACAACGCGATCCCCGAGCTGGCACCCGCTGCCGGGCCAGATTTTGGCCCGGCGGACCCTCTAGCCAGTCCAAAGGCGGCCGAGGGGCCTTCACGATCCAGCATGATTTCTGCGGTGCCGAAGGTCGGACTTGAACCGACACGTCTTTTAAGGACAACGGATTTTGAGTCCGCCGCGTCTGCCAATTCCGCCACTTCGGCGCTGTGGGAGGGGTGCTTGGTAACTTCAAACCGCCGATCGGTCAAGCGCTGAAAGCGCGGTCGGCGACCGATGCGCGAAAGCCCCGCGAACCGCCGGGTCGTACGGCGGTCGGCGGGGCCTTCGGGCGGCTGCCAGCCGGGGCTCAGAGGCCGTTGACGATGAAGTTGCGCTCGTTCTTCTCGAAGAAACCGACGATTTGACGGGCGGCAGCGAGGCCGGCGTTGACGTTCGCTTCTTCGGTCTGCGCCCCCATCTTGGCCGGCGTCAGGTACACGCGCTTGTCGAACTTCTCTTTGAGGGCGGCGGCGGTGGCTTCGCTCGGAGCGATGTCGCTCACGTAACGGAAGTCGGGGCGAGCCTCGAAGACCTCGAGCAGCTCGGCCTCGTTGATGACCTCCTTGCGAGCCGTGTTGATCAGGGTCGCGCCCTTCGGCATCAACGACAGTAGCTTCTTGCCGATGCTGCCCTTGGTCTCGGACGTGGCCGGGATGTGCAGCGAGAGGTACTGGCTCTTCTTGTACAGGTCCTCGATCGACGTGGCGGCTTCGACGCCGGCGGCCGCGAACACCTCCGGCTTCACGAACGGGTCGAACGCGTACACGGGCATGCCAAAGCCCTTGGCGACGGTGGCGACGGCGCGGCCCACCATGCCGAAGGCGTGCAGACCGAGGGTCTTACCGCGCAGCTCACTGCCGGTCTTGCCGTCGAACTTGCCGCGGGCGAGGTATACCAGCATCCCGAACACGAGCTCGGCGACGGCGTTGGCGTTTTGACCGGGCGTGTTCATCACGGCGATGTTCTTGGCCTTGGCCGTCGCGGTATCGATGTTGTCGTAGCCGGCGCCGGCGCGCACCGCGAGCTTCAGGTTCTTGGCCGCGTCGAGGACCTCCGCATCGAGGATGTCGCTGCGGAAAATGACGGCGTCTGCGCTGGCGATCGCGTCGACGAGCGGGCCTTTACCCTTGTAGTTCTCGAGGACGTTGGCGGTGTAGCCCGCCTCCTTGAGGATGGCGACGACCTGGTCGCGGGCGCTGGCGGAGAAGGCTTTTTCGGTAGCGAGCAGTACGGTTTTGGACACTCAGACCTCGGTGGTTGAAACCCGGCAAGTCGTTGCCGGAGAAAAAAGCCACGCAGCTTTAGTCTCGCGCCGCGCTCGCGGCAAGTCGCGTTGAATGTCAGGATTTTGTCAGCACCACGACCGCGTCGTCGAGCTCGTACAGCGGCCGAGCGCTGTCTCCGGCCGAGAGGTAAGGCGCGCGGGCGAAGGCGGTCAAGCGAACGTCGAGGGTCAGTAGATCGCGCTCGAGGAAGCGGCGCGCGCCGTCTTCCCAGCTCCCACCGGCCGCATCGCACTCGAGTCGCTCCAGCGGCTCCGGCGTCGCGGGGCCTGCGAAATAGAACGGGCGGTAGGGTAGGGCGAGCGCCACGATGAGCAGCCCACCGGGCCTGAGCGACTGCAGGCAATGACGCAGCAGCTGGCGAGGTCGCTGGCAGCGATCGAGCACGTTGAGCAGCGACACCGCGTCGAACGGTGGCGCGTCGAGTGGCGCCTCGGTCAGATCGACGCGGTGACAACGCACGCCGAGCCGCCCGAGTCGCCGCGCCATGCCGCGTGAGACCTCGGTGGCTTCGACGCTATCGAAGCAGGGCGCGAGCGCTGCCGTGACGTCGCCGGAGCCGGCGCCGACGTCGAGCAGTCGGCCGCCGCCGTGCCCCTCGAGGAGCTGGCGCCAGGCGCTGGTCGGTAGCAGCTGCATCCTGTACATTCCGGTGAGCGCGTTGGCGTCGAAGTCGGAGAGGTACACGCGCGCCAGGCGCTGGGCGTAGGTGCGCAGGCGGCCGTGACGACCTCGCTCGAGCGCTTCGACCTCGGCGCGCCAGGCTGCGTCGACGGGCAGCTCGCGAAAATACGGGGCAAAGGCACCGAGGCTTTCGAGGTTGGCAGTGGTGACGAGCCGCGCGCTTTCGCCGAGCATGGGCGCAGATTACGCCGGCCGCCGCGCGAGGAGCTTGGCATTGCGCGATAGCTCCGCGAACGGCCCCATGATGGCCAGGGTGAGCCCGTCGGCCTGCATGTTGACGAACAACGCGTCACCGCGCGGCGAGCAGCAAACGCCGGCGAATTCGCCCGAGCTCTTGGCGTTCTTGGCGAGATCGTAGATTCGGCCGTTCGGGGTGATGCCGCGCAGGTACTGCTGACCGCCGCCGTCTTCGGCGAGCAGCACATCACCCCAAGGAGTCACGCAGATGTTATCGGGCATGTCGAGCACGCTCGGGCCTGGAGACTCCGCGAACAGCGTCAGGCGATCAGGGGCCGCGCCGACGCCCAATGTCAGCTTGAAGACCTGCCCCAAGCCCTGGCGGCCGCCGGCGGTGCAGCACACGTAGACCACGCCGTCCTTGAAGAAGATGCCCTCGCCCCGGCAAAACTTGGCGGCGCCGCCGCCGCTGGCCTGCCGCCGCACGCTGTCGTCCTTCGGATCGGGGTTGGATATGTCGGTCCAGTCGACCTCGAGCTCGATCCCGTGGTCCAGATCGCGGCTGGTATCGAAATGGGGAACCCCAGGCACGCGCAGCGCTTGCAACTTGCCGGAGGTATGGGGCCGATTGCGATCGGCGGGGCTGTATCGGTACAGGCAGCCGTCGCGCTGATCCTCGGTCAAGAACGCGGTCAGGGTTCGAGGATCCACGCAGGCGGCCTCGTGCCGAAACCGGCCATAAGCCGGGATCGGCTCGGGCGCGCTCAGGTGGGCGGCGTCGGTGCGGCAGCGAAACACGTAACCGTGGCCGCTCTCGACGCTCTCTTCGCAGCTGAGCCAGCCCCAGGGGCTCTCGCCACCCCCGCAGTTGCGGAGGGTCCCTGCGAGCACGCGGTTGCTCGAGACGACGTCGAGGTTCTTTTCGTCCAACACGACGCGGGTGACGCCGCCGCCGGCCCTGGCATCGAACGACTCCGGCGGCGCCGCGTCGTAGCCGGCTTCCCAGAAGCCGCGATCCAGCTCGTGGTTTCGCATGAGTCGCAGCGTGCCGTTCGCGCCGGGGAAGCAGGCCATGCCGTCGGGGCGACCCGGCACCTTGAAGCCGTCGCTCATCGGCTCGAACACACGCTGCAAAATCTTGTAACGAAAGCCGGGCGCCAGATCCAGCACGCGCGCCGGGTCCGAGCTCAGCGGCCCGCCGTCCGCTCGCGCTTCACGTCGAAACAAGAACGCCAGTGGCGAAGCCACCGCCGCGGCTCCAGCAGCCTTTAGCAGCGTGCGTCGCGTCGCCATTGCCCAACTGTCCCAAACGCCACGCTCATGTCAAAGCGAGCGGCGATGCCGGCGCGAGATGGCCAAATTCCCACATTGACAGCAGGCCGTAAACTCTCGAAATTCCCGGTCCGTTTCGCAACCCGATTGCACAGCAACTCGAATAAGGAGCCCCCATGGCATTTGAGCTTCCGCCGCTGCCGTTCGCCAAGAACGCGCTCGAGCCGGTGATGAAAACCGAGACCTTCGACTACCACTACGACAAGCACCACAAAGCGTACGTCACGAAGCTCAATCAGCTGCTCGAAGGCAAGCCCGAGGCTTCCAAGAGCTTGGTCGAGGTGATCAAGAGCAGCACCGGCGCGGTGTTCAACAACGCCGCTCAGGTTTGGAACCACACGTTTTTCTGGGACAGCTTGAAGCCCGGAGGTGGCGGCGCACCGCCCGCCGGTGACGTGGCCGATCTGATCAACGGCCTCGGCGGCTGGGAGAAGTTCCGCGGTGACTTCATCGCGGCAGGCATGGGGCGCTTCGGCTCCGGCTGGGCCTGGCTCGTGCTCGACGGCGGCAAAGGCAAGATCATGGACACGCCGAACGCGGAGACGCCCTTGACCACGAGCGCGGTGCCGCTCGTGACGTGCGACGTTTGGGAGCACGCGTACTACATCGATCATCGCAACAATCGCGCCGCGTTTTTGGAAGCATTCTGCGACAAGCTGCTCAACTGGGATTTCGTCGCCAAGAACCTGCGCGCGGCGAAGTAATCGCGAGAGCTCGGCCGTCAGCCGTTAGCAGCTAACGGCCGGACAAAACGTGAACGCGCCGCCGTCCCCAGGACGAGCGGCGCGTTTTGCGTTCGGGCTTGCGCGGCAGCTCAGGCGTCGAGGTTGGCCGGCGCGGCAGTGCCCTTGACGGGTAGGATCGGCGCCCACACGAGCCGCGCGAGCATCGAGTCATCGATGATCAGCCCTCGGTCGCTGAACGTCAGCGTGTTCTCGGTGCCGTCTTCTCGCCACTCGCCGACGAACAAGATGCCCTGGCCCTTCTCGTTGTAGCCCAGCTCGACGATCGCGTTCTTCAACCACTTGCCGCCGCCGTCGAAGCTGAGCGGTTCGGGCAGGGTGTAAAAGCCTTCGCTCGGCAGGACCTTGAGCGTCTTGGCCCAGGTGGGCGAGCGCAGCGGCGTGGTGGGATCGCGCCAGAACCATCGGTTGCGGCGGTTGTCAGCCGGACGCACGACGAACTTCACGCCGCCGTTCGCGGGTTGGCCGACATAGACGAGCACCCCCGCCGGGAACGCGTCTTCGTGGCCCGGCATGGGTTGGGTGGTTCGGTACAGGCCTGCATCAGGGAGATCGAGCATGTCGAAGGCTTTTTACTCGCCCCACCGCGAGCATCAAGAAACATTCGCGGACGGGAGCCCAGTTTGGCGCTCAGGTCTCGCTGCGCACGACCGCGATCGCCACGTCCGGGCCGAGCGCCGGGACGCGCCGCAGGGCGATGCCGAAGTCGCGACCGTCGATCTCTCGGGCCGTATCGACCACGGTTTCACCGTTGGCCCGGCCCATCAGCCCACTGTCTTTGACTGCCTTGGCGTTGACGTCCGGCGAAATCGGCGCGCCGTAGGCTTCTTTTTCGACGACGACGTACACATAGACGAGGGGCTCCTTGGAGCCGGCGTCCGTCGCTTCGGACCGCACGCGGCTGCGCAGCTGGTTCTCCAACCGATAGGCGTAGGCCGACCATGACCAGCCCGTGGCATAGATGCCCGTCACCTCGGGGCCCTTCAACACGGGAGTGGCGGCGGTCCATTGCCCGTCGCTGCGACCGCGTACGCCGGCGGCCTCGGGCATGCTGCCGCGTGCTTCGACGTACTTGCCCGTGGTCGCCGCTTTCAGGTCGAACGCCGCGAACAGATTCTTCGACGCCAGGGCGTCGTGCTCTTGATCGCTCCGCAGGATGAGACCGCTCTTGTCGGCTAGGAGAAAGAACGTGCTCTTGGCCGTGCGCAGATCTTGAACGTGGCTGCGCGCGGTCTCGAGCGCTTGCCTGGCGGCAGCGGCGTCACCCTGGGCCTTGTCGTCGGCGAAGAACGACTCGAGCTCCTTGGCTCCGAGAGGCAAGCCACGCCGCACCTCCTCGACGTCGACGACCACGGCCTTGGCGAGCTCCTCCACGGCGGCGTGCGCCTTGACGCGACTGGTCTCGCCCGTCTTCGAGCAGCCACCGAGCGTGCCCAGGCACAAGCTCGAAATCGAAAAGATGACCAGCGCGAATGTAGGCAGAGGTGGGGTGAGAGACATGGCCGCCCCTGCTTACGCCAGAACGCGCACGGTAACAAATCTGAAACCGGTCCCTTTCACGGTTGAACGCCGCGCGATCGGGTCAGATTTAATGGCCACCACCGTATGCACCGATATTGCCGTCATACTCGAGGCACATCATCGCGAGCGCTCACGCGTACTGCGATGTGCGCGCCGGCTTGGGTTCGAACCACAGAGCGTGTGCGCTGACGCTCGAGTGCACAGGCTCTGTCATCTCACGCGCGTGATCGCGAGTGAAATTCCAATCAGTGTGATGAATAGAAATCGCGCGACTAGCCGAATCGCGCTCGTACCGATTGCGCCGAGCGCTCGCGGGTCGTCATAGGTCGCGGGGAACGCTTGTCGTAAGCGGCTTCACCCTGCTACGTTATGAAGTTGGGCGTAGCGCCCAAGGCTCATCGCCAAGGAAAAATCTCTGTCACGAGCTAGCTCTCCACAGGCGGGCACACGGCGGCCGCCGCCACTCAGCAACCGGCTCTCGGACGCTCCGCCGCGTCCCGATAGCCAGCCGTCCGCGCGCGACTCGTTCTTTTCGTTCCGCAGCCTCGTGTTGCCCGAAGAGCTCACGGTCGTGTTCCAACCGATCGTCGACATGTCCGACGGACGCCTGTTCGCCCACGAGGCCCTGGTGCGTTGTTCTCGGCCCGAGCTCGCCAACCCGCTCGTCCTCTTCGAGAGGGCGGTCGAAGCCGGCTGCGTCGGCCGGCTGGGGCGCATGATTCGCGACATCGCGGTGCCGCTCTCGGGCCAGCTTCCGGTGTTCATCAACGTTCACCCCCAAGAGCTGCAAGAGGCTTGGCTGGTGAGGCCCGACGACCCGATCTACTCGCACGACTCCGAGATTTTTCTGGAGGTGACCGAGTCCGTTCCGCTGTCGCACTACGAGCTTTGCCTGAGCGTGCTGCGCGAGGTGCGCGCGCGTGGCGGCATCCAGCTGGTGGTCGACGACTTGGGCGCTGGATACTCCAACCTCAAGCGCATCGCCGATCTCGAGCCGCAGGTCGTCAAGCTCGATCGCGGGCTCATCATGGGCGTCGACCAGAGCGTCCGACAGCAACAGCTCGTCGCGAGCGTGGTGCGGCTGTGCAACGATCTGAACGCGATGGTGGTGGCGGAAGGCATCGAAACGGAAGCCGAATTCTCGGCGCTACGCGACACTGGCGCTCATTTCGGGCAGGGCTTCTTGTTCGCCCGCCCCGCCTACCCGATGCCGGCGGTGACCTGGCCACCGAGCGCGCCGCGTCCCAAGCTCGGTGCTTTCCAGTCCGAGACGTAGCGCGCCCGTGGGGGGCCGATCACAAGACTGACGACGCGTCCTCGAGGACGGCGTCGACGTGGCCGTTGACCTTCACGCCGCGGTAAACCTTCTTGAGCTTGCCGTCGGCGCCGATCAAGAAGCTGCTGCGGACGATGCCCATGTATTCTTTGCCGTAATTCTTCTTCGGGCCCCACACGCCGTACGCGTTGGCGAGTGCTTTTTCGGGATCGGACAGCAGCGTGAAGGGCAGGCCGTATTTCTTGCCGAACTTGGCGTGGCTCTGCTGCGAGTCGGGGCTCACGCCCAAGACCCGCAGCCCTTGCTTGCCGAAGCGTCCGAAGTTGTCGCGGATGTCGCACGCTTCCTTGGTGCAGCCGGGGGTGTCGTCTTTGGGATAGAAGTAGAGCAAGTATGGCTTACCGCTGAGGGTGCGCGATGAAACTGTCGCGCCGCTCTCGTCGAGCAACTCGAAGCTCGGCGCCGTGCTGCCGACGTCCAACGTCAAGCTCGCCGGCTTCGCCGCCCTGGTTACCGCCGGCTTGGCTACGGCTTTGCTCGGCTTGACGACCTTCACCGGCTTGGCTGCGGTCTTGCTCGGCTTGACGACCTTCACCGGCTTGGCCGCCGTCGGGGCGGGCTTGGCGGCGCTCCTGGCGTTGCTCGCTGGCTTGGCTAGGGCTCTCGACGGGATCTTCGCGGGTACGGACTTCTTCTTGGCTGCCATCGCGTCTCCTTCGCGTGGCTACTTCACCACGATCGTGCGCAGGCTCACCATGAAAAGCTCGGTCTTGCCCTGCTCTTTGCCCCAGATGCTCAGCTCGTACCGTCCTGGTCGCGGCTTGGGGCCGAGTCCGATGTCGATGGAGAACGTTTGGCCGTCGACCTTGACCGGCTTGGGGGTCTTGAATCCAGCGGGGAAATACAGCGTTTCTGGCTGAGGAATGCGATAGCTGCTCGTCGCGTTCAGCTCTCTGGCGAGCTTGGGCGCCGCGGGGTCGATGCGGCCGAGCCCGACTCCACCGAACCGCACCGGCTCACGCAGCTCGCCCGCGACGTGCAGGGTGGCGCCGCGCGGCGCCTCGCGGGGCAGCTCGGCGTAGTCTCCCCAATCGTCGACGAACTCCTGCGCCAGGCAGGGTTGGTTGACGGCGGAGGGCTGCGCCAGGCCGATGCCCACGCGGTGATGGCCCGGCTTGAGGATGTTGCGGCGGTGTCCGTCGTTCGGCGGGACCTCGTCCATGAACATGCGCTCGAGCTGCTCGAGCAGGGCAGGGTCGAAGCGCGGCGACGGGTCCAGGTCGCGCGGCACGCCGTCGAACAGGCACGCCACGTTCTCCTGCACCATGTCGGTGCCGCCCGCTTCGGTGTAGCGCTGCTCTGGCACCGAGCCGTCGCTGCCCCAGTGAGCGGTGAAGCCGTGCTGGGCCATGTCGCGGGCGTGCCGCTCGGCGCCGACGCTGGCGATCGGGTCGAGCTCGACTGGCGTCAGACCCGCCACCTGGCGATCGCGGTTGATGAGCGACAGCACGTAGCTGCTGGCTTCATCGAGCGCGGCCGGCGCCGTGGGCCGCGGCGTGAGGGCAGGGGGAGCGTTTTCCATGCGCGGCGAGCAGCCGAGCGCGACGCCCAGGATCAGGAACGGAGCGAGCCGTAACCGCATCCGCGGATCAGACCCCTGAATTTGGCTCAGATCAAGCCGGCGCGCCGGCGCACGTACCAGTGAGCGCCGATGCTGCTGGCGGCCAAGAGCGCCCAGATCCAGGGCGCGAGCAGCGGCGCCACCACGCGCTGACTCTCGACGTGAGTGCGCGGGGGCGCTTGGAGGCTGCCCGCGTCGGCGGCGCCCAGGCTGATGCCGCCGGTGGCTTGCGAGAGCCGCTCCAGCAGCGCCGCGTCCGGTCGTGAGTCGGCGAAGGCGGCGCCGCCGCGCTCGCAGGCGAAGTCGAGGCGCGCCGGGGGGGCGCTGCCGATGCGAACCGTCGCGGTGTACCCGCCTTCGCTCAGCGCCCCGAGCGGCAGCGTCGCGCTCTCGACGTCGCCCTCCATGCGCAGCTGCTTGTTCGGGAGCGGTTCGCCGCCGGCAGCTTCGCCCAGCCGCTCCAAGCTGACCTTCACATCGACGGCTGCGCCCGGCAGGCGCGTGATGCTGAGCGAGACGGGAGCGCCGGCGCGACATTCGTGGGTGAGATCGAGGCGCGCCGATTCGTAGCGAGGGTCGCGCATCAACCAGCCCACCAGACCCTCCCACAGCGCACCATAGGCGCGACCGGCGCCGCGCTCGCCCAGCTCGCTCCACTCCAGCAGATGAGTGCCGTCGACGCCGAGCGCGATCGAACGGCCGTCGCCGCTCTCGCCGAGCGCGAGCACGGGCATGGCGGCGTTGCCGGCGCGCCGATCGGGGTGCTCCCACAGCGCGATCGCGCCGGGGCGCAGCGGGCCGAGCGTGTTGCTGCCTTGCATGGACGGCAGATGGTCCCCGAGCAGCTCTCGCACCCGCAACAGCGCGGGCGCGGCGCGTCCGGCCTGGGTCGTGCGCGGCTCGAAGGAGACGGTGTCGAAGGGGGCGCCTTGCTCGGGCAGCGTCGTGGGCAGGACCTCCGCGAGCGGCGTGCCCGCGTAGCCGCCGCCCATGAACGCGGAGGGGCCGCCGACCATGATCAAGCCTCCGCCGGCGCGCACGTAGCGGGCGAGCGCCGGCAGGTGGCGCTCGAGCTTGTACTCGACGGCGTCGATGTCTTGCAGGATCACGGCGTCGAACGAGGGCAAGTGCTCCGTGAACAGCTCGTCGACAGGGAAGGGGATGAGCGCCAGCTCGGACTCGTCGGCCTGCATCGCGTCGCTGCTGGTACGCAGGATGAAGAAGGCGATCAGATCGATGGACTCGTCCGCCTTCAGCCACATGCGTAGGGCGCGCACGTCGTAGGTGGGTCGCCCCGCCACGTGCAGCAGCCGCACGCGCTCGCGCGTCACGTCGAACGTGAGCAGGCGCTGGTTATTCTCCGGCACCTGATCGCCGTCGGGGGCTTGCAGCTTGACGCGCACGAGGCGCCGGCCAGCGCGTTCCAGGGTGAACGGCAGCTCGACGGTGGCGAGCCCGTCGCGCACTTTGGCGCTGCCCTGAGCGAGCAGCGCCGCCGGCTCTCCGTGCAGCAGCTCCTCGACCGTGATCGGCAGCTCGTCTTCGCACGCGAGACCGCCCGAGCAGCCGACGCTCAGCTGCAGCGCGATCTTTTGGTGCGCCACCGCCGCGCCGGTCGTGCTGACGCGGCGAATGCTCGCGTCGGGCAGGGCGCGGCCTCCGACCTGAATCGTGTGGATCGGCACCCCGAGCCGCGCGCCGAGCTCGCGCAGCGCCTCCGTCGTCGCGGCCTCACTCGGGCTCGTCAAACGGCCGTCGCTCACGACCACGAGCGCCTTGGGGCGCTCGCCCGGCGCCGCTGACAGGGCGCGCAGGGCGCTGGTCAGATCGCTATCGGTCGGGCGCTCGCCCGCATCCGCTTGGCCCTCGCTGAAGGGGGTGGCCGCACCTTCGCCGAAGCCGAGCACCTCGAGGCGCGCCTGCTTCAGTCGTGCTTGCAGGTCGTGCAGCGCCGAGAGCGCCAGCTGCTCGCGGGTCTTGTCGCCCGCCTTCAGCCCCAGCCGCCACGAGCGATCGAGCAGCACGACGACCTTCGGAAACAAATCGGCGCCGCGGCTCGTCACCCGGGTCGGGCGCAAAACAGCAGCTGCCACGAGCAGCGCGCTCAGCACGCCCGAGAGCAGCACCCACGACGAGACGCGCCGCCCGCGCGACTCCAGCAGCAGCACCAGCAGCCACGTCACGAGCAGGACGACCAGAAACCATACAAGCAGCGGGCCCACGCCCTCCGCCACGCCGAAGCTGCGTTCTGTCATCGCGCTTGCGCTCGGCGGCGCATCAAGAAGGGCGCGTGCACTTGATCGTCTTTGTAGTCGGAGCAGAGCACGTACATGGCGATGTTGACCGCGAAGCGGATGGCATGTTGGCGGTGGTCGTAGCCGGGCGGCTCCGTTTCCAGGGAGTAGCTGCCTTCTTCCGACCGGGCGAGCGCGCCCAGCAAGTCGTGAGCCAGCAGCAGCACCTGCGCGTTCTTGCCGCGGACGATCGCGTCGATCGTCGGAGGGCCGAGCAAGCGACCCACGGGGCGATCGACGATGTAAAACGTCTTGTACACCACGTGCGACGCGTCGAGGCGCACCGGCGGCGATTCGGGCAGCACGCGCAAGAGCTCGCGCCGCACCGAGCGGCCGAAGCTACCTCGTTGGGGGTCGTTGTCGTCGACGACGAGCACGCCGCCCAGGCGAATGAACTTGGCGAGCCCGCGTCGCTCCGCCACGGTCAGGCTGCCGACGTCGGCGTCGCCCGCCCACAGCGCGAACGGCTCGTTGCACAGCTCAGGGCGATCCAGCGACACCTCGCGGGGCACGAGCCGGGCGGGCGCGCTCGTTCGGTTGATGAGCTCCATCGACCACGCGGAGGGCCCCGAGCTACGTGGTGCCTGCAGCCGCTTGCCGCCCGCGACGATCACGCGGGGATTGAAGGCCCCGACCTCGCCGAAGCCGTGAGCTTTTCGCGGCATGGCGAGCGCGGCAAGGCCCGTGAGCAGGGCGCGGCGACGCGAGAGCAACGTTTCCAAGGCGGGCCTAGCTTTCAATCGAAATCCAGCACGCGCCAGATGCCGGTCTCGCGCTTGAGTAAGACGCGATGGCCGGACGGCAGCTGTACCTCGGCAGAATCGCCGTTGATTTGAATATCGAGCGTTTCGGGGTGCTCCAAGCCGCTGACCAGCGAGCCGAGGTCCGACTCCAGCGCGCCCCGCGAGTCCGAGCTCATCAGCGCCATCAACGCGGGGTAGCTGCGACGCGCCAGCGCGCGCCGGAGGCCAGACAGCGCCTGACTGGGGGTGCGGGGACGAGCCGGCAGCAGGGTGGCGGCATCGATGAGGAACGTGCCGTCTTCGAGCACGAGAGTCGTGCTTTCACCGTCGGTGAAGCGCGCCTCCGCGCTCGCTTCGACGCGGGCATTGGCGCCGCCGACCGCCTGCGCGGTGCGAGCCAGCTCCGCCTTGGACTCGCGGACCAGCTGCCTCGTGCCAGTCTGTCCCAGGGCGCGCTGGCCGTCGGGGGTGAGCATCGCGTAGATGGCGTCGGCGTCGCCGCGCTGGGCCGCGCTTGCATAAGCGCGGGCTGTAACTTTCGGGTCAGGCACGCGCTGGCTCGCGCAGGCCGTAAAAAGCAGGCTCAGGTAGACAGCCGGGAAGACTTTTGGCGGACGTGGCATCGGCCGGGAGGACAGTGCTAGCGAAAGCGATGCCTCTTGGCTACCTTTTCAGGCCAATGAAGGCCTGGCTCGCCTTGGCATGTGCGCTCACCGCTTGCGGCGGGCCACCTCCACGTGCGCCTAACCCGACGCGCCCGCTCGATGAGCGCCGCGCGATCGAGCTGATCATCCAAGCTTTTCGCGAGGAGAAGGATCGTCCCGTACCCGGCAACGTCGTGGCGCTGACCGAGAGCAAGCGCATCCACGTCGACGTGGCGGCCAGCGAGCGCAAGTATGGCGTAGCCTACGTGACCGCGACCGAACGCCTCGAGCTCGGCACCGCGCTGCCCGAGAAGGATCCGTCGATGGGCGACGCCCTGCAGCTGGTCTCCGGCCTGGGCGAAGACGGCGACGCGCGGGTGCTGGTGCTGCGCGACAGCGACTACCTCTACGACGATCACGTGGGCGACGAGCGCGAGCAGCCCGCGCTCACGGCCGAGCTCAAGCTCAAGCGCGACGTTCACGACTTCATCGTGCGCGCGCACGCCGAGAGGTGGCCGTGACCGTCGGCGCGCGTCTGCCCGTACGCGAACAGAGCGCGCGCCGGTTCTTGGCCATCGCGGCCACGCTCGGCGTGCTGGGCATCGCCTTCAATCTGAACAACGAAGACCAGCTCATGCCGAAGGTGCTGGCGGTGGCCGGCGTCGTCGCCCTGGTCTGGAGCATCCACCGCTTCGGGCGGCTCGGCCCCGACGAGATCATCGTCTTCGAAGAGCCCCCAGGGCCGCCGCTCGCGAAAAAGAAGAAAAAGAAGAAGCGCGCTGTGGAGACACCGCTCGAAGCGGCGCCGCCAGCGCCGAGCAAACCGGCGCCCGAGGACTCCGACCCGCACTGAAGCGCTCGCTCGCGGTGCGCCCGCGGGCGCAGGCGACACGGCGCGGCCGAGAGCCGCTGGTAGCTTCTGCGAAGGAGGCTGCAGCTCGGCAGCCCCATTCGCAGAGCGTCAATCAGCCGCGATCAGTCGTAGTACTCGTTGCCGAGGTGGGTGATGAGCTCCTCGCCCATCATCCATCGGAGCGTGTTCTTCAACTTCATCGACTGGATGAAAATGTCGTGCTCGGGGTAGAGGCCGGACGCGGTTTGGGGGCTCTTGAAGTAGAAGCTCAGCCACTCCTGCACACCGCGGAAGCCGGCGCGCTTGCCGAGGTCGCTGAACAGGGCGAGATCGAGCACGAGCGGGGCAGCCAGGATCGAGTCGCGGCACAAGAAGTCGACCTTGATCTGCATCGGGTAGTTGAGCCACCCGAAAATATCGATGTTGTCCCAACCCTCTTTCGCGTCGCCGCGCGGGGGGTAATAGTTGATGCGGACCTTGTGATAGATGTCGCCGTAGAGCTCGGGGTAGAGCTCGGGCTGCAAGATCTGCTCGAGCGCGCCGAGCTTGCTGACCTCTTTGGACTTGAAGCTGCCCGGATCGTCGAGCACCTCGCCGTCACGATTGCCGAGGATGTTGGTCGAAAACCAGCCCTTCATGCCGAGCATGCGCGCCTTGAAGCCGGGCGCGAGCAGCGTCTTCATGAAGGTTTGACCGGTCTTGAAGTCTTTGCCGCACACCGGGGTCTGCGTCTCGCGCGCCAGCTCGAGCATCGCCGGGACGTCGACGGTCAGGTTCGGCGCGCCGTTGGCGTAGGGCACGCCCTCTTTGAGGCAGGCCCAGGCGTAGAGCATGGAGTTTGGGATGTTGGGGTCGCTTTCGAGCAAACCCTTTTCGAAGGCCTTGATCGATTGATGACACTCGCTCTGCTCGAGGAAGATCTCGGTCGAGCCGCACCACACGCACACGGCGCGATCGGCGCCGCTGCTCTTGACGAACTCGCGGATGTCGGCGCGCAGCTGCTCCACGATGTCGGCCTTGCTGCTGCCGGTCTTGACGTGGGTGCCGTTGAGGCGCTTCACGTACTCCGGGTAGAACGCCGCCTTCATCGGCTTGATCGACGAGAGCTCGTCTTTGATCGGGTCGATGTGCTTGGAGTCGAGCACCTCGGCGTGCACGGCGGACTCCAGCGCGTTGTCGGGGAATAGGTCCCACGAGCCGAACACGATGTCGTCGAGCGCAGCCAGCGGCGCGAACTCTTTGATGCGCGGCGTGCGGTTTTCGGTGCGCTTGCCGAGCCGGATCGTTCCCGTCTGGGTCAGGGAGCCGACCGGAGACGCTAGCCCCTTACGTGCCAGCAGCACGCCCGCGATCAGCGTCGTCGATACGGCGCCGAGGCCGGGGAGGAGAACTGCCAACTTGCCTTCGGGTTTCTTGATTGTCTCGGGTCGCTTCATCACTCGGGCTCCTGTATCTTCGCGCGGCCGTGGTAGCAAGCGGCGTGCCCGCTCGCAAACGCGGGCTCCGCGTAATCGTCAACTCACAAGGATTTCGGGCGCGCTCTTCGCGTATTCAACGCCGCGCCCCGTTCATAGGTCAAACATGGTCGAAGCGGCAGTGATCTTGGTAGCAGGAGTTGGCTCGCGTTTACGTCCGATCACCGATACGCGGCCCAAGGCGCTGGCCCCCGTCGGTGACGAGACCATTTTGGGACGAGCGGTGCGGCTGCTGCTGGATTTCGGAGTTCAGCGCCTGATTTTGGCTACCGGCTATCGTGAGGACGCAGTGCGGCTCGCGCTCGGCGGTCTCGAGAGCGAGGTCCGCTTCTGCCCGAACCCACGCTACGAAACCACGCAAAATTCGGTCTCGCTCGCGCTGTGCCGCGCCGCCGTGGACGGTCGCTCCTTCTTCAAGTTGGACGGCGACGTCGTGTTCGACGCCGAGCTGCTCGCGCGCATCGCCGCGCCGCGGGCGGAGCTGTCGGCGGGCGTCGATTCGAGCCGTAAGCTCGATGAAGAAGCGATGAAGGTGGTGGTGGAAGGCTCGCGGATCACGCGCTTCGGCAAGGCGGTGCCGCTCGCGGCGAGCCACGGTGAGAGCATCGGCATCGAGCGCATCGACAGCAGCGCGAGCGACAAATTGTTCGACGCGCTCGATGCGCAGATCGCGAGTGGCCAAACTCAGCTCTACTATGAGGACGTCTACTCCCAGATGATCGAGCGCGGCCAGCTCGTGGCGGAGGTGGCGGACGTGTCGGGGCTGCGCTGGACCGAGGTCGATACGTTCGAGGATCTCGAGGCGGCGCGGCGGCTGTTCGGAGCCACGAGTGCGTAACGCGCTGCGCAGCTGCCAGGAAGTAGTCCGTGGCGGTGAATGTAGGTAAATGTCGAGAACTGCGGCACTAACGAGCACGCTGCCAGCCACCGCGCTGCGGTTCGCTTGCGGTAGTACGACTGAATCTTTCCGGCGTCAGATGTTGTCAATTTGCAACACTGTGAGCTGGCTGCGACACCGAGATCATGGTGTAAATCCGCGAATAGAAAAGGATTTGCCCGGTTTGACCAGTGCATGGTAATTGCTTAGGCATAGCTTGATGGCGACAGAAGCGCGACCGAACCAGGCACCCCGCGTGACGAGGGCGATCGTGCTCGCCGCGGGGTTGGGCTCCAGGCTTTCCGAGGGCGGCGATGTGACGCCCAAGCCGCTGCGACGGGTCGCAGGCGTGCCGCTGATCGTCCGGGTGCTGCGCACCTTGCAGGCGGCCGGCATCGAGCACGCGGTGGTGGTGGTGGGCCATGGGGGCCACCTCATCAAGGCCGCCGTCGCCAGCGAGGGCGAGCTCGGCCTCGACGTCACGTTCGTCGAGAACACCGACTACTTGAAGAAGAACGGCGTGTCGGTGCTGGCCGCCGCCGGCTACATCGACCGTGAGTGCGTGCTCACGATGTCCGACCATCTCTACTCCGCCGAGCTCGTGCGGCGCCTGCTCGCGGCCGAGATTCCGGCGGACGGCGCCGCCCTCGCCGTCGACTACGACATCCCGCGTTGCTTCGATCTCGACGACGCGACCAAGGTCGCCGTCGACCGAGGTTTGATCGTGCGCATCTCCAAGGAGCTCGACGAATACGACGCCCTCGATACGGGCGTGTTCCGCATCGGGCCGTCGCTGGTGGCGGAGCTGTCGCGCGTGGCCGAGCAGAACGGCGATGCGTCGCTGAGCGACGGCGTGCAGGCGCTCAGCCGCCGCGGCGTGTTCGCGGCCGTCGACGTGGGTGAGGTTCGCTGGATCGACGTCGATACACAGCCGGCGCTCGAGCGCGCCGAGGCCATGCTCCGCGTATTCGGTGAGGACCTGGGCGACGAGCCGGGCAGCGGCGCTGCCTCGCTCATCGATCCGGAGTCGATCGAGACGTTTGCCCCGAGCTGGGTGCGCGCGGCCAAGCCCTACGACGAGCAGCATTTCGCCGTCGCCGAGCGCAAGGGCGCGGCGCGGATGATGTCGAACGAGAGCCCGTTTCCTCCGAGCCCGCGCGTGCTGCAGGCGATCATGGACGCGGCCAGCCGCGGCAATCACTATCCGGGCGGCAGCAAGGGTCTCTCCGACAAAATCTCGCGTCGAGAAGGCCTCGCCAGCGGCAGCGTGCTGTTCGGCGCCGGGTCCACCGAGCTGATCGACGTCGTGATTCGCACCTTCGTCGGACCAGGCGAAGAAGTGCTGCTCAGCGTGCCGACGTTCAGCATGTACGAGGCGCGCACCCGCGTGACGGGCGGTATCCCCGTGCTCGTGCCGATGACCGACGATCACGAGCACGACCTG
>Ga0164241_10001988_pt1 | contig 23246 bp, 15 predicted proteins | sample OricomyardsoilBY_FD_108780 | JGI IMG/M metagenome (GOLD analysis project Ga0164241, IMG submission 108780) | Backyard soil microbial communities from Emeryville, California, USA - Original compost - Back yard soil (BY) | ecosystem: Environmental > Terrestrial > Soil > Unclassified | place: USA... | reverse complement strand
GCGCTACGACGAAGAGGTAGCGACGAGCGAGGTGCTCGACGCGCTGCGCGGCGAGCACGGGCTCGGCTTTCCGGAGTTCTTGCGCTCGAAGGTGACGCCGATCGAAGGTGACGTGATTCAGCCCTACTGCGGCTTGAACCCCGACCTGCGCGACGCGCTGCGCGGCAACGTCGACGCCGTGATCAACGTGTCGGGCGTCGTCGACTTCGATCCGCCGCTCGACGAGGCGCTCGAGGTGAACGCGTTCGGCGTCAAAAATTTGGTCGCGCTGGCGCGAGACTTGGGCGACTTGCCGTTGCTCCACACCAGCACGTGCTTCGTGGCGGGCAGCCGCACCGGCCACGTCCCGGAGGCGGATCCGCGCGAGTTTCCGTTCCCGCGCGCGGCCGAGCTCGACAAGTCACACTGGGATCCCGATCGCGAGATCAACGAGTGCATGGACGTGATCGAGCAGGCGCGCCACCGCTCGAACGACATGTTCCGCCAGAGTAACTTCTTGGACGAAGCCAAGAAGAACCTGCACAAGCGCGGCGAGCCGGCCCGCGGCAGCGTCCTCGAGGCGGAGGTGGCCAAGGTGAAGCGCAAGTTCGTCGAGGGGCAGCTGGCCGACCTCGGCATGGAACGCGCGCAATTTTGGGGATTTCCCAACACTTACACGTACACGAAGTCGATCGGGGAGCAGGTCGCGCTCGCCTCCGGCCTCAAGGTGGCGATCGTGCGCCCGGCGGTGGTCGAGTCGACCAACGAGTACCCGTTTCCGGGCTGGAACGAGGGCATCAACACCAGCGCGCCGCTGATTTACATCATTCGTCAGGGTGGGCTGCAGATCCCGGGCTCCGAAAATTTTCTCGACGTCATCCCGTGCGACATGGTCGCGGCCGGGCTCACGCTGGCGCTCGGCGAGCTGCTCGAGGGCCGTCACAAGACCGTGTATCAGCTGGGCTCGAGCGACTCGAACCCGTGCACGATGCGGCGCTTCTTCGAGCTGTCGGGCCTGTACAAGCGCAAATATTACCAGCGCACCGGCAAGGGTGGGCCGGTCGTGAGCTACCTGCAATCGCACTTCGAAGGTGCGATGCTGTCGAAGGACCAGTTCAACAGCATCGGCCCCAAGAAAATTGCGAGCGGCGCGCGCTCGCTGGCGGGGTTGCTGAAGAAGGCGGCGCTCGGCCCGGTGGCGCCGATCCTCGAGCCGGCCGCGACCGCCGTCTCCGGCTTCGCGCGCCAGCAAGAAAACGTCGGTCACATCTTGGGCGTGTTTTTGCCGTTCGTCGCCCAGTACGAATACGTCTTCCGTTGCGACAACACGCGCGCCGCTTACGCCCGGCTCTCGCCCGCCGAGCAAGCCATCGTGCCGTGGCGCATCGAGCAGCTCGATTGGCGGAAATGGTTCCTCGAGGTGCACGCGCCCGGCCTCGAAAAATGGGTCTTCCCGCAGATCGACGAGCGGCTCAAGCGGCCCAAGAAGTCGCCCGAGCCGCACCAGACGCTGCCCGCCCTGCTCGACGAAATGGCCGACCGCTACGAGCTGGCGGTCGCGCTGCAGCGCACCGAGGACGGCGGTCTATCGCGGCTCTCGTTCCGCGAGTGGCGTGAGCAATCGGGGGCGGCGGCGGCGCGCTTGATCGGCGCCGGGGTACGGCCGGGCGATCGCGTGCTGCTCGCAGCCGCGAACCACCCCGCCTGGGCGATCGCGTTTTTCGGCATCTTGATGGCGGGCGCGACGGTGGTGCCGCTCGACGCCGCCGTCGACGCGGACGTGGCCGCGAACCTGCAGCGCGCTTCGGGCGCGCGCTTGTTCGTCTCCGATCAAAAGGTGAAGGCCCGCGTCGAAGCGGCGCTCGAGGGGGTTTCGTTCTTCGACTACCAGGAGCTCAGTCAGAAGGGGCCGATGGGCATCGGGCTGGCGGTGCAGGCCGACGACGTGGCGGCCCTGATCTACACCAGCGGTACCACCGGCAACCCCAAGGGGGTGGAGCTGTCGCACGCCAACCTATCGGCGCTGGTCGCGGCGCTGGCGCCGTTGTTCCCGCTCAGCAAGGGCGATCGCGTGCTGTCGGTGCTGCCACTGCACCACACGTTCGAGCTGACGTGCGGCATGCTGCTACCGCTGTCGCGCGGCGCGCGCATCGTCTACCTCGACGAGCTGAACGCGGAGCGCCTTGAATTTGGCTTGAAAGAGGGGAAAATCACCGGGCTTATCGGCGTGCCGGCGCTGTGGGAGATGCTGGAGCGCCGCATCCTCGCGCGCGTCGCCGAGCACGGCACGGTCGCGGCGCGCTTGTTCGACGTCGCGGTCGAGCTCAACCGGACCCTCGGCAAATCGGTCGGCGTCGACGGCGGCAAGCTGCTGTTCGGGGGCGTGCACCACGCGTTCGGCGGCAAGCTCCGCTACCTCGTGAGCGGCGGCGCCGCCTTGCCCGAGCGCACCCACAAGCTGTTCTCGGGCCTCGGCATGCACCTGGCCGAGGGCTACGGCTTGACCGAAGCCTCACCGGTGCTCACCGTCGCCCACGCCGGACCCAAGGCTCGACCTGGCAATGTCGGCCGCCCGATCCCAGGCGTCGAGATCAAGATCGACAACCCGAATCCGGACGGCGTCGGCGAAATCTTGGCGCGTGGTCCCAACGTCATGCTCGGCTACTCGGGCGATCGCGAAGCCACCGCCCAGGTCATCGACCGCGACGGCTGGCTGCGTACGGGCGATCTCGGTAAGCTCGATCGTCGCGGGCGGTTGTCGATCGTTGGCCGCGCCAAGGACGTGATCGTCGCCTCCAACGGCGAGAACGTGTACCCCGACGACGTCGAAGCTCGCATCGGCGCCGTGCCGGCGGTCAAAGAGCTGTGCGTCCTCGGCATCCCCGACGGCCGCGGGGGCGAGCGCGTGGCGTGCGTCGCGGTGCCGGACCGCGACACCGACAACCCGCCCGCCGTTCAGCGAGCGAAGGCAAAAAAAGAGCTGGAAATCGCGCTCGGGAAGCTACCCAGCGCGCAGAAGCCGGCCATCGTCATGCTCTTCGACAAGGATCTGCCGCGCACCGCCACCCGCAAGGTGCGGCGAGGCGAGGTCCGCGCCGAGATCGAACGGCGCGAGCGCAGCGAAGAGGCGGCGCGGCCTGCCGGACCGGTCGACGGCGCGGCGTCGCTGGTGCGCAGCACGATCGCCACCATCGCGCGCCGGCCCGTCTCGAGGATCGCGCAAAATCAAGCCCTGCGCGGCGATCTCGGCTTCGATTCGTTGATGTTGCTCGAGCTGCTGGTCGCGATCGAGACGGAGCTGGGCCGTTCGCTCGATGCCGAGCGCGTGTCGAGCGCGGTCACGGTCGGTGACGTCGAAGCGTTCGTGCGCGAAGCCCAGAGCGCGCGGCGTTTGGCCACGACGCAGGTCATCGAAAAAGAAGACGAGCTGAAGCTCGACATCCCCGAGCCGCTGCGCGAAGCGGCGATGGCCTGGATGGGTATGGCCCAGCACGGATTTTACGATCGCGTGCTGCGCACCAAGGTGACGGGCCGCGCGTTCATTCCCCACAACCGGAGCACGATCATCGCCGCCAATCACGCGAGCCACCTCGACATGGGCCTCGTGAAATACGCGCTCGGCAGCTACGGCGAAAAGATGGTGTCGCTCGCGGCCCAAGACTATTTTTTCGAGGGCAACAAGTACCGCAAGGCCTTCTTCGAGAACTTCACCAACCTCGCCCCGATGCCGCGCGGCAGCTCCCTGCGCCAGGCCCTACGCCAGGCCGGCGATCTGATCGAGCACGGCAAAACCGTGCTGATCTTCCCCGAAGGCACGCGCAGCACCGACGGTCAGGTGCACGAGTTCAAATCGGCCGTCGGTCACCTGGCCCGGCAGCACAACATCGACATCCTCCCGATCTACCTGGGCGGCACCCATCGCGCGCTGCCCAAGGGCACGACGCTTCCCAAGCACCGCGAGGTCGAGGCGCGCATCGGCGCTCCGCTCGAGGCGCGCGAGATGCAGCGCTTGACGGAAGGGCTCTCGGCGGCGGAAGCCTCGCGCATCATCACGCGGCTCGCCCATCGCGCCGTCGTCCTGCTAAGTCAGGGTAAAATCCTCGACACCCGCGAGCTGTCGGCGCAGCAAGTGCGCGAATCGCTGCCACCACCGGAGCCCGAGTCGCTCGAGCCGGTGTTTCGCGAGCTCGAGCAGCGCTTCAAGGCCGGCAGCGTGGGCCAGCCGATCAGCTTCTATTTTTCTCTCGGCGACAGCGAACGATGGACGGTCAGAGTGACGGACGAGTCGTGCGAGGTGGTGCCGGGTAAGGTCGCGAGCCCCGCCGATTGCGTGCTCAAGACCACCCCCGACATGTTCACGCGCATCGTGCGTGAGCGCTACACGCCATCGCCCGCCGAGTTCATGAGCGGGACCGTCAAGAGTAACAACATTCAACTGCTGTTCACGTTTCAAAAGGTGTTTCAGCTGGAGAGCGCCGGGTCGTGAGTAAATTCTGGGTCGCGGGCGCGACCGGATTTCTGGGCAGTCACCTGGTAAACGCGCTGAGGGCGCGTGGACACGACGTCGTTGCGGTGTCGAAGAGCGGCGCCCCCGGCGTCGCGCCCGTCGATGTCTTGGACGAGCAGGCGGTCGCAGACAGCGCTCTCGGTGCCGACGGCGCGTTCCTGGTCACGGGCCGCGTCTCGCGTGACAAGAACGACGCCGAGCTCCTCCACCGCGACAACGTGCTCGGCACCGAGAGCGCGCTCCGAGCCCTGCGCGCGGCCGGCATCCGGCGCGTGGTCGTGGCCAGCACCAGCGGCACGCTCGCCGTGAGCGCCGACGCCGCCCGCATCGCCGACGAGAGCTGTCGCGCTCCGCTCGAGCTGATCGCGCGCTGGCCCTATTACCGGACCAAGCTGTACGCAGAGCGCGCCGCGCTGGAAGCGAACCGCAGCGGTGAATTCGAGGTCGTGGTCGTCAACCCGAGCTTGCTGCTCGGGCCCGGCGATCTGCGCGAGTCCTCCACCGGCGACGTACGCTTGTTCCTCGAGCGCTCGATTCCGGCCGTGCCTGCCGGCGGTATGGCGTTCGTCGACGCGCGCGACGCCGCGCTCGGCATGCTGCAAGCGTTCGAGCGCGGCCGGCCCGGTGAGCGCTACCTGCTCAACGCCAAGAACCTCACGATCGCCGCGTTTTTTCAGCGCCTCGAGCGCATCAGCGGCGTGAAAGCTCCCTTGCTGCGCATGCCGAGCTCGCGCCCGGTCGCGCTCGGGCTCAATCAATTGTTCACCAAGGCGGTCGAAGCCATCGGTGGGCGCGCGCCCGTCGACCCGATCAGCGTCGAGATGGCGCAGTATTTTTGGTACTGCACCGCCGAAAAAGCCGAGCGCGAGCTAGGCTTCGTGGCGCGCGATCCGGGCGAGACCCTGCGCGACACGATCGAAGATCTCGTGCAACGACGCGTCGTCGCCCCGAGCGGTGGCTCGCATCTGAGCGCCTTCGCGGCGCGCTGAATATCGCCACAACCTTCGAACACCATCGGTTATTCCGATGGAACGCCGCGAAGTTTCATCGGTTTTACGGTCGACACACCCCGCGCGCGTCCTTATACGGAGCAGAGAGGTTTAGCCGTGTTCAAGCGCATTTCGCTGTTCATTCTCACCAACCTGGCCATCATGCTCGCGTTGAGCGTGGTCTACGGCGTGCTGTCGGCGCTCGGCGTGCTCGACGCGTCCCGTGGGCTGGGTGCCTATGGCCCGCTCCTGGTCATGTCGGGTCTGTTCGGGTTCGGCGGCGCCTTCATCTCGCTGCTGGCGTCCAAGTGGATCGCCAAGTGGACGACGGGGGCGCAAGTCATCGCCGTGCCGCGCAACGAAACCGAACGCTGGCTGTTCGACACCGTGGCCCGCCACGCCAGCCGCGTCGGCATCCAGATGCCCGAGGTGGCGATTTACGACAGCCCCGACATGAACGCCTTCGCCACGGGCGCCACGCGTAACAGCTCGCTGGTCGCCGTCAGCACGGGCCTGCTGCAGCAGATGCAGCGCAGCGAGGTCGACGCGGTGCTGGGTCACGAGATCGCCCACGTCGCCAACGGCGACATGGTGACGCTCACGTTGCTGCAAGGCGTGCTCAACACCTTCGTCATCTTCTTCTCCGAAATCGTCGGCCGCATCGTCGACTCGGCCTTGCGCGGCCGTGACGACGAACGCGGCGGTCCCGGCGTGGGCTACTGGGTGACGAGCATCCTGGCGCGGTTGGTGTTTGGCATGTTCGCGGCCGTGATCGTCAATTGGTTCAGCCGCTACCGCGAGTTCCGGGCCGACGAGGGCGGCGCCAGCTTGGCCGGTCGTGACAACATGGTGAGCGCCCTGCGCCGGCTCGGTCGCTCCGAAGAGTCGCACCTGCCCGACGCCGTGGCGGCGTTCGGCATCACGCCGCGTCCCTCACGCTTCGGCGCGCTGCTCCGCTCCCACCCGCCGATCGAAGAGCGCATCGCCCGCCTGCAAGCGGCGCAATGAACCGCTTACGGGTGGGGCGCCAGCTGGTAGGAGCTGACGCCGCTGCCGCTCGCACCGCTGATCGGCGCGACCTCTCCGGGCGTGCCGTCGGCGGCTACCGGTAGCGCGAACACTGGGGGTTTCCCGCTGCCCAGGTAATGTAGGTGACAGTGTAAGCGCCGTCATTCGGGTCGACGGTGGCAATGGTAACCGAGGTGCCGTTCGGCGACGGCCACAAGCCGGCGGGCAACGTGGATCCGGGGACCACGAGCTTGCTTGTTCCAGGGGACGAGCCCGACAGATCGACGAGGCAAGCGTCGCCCGTAGCCGTCATGTATGCGGCCACGTTGTCTGACCGAGCTCGGAAAGAAACAGCTCACTGACGCCCGAGACGCCACGACCGGAGAGGAAGAGCACCGACTGCGTGATCGTCAGCGTCACTTCGAGCTCGGCCGTGCTCAGGCCGTCGGTCACGCTGAGCACGAGCGGAAAGCCAGCGTGGCCCCCAGTCGTTGTCGGTGCTTGCTCCGCTGCCACCGCAGCACTTGGACTGGCGCCGAGGTCGGATAGGCTCGCCATACAGGCTCGCGGTATCGCAAAGCCGCGTGCAACACGGGACGTGCGCAGCATGCAGGCGCGCGGTGCGATGGTCTCCATCGTCGCCGTGGCCGCGACAGCACGGAGGATGCAGCGTCGAAACGGCGCCGAGGTGCGTGTGGCGTCTACGCTCCTGAAGGTTGGTTGCAGCTGACGCCAATAGGACGGCAGCGACGCGTATCTGCCCCGCTGAGCTGGTGCAATTTCAGTCGCACCGCGAATGGAAGCGGCTCCATGCGTCGCCTACATGTGGGTTCCGGTTCGCCGGCTGGGTACAAGCTGCGACTGATCGCGGAGCGCAACTACGATTCTCTTCCCAGTCGTCTAAAGATCGGTAGACTGAGTCGCCTTGGATAGGCAGGGAAGCGGCGAGCGATCCTCGTTCGAGCTCTGCCGATGTCTCGGTCTTGGGATGCCGACAGAAAGGACTACGAACGTGCGACTACTTTCGACTTTGAGCCTCTTGGCGCTTGGCAGCGCTCTCGCCCTGGTTGCTTGCGGTGACGACGACGACGAAGTTGGGGGCACCGCTGGCACCGCCGGCACCGGCGGCAGCAAAGGCGGCACCGCGGGAACGAGCGGCAAAGGTGGCACCGGCGGCAAGGGCGGCACGGGCAACACGAGCGGCACCGGCACCGGCAACACGAGCGGTACCGACACCGGCGGCACCGACACCGGCGGCACCGACACCGGTGGCACCAACAACGGCGGTACCAGCAACGGCGGCACCAACAACGGCGGTACTAGCAACGGCGGCACCACGACCGAAGGCGGCATGGCGGGCGAGCCCGGCATGGGTGGCCAGGCCGGTATGGGCGGTGAAGCCGGTATGGGCGGTGAAGCCGGCATGAGTGGCGAGGCCGGCATGGGCGGCGAGGCCGGCATGGGTGGTGACGGTGGTGAGTGCCCGGTATCGACCGCTTACCAAGATTTTGCCGACGCGTCCGACCTCACCGGGGCCCAAGCTTATGTTTTGGATGCGAGCTACCAGCCGCCGCCTGCTTGTCCCCCTGAGCCGGAGGTCTGTCCACCCCGTCCCAGTTCGACCGTCACGCAATCCGCGACTGATGGCGTTAACGCCTGCACTCAGGGCGCCCTCAAAGATGCGATCGTGTTCACAAGTACGTATGTCAACAGCTTCACGGAAGTTCCGGTGACTGCAGACTGGACCGCCTACACCGAGCTTCATGGCTGGCTGAAGGTCACTGCTGCCGACTCAGCGGCGTACGACAATTTGGCGTTTATCCAACTGTACGTGAAGGCCGGGTCGACCACGGCTTATGGCGGCTGGACGAACTTTACGACCAATATGCGCGACGGAAATTGGCGCGAATTTGTCGTCACCCTCGACGCAAATAAGGCCGACGTTAAAGCAGTGGGCGTGCAGTTCCAAGCGAGCGCCGCCGTCGATGTGACGCTCTACATGGATGAGCTCACGCTCCAGTAAAGGGCGCGTCTTAGAGATCGCGTGAACTCCAGTGAAAGGACGCAGCGGCCGCCTCGACTGCGTCCTTTCACCGTTAGCGTCGCTTGTTTGCGTTTGGCGCCGGGCTCTTGGTCGCGACGTTTTTGAGCTTATCGGCGAACACGTCGCCCAGGCTGCCGAAGTTGCGCGGACCGCGATCGAACTTCGGCTTCGGCTTCGCACCAGCGGCGGGTGCAGCCGCCTCGGCGTTCTCGTCCGGCGCGCCGCCCTCGGTGAACTCGCGGAAATTTTTCTGCTCTTCGACGCGCGTGACCTCTTTGGCGCTGAAGCGGATGCGCCCGCGGTCGTCGACGTCCATCACGACTACCGTCAGCTCTTTGCCGAGCGGGAAGTTTTTTCGTAGGTCGGCGCCGGGCGCCAGGCCGAGCTCGCGTACCGGCACCAGGCCATCGCCCTTGGCGGTGTTGACGAACACGCCGTAGTTCTCGACGCGCGTCACCTTGCCGTCCAGCACCTCGTCGGGCTTGGGCACGTCTTTGCCCTGCGCCGTCTGCAAGGCGCGCAGCACCGAGCCGGTCATGTGCGCTTCGATGACGCTGGCGCGGATGGTGTCGCCCGGCTTGACGCGCAGCTTGCCGTTCTCGTCGGTCAGCTCGCTGGCGGGGATCTTGCCGTCGCCCGGCGTGCCGACGTCGACGTAAACGAACTCGCTCGAGACCTGGATCACGGTCACGTCGACGACTTGTCCGCGATCGAGTCGCTTCCGCGCGCGGTCGGAGACGGACGCGGAACCAGTGGCCATGAGCGAAGCGAAGCTGTCCTTGGACATTGAGGGCCGGGGAGGATGCCACCTGCGCTCCGGCTAAGCAAATTCCCGCAAATTACCCCCGATTTGCGGGCGGCGGGTGCCCCGTGGGGCGGCGACCACGTACCCCTCGAAACGCGCGGAGCGCTTGCAATGCGCTCACCACCGTGCTGCTCGGGCCGCGCGCCAGAGCGCGCTTCGGTCCGGCATTGTGACCAACTGTAATTGTCACCGATTGTGAGCGCTGCATCAGGTGCAGTGACAGGGCGTGCGAACTTCGGCACGATTGCGGGCTATGCGACGGGCGATAGACGCGTCACGGATGGCAGAGGATGCCGTTCGTGAGCGTCCAGCGCTGGCAGGCCTGCTCGTCTCCGGCGCTCGCCGTCGCCTGACAGTCAGCAGACGGGTTGGGCGGCGAAGTACAGTTGCTGGTGCAATAGGTGCGCAGCTCGTCGCAGTAGTACGTCGTGGTGGCCGGTGGCGTGTCGATTGGGGCGGTGCCGGCTTGCGCGACGGGCGACCCGTTCATGACGTTGCAAGCGCCCCGCTCCGAGATTTGCCCGTCGTCGTCGCAACTTCTCAGGATTTGAGCGACGCAGGCGCGTTCGCCGCACGCCAGCGTCCGGCGTTCGCTGCCGACCTGGACCACGCAGCCACAATCGGGCTCTGCCGTCTCGCAGCCGCCGACGCCGAGCAGCGCGAAGGCGAGCACGACGCCGGAGCGAAGCGAGCGCATGCCCGGAGCATACATCGATTTCGGAGGAGAGCTTGTTGATCGGAAGCGCCAGATGGTTGTGCGTGGCCTTGGTCCTTTGCCTGTCGACGCCCGCCCTCGCCGACGGACTGACGCTCGAGGCGGCGGTGAAACTGGCGCTGCTCAACAACGAGCGTGCCAAAAAGGCGCCGCTGCGGGTGCAGGTTGCGGAGAGCCAGCTGGAGCGCGCACGCGACGGCTACTTGCCGACGTTGACCGCTTCCGGCTCGACTACGTACCGCCCGGAGGCGCGCGCCGGTAACAATCCGACGAGCAACGCCGCGCTCACGCTGAATCAGCCGCTGCTGAGCCCCAGCTTTTTTCCGCAATATTCGCAGCAAAAGCACAATGTGGAGTCGGAGCGCTGGGGCAGCCAGCAAGATCAGCGGCAGCTAGCCTTCGAGGCCGCCAAAGCGTTCGTGCAGGCGCTGGCGGCCGACAACGTGGTGGCATCGGCGCAGCGCAAGCTCGATAGCGCGAAGCTGAACCTCGAGACCTCGCAGGCGCGCGCGAGCGCGGGGCTGGCTAGCACCAACGACGTGACCAAGGCGGAGCTGCAACTGGCCACGACCCAGGGTCAGCTCGCCAACGCCCAGGGCAACGTCAAGCGGACGTACATTGCGCTGTCGTTTCTGTTGGCGCAAAAGGTCGAAGGCCCACTGGTGCCGCCCGACAACACCACGCGGGCGGCTCAGCAATTCGAGCAGGCGCGCGCCAACCAGGTGAAGACGGCGCTCGATCGTAGGGCGCGCGTGCTCGCGGCGGCGCAGGAGCGACGACCCGATGTCCGGGCGCTGCAGGAGCGCAACGCGGGCCTGGAAGACTCGGCAAAAGAGCCGCTTTATCGGCTGATTCCGTCGGTGAGCGCCTCCGGTCAGCTGCGGCTGGTGCCCGACCCGCTCCCGAACGACAACGCGCTCGACGAGCAGGTGTCGGTCAATCTCAACTGGCAGCTGTTCGACGCCGGCTTCCGCTACGCCGACCGGAAGCAGCGCCTAGCTCAGCTCGAAAGCGCGCGGCTGGACGAGAAGCTGCTCAAGCGCTCGGTGCAAAATGAGATCGAGCTTGCGCTGGTCGCGCTGCGCGCCGCCCGCGAAAACTACCGCACCGCCCTGTCGGCAGCGGGCGCGGCGCAAAAGAACGCGGAGGAGACCGGCGTGCTCTACCAACAGGGCCTGGCCCGAGCCATCGAAGTGAACGATGCCAACGACAAGCAGTTCGAGGCCGACGTGACGAGCGCGAGCGCGAAGCTCTCGATGGAGCAGGCGTACCTCGACCTGCGCAGCGCGCTCGGCTTCGGCCCCCTCGATCAGGACAAGCAAACGGTGGCCAAGTGAAGCCGGGGCGTCGCCCTTCAGCTTGGGCTTTTACAGCGATTTTGACGCTGTCGGCCGCGGAAGCGTCTTGCAAAAAGGACGCGGGGGCGGGCGCCGAGCCAGCCGGCGCCGCGCGTGGCGCGCGGACGGGCAAGAGCGGCGGTGGGGCCGGCGTCGCGATGCCGGTGAACGTCATGCCGGTCGAGGCCAAGACCGTCGACTACGTCGTTACCGCCCCCGGCACGCTCGACGCGTTCGAGCGGGTGGAGGTGACGGCGCGCGTCTCCGGCGCTGTCGACAAGGTCGCGTTCAAGGAGGGGCAAGACGTCAAGAAGGGCGACGTGCTGGTCGTCATCGATTCGGAGCGCTATCAGCTGGCCGTCAACAGCGCCAAGGCCGGGCTCGACAAGGTGCTGGCCGCGCAAAAGGACACCGAAGCGATGGTGGCGCGCCGCGAAGGCGCGAGTGAAGCACACCCCGGCTTGATCCCGGGTGAGGAGCTCGAGACCTACAAGACCAAGACCCTGACCGCGAAGGCCGACACCGCCGTCGCGACCGAGTCGCTCAAGGTCGCGCAGCTCAACCTCCGCGACGCGTTCGTGCGCGCGCCCATGGATGGCACGATTCAAACCCGCACCGTCGAAACCGGACAGTACGTGAGCACCGGCTACCTGATGGCGACTTTGCTGCGCTCCGATCCGATGCTGCTGCGCTTCCAGGTCGAGCCGGAGAACGCGCCGCGGCTGCGGCCGGGCATGCCCGTCACCTTCGAGATTCGCGACGTGGAAGACACGTTCACGGCCAAGATCTCGCTGGTGGCGGGCGCCGCCGATCCCACCACCCACACCGTGCCGATCACCGCGATCGTCGACGGCGAGAACAAGAAATATTGGCTGCGGCCAGGCACCTTCGGCGAGGTCACGATCGACGTCGGCGCCAAGCGGCTCGCGCCCGTCATCCCCCGCGCCGCCACGCGCGCCACCGATCACGGCTACGTCGCTTACACGGTCGACAATGGGACCGCGCACGAGAAGGTCGTGACGCTCGGCATGAACACCAAGGACGGCTGGGTGGAAGTGCGAAGCGGGCTCGCGCCAGGGGAGCTGTTGATCGTGCGCGGCATGGAGTCGGTCAGCAACGGCAGCAAGGTCAACGCCACTCAGGTCGCTTCGCTCGATCCTTCGGCGCCGGCGACAGCGCTGCCCGCCGGCTCGGCGGCGCCGGCCGGGTCGGGGGCGCCCTCGGGAGCTGCTCGCCCCCCAGGCTCCGGCTCGGCCGGGCATCGCGCCAAGCGCCCACCCGGAGCGGCGCCTTGAACATCACCGACGTCTCCATCAAAAATCCGGTCTTCGCCTGGATGCTGATGGCGTGCACGGTGCTGTTCGGCATCGTCGCGTTGCAGCGCGTCGGCGTCAGCCAATACCCCGACGTCGACAACCCGCAGATCACGGTCTCGCTGTCGTGGCAAGGGGCGTCGCCGTCGGCGGTCGAGCGGCAAATCATCGAGCCGATCGAGCAGGCGATTTCGCAGGTCGAGGGCGTGCAGTCGCTGTCGTCGCAGGCCCGCTCCGGCAACGCGCGCATCACGGCGACCTTCGACATGTCGCGCGACGTCGATCTGGCGCTGCAAGATATCCAAGCCCGCGTCGCCCAGGCTCAACGCTCGCTACCGAAAGACGTTCAAGCGCCGACGGTGTCGAAGTCCAACCCCGACGACACAGCGATCCTGACCATCGGCGTGTCGGGCCCATTTTCGCGGCAAATGCTGGCCGACGTCGCGCGCTATCAGGTGCAGGAGCGGCTGCAGACGGTGCCCGGGGTCGGTCAGATCACCCTGAACGGCGTGGTCGACCGCAACGTTCGCATCTGGCTCGACTCCAACAAGTTGGCCGAGAAGGGCGTGGTCGCCAACGACATCATCGGCGCGATCTCCAAGGAGCACGTGGAGGTGCCGGGGGGCCAGCTGATGACGAACGGCCGCGCCCTCGACGTCCGGCTGCTGGGCGAGGCGCTCGATATCGAGACGTTCAAGCATCTGGTGATCAAGCGCAGCAAGCCCGCCCCCGTCTACCTGGAAGACGTCGGCATCGTCGAAGACGGCTTCGCGGACGCGACCAGCATCGCGCTGCTCGATGGCGTCCCGTTTCAGGCCCTCGGCGTGTTGAAGCAACGCGGCACCAACGCGATCGCGGTCGCGACGGCGGTGCGCGAGCGCGTCGCGGAGCTGCAAGCGAGCTTGCCGGCAGGCATGAAGGTCGACGTGCTGTTCGACTCGACCAAGTTCATCGAGGAGTCGGTGCACGAGATCGAGCTGGAGCTGGTGATGGCGGTGCTGCTCACGGCCCTGGTGTGCTGGCTGTTCTTGGGCTCGCTGTCGAGCACCATGAACGTCGTGCTGGCGATCCCGATGTCGTTGCTCGGTACGATCGCGGTCGTCTATTTTCTGGGCTTCACGCTCAATACGTTCACCCTGCTCGGGCTTTCGCTGGCGGTGGGCCTGGTGGTCGACGACGCCGTGATGGTGATGGAAAACATTTTTCGTCACGCCGAGATGGGCAAGGACAAGCGCCGCGCTGCCTCCGAGGGTACCAAAGAGATCACGTTCGCGGCGCTGGCGGCGACGCTGGCCGTGATCGCCATCTTCTTGCCGGTCGTGTTCATGAACGGCGTGATCGGCAAATTCTTCTTCCAGTTCGGCGTCACGTTGTCGATCGCGGTCATGCTCTCGTACTTCGAGGCCATCTCGCTGGCGCCCGCCCGCTGCGCGCAGATGCTCGTCACCGATCGCGAAGGCCGGAGCCGCATCGGGCGCGCCGCCGACGCCGCCTTCTCGTGGCTCGAGCGTTTCTATGGCCGTTCGCTCGGCGCGAGTCTGCGCTTCCCGAAGCTCGTGCTGCTACTGGCGCTCGGAGTGCTCGGCGCGTCGCTGGCGCTCGTCCGTCAGATCCCGACCGAGTTCGTGCCGTCTCAAGATCAGAGCCGGCTCACGGTGCGCGTGCAGACCGAGGGCGGCTCGTCGATCGAAGCGGCCGCGCCGCTGCTCGCCAAAGTCGAAGAACGGCTCGCGCGGCACCCTGAAATCGAGCACACGATGGTGACGCTGTCGGGCGGCAACGGGCAGTACACGCTGAATCTCGTGGAGCCGCGGCAGCGGAAGCTGAGCGCGCAAGAGCTGATGGCGGTGCTGCGCAAGGAGCTGCAAGGCATTCCGGGCGTTCGGGCGTCGATTCAAGACCCATCTCAGCAGAGCTTCGGGGCCGCCAAGGGCTCGCCGGTGGCGTTCACGATCCGCGGCGCGGATTGGGACAAGCTGGTCGTGGCCGCCGAGAAGCTGCAGGCCGACCTCGAGGCGAGCGGCGTCGCGGCGGACCTGAATTCGGACTATCGGATCGGCGCGCCCGAGCTACAGCTGATCCCCGATCGAGATCGCGCCAACGAGCTGGGAGTGTCGATGTCGGACCTCGGCAGCACCGTCAGCGCCTTGATCGGCGGCAACACCATCGGCAAGTACACGACCGAAGGGCGCCGGGTCGACATCCGCATGCGGCTGCTGGCGGATCAGCGGGCGCGGCCCGAAGATCTGTCGCGCGTGCAGATCCGCACCAGCTCCGGCGCGCTCGTGCCGCTCTCGCTGCTCGCAACGCAGCGCGAGCAGCCCGTGCTTCAAACCATCAGCCACCTGGACCGCGAACGCGCCATCAGCATCAACGGCAACGTGGGCCCCGGCCACTCGCAGGCGGAGGCGATGGCCAAGGTGATGGCGCTCGGCAACGCGCTGCCGACCGGTATTCACGTCGTCGCGACGGGCCAGGCGTCGCAGCTCGAGGAGACGACCAGCGGCCTGTGGTTTGCTTTGGGCGTCGGCATCTTGGTCGCGTACATGGTGCTCGCCAGCCAGTTCAACTCGTTCTTGCATCCGGTCACGGTGCTCACGATCTTGCCGCTGGCGGTCGCGGGCGCGATCTTGGGTCTGCTCGTCTCCGGCAAGTCGCTGAACATCTTCAGCATGATCGGCCTCTTGCTGCTGATGGGTATCGTCAAGAAGAACGCCATCTTGCTCGTCGAATATGCCAACCAGGTGCGAGAGCACGAGCCAGGGATCGGCGCGCTCGAGGCGATGCGCAAGGCAGGGCCGCTGCGGCTCCGCCCGATCTTGATGACCACCGTCGCGACGATGATGGCGGCCGTTCCACCGATCCTCGGCCTTGGGCCGGGCACCGAAACCCGCAGTCCGATGGCGGCGGCCGTGCTCGGCGGGTTGACCGTATCGACGCTGCTCAGCCTGCTGGTCGTGCCGGCTTTCTACGTCGTCACCGACCGCGCGAAGCTCTGGCTCGGCTCGCGCTTGTTTCGCAAGGCGTCGCCCGCCGCCGCTTCCGGAGCAGAGTGAGCAGCGGCAGTGATGCGCGTGGGTGTGGAACGATGCCACATCGGCCGCGCGGCGTCGTGAGAGACGGGCTCGAAACGGTCCGACGCTCCTTGTTTGGTGCGTGGGCATTTGTGGAGTAAATTGCCCCGCTAAAGTCCGGCTACTGGGCGTCGTTTCGAAGTTCGAGTCCGGCGCTCCCTCGCGCTCGACGGGGTCATCATGCACAAGCGGCACACCCTCCATGGGTCAGTTTCTCGAACGGCGCGGCCGATCTCGAGCATCCCCGGCGAATCCGGCACGCGGCTTCGCCGCTCGGTCCCCAGCGTCGAAGACAACATCCAGGCGTCGATCGAGTTTGCGATGGCGGAGCTCGATGCGCTGGAGGTGCCGTATACCGCGTCCGCTCCGCCGCTGGCTGCCGAGCCGGCGCAGCAGATGCCGCGCGGAATGCCGCCGCTGCCTTTTCACGCGCCGCACCCGCGCAATATGCCGCCGCTACCGGCCCGTTTGCAGGCGCGCTCGTCGCTCCCCGCGGCGCCGGGAGTCGCAGACCTCTCCCCGGCGGCGCCGCAAGCGTCGGCGAGTGAGGTTTCGGCTGCGCCCAGCCGCTGGCTACTGTTCGTTGCGCTGACGCTCGGCATCGTTTGCCTCGGTCTCGCGTTTTGGCTTCGCTCGCGCTGACTCCACACGCAGCTGCCGCGTCCAAATACCGAGCGACGACAGTCGCGACCTGGCTGATTTTTCGGACTTTTGTCGCCGCGAAATGCAAACGTCTGGTCGAACGTTTGGATCAGCATGGTCTTACTGGCTAGTCGCTATGGAGTCTGCTCGCGCCTCATCAGCTTGTTGCTGTGTGGGGCAGCCGTCCTGGGCGCCGCCGCCTGCGACCGCGACTATCCATTGGCGCCGACGTTTTGCGACGACTGGTGTGACGTGGCTCTCCGGCATTGCTTTGGATACGAGCCAGGCACGTGCGTGTCCGAGTGCGAAGCCGATCTCAGGACGGCACCGGACACCTGCGAGACGGAGCGTCGAGCCGTGATGGACTGCGTTCACAGCAGCCCCGGTGCTGCTAGCGCCTTTTGCTTCTCGGACGTGCGCCCCAGCGACGCGTGCGAGGCCGAGGTCGACGCCGCGACGCTGTGCCGCGCTGGCGGGGAAGAGGGCGTAGCTGCATCCGAGTGCATCACCTACTGCTCGTCGCTATCGCTCGCCACGTGCATGCTGGCCGAGAGCAGCTGCGAGGCCGACTGCCGCGCGAACGGGCTGGGTACGACCGCGTGCGACGCGGAGCGCCACGCGGCTGTCCGATGCCTCAGCGAGGCCTACCAGCCGTGCGAAGACGAGCGATCCGGTGACGTCGGCGGCGTGACGAACGAGCCGTGCGAGCTACTCCGAGCCAACCTCGATGCCTGCGGCGCCCGCGTCGTCGGTGCCGCGGGCGCGCCCACGACGGACTGACTCAAAAACCGCCTTCGACGGCGATTGACGGCACCGTGATCGGTCCGAGGCGATCGTCGTGGCACGAGTAAGCGTTGCAGTTGGCCTTGAGCACCTCCTGGTTCAAAGTCGTGTTCAGCACCTCGAGGCTGAGACCCCACCACGAGCGCGGTGGCTGGATGTACCAGCGCTTCTCGAGCTTGAAATCCAATCGCCAGAACGGCGGCGTGCGGGGCGGGTGACGGGCTGCGGCGACGTACGCAACCTCGGCGGGGACTCCGCTGTAGAACAAAACCCGGCCACCCAGACGCCAGTGGCGTCCCAGATCGACGGAAGCGGCTACGTTGAGCACGTGCGTGCGATCCGTGGTGGCGGGGCCGCTGGTGCGTCCTTTCGAGCGCAGCGAGCGCGAGAGCGTGTACGACACGAAGCCGCCGACGCGCTTCGCGAGGCTGCGCCGGACCATGAGCTCTGCGCCGTAGGCATGGCCGTTGGTGCGTTCGTCGGTCGGGCGAGAGGGAGGCGGAGGTTCCGTCGGATCGGCGCGTGTCTGCTCCGCTTTGGCGACTTGGCGCAGCCGCACCAGGCTGATCACGTCTGTCATGTCGTGAAAGGCGCTTTGAAATAGCGAAAACGAGGTCGAAAACCCAGCCGGCAGCTCGTAGGTGACGCCGCTCGATGCTTGCACCGCCGTTTGCAGCCCCCCCGCCAAGCTCGGCTTCAGACCCGGTACGGCGCCAACGAAGCTGGGCGCTTGATGGACCAGGGCCAGGCCGTGCATTACCTTGCAGCGCTTGCCGATGCGGTACTCGGCGCTCAGCCGCGGATCGAAAGCGGCGGCGGCGCGATCGCCGGACCGCCACACGTCGCTTCGCAGGCCGGGAGTGATTCGCACGTCCGGCGTCGCATCCCAAGCCAGCTCCGCGTAAGCGCCGAGCGCTAGATCCCGGCGGCGACCGTCTTCGATGCCGAGCGATCGTAAGTCGGCGGGCGTCGTATTTTCGCCGAGGCCGGGCACGAGGCCGTCGCGCGAGGCAGGTCGGTCATTCAGCTGCTGGTGCAGTGACTCGACGAGCAGGTCGACGCCGGCGCCGAGCCCCACGTCGTGACTCAGCTCTGTGCGCAGGTCGCTCCGAACGCCGATCAGATTGCTGTGGACGTCGACTTGCCCGTCGGACAACCCGGTGTAGTCGCGTCCGACCGTCAGCGCCGTTCGCACCGAGCCGGCGTCGAGCCGGTGATTCCAGCGCAGATCGACGCGGTGAAAGCCGGCGTCGATCACGGTTTGGGTGCGTGTTGCCTGGGTTGGTATGCCCTGTTCGTAGGCGAGCTCGGTCTTGTCGTTGGTCACGTAGTCGCTCGAGCCGAACGCGAGCAGCTCGATGCTATCTCGGCGGGTGAGATCGTACCGCACGCGAGCCTGGTAGTCGCCATAGGCCATGAAGATGTTGGGCGAGACGAGCGACAGCACCAGACCCGCATACGAAAAGCGGCCGGCCGCCATCGCGACGCCGCGCCCACCCGCGAACGGCGCCTCCACCATCGCTCCGCTGTCCACCGCGCGCACCTTCCACTCGCCGCGCATGCTGTAGGTCGGCTCGGCAAGCTCGCCCGCGACGATCGCGCCTGCAAATCGTCCGTAGCGAGCCGGGTAGGCGCCCGGATACAGCTCGACGCGCTCGACGAAGGCAGGATGAAAGACGCCCGGTCCGGCCCCGAAGTGATACAGAAACGGCACCGCGACGCCGTCGAAGAAATAGCCCACGTTGCCGGGCGGCGCGCCGCGCACGTAAAAATACGGCAAACCGCTGACGAGCGGCACCACTCCCGGCAGCGCCTCGATGGCGCGAAACGGATCGTCGAACGCGCCCGGCATGCGGCTGATCTCGGCGCGCCCCAGCTGGTGGCGATTCGGGACGCGCTGTCCGGTGACGACGATCTCCGAGGGCGTCAACGGGGCGTTGGCCCGACTCGGGCTCGAGGCCGGAGCAGGTGCGGGCTCCGGTTCTGGTTCCGGCTCGGAAGCGACTTCAGGCGGCACGAAGCGCGCCCGAAAGCGAATCCTGGCTCCAACCGCCCGGGCGCCGCGCCGTGCTGGTCGAAAGGTCCAAGCTCGAGCCGCCGCGACAGCATGCGAGGCAAACGGCGCTGACCCTTGGACCACCTCCACCTCGGTTACGTGCCCGGCGGCGTTCAACGTCAACAGCAGATCGACGTCGGCCTCGCCATGGGCGCCCTCCGGATAGCCGAGCGGGGTGACGATCGGCTCGGGCAGCACGAGGTCGACGGTCGGCAAGCGCGGCACGGGCGCGGTGACGGGCGGCGACGCGCTCGACGGCGCCGTCGAGCGCTCCTCGACCGATACCGACTGCGCGGCCGCACTGGAAGCCAACAGCCAGCTTGCCACCACCAGCCGCGACCACCGCCAACGACCCGAACCAAACACAGTCACCGCGTCGAGAACGCCGGACCGCGCGCCCCTAGTCCGGGCGGAGCAAGCTTTTTTGTGCTGCCTCACCCGCCCCGCAACCCCTCAGCCTCGAGGGGGATGCGAGCCGTTGGCGATGGCTTCGCGCCGGATCGCGCGCGCGACGGTGATGGCGGTCATGTGCACGATCGCGTCGACGCTGGCACCTTGCTGCAGCACGTTGACCTGCTTGCGCATGCCGAGCACGATCGGCCCGATCAGCTCGGCCCCACCGGTCGCCGCCAGCAGCTTGTAAGCGGCGTTGCCGGCGTCGAGGTTCGGAAAAATCAAGACGTTGGCCGTGCCCTTGAGGCTACAAAAAGGGTAGGGGGCGCGCGCGTCTTCGTCGAGGGCGACGTTGGCCTGCATTTCGCCGTCGACCATCAAGCCGGGCCGGAGCCGCTTCACTTTCTCGGTGGCGTTGGCGACTTTGCGCGACGCCGGGTGCGGGGCATCTCCGAAGTTCGAAAAGCTCAGCATCGCCACCCGCGGCTCGATGCCCAGATCTTCTACGGCGTCCGACGCCAGCACCGCGATCTCGGCCAGCGTATCTTCGTCGGGCTCGATGTTGATGGTCGTGTCGGCCAGGAAGCGAACGCCCGTCTTCGAGACAACCATGTACATGCCGGCGGCGCGCTTGACACCCTCGCGAACGCCGATGATCTGCAGGGCGGGGCGGATCGTCGCCGGGTAATCTTGGCGAACGCCCGCCACCAGGCCGTCGGCGTCGCCGGCGTCGAGCATCATCAACCCGTACGCGGTGCGCGAGCGTCGCAGCTCTTTGAAGGCGTGGTGCCGCGTCATTCCCCGGCGTTGGCGCTTCTTCCAATAGGCTTCGACGTACGCGTCGAGATTGTCGTCCTCACGCGGATCGACGAGTTTCGCGCCCTCCAGATCGATGCCGAGCTTTTCGGCGTGCTCGAGGATACGGTGGGGGACGCCCAGCAAAATCGGTCGCGCCAGGCCCTCTTCGAGCACGCGGTGGGCGGCTCGCAAGATGTTGTCGTTCTCCGACTCCGGATAGACGATGCGCCGCGGATCGCCCTTGGCGGTCTCGGTGATGCGGAACAAAACCCGCCGGGCCGGGGAGATGGTGCGGAAGAGCTGCTCGCGGTACTCGTCGAGGTCGATCGCTTCGCGCGCTACGCCGCACTTCATGGCCGCCCCCGCCACCGCTGGCGCCACCCAGTACAGGACGCGGCTATCGAACGGCTTGGGGATGATGTACTCCTTGCCGAAGCGCAGCCGGTGCTGGCGGTACGCGCGCAGCACGTCGTCGGGCACGTCCTCGCGCGCTAGCGCCGCGATCGCCTCCGCCGCCGCCAGCTTCATCTCCTCCGTGATCGAGCGCGCGCGCACGTCGAGGGCGCCGCGGAACATGTACGGAAAGCCGAGCACGTTGTTGACCTGATTCGGGTAGTCGCTGCGGCCGGTCGCGAGCAGCGCGTCGGGGCGGGCCGCGACAGCGTCGGCATACGGAATTTCCGGATCGGGGTTGGCGAGCGCGAAGATGATCGGCTTTTTGCTCATCGTCTTGAGCATGGCAGGCGAGACGACGCCGCCCGCCGACAAGCCGATCATCACGTCCGCGTCGACCATCGCGTCGGCGATGGTGCGCCGGCCGTCGCCGCTCGGCCGCGCGAACGGCGCGCGAAACTCGTCGATGTCGCCGCGATCGGCGTGCAATACGCCCCCGACGTCGGTCATGGTCACGTTCTCGCGGCGCACCCCGAGCCGCACCCACATTTGCATGCAGCTGATGGCGGCGGCGCCGGCCCCGATGCACGTCACCTTCAACGATTCGAGCGGCTTGTCGACGAGCTCGGCGGCGTTGCGCAGCGCCGCCGTCGTGATGATGGCGGTGCCGTGCTGATCGTCGTGAAAAACCGGGATCCCCATGCGCTCGCGCAGCGCCTTTTCGATCACGAAGCAGTCGGGCGCCCGAATGTCTTCGAGGTTGATGCCACCGAAGGTCGGCTCGAGCGCCTGCACGATCTGCACGAAGCGATCCGGATCGGTCTCGGCGACCTCCAGATCGAACACGTCGATGTCGGCAAAGCGCTTGAACAGCACCGCCTTGCCTTCCATGACCGGCTTGGCGGCGTAGGGACCGATGTTGCCGAGCCCGAGCACGGCCGTGCCGTTCGTCACGACTGCCACCAGGTTGCGGCGCGCGGTGTACAGGTCCACGCGATCCTGAACCTCGGCGATCTCGCGGCACGGCTCGGCCACGCCCGGGGTGTAGGCCAGCGATAGATCGAGCTGCGAGGCGACCGGCTTGGTCCAGGTCACCTCGATTTTTCCTGGCCGGCCGCTCGAGTGGTAGCGCAGCGCCTCTTCGCGTCGGGACATGGTGGCGAGAGACTATCAAAGCCGCCCGGGCCCGCCGACGTTTGTCGCGTCGACGGCGGGCGCCGGCCCGGCCGCCGGGTATAATCGCCGAGATCGTGGATCCGACCCAGCAGCTGCGCATCGAGCTCGAGCAGGCGGCGCTGCGCGCGATCCGTCGCTCGTACGACCACGCGAACGGCTCGTTGTTTCGCTTCCAGCTGCGCGTACCCGCGTTCGAGCTCGTCCAAGCATCCGATCGGCTAGGTCGCTGGGTGCCGGCGGCGCGCACGCTCGAGCTTTCGCGCGGCCTGCTCGAGGAGCACGGCTGGGGCGTGCTCGAAGAAGTCATGAAGCACGAGATGGCGCATCAATACGTGGACGAGGTGCTCCACGTGCGAGACGAGCCCGCCCATGGTCCGGCGTTTCGTCGCGTTTGCCAGGAGCGCGGAATCGACGCGCGCGCGGCCGGAGCGCCCGACGTCGGCGCCGATACAGCGCTCAATCCGGTGCTCGATCGCATCGCCAAGCTGCTGGCGCTGGCGGAGAGTCCGAACGAGCACGAAGCTCAAGCGGCGATGAGCGCGGCCCAGCGCCTGATGCTGAAGCACAATATCGAAGCGGCGGTATCGGGCGAGACTTCGAGCTACGCCTTCCGTCACCTCGGTAAGCCGAGCGGTCGCGTATCGGAGCACGAGCGTCGCCTGGCCATGGTCTTGGACGAATTCTTCTTCGTACAAGTGATCTGGGTGCCAGTTTGGCGCGTCGCGGAGGCCAAGCGCGGCAGCGTGCTCGAGGTGTGCGGCTCGCGCGACAACGTGGAGCTGGCGGCGTACGTGTACGACTTTTTGATGTACACCGCGACGGCGCTGTACGGCGCCGATCGCAAGCGCCGGCGTGACAGGTCGCACCAGGCGCGGCGCAAGTTCCTGGCCGGGGTGATGAGTGGCTTCCACGAACGACTCAGCACCGAGCGCCAGCGCTCGGAAGCGCAAGGCTTGGTGTGGGCGGGTGACGCCGAGCTGCGCGGCTACTTCCGGCGACGCCATCCGCATGTGCGGTGGTCGCGGCATTCCGTCTCCTCGGGAGGCGAGGCGTACGTGCGAGGCCAGACGGCCGGACGCAACATCGTGCTCCACCGGGGCGTGAAAGCCGGCAGCGGCGCGGCCATCCGTCTGCTTCCGCCCGCCAGGTAGTGGCTTGTCCCACCCGACAGGTTAAGGGCGACCGCGCGGCGTCCGTTGCTTGGAACGGAACTCTGCCTCCAATGCTCGACTCT
>Ga0164241_10001987_pt1 | contig 23257 bp, 20 predicted proteins | sample OricomyardsoilBY_FD_108780 | JGI IMG/M metagenome (GOLD analysis project Ga0164241, IMG submission 108780) | Backyard soil microbial communities from Emeryville, California, USA - Original compost - Back yard soil (BY) | ecosystem: Environmental > Terrestrial > Soil > Unclassified | place: USA... | reverse complement strand
ACGGGTCGTTGAGGAACGCCTCGGCGATGTCCATCGTGGCGAAGTACTGGGTCAGCTCCGGCTGGCCCTTGATGCCGGTGAAGTCGAGGTGCCACTCGTCGATGAGCTCACGCATCGCGAGGTAGGAGCCGATCTGGCGCTCCAGCAGCTCCTCGGTGAGCTTCTTCCCGTCGTAGTGGACGTTCGCGTGCTGTTCGAGCCACTGCCGGGCGCGGGCCTTCTCCGCGGCGTCGGCCGCCTCCGCGCGCCGGACGATCTCCCACTGGTCGATCTCCTCGACGTCCACGCCGAACTGGCGCTGCCACTGGTCGGTGTTGGCGACGGCGGTGTTCATGCCCATGGGCCTGCCGCCGATGCGGCCGAAGGTCTGCCCGCGCAGCGCCGCCACGGCGCCCGCGGCGGACGCGTGCACGCCGATCCGCGCGATGAGCTCGGTGTCCTGCGGGTCGCCCCACAGCCGGGTGTGCGTGCGGCCGATCTGGTCGAGCGCGCCGCCTGCGGCGAGCATGCCGACCATGCCGGGCTGGACCGGGTCGATGTTGGCGAGCAGCACGAGCGGGCCGGTCAGCTGGCCCGCGGCGAGCATGGTGAAGTGGGGGAAGGCCCACACGCAGTAGTGCAGCACGGTGAGGTCGACCCGGGCCGCCTCGATCTCGCGGGCCAGCGAACTCGCCAGGGTGTTGGACGAGACGGGTGCCTTCGCGCGGACCACCTCGTGCCCGGCCGCTTCGAGGCTCGCGACGAGCTTGTCCTCGTTGGCCGTGATGAAGTCCGCGATGCCGTCGTGGACGTAGTCCCGCCCGTCCGAGATGTTGATCACGCCGATACGGGCCACGGGTCCTCCTGAACGACACTGCGTGCGAAACTGGAGTAATCGTTTTCTCAGAAGCTATTGCCCTTTCGAACGTGTCAACAGGCCCGGGTAGTGTCACGGCGAGGGCGGAAAGTGAGGCGGACATGGCGACGATCAGCGACGTTGCCTCCCGGGCAGGTGTCTCCACGGCGACGGTTTCCCGGGCGCTGAACGGGAAGTCCACAGTGGACCCCGGGTTGGTGGCGCGGGTCGTCGAGGCCGCGCAGGAGCTCGGATACCAGCCCAACGGCCCCGCGCGGAACCTGCGGCGCCAGGAGACCGCGGTCCTCGCGCTCATCATCAGCGACGTGGAGAACCCGTTCTTCACCTCGATCGCGCGCGGCGTGGAGGACGTCGCGCACACCGTCGGCTACTCGGTCGTGCTGTGCAACGCCGACGAGAGCGAGGACAAGGAGCGCCGCTACGTCGACGTGGCGATCCAGGAGCGCGTCGCCGGCGTGATCATCTCCCCGACGTCCACCGCCACGAACGTGGACCTGCTCATCAACCGCGGCACGCCGCTGGTGGCCGTGGACCGCCCGCTCTCCGAGCGCACCAGCGACACGGTGCTGGTGGACACCCGGCTGGCCGCCCGGCAGGCCACCGAGCACCTCCTCGGCCAGGGCTACACCCGGATCGGCTGCATCACCGGCCCGGCCGGGGTGCGTACCGCGGACGACCGCCTCGACGGCTACCGCGACGCGCTGCGTGCCGCGAAGCTGCGCCCGTCCGCGCGGCTGATGCGGCGCACGGAGTTCAAGGAGGCCGGGGCCGGGCAGGCGTGCGAGGAACTGCTCGGGCTGGCCGAGCCGCCGGACGCCCTGCTGGTGGCCAACAGCGCGATGGCGATCGGCGTGCTCGCCGCGCTGTCCGCACGTGGACTGCGGCCCGGCGCGGACGTCGGCGTCGTGGCGTTCGACGACGTGCCGTGGGCGCGGCTGGTGGACCCGCCGCTGACCGTCGTCGCCCAGCCCGCCTACGAGATCGGCTCGGTGGCCGCCCGGCTGCTGCTCGCCCGCATCGGCGACAACAACCGGGCGCCGACGACCACGACGCTGGGCGCCAGGCTCATCGAGCGCGGCAGCTCCCACCGGGGCTGAGGCGGGGTCCACCTCCCCCTTCGCGGAAGTGGACCCCGGCAACCGGCTCAGCCGTTGGCATCGTTGTAGACGTCGGTGGCGTTGTCCGTGGTGATCAGCTTCGTCTCGAGCGTCTGGGTCTTCGGCACCTCGTCGCAGTCGACGAGCAGCTTCTTGGCCGTCTCCACGGCTTCCTTGCCCGCGGTGGGGTAGATCAGCGTGGCGGACAGCCGGCCCTGCTCGACGGCCTTGATGCCGCCCGAGGGGATGGGCAGGCCGTCGATGCCGACGAACTTCATCGACCTCTCGAGGCCCGCGGCCTTCGCGGCCAGGTACGCGCCCTCGGCCATCGGGTCGTTGTGCGAGAACAGGACCTGGATGTCCGGGTGCGCCTGCCGGATGCGGGCCCGCATCCGGGTCAGCCGGTGCGTCAGCCGGTGGGGGAGGCCACCCACTGCTCGAAGGTCGGGCCGGCGAGCGTGGCGTGCGGGCCGGGAAGCAGGCCGTCACCGGCCAGCAGGTGCCCGTCGGGGTCGCCGGGGTCGCTGACCTCCTCGACCGTCGCCGGACCGCCGCGACGCGCGGCGAGCAACCGCACCTGCTCGACGAGCCGCTCCGGCCGCGGCCCGGCGATCTCCGGGATCCCGGTAGCCGGCATGTCGGTTCCCGGTGCCATCGCCAGGCCGGCGAGCGCCTCGGCGACGCTGCGGGCGGCGACCAGTTGCGTGCGCATCGCCGGGACGTAGGCGACGTCGCCCCGGGTCCCCCAGGCGAGCAGCTGCTCGACGAACTCGTGGAACTGTGCGGCGCGCAGGATCTGCACGGGGATCGGCCCGTCGAGCAGCGCCCGCTCCTGCGCGGTCTTCGCGGCGTAGTAACCACCGAAGCCCCCGCCGGACGTGCCCTCGCCACTGAACCGGTCGCAGCCGATGATGGACACGCTCACGATCTTGCGCACGCCCGCGCGCTCGCCTGCCTCGAGCAGGTGGTGCGCGCCGGTGACGAAGAACCGTGTCGCCTCGTCCCGGTCGGGCGTGGCCCCGCTCGCGGCGTCGACGATCGTGTCCACACCGGACAGTGCGGCGGCCAGCCCCGCGCCGGTGACCAGGTCCACCCCGTGCGAGCGCGAGATCGGGACGACCTCGTGCCCGACGTTGCCCAGCACCTTGACCACGTGGCTGCCCACGCGTCCCGTCGCGCCGACGACCGCGATCTTCTGTGACGTATTCATGGTTCCCCCTCCGAGTAGCCTTGTCAGGTTTGTGGTGTCTGCTTCGTCATCTCCCTGACGGATGCCGACGGAGGAACCTGACAGTGGACGAGCACGACTTTCTGGCCGAGCGTTTCCAGGCGCACCGGGATCACCTGCGCAACGTGGCCTACCGCATGCTGGGCTCGATCACCGAGGCGGACGACGCGGTGCAGGAGGCGTGGCTGCGCCTGGCCCGGTCCGACACCAGCGACGTCGCCAACCTCGGCGGCTGGCTGACCACCGTGGTCAGCAGGGTCTGCCTGGACATGCTGCGCTCCCGTACGACCCGGCGTGAACTGCCGCTCGACACGCACGTGCCCGACCCGATCGTGTCGGCCGACCCGGCGCAGGAGGCGGAGCTCGCCGACTCCGTCGGCCTGGCCATGCTGGTGATCCTGGAGACGCTGACCCCGGCCGAGCGGCTGGCGTTCGTGCTGCACGACATGTTCGGCGTCCCCTTCGGCGACATCGCGAGGATCGTCAAGCGCTCCCCGGACGCCGCCACCCAGCTGGCCAGCCGCGCGCGCCGCCGGGTACGTGGAGCCGCGCTGCCCGACGCCGACCTGCTCGCACAGCGCGAGGTGGTCGACGCGTTCCTGGCCGCGGCCCGCGCAGGCGACTTCGACGCACTGGTCGCCGTGCTGGATCCGGACATCGTGCTCCGGGAGGACCGGGGCCCGGACGGCGTGTCCAAGCTGGTGCGCGGCCGCGACACCGTGGCCCGCCAGGCGGTGCTGTTCGCCCAGCGCGGCGCGTTCGCACACCCGGTACTGGTCAACGGCGCCGCCGGCATCGTCGCGGCCGTCGACGGCCGCCCGGTGACGGTCTTCAGCCCCACAGTCCGCGGCGGCAGGATCGTGGAGATCAACGTCCTGGCCGACCCCGACCGCATCGCCCAACTCGACCTGCACGACCTCGACTGAGCCCGGCCGTCGATAGCCTGTGAGGGTGGACCCGATTGCGAACCTCCTTGCCACGGCGGGATTTCTCGTGTCCGTTGTCGCGCTGGCGACATCTGTACGTGCGAACAGGAAGCAGAACCGTGCCGCCGTTGGCCAGAACCAGCTGCCTGTGGTGCTGGACGCGTTTCAGGCCTCCCATGCGCCGGGCTGGATACCCGCCGAGGAGTACGTCCTGACCCGGCTGGAGACCGAGCACGAGCCGGACCGCGGCTACCGGGCACTGCCGGAGAACGCACGCGAGCACGCCGCGGCCCTCGGCCTGTTCTACGACGATCTCGGCAAGCTCGTCGCCCATCACGTCGTCGAGAAGGAGTTGGTCATCGGCGCGTACGGCGGGACCATCGTGCGAGTGTGGGACGCGCTGGCGCCCTACGTCTACGCGGAACGGCGCCTTTACGGCAATCATTTCTGGATCTACTTCGAGCATCTGGCCGCGCTCACCGCCACGACCTCACCGGAGTCGGTCTACGCGCAGTTGCGGTCCCGGCCCCCGACACCTCGGCCCTGAATTGCGGGACCGTCTTGGTGGTTAGCCCCGCAGGCTGGTGTGGATCGTCGTCATATGGATCGCCAGAGCTAGGCGACCCGGTTCCAGGCGCTGGCGGTCTCCCAGGGCATATCGTCCGAACTGCATGACCGGACTGTCGTCGACGGAGCGATCCTCACCGGTGGCGCCCGGCTGGTCTTTACCCTCTCCTCGGCTGAACGGAACGTGCGCGTGTTCAAAGTGATGCCAGGGGCGGCCCGCTGAAAGGCGAATTTGCTGCCGACGGTGATTCTTGCGTCGTTGCTTGAGGTGACCATTGCGGTCGCGGCGTCGCCGGACACGGCCTCCGACTCTCGAGAAAGGTGCTGAATCGCGTATCGACTGTGCGGTGACGATTGTGCGATCCTTGAACCAATCGATCACCGCACATGGCCGGAGTGGTGCGCTGGCGGGGAGGTCGGCTTTGTCGCTCGAGGTCTACCTCGGTGCTGTAGGGGTCGTCGTCACCGTTGTTGGGGCGGTCATCGCTTATCTACAGCTCCGGCGGACCCCGCGAATCGAACGAGCCGCGGAGTCCGGGCCGGTGGAAAACGGCGACGGGAAGCTGAACAACAATCTTCCCGCTCGCGAGCAGTTCATCGGCCGCACCGCAGAAAAGGCGCGCCTGTTCGAGGGCATACGGTCGTCCTACCCGGTGATCGCGGTCGAAGGGCTCGGCGGGATGGGCAAGACCGCGCTGGCCCGCGAGGTGGCCTGGCTGTGCGCCGAGTCGCCGGAACGGTTCGAGGCCATCGTCTGGACCCAGGACCGGGACGGGGTACTGCGGCTCAACGACGTTCTCGACTCGATCGCAGACGTCCTCAGGTTCACCTACGTCCACTCGATGCCCATGCCGGACAAGGAAAAGGAGGTCGACAAGCTCCTGCGCGGCACCGCTTGCCTGCTGATCGTGGACAACCTGGAGTCGGTGACCGACCAGCAGCTGCTCGACTTCATCACCAAGATCCCGGAACCGCCCAGCAAGGTCGTCGTTACCAGCCGGGAGCAGCAGCTGCGTGCGGCGTGGGCGGTCACGCTCGGCAAACTCGACGAGGCGGACGGGCTCGATTTCATCCGTGCCGAGGCGGCACGCTTGGGCCTGCGCGGGCTCCAGCACGCGCCGGTCGCCGACCTGCACGCCCTCTACGCCGCCACCGGCGGCAACCCTCTCGCGATCCGCCTCAGCACCGGCCAGATGAAGGCAGGCGGCGCTTCGCTCGTCGACGTCATCGCCGACCTCGATCGGGCCGCAGACGGCGACCTGTTCACGGTCCTGTTCGAGCAGAGCTGGCACCGAACACTCGCCGATGACGAGTACGCGCGCCGGGTGCTCGCGACCCTCGCGCTTTGCTCCGGGCCCACCACGCGCGCGGCGCTGGAAGCCGGCAGCGACGTTCATCACGCCTACCTCAGGTCGGCGCTGTCCCGGCTCATCGCGATCTCCCTCGTCGACACCGCCGAGACCGCACCGACCGCCGCGAGCCGGTATCAGCTGCACACGTTGACCCGTGCGTTCATGCGCCGCCGGCTCGCCCGCACACCGGAGGTCGAGACCGAGTTGCGGCACCGGCTCGGCCGCCATTTCCTCGATTTCGCCCAGCGGCACGCCGACACCTACGACGACCTGGACAACGTGCACCGGCTAGAGGAGGAACTACCTAACATCACGGCGTTCGCCGACGCGGCCTACCGCGACGCGGTCGGCACGCGGAACCAGAACGCGTGGCGGGCGGTCATCGACTTTGCCGACGCGCTGTCGGCGTACCTGTGGGGACGTGGGTTCTGGGCCAACCGGATCACGTTCTGCGAGCGGGCGATGGAGGCCGCCGTCGCGCTCGACGACCAGGTGGCGCTGGCCCGGCACGCCGTCCTAGCCGGACGGGTCCACCTGTGGTTGAACGACCCGGCCAAGGCGACCGCGTTGCTCGCGCGGAGCGAAGCTGCGCTTGCCGCGGCCGGCTCCGGCGTGGACACGTCGATCGCCAAGCGGTTGCGCGCGCAGATCGCCAGCGCGGCGGGTGACTTCGAGGTCGCGCAGAAGCTCCTCGAGGAGGTCCTGGCGGTGGCCCCGCAGACGGCCGATGACGAAGGCCGGGCGGCCACTCATCTCGAACTGGGACTGCTCACCGAGCGACGCGGCGATCTTCGCGGGGCCAAGTCTAGGTACGAGGAGGCACTCCGGCTCGACGTCGAGATGGCCGCCGTGGAAGGGCAGTCAGTCTCCCTCAGCCACCTCGGCCGGGTGCTGTTCACGCTCGGCGACTACGCCGCCGCCGAGACGGCGTTCCGGGACGGGCTCATGGCGTCGCAGAGCGCGAGCCGGGCGAGCGCGGAGGCCCGCTGCGAGCTGGGCCTCGCCAAGGTGTACGCGCACAAGGGCATGCACGAACAGGCCACGGCACATGCCATCGCTGCCGAGAATCTGTTCACCCGCCTGGGATATCCGGAGGAGGTGGCCGCGGCACGGGCGATCCTGGGCCGGGTGGTCACCGTCGAAGGACCGTCGTGACGGCCGGCGGCAGCGCGGCCGCGCTGGTCGCCCGGGCCCGGGCGGTCATCTTCGACTGTGACGACACGGTGATAGCCACTGCGCGGACTCGCTGGCCGGTGCTGATCGGGGTCGCCCGCACGTTCGACGTCACGTTGACCGAGGACGCGATCCTGCGCGCCTGGGGCATCCCCTTCAACCGATTCATCGAGACGATCGTGCCGACGATCGACCACGACGAGTTCGTCGCGCGGTACCGCGCCGCCATGCAGGTGCGCCGTCCGGAGCCGACCACCGGAGCGCGCGAACTGCTCGCGCACCTGTTCGCGCGGTCGACGCGGATGGAGATCGTCACGTCGAGCGATCGGGAGCTGATCGTCCAGGACCTCGATGCCCTGCGGCTCACCGGCTACTTCGCCCGGATCTACGGCCACGAGCAGACCCGCCACCACAAGCCCGATCCACGCGTGCTCGACGTCGTCGTCGACAACCTCGGCCGGTGCGGCTACCCGTTGACCGACCTGGTGTACATCGGCGACAGCGTGCGGGACTTCCAGGTGGCGGCCGCCCGATCGATCGAGTTCGTCGCCGTGCTGAGCGGTGTCGAGCCGGCCGCCGACTTCGTCGCCGCCGGCCTGGCGCGCGATCGGATCGTGGCCGACCTGACCCGGCTCCTGTCCTCGACAGGACCGGCCAGGCGGGCCGAACAGCACTGAGGGGGCACCATGCGACGCAGGTCCGAGTTCGCCCTGTCGGACCCGATCGAGACCGAAACGAACGAGGGGCGGTTCCTGCTGCGCCGGTTGACGTCGGACCGGCAGGTCGGCGTGGTCGCGACCGCCATGCGCGAACCGTCAGGCCCCATGCCCGTGCGAGTACACAGCTCGTGCCTGTTCAGCGAGACGCTCGGGGCGACGGACTGTGACTGCCACAGCCAGCGTCGGCACGCCATGGCCTACCTTGCCCGCAACGGCGGTCACCTCGTGTACCTCTACGACGAGGGCCGCGGCGCGGGGCTGGCGAACAAGTTCCGGGCGATCACGCTGCAGCAGACGCGTGGGCTGGACACCGCGCAGGCGTTCGCCGAGCTCGGGGTGGCGCCGGATCCACGGGACTTCACGCTGGCCGCCGACGTGGTCGCCGACCTCGCCGGGGACCGGCCCGTGGACCTGCTCACGAACAATCCGCGGAAGCTGGCCGCGTTCACCGACGCGGGTGTCACGCTCGCCGGTCGCATCTCGCTCGTCGTGCCCGAGACCGCGCCGGCCCGGCGTTACCTGGAGGAAAAGATACGGGTTCTCGGGCACCTGCCGGAACGCGATCCCGCGATCCGGTCCGGCGCCGGCACCTTGACCCGGACGTTGATCGAGTTACACGTGCCGGACTTCGCGCCGGTACGGGCTTTCTACGCGGCGGCGGGGTTCGACGTGGCGTGGCAGCGGGAGCCCGAGCAGAAGAAGGGCTACCTCGTCCTGACCATGGCGGGCAACGTGCTGTGCTTCTGGGCGGGCAACGAGTTCGTGCACGAACACTCGTACTTCCGCGACTTCCCGCGGTCCACCCCGCGCGGCCACGGCACGGAGATCGTGCTCACCGTGCCCGATGTCGAGGCCTACTACGAGAACTTCCCGCACCGTTCGAGTGTGGTGGCGTTGCTGCGAAAGCGAGCGTGGGGCGTGGCCGACTTCCGTTTCGTCGACCCCGCGGGCTTCTACGTCCGGATCACCGAGCCACACGACATCCTCGACCCCCGCTACGCGGTCACGTAGGTCGCTCGCCGAGCCAGCAGAACCCGCAACCGGGCAGCTCCAGCCGTCCGGCCGTGATATCGAGCGAACCCGTCGTCGAGTGGAGGTGCACCGGCGTGGTGATGCCGGCCGACCCGATGGTCGCGGTGTCCATGCTCGCCGGGGCCACGCTCATGTTCACCACGGCGAGGACCGGTCGCTCCCTGGGCCGGCCGCGCAGGTACACGAGCAGCTGCGGTTCGCCGGTGTCGAGCACCGTGGTCGGTGCGGTGGAGCCGAGTGATGGCTGGCTTGCGCGCGCGATCGCCAGCCGGCGCAATGCCACGTGCGCGCGGCCGGGTACCGAGCCGGCGTCGTGGCGGTACGCGGCGAGGACCCAGTCCATCGGTGGGCGGTGCAGCCAGCGGTTGTCCTCGTGCACGGCGGTCCGGTCGTTGAGCATCGCGAGCTCGTCGCCCATGTAGATCAGCGGGATGCCGCCGAACGAGAACACCACCGAGTACATCGTCTCCAGCCGCCGCAATGCCAGCCGCAGTGCCGCGTCGTCCTCCCCGGCGAGTGCCGCGCCCACCCCGCACAGCGACGCGAGCGTGCCCGAGACCGGTGAGGCGCCGCCGCGGTGTCCCTGGAACACCTCACCGTCGGCGAACGAGTCGGGCGTGCTGCCCGTGTAGAACTCGCTCAGCCACCGGCGGTGCTCCGGGCCGGACATGCCGGCCGCGAGAGCGTCCACATCGGACACCGCCCAGCCGATGTCGTCGTGGCAGCGTACGTAGGTGACCCACGCGGCCGGGTCGGGCGCGGGCGGGCGGCGGGCGAGCGCCTGCGTGGCCAGGCGGGCGTCGCCGGTGGCCATGGCCGACCAGAGCATCACCATGAGCTGGTTGTCGTAGGCCAGGTCGCACTCCGGGTGGTACACGTCCTGGGCGCCGAGGTAGGTCGCCAGGATCTCGGGCTCGACCATGGCCTCGGCCTTGAGCAGCAGTCCGGGCGCGGCGAGGCGGGTGAACGCGCGGAACGCCTGCAGCAGCAGATGCGCCTCGGGCTGGTTCTGGCAGTCGGTGCCCAGCCGCTTCCACAGGAAGGGCACGGCGTCCAGCCGCAGCACGTCCACCCCGCGGTTGGCCAACCGCAGCATCGTGGCGAGCATCGCGCGGAAGACGTCCGGGTTCGAGTAGTCGAGGTCCCACTGGAAGTCGTGGAACGTCGTCCACACCCAGCCGCCTGCCTCCACGTCATAGGTGAAGTTGCCCGGCGCCAGCGCGGGAAAGATCTCGGGCAGCGTCTGCTCGAAGGCGTCGGGCTCGGTGCGGTCGGGGAAGATCCGGTAGAAGGCACGCTTGCCCGGCTCGCCCGCGGCGGCCTCGCGGGCCCACTCGTGCTCGCGGGCGGTGTGGTTGAGCACCATGTCGATGCACAGCACCATGCCGCGGCTGTGGAGCTTGTCCGCCAGCGCGGTCAGGTCGGCCGTCGTGCCCAGCCGCGGGTCGACGGTGTCGTAGTCGGCCACCGCGTAGCCGCCGTCGCTCTCGCCCGCGCGCGGCTGGAGCAGCGGCATGAGGTGCAGGTAGGTCACGCCGAGCTCGGCGAGATGGTCGAGGTGCTCGCCGACACCGGTGAGTGTCCCGGCGAAACGGTCGGCGTAGCAGACGTAACCGATCATCCGGGCGTCCTGGAACCAGCCGGGATCGGACTCGCGCGCTTCGTCGAGGCGGCGCAGCGCCGGGTCACGGGCTGCGGCGTGGTCGAGCGCGTCGTCGACGAGCGTGTGCAGCAGTGCCTGGGCGTCGGTCCGGGAGCCGTAGAGCGCGTCGAGCGTGCGGGTGGCGTCGGGCAGGATCCGGGTGAGTCGGGCCAGGAACTCCGTTGCGTGCTCGGGGCCGAGCCGCTCTCGCGCGCGCCGGGGGAGGCCGGTGGCGACGCTAGTCATCGCGGGCCACCAGCGCCCCGCCGGACAGGATCACCGGGATCGGGTCGAGCAGGTCGAACGACGGGATCCCGTCGTGTTCCTGGTTACGGAAGCCGAGGTAGACCCACGTGCCGTCGCGCCGCCGCACGAGCTGCGCGGCGAAGAGCTTCGGCTCGGCGGTGAACGGGCGGGCCCGCGACAGGTCCCACGGCCCGGTGACCGACTCGCCCAGCACCGTCCAGGTGCAGAACTGCCCGCTCGCCTGCTGACCGGTGCTCTGCTCGAGCGGGTGGCAGGTGAACGACAGCAGCGGCTGCCCCTCGACCACCCGGACCTGAGCGACCTCGACCTGTCCGAAGCCGGCGGGCCCCGCCACCGGCGGCCCGGGCTCCCACGTGCGCATGTCGTGGCTGCGCGCGTGCGCGACGACGCCGTCGTGGTGGCGCGGCGCGTCCCTGTCCCGCGCGGTCACCAGCATGTGCCAGCCGTCGCCACCCGGATCGGCGAACACGAACGGGTCCCGCCACGTCTCGCTCGCCGGGCCGGCGCCGTCGAGCGTCTTGTACCACCGCGGGTCCGCCTCGAGCACCGGTTCGGTGCCGACGCGGTGCCACGTGTGCAGGTCGTCGGACTCGGCGAGCCCGATCCGCTGGTCGAACACGCCGTGCCCGCGCGTGGACAGGGCGGTGTAGTACAGCCGCCACACGGCGTCCGCGCCGCGGGCGACCGAACCCGTCCACAGTGCGAGGTCGTCCCAGCCGGTCGTGGCCGGCCGCAGGGCGTCGCCGTGGTAGGTCCACCCGGTCAGGTCCGTGGAGGTGGCGTGCCCGATCGTCGCGGCCTCGTGGCGCAGGTCCGTGTCGCCGAGCGACCGCGGCGCCTTGAGGAAGAACAGGTGGTACGTCTCGCCGTCGTCGACGACCCAGCTGTCCCAGATCCATTCGTCGGGTAGGCGCAGCACTCGTGCGGCGCCTATGTCGCCGACGCGCCGGGCGCGTCTTCGGGGACGGCGATCTCGCCCTTGGTGACCGGTCGCACGATCAGTACGTCGCACGGTGCCGACTTGGTCACCTCGGTCGCCACCGTACCGAGCAGCCGGTCGGCCATCGACCGCTCGTGCCGCGCGCCGACGACGATCAGCTGCGCCTCCCGCTCGGCCGCGACGCTCATGAGCGCCGCGGCGGGATCGCCGTCGACGAGCAGGGCGGCCGCGATCGTGGCGCCCTCCTGCTGGGCCACCGCGACGCCGGACACGATGGCCTCGCTGGCCGCGCTGCGCCCGAGCACCTGGCCGAGCCGGGTGTCGCCACCCAGTGTCGCGACGTTGCGTGCCTCCGTGCGGCGCGACATCTCCGCGAAGGCACACACGATCACGAGGTCGGCGTCCTCCCGGTGGGCGAGCCAGGCCGCGCGGGCGACGGTGGGGCCGGCGAGCGAGGAACCGTCGGTGCCCACCACGATGACGTGGTAGTCGGTCAGCATTCCCACGGTCGGACCTCCCTCAGTGCCCGCCACCGGGTATCGCCAGGACGCTGTCCACGTCGCGGACGATGGGCGGCTCCTTGATCCAGGCCATCGCCGCGGCCGCACAGGCGAGCAGGATGCCGGCGAACATGATGGTGTTGTTGGGGTTGCTGTTCAGCGGTCCGCTGTAGATCGCGCCGAAGGTCACCGTCTGGATGAGCATCGGAATGACGATCATCATGTTGATGATTCCCATGTAGACGCCGTACCGGGTGGACGGGATGAGCCGCACGGCCAGGATGTAGGGCACACCCATGATCGACGCCCACGCGATGCCCAGCCCGATGATCGGGATGAACAGCAGGAACTTGTTCGTCAGCTGCGGGAAGATCACCAGGCCGACGGCCGCGCACAGCAGGCAGGCCATGTGCACGAGCTTCGCGCCGCGGCGGCGGGCGAAGGCCACGAGCGGGAACGCCACGCAGAACGTGACGATGTTGTACCAGCCGTTGACCAGACCGGTCCACGCCACCGCATCGCCGAACTCCGGCGAGGTCGGATCCTCGGTGCCGTACACGGATTTCGCGATCGAGAGCGTGACGTACTGCCAGTAGCAGACCATCGCGTACCACTGGAACAGGTAGACGAGCGCGAGCTTGCGAAGCTCCGGCGGCATCTCGACGATGGCGTCCCAGATCTCGCGCACCGCGGACCCGATGCCGCGCTTCTTCGCCCGCAGCGCGGCCAGTTCCTCCTCGGTCGGCGGGATCTCCGGGGTGGTGAGAATGGAGATCAGCACCGTCCCGATGGAACAGACCGAGCCGAGCATGAACGAGCCGAGCACCCAGTACGGGATCCCTGCCTCGGTGGCGCCGGTGATCAGCGCCTGGAAGGCGAACAGGGACACGTTGGCGAGCGTGATGCCGAAGCCGGTGAAGAAGCTCTGCGCGAGGAAACCCTTGCCCAGCTGGGACGGCGGCAGCTTGTCGGCGATGAACGCGCGGTAGGGCTCCATCGCCGTGTTGTTGCTCGCGTCGAGAATCCACAGCAGCAGCACGGCCATCCAGATCGCGGCCACGAACGGGAACAGGAACAGGCAGATGCTGCAGCCGATCGCGCCGACGACGAAGAACGGCTTGCGCCGGCCCCACCGTGGGCTCCACGTCCGGTCGGACAGCGCGCCGACCATCGGCTGGATGAGCAGGCCCGTGATCGGCCCGGCGAGGTTGAGGATCGGCAGCTCGTCCGGACTCGCGCCCAGGTAGGCAAAGATCGGGTTCACCGCCGTCTGCTGCATCCCGAAGCTGTACTGGATGCCGAAGAACCCGAGGTTCATCAGCATGATCTGGCGGAAGTTCATCAGCGGCTTGTGCCGCACGATGGTGGTGTGGGAGGTGGCGGTGGTGGTCATGCCGCGCCGCCCTTCTCGCTCCTGCGGACGGCGAGGTAGTCCTCGAGCCGCGTCAGCTCGCGCTCCCAGCCCCGGCTGTGCTCGTAGGCGACGGTCTCGTCGTAGGGACCCTGGATGATCCGCACGAGCGTGCCGTCGCGACCGGTCTTGAGGAACTCGACGCGCAGCTCCATCGCCAGGTCGGGGTCTATGCCCGAGTCGCCGGTGATGCGCTGGCGGGCCACGAAGACGTCGGGTTCGAAGAACTCGGTGAACACGGCATTGGTGGTGACGCGGACCGTCGGGTCGTCGTCGAGCACCTTCACGTGGTGGTGGGAGCCGCCGGGACGCAGATCGGAGGTCACGGTGTCGGTTTCGACATGCCAGCCGGGGCTGCCGCGCCACTGAGCCATCTCGGCAGGCTCGGTCCACGCCTTGAACAGGATGTCGGCCGGTTCGTCGAACTGCCGTTCGACGACGAGCATGATGTTGGCAGTCATCGGCCTACCGCCTCGTTGCGGAGGAGGGCGTTCTTCAAGCAGGATGGTTTATCGTTCTATCAGCGTCTGACCAGCATCCCACCGGAGCGTGTCAAGTCAAGGGGGCGTTCGTGCGAGAACCCGAACGGACCACCATCCACGACGTCGCGCGGGCGGCGGGCGTGTCGCACCAGACCGTGTCGAACGTGCTGAACGGGACCGGGCGGGTGGGGGCCGCGACCCGGGCACGCGTCACCGAGGCGATCGCGGAGCTGCAGTACCGCCCGCACGCGGGTGCGGCGAGCCTGCGGACCCGGCGTACCGGCCGGCTCGCCTACCCGCTGGCCGCGGGCGACCTCGGGCCGATGAACACGATCATGCTCGAGTTCATCGAGGCGCTGACGTCGGCCGCGGGCCGCCACGGCCAGCACCTGGTGCTGGCCGCCGGCGACGACGGGCTCGAGCAGCTGCTGCGCGCGGGCGCGGCGGACGCCGTCGTGCTCGCCAACGTCGCCCGCCACGACGAGCGTGTCGCGGAGCTGACCCGGCGCGGCGTGCCGTTCGCCTGTTTCGGCCGAACGGAGCCGGGCCAGCCGCAGAGCTGGGTCGACGTCGACGACCGCGCGGGGGTGCGTGGACTGACCGCGCAGCTGATCGAGGCGGGCCACACCCGGCTGGCATTCCTCGGGTACGCGCCGCAGGGCCGGTGGGACGACGAGCGCGAGGCCGGCTTCCGCGAGGCCGTGTCCGCCGCCGGACTCGCCGCCCGGGTGAGCACGCCCGACGTCGCGCGACCCGTGGTGCGCGCCGCGATCGACGACCTGCTCGACGCGTCGCCCACCGCCGTCGTCACCGGCAGCGACGTGCTCGCCGGCACGGTCTACGCCGCCGCCGCCCAGCGTGGTCTGCGGGTCGGTGCCGACCTCGCGGTCACCGGCTTCGACGGCAGCATGGTGGGCCGGTTGCTCACCCCGGCGCTGACCACGCTGGCGATCCCGACTGCGGAGGTCGCCGCGCGGGTGGTGGCCCGGGCCTTGGCCGAGATCGACGGCCACACAGGAGAACCCGGCGAACTGCTCATCCCGGAACTGGTTCGCGGCGAGAGCAGTGGCCGGTGGGCGTGAGCCCGTTCAGGGAGGTCGGCCCGGCCAGGCGGGACCGGGCCGACCAAGAGGGGTGTCATTCAGGGAAGACGGTCAGCACGACCAGCGAGTCCTTGGTCGTCACATCGGGCAGGAAGGGACTGCCGGCGACGAACACGATGTCGCCGAACGCGACGTAGGGCATGTACGGCAGCGGGCAGTAGCAGTCGAAGGCCAGCCACTGGTCGTACCACAGGAAGAGCGGTGTGGTCGGGCCCCCGTTCAGCGGGTACTCGAAGTAGGCGTCGTCGTAGATGAACGCGCAGCCGGCAGGCAGGACGGTTTCGGCGTTGACGTACTTCGCGTCGAGATAGATGTAGCCGACGCTGGTAAGGATCACCGGGTCGTCGTTGCGCAGGTCGCAGGTGCCGCCGTTGGTCGCGGCGTCAGCGGAGAACGTGGTCTCGCGGTAGCCGGCCGGTACCGAGAAGAGGCTCGCGTCGGGCTCGCCGGTTCGGATGTTGGTGTAGGTCTGGGTGTTGGTGTCACCGGACTCCTCCACCACCGTGGTCTTCACCGTCAGTTGAAGGTCGGTGGACATCCACAGCACGACCTTCTTCGTTCTGGCCGGAATCTGCGTGCCGTGCGCGGGCAGCGACACCGTGTACTCGCGCCCCTGGGTCTCCACGCCGGAGATCTTGGCCGTGCCGAGGAACCGAGGTTCGGAAGCGAGCTTCTGGTCGTCCTTCGCCTGCCGCTCCGACGAGTCGGGAGCCGTGCTCTTCGCCGAACGCACATAGGTATGAGCCGTCGTGTCCAGGGTGATGGTGCCCCCGCCGGCGGGGTCGCTGATCGTGACCGTGGCGCCTGCGTCGGTCCGTGTCCTCCCCTCGCCGTCCCGGTACAGGTGCTGGTCTTTTCCTTCGGTCTGCTTACCTGCGGTGGTGCGGCTGACTTCCAGATCGGCACTCAGCGGCACGATCGCCGCCGCGCCCTGGGCCGGACGGCCCGGCGGCGGCTCGGGCTGGGCGACTGCTGGCGCGGCGGCGGTCACGGCGGCCACCAGAGCCGCTGCCGCCGCGACAGTGATCGCAAACCTGGGCTTGCTGAACTGCGGGTGGTTCATCGGCTTGTCCTTTCCTCCGCCCGGGTGGTGATGCGGGCGTGCGGACAGGCTCATGGAACGGCCTGCCCGCCGCCCGCGATGTCGGACCGGATCGGACAAGGTCGGACAAGGGTTACCTCGGCAGGTATGCGCCGGCGACCGGAACGTCGCGGGACCTGCCGAATGTGCTGCCCGCCGGGATGGTTTCACCGAGCCAACCGCCCGTGGCTGGGCGGTAGACGGCCACGTCGTTCGAGCCGTCGCCGTCGTAGTCCGCCGGCGCGGGCAGGTCCTTTTCCGCGCCGAGCTGGTGACGCTCGACGGTGTCGTCGCCGCTGCGCAGGATCGTCCAGTCACCGGTCGCCGTACGGAACGTCGCCAGGTCGGTCGCGCCGTCACCGTCGTAGTCGCTCGGCACGGGGGCCTCGCCGGGCGTCCCGAACCGCTGCGTGGTCCGGCTGCCGTCGGACGAGTGCAGCACGATCCACGTCGCGTCGGCCGCGCGGAACGCGGCGAGGTCGGTCCGGCCGTCACCGTCGTAGTCGCCGGCGGCCGGGACGCCGCCGTCGGTGTCGAAAATGACCGTGACGGGCTCGGGGTCGGCGCTGCGCAGGATGTGCCAGGTGCCCTCGGACGCCCGGTAAACAGCCAGGTCGGTGCGGCCGTCGCCGTCGTACTGGCCGGGCACTGCCGTGTCGCCGGCCTTGCCGAACTCGACGGTGTACGGGTGGCGGGTGCTGGACGGCGCGATCAGCCACTCGTTGCCGGACGAGCGGAACACGGCTGGATCTGTTCTGCCGTCGCCGTCGTAGTCGCCGGGTGCCAGCTGGTCGCCCGGGCGTGGCTGGTAACCGTTCCCCCAGGAGAACCCGCCGTCATCGCCGCTGGAGAGCAGGACGTCCCAGTTGCCGTTCGGCAGGACGACCGACAGGTCGCCGACGCCGTCGCCGTCGAAATCGGCGATCGCCGCCTTCGGCGATTGCACAACGGATTCCGCCGCGGCCACGGCACTTCCGCTCCCCAGCGCCGCGATCGCCAGCGCCACCACCATTGCATGTCTTCGCATCGTTTCCTCCAGTGAAATGTGGGGTTGTCGGAGGGGATTCGGACACGACCGCGGAGCGGATTCCTCTGCCACAAGTCGCGGTAGCCTCGAACAGAGGGCGGGAGGCAGCCTGGTGGCCAGGCGGGAAGACCACGATGTGTTCGAGAGCGCGGCTTTGGTCACGACCCTCGAACAGTTGGCGGAGCTGTTGCGAGCGTTACGCAGGCGGCACGGGCGCGGGCGTAACGACACGCCGCTGACCTACCGGGAGCTGGCGGCGAAAACCGGTTGGGCGCGCGGCATCATCGGCGACTACTTCTCGGGAAAGCGGCTGGCGCCAACCGATCGGTTCGACGTCCTGGTCCGGTTGCTCGCCGCGTCGGCCGCGGAGCAGGGGGCGCTCGCCACCGCTCGCGACCGCGTGGAGGAACACCGTCGACGGGCGCGATCCGCTGTTCCCGCGGTGACACCGAGACAACTGCCCCCCGATGCGACCGCGTTCACCGGTCGGGAAGCCCAGCTGGCAGAACTTGCTTCCCGCCTCTCGTCGGCTGCTCCGAACGCGGTCATCGTGGTGTCCGGCACCGCCGGGGTCGGCAAGACCGCCCTGGCCGTGCATTGCGCGCACCAGCTGGCGGACCGCTTTCCGAACGGTTGCCTGTACGTCGATCTACGCGGCTTCTCCGATGACACACCGATGCCGTCCGACCAGGCGTTGTCGGTCTTCCTGCACAGCCTCGGCTGTCCTGCCCCCGACATCCCGCCGGCCGGGCCTGAGCTCGTCGCGTGCTACCGCAGCCTGCTCGCCGGCCGGCAGATGCTGATATTGCTCGACAACGCCCATTCCGCCGAGCAGGTCCGCCCGCTACTGCCGGGCGCCCGGTCCTGCTGCGTGCTGGTCACCAGTCGCGACCAGCTCGCCGGGCTGGTCGCGAGAGACGGCGCCCACCGGATCGTGCTCGACCGGCTGTCCGGCACCGACGCCGACTTGTTGCTGCGCAGCCTGATCGGTGAGCGGGCGCGGGCGGCACCGGACGCGGTCACCGCGCTCACGCGGCGCTGCGCCCGCCTGCCGCTTGCCCTGCGGGTCGCCGCGGAGCTGGCCGTCAGCCGCCCGGACATCCCGATCGCCGAGCTTGTCGACGAGCTGGCCGACACGCAACGTCGGCTGGACCGCTTCGACGCGGGCGGCGACCAGGCGGCAGCGGTGCGCGGCACCTTCTTCTGGTCCTACCGGCACCTCGCCGACCCGCCCGCGCGGGCTTTCCGCCTACTCGGCCTGCACCCCGGCCGCGAGTTCGACGTGCCGGCCGTCGCCGCTCTCACCGGCAGTCCGCAAGCCGACGCCGAGGACGCGGTGCGCGGACTGGACCGAGCCAACCTCATCGAACCCAGGCGCGCGAACCGGTACGGGATGCACGACCTGCTGCGTGCCTACGCCGCCGAGCTCGGCGCAGCGGAACCGGCGGACGAGCGTGAGCCGGCTCTCGGCCGCCTGCTGGCCCACTACCAGAGCACCGCTGCCGCTGCGGTTCGCGCGCTCGGCCACGCCGAAGCTCCCGGCGTCGCGGCGCCCGCGTTCGCCGATTCCGCCACCGCCCTCGACTGGTTGGACAACGAGCTGGGCAACCTCGTCGCCGCGGCCGGTGGAGGCGTCCCCGGGTTCGCCAGCACGCTGTCCGCGACGCTGTGGCGCTACCTCGACTGCGGCGGCGGCCACGCGAACGAGGTGCTCGAGGTGCACGGCCATGCGCTTCGAGATGCCGAACAGCGAAACGACCTGACGGACCGGGGCGCTGCGCTCGGCCGACTCGGCCAGGCTCTCGGCCGGCTGGCCCGTTACCAGGAAGCCATCGACCACATGCGACAGTCGCTGGCGATCAGCCGGGAGACCGGGGATGTCCCCGGCGAGATGGCGATGTTGAACAGCATGGCGCAGGCATACAGCCGCCAGGGTCATCACCGGCTTTCCATCGAGCACCTCGATCGCGCGCTGGCCATCGACCGGAGGCTGGGCGATCAGGCAAGCCAGGCCAAGACCTCCGGCAACCTCGGCATCGTGCACGCCCTGCTCGGCGACTACGCGACCGCCAGGCAGCACTTCACCGAAGCTCTGCGGCTCGCCCGGCTCGTCGGCGATGCCAACCGGGAGAGCGAGGAGCTCAACAACCTCGGCCTCGTCAACTGCTGGCTGGGTGCCTACGACGAGGCGATTCCCCAGCTGCGGCAAGGCTTGCGGATCGCGCGAGCGATCGGCGCCAGCGGCGGCGAAGGCCGGCTGCACGCCAACCTCGGTGTCGCATACACCGGGCTCGGCAGGATCACGGACGCCACCAGCAGCCTCGCCCGCGCGCTCACGATCCACCGAGAGGTCGGCGATCGCGCCGCCGAAGCGGAGACGCTGACCTACGTCGCCGACCTGCAGCTGCGCGACGACCAGCCGCGCGCCGCGCTCGCCCATTGCGAGCAGGCACTGCTCATCGCCGTCGAGATCGGTGAACGCAACATTCAGGCCGCCGCGCTCAACGGCACCGGCCGAACGCTGCTCGCCCTCGACCGGCCGGACGCGGCGCACGCCCGGTACGCGAGGGCGCACAGCCTCGCCGTCGAGGTCGGTGACCACCTCCAGCGCGCGAAAGCACTGGATGGCATCGCCCACTGCCTCGACGGAAGCGGGCAGCATGATCAGGCTCTCCGGAACCGGCGCAACGCCAAGGAGATCTACGACCGCCTCGGCGTCCCCGCCCCGCCGCTGCCGGCCGGGCACACCGGCGACCGTCGAACCGCGACGAGCCGGCCACCGCGGCCGGTGTCGTGATCGCCGCGCCGCGCGGCAGTCTCCCGGGTGACGGAGGCGCCGTGGCCCGAAACCTGCCCAGGGCCACGACGCCACGCCCACCTCATACGATCACGTCGGCCTCGAAGGTCACCGGGGCCTCGTCCTCGACGGGCTGGATGCTCATCTCGGGGCCGGGGTCGGCCTCCTGGTCGGGCTCGATGTAGACGTCCTCGGCCGGTGCCTCTTCGACCGGCTGGATGGTCACGACGTCGTCCGCGGGCTGGGTCTCCTGGTCGCCGGTGCCCCAGCAGTTGTCGTACACGCCGTCGAACCCGTCGTCGGCGGGCGGCGGCGAGTCGTCCGGGATAGGAGCGTCCGGGTCGTAGTTGCGGTCCGGGTCGTTGTTCTCGTCGTACTCCGGGCTGTTCGGGTCATAGGCCGGGTCGTACTCCGGGTCCGTCGACGGGTCGTAGGCCGGCCCGTCGTTGGGCTCGTAGTCCGGGTAGGTCGGGTCCCAGAAGATCGGCCCCGACGGGTTCGGCGCCTCGTGCCCCGGCGCCTCCGGGTCGTACGCCGGGTCGTAGATGATCGGGCCGGACGGGTTCGGCGGCCCGGGGTCGCTGGCCGGGTCCCAGTAGATCGGGCCGGACTCGTTCGGAATTTCTTGATCGGGTGCCTCGGGGTCATAGGCCGGGTCGTCGATGATCGGGCCGGATTCGATCGGCACGTCCTCGCCGGTCGGGGACTCGACGGGGTCGGTCCGGACGGCCTCGTCGTCCAGTGCCTTCGTCAGGTCGCCGTCCGTCACGGACTTGAGCAGGTCGGCCAGGTAGTCGCGCGGGTTGGTCATCGTTCGCTCCTCACGTTGTCCGAGCGCAACGACTCCCATCGAGGCGCCCGACCGGGCAGTCGCCCGGCTGCCCAAAAGGTAAATTTCGCCGCCCCCCGGGGTCGTCGGGGCGAACCCCGTCATATCCCCCGACCTTGACAACAACGAGAACCCCAATGCACTATTCCACTACTTCATTAGTGAAAGGGTGTTGGGGTGATCGACTTTCGGCTTGACCGTGGGTCCGGTGTCGCCACCTACCTGCAGCTGGTGCACCAGGTGAGGCATGCGTTGCGGCTGGGGGTGCTGCAGGTGGGGGATCGGCTGCCGACCGCGAAGGAGGTCGTGGACAAGCTGGCGATCAACCCCAACACGGTGTTGAAGGCCTACCGCGAGCTGGAACGCGATGGCCTGGTGGCCGCACGGCCGGGTCTCGGCACGTTCGTGCGGCGCACGCTCGGTGGCACGTCCGGCGCCGACCACACCCGGCTCCGTGCGGAGCTGGCGCGGTGGATCCAGGACGGACGTGCCACCGGCATGGACATCGAGGACCTCGAGGCCCTCTTCGCGGCGGTCCTCAACGAATCGTTTCGAGAGGACACCGCATGACGACGATCCTTCGGGCGACCGGTCTCGCTAAGCGCTACCGGCGCAAGTGGGCGCTGCGGGACTGCTCCGTGGCTATCCCCGCCGGCCGTGTGGTCGCGCTCGTCGGACCGAACGGGGCCGGCAAGTCGACGTTGCTGCACCTGGCCGTCGGGCTGTTGCGGCCGACCGCAGGCACCGTGGAGGTGCTCGGCGAGCCCGCGGGTCACAGCGTCGAGACCCGGACGAAGGTCGCGTTCCTCGCGCAGGACAAGCCGCTCTACGACACGTTCACCGTCGCCGAGATGCTGCGGTTCGGCAGGCAGCTCAACCGGACGTGGGATCAGGACTTCGCGCTGGCGCGGCTCGCCGCGCTGGACATCCCCCTCGACCGTCGCAGCGGCGGGCTTTCCGGCGGCCAGCAGGCGCAGGTCGCGCTGACCGTCGCGCTGGCCAAGCGGCCCGACCTGCTCCTGCTCGACGAACCGCTGGCCAACCTCGATCCGCTCGCGCGGCACGAGGTCATGCGCGACCTGATGACCGCCGTCGCGGAGACCGAGATGACCGTGGTGCTGTCCTCGCACGTGGTCTCCGACCTCGAGAACACCTGTGACTGGCTGGTGGTGATGAACGGCGGGCGGGTGCAGTTGTCCGGCGACATCGACGACGTGCTGCGGTCCCACCGGGTGCTGACCGGGCCGGCCGAGCTGGCTGGCGGCGTGGCAGGGCGCCTGCCCGTGGTCGAGGACAGCCGCACCGAACGGCAGGCGACGCTGCTCGCCCGCACCGGGCCGCAGGCACCGACGCTGGATCCCCGGTGGGACACCCGGCCGGTGAACCTCGAGGAACTGGTGCTCGCCTACCTGCGCCGGCCGGAGTCGGCGGCACTGCCCCGGCCCGCGCTGGCCGCCTGACCTACATCGAAGGGGGAATTTCGTGTTGTGGCTCGTGTGGCGCCAGCACCGGATGCAGGCGCTGGTCACCGCCGCGCTCCTGCTGGCACTCGGTTCGGTGCTGTGGATTCACGGCATGGGCAACGCCGACATCGCGGCCCGGCTCGCGGCCGGCAGCGAGGAGCTGAACCAGGCGCTGGGAGAGCGGTTCCAGCAGGTGTACGACTTCCTCACCTGGTTGCCGGCGGCGCCTGCGCTGATCGGCGTGTTCTGGGGAGCTCCGGTGCTGGCCAGGGAGTTCGAGGCCGGCACGGCCAAGCTCGCGTGGTCGCAGTCGGTGTCCCCACGCCGCTGGGTGATCGCGAAGCTCGGCGCGCTCAGCGTGCTGGTCGCGCTCGGTGGCCTGGTGCTCGGCGGGATGATCAACGGCTGGCTGGCGACGTTCGACGGTGTCCCCGGGATCGACCGGCTCGCCGACGTGCCGCTGTTCGGCGGCTCCGGTGTCGCCGCCGCGGCCTGGTGGCTGCTGACGTTCGTGCTCGGCGTGGCCGCGGGCACCGTCGCCAGGCGAACGCTGTCGGCGATGGCGGTGACGCTCGCCGCATACGTGGTCGTGTTCCTGGTGGTGGCCTCGCCGATCGTGGACTTCCGGAAGATGTACGCGGAGCCCGAGCGGATCGTCCAGTCCAGTGTGGACGAACGGCCGCCGGAAGGCGCGTTGTACACGGGCTCCGACTGGCGCGATCCCGGCGGCGCCAGCGTCGACGGCGCCGCCCTGGCCGCCGCCGT
>Ga0164241_10001986_pt1 | contig 23258 bp, 18 predicted proteins | sample OricomyardsoilBY_FD_108780 | JGI IMG/M metagenome (GOLD analysis project Ga0164241, IMG submission 108780) | Backyard soil microbial communities from Emeryville, California, USA - Original compost - Back yard soil (BY) | ecosystem: Environmental > Terrestrial > Soil > Unclassified | place: USA... | reverse complement strand
TCGGCGACCAGAGCGACGAGGTCAGCGACATGATCGGCAGCATCCGCTACGACGCGGCGGCCACTCGATGAGCGGCGTCGTGCCGGCTGATGCGCTGCAGCGTCGGCGCGAGGTGCTCGACCTCACCGGCTGGGGTCTGCCGTTCCGGCTGTGGCAGCCCCACAACCTGTGCTTCTGGCTCTACGCCGTGTTCGTGCCGCTGGGCCTGCTGCATCTCCTGCAGTACTTCGGCCGCGGAGCGAGCGTCGTCGCCGCGGGCCTGGGCGCCGGCGCGGTCGCGACTGCGCTCTACGGGCTGGTGTTCCTTGCCGTCCTGCGACTCGGCGACCACTACGAACGCCAGCCGCGGAACCTCGTTGTCGCAGCGTTCGTCTGGGGCGCCATCCCGGCCACGTTCCTGTTCGCGTTGACGGCCAACACCGCGATGCTGGACATCTACCCCAAGCTGTTCGGGCAGGCCTTCGCCAGCGACTGGGCGCCGGCCCTGACCGCTCCGTTCACCGAGGAGACCGCCAAGGCCGCCGGGTTCATCCTGCTGCTCGGGCTCGCGCCTCGACTGGTCCGCACCCCGTACGACGGCGTGTTCCTCGGCGCCTTCATCGGCCTCGGCTTCCAGCTGTTCGAGGACGTGCTGTACGACTACAACAGCGCGATCGGCGGGTTCGGCGCCGATCAGGTCAACGCGGCGCTGGGCACCTTCGGGCTGCGCGCTGCCTCGGGGATCTTCTCTCACACCCTGTACAGCGCGCTGTACTGCTGCGGCCTCGTCTACGCGATCGGCACGCCCGTCCAACCCCGCCGCCTCGGCCTCGGCATCAGCCTGATGCTCCTCGGGATGGTCGCCCACGGCACCTGGGACGCCATCGCCGCGCTCGGCGGCAGTGCCCCGGTCGGCTTCCTCGGCGTGATCGCGTTCTCGATGCTTGCGCTGGTGCTGCTCTTCGTCGTCATGCGCAGGACCGGTCGCCAGGAGCGCGAGTTCCTGCGCGCCGTCCTCGAGCCCGAGCTCGCCCACGGCACCCTCACCGAGGCCGAGCTCGACGCGGTGTGCGCGCCACGCAAGCAGCGCAAGCGCTTCATCCGCGCCGGCAAGAGCCATCGAGCCCACCACAACACCAAGCACGTCCTGCACGCGTCCTTCGACCTCGCGCACGAGATCGCCAAGGCCGGAGGCGAGGACAGCGCCGGCGTGCAGCACGAACGCGACGAGATCGCTCGCCTCCGGACGCTGCCTGCGGCGGTGACGCCGGCCGCGTAGCGCTTCGCCCGCAACCACGGGCGCTTCGGGGGGGACTCGAACCCCCGACCTCACGATTATGAGGCCGGTCCGGGGTGAGGGCGACGAGGCCGAATCTCCCGTGGATACTGGGAATTCGGGGTTGGGCGACGACGGTCAGATGCGGCTCGATCTGGGTCTTTGAGGCGGGTTTTGGCACTGGTGCCGAAACGGTTCGTCGCATCGTGGCGTTCGTGCGGGGCCCGCCGGTGTGCCGATGGTGGCCAGCGCGAGGGACTGGCAATGCCGGGCCGGGCCTCTGAGTCAAGCGCGTGCATGCACTTCGGGCTCTAGACGTCTTGCGCGTTCATCACTTCGCCGAGATGGTCCGCTCAGCGAGATACGCGATGCATTCGTCGATCTCGTCCGAGAGAAAAACCCGGTCGACGAACGCCTCAGCTCGTTCTCTGTAGCTGCGTGCCTTCTCCACCTGATCCAGCGGGCACAACAGAAGGGCGACGACCGTCGGCTGCACGCCCAAGACCTGCCTGCGCAGGGCGGCGAGCGCTTCTGAGCGTCGCTCGGACTCAAGGAGCGTGGAGAGGTCCAGGCCGGTCAACTTGAGCTTGCCGTAGATGAACTTCACCTCGAGGCTGACTTCGGCGATCTCGTAGAGCCGCTTCTGGATGTCGTCGGCGACGCGGTTGATCTTCTTGATCTCCAGGTACAGCTCCGGCGCGGCGCCGGTGTCTGGATCGGGGTAGACGCCGTCAGGCTTGCGGCGCTCGACGAGGAGCCCCTGCGTCCAAGCGCCCTTCATGCGAAGCGGAACACCCTCGAAGAGGAGTCGCTCCCGAAAGAGGGTCTCGGTAGCCGCATTTTCGTTGCGACCGAGCGTTGCCCGACGTTTCTGGAGCGTGAGCTCGACCAGTGTCTCGAACTGCGCCGAGGACGGCAGCTTGGACCGAACGACGAATGCGCGTCGAAACTGCGGAGCGACAAGGAGCGCGTCCGCTGACGTGATGCCCGTCCTTACATCGGTGCGGTTGAGGGCAGCCGCAGCCATCAGGTACTGAGCCGCCTCATCAAGCGACAACAACTCGGAGACCTGTTCCAAGGAGAGCTTGCCAAGATCGATCTCTCCGCTGTCTTGGATGATGCCCGCGAAGTGCGGGTGCTGCGCGAGGGCGCGCAGCTGCCTCTCCAGCGTCCGGAGATCAGGCGGCATGGAGCAGCCGCGGAGTGAGTTGGGGCGGTTCGCCCGGGAGCCGCACCTCTCGGAGGATCTCGGCACGGAATCGGCGGTAGCCGCTCTTGGCGGTAGGTGCTCTCTGACGAAGCTCCTGCGCTACCTCCGGATCGTTGAGCACCGCTGAGAGCGTCCAGGGATCCCAACCGCTGTCTCGGGCCGGCACGATGAAGTAGGCGCTGTGCAGTGGAACGACCTGGCCGTCGTCGGGGGCGAATCGCGGCACCTTGGCTACGTCAGGTAGGAGAACCTTCGGGAGTGCGGCGATGTCGCTTACGACCGGGTCGTGGAGGTCGTACCACTGCTTATTCCAAACGCGGACGCAGTGGCGCTGCTCCAGGTCGCGATGGAAGGCCATGAGGTAGCTGCGGAGCTTCTCGTCAGCGTCGAGGTCGACCAACGACGCGCCGTCATCCGTGAAGCTGAAAGGCAGCAGGAGCTGGAGGCCCGAGCGGCCGATGGTTCCGGCCTGGATGTCCCGGCCGCGAACTGCTGGCCGGAGAAGGCGCTTGTCCAGGCCAGCGGCCTCGGCGGCGTCGTCACTAACGACGAAGCAGCGGTTGAGTCCCGTGGCGAGCCCCACCGAGATGCGGTCGACAACGTCCCCAAGTCGGAGTGGGCGCTCGGCGGAGGTCATAGCTCGCTGCCACGGTTCACCGTCGCCGCCGATGGGCACGGTGCGCGGCGGCCCCTGAGCGACGAACTCTTCTCCCGTCAGGTCCCACCATCGACACACGGACTCGGTTCGCGGGTCGTCACGCCGGATAGTCGTTACGCACGGGACCGTGGACACTCCCGGAAAGAGATCGTGCCGATCGAATCGCGCAATGGACTCGACGGAAAAGTCCTTCGCGATGCTCGCCCGAAGCGGACGACAGGAGATAGACGTCAGGAGTTTGTCGGGCGTGATGAACGTCAGCGTGCCCCCGGGAGCGAGGAGCTGCAGGCCGCGCTCGATGAAGAGGGCGAACAGATCCAGGCGTCCCCAAGCCGTGGAGAACCGCCGAAGGAAATGTTCCTTGTCTATCGCCGCCATCTGCGTGGCGCTGACGTAGGGCGGGTTGCCAACGACCAACTGAAAATCGCCGACGTCTAGGTCGGCGGAGAGAGCGTCGGCGTTAATGACGTTGCCCTCGAAGAAGTCGTCGGGCTGAACTCCGGCCGCCGCACTGACCGCTCGGCGTACTGCGTTGCGTGCCGCGGCGCAGGCGTGCTCGTCGACATCCACGCCGAAGATGCTCTGCTCGACCGCGGTGGGAAGGTCCCTTGCGGGAATGGTTCCCGCGAGCTCGTCTACCAGGAGCAGAAGGAACGCCCCCTCACCGCAGGCTGGATCGATCCAGCGGCCGGCCGGGAGGTCGCCGGCGCCGTTCCGTGCTTGGTCAAGGACGAAGCGACCGAGGGGTCGGGGCGTGTACACGGCGCCCGTGCCGGAGCCATGGGGGGAGAGGGTCATTTGTTCCGGGGCGACACGCACGTCTCGCATAGGGTCGCGGTTGAGGCGGCGGAACGAATCCCAGAGGCGCGAGCTGGGTTAGCCTTGCCACGTGGCCAACCTGACCAAGCAGCGGCGCGGCGAGATGCTGAGAACCGTCATCGGGATTCTCGCCGAGAACCCGGCTGGTCTGCAGGCGAAGGACGTACTCGCGGCTGCTGAGCAGCGCATGGACCTGACCGAGTACGAGCTCGGCACGTTCGAGACCACCGGAAAGACCAGATTTCCGAAGCTGGTGCGGTTCCAGACCGTAAACGCAGTCAAAGCCGGATGGATGGTCAAGGACAAGGGGATCTGGACCGCCACCGACACGGGCCTCAAGGCACTAAGCGACTTCCCGGACGCGCTTGCGTTCATGGAACAGGCCGAGGCCGAGTACTCCGCGTGGGCCAAGGCGCAGCCGGCGAAGCCCAAGGATCCGAAGAGTGAGCCGGAGTCATCTCCGAAGGCTGAGGGCTCGATGACCGTCGAAGAAGCGGAGGAGACCGCTTTCGCTGAGGTCGCCGCCCACCTCGGGGCGATGAGTCCCTACGACTTCCAGGATCTCGTCGCTGGCCTCCTGCGCGGCATGGGCTACCACGTCAATTGGGTGTCGCCACCGGGCAAGGACCGTGGCCTCGACATCGTTGCCTTCCGAGATCCGCTCGGAACCACCGATCCCCGCATCAAGGTCCAGGTCAAGCGCGAGCAATCCAAGACGGATGTAAAGGGGCTTCGGGCCTTCATGTCACTGCTCAATCCGGGCGATGTCGGGGTGTTCGTGACCCTCGGCGGGTTCACACCCGACGCCGAGAGCGAGGCTCGGAACTCTGAAATGCGACGTATCACGCTGATCGACCAGAGCCAGCTCTTCGACCTATGGGTCGAGCACTACGACCGTATCCCGGAGGATGATCGAGGCTTGCTGCCACTTCGCCAGGTTCATTACCTCGCGATCGCGGACGACGAGCCAGACGAGGACTGACTCGCGGGTCCGTCCCCGATGCCCATGCGTTCCACGGAGACGGCGCTGCCGCACTGAGGGCAGGGCCCCGGAACTTGCCGGTCGTCCTGGAAGGAGCCTCGTCGTTTCGGCTGGGTGCGACGGACCGCCCGGACGCGTGCCTAAGGTGCAAGGAACGGGGTCTCGCTGATCGTCGTGCGGACTGGGTCTCTCCCGTGGGTCATTGTCGTCGTCACGACAATCCCGGTGTTCGTGGTCGTCAAGTACCTCAGAAAGGCGTCGCCGGTCGATAGGAGCTCGCGCGTAGAGCTTTCCCGGGACGCCGAGTCGATCGTGGTCACGGTCGATCCGAATTGACCGTCCCCGACGACGTGTTGGGTCGCGAAGATCACGCGCCCTCCGGCCCAAGCGATGCCGGCGATCGACATCTTGCCCTCTTGATCCCACGTGCACGCGGTGCTCATCTGTCGAGGGGCAGCACCTGGCGTTGTGAGATATGCCGTGGTTGCAACCGGCTGATTCAGCGAGTTGTCGCCACCGCTTGATTTCCTGCACGAGTCGGTTTCTCGCGACCAGACCAGCGCAAGTTGACGGCCCGAAAGGTCCATCGAGATCGGACGCGTGGCGCTCGACGCGCCGTTCTGGGCACCCGCCCGAACGAGGCGAACGAGGGTTGAGCCAACCGAGCCCAGATAGATCTTGGGGTTGACTCCGGCAGCACCACGTCTGCTTGTGTACCGACGAGCGAACGCGACCCGTCCCTTCGAGATGGTCGGAAGAAACTCGGACGCCGACCCCATCGAGAGGTTCGCGAGCCGGCGCTCCGGACCGCTCGTCAACCGAGCCATGTACAAATCGCAGCCGCTGGCACGGTTGTAGTTGATCGTCTCGCCTTGGAACTGAGCGTTGCGCCACTCGGGCTCCCTCGTGCATCGCGAGTACACGGCTACCGCGTGGCCGTCCGAGTCCGTGCCGGCGTCTACGTCGAACGGCGCGGTGCGGCTCGGTATGGGAAGAACCCTCGGTACTCCATCGCGCGCGACTACGACCAGCCGAAACCGTCTGGTCGAAGCGTCGTAGCGGCTGAAGACCACGGCCGAACCCACGGCGCTGGCCTTGGAGGAGTGCGTCGTCTGTGCGATTTCAGTGAACGCTGCGGATGCGCTAGAGGCAGCGGCCAACAAGAGTGCGCAGATGATGGCCGTCGGCAACATGACTCTGAAGGCCCAACTACTCATGGTTTCCCGTCTGAGTGGCTGCAGACTGTCATCTTCCTAGCCGCTACCCGTTCCGCGGCTAAAGAACAGCGTCAGTAAATAGCCAGGGTTCGCAGAACCTCGTGAACGAGAGGTGGCGCGATGCCGGCAGGCGTACGGTTCGACTGTGTCCTCGGACTCGCCTACATACGAGGGGCCGCGGCTACCACCCGAGCGTGCCTGGTTGATTGTCAGCTACCAGCGGATGATCGGCCTAGTTCACGACCGACTCCCCTTGACGATCACGGCAGATGGCCATGATTCCCCGCAGGAGGACTGGCGTGTAGTTAGGACGGCGTTCCTGGCCCGGATCACGCGTACGGCCGAGGCGCTTTCGGCATTAGTCCCGCTGGGGACTCGAATCGATGCGATGAACCTCGCCCGGAACCTGCTGGAGCACGTCGCGTGCTTGGCGTGGATCGCAGCCGATCCCGACACTCGATTCGATGTGTGGCTCAAGCGTGACTACATGGGCCGTCTAAAGCATGATCGTGAGATCCGCGAGCGGAAAGCAGCGGGCAAGCCGGGGAGATGGCCAGAGGAGCCGTTGGCTGACTCAGACCGATTGGCTTACGAGTGGCACGTGGGACGAGTCCGCGCGCGCTTTCCCAAGCCCGAGGAGATGTTCCAGCAAGCCGATTACCACTGGCTACCGAAATATCCGGCTGGGCTGGCTAACCACCGCGCGATGTCGTTCGTAGACCAGTACACCCACATCTATGACGTATACAGCTGGATGTCGCATCCTCGTCTCACGGGACTTCAGGCGTTCTGGGAGCCTCAGACCCAATGGTCAGTCGTCCATACTGACGAGATTGGTCAAAGGGAGCACGATCCGCTTCATATGGGACAGCTTCTGTTCGGGCAGGGGCTGCTGATCTCCGGCCTTATCTGGGGAGTGCCGCGAGTTGATGATGTCGTCATCGCACTTGACGAGACCGCCAGCCTCGCTGCATTGGTCAAGCAGGGCAGGATCGTCACTGTCGAAACCCGCCCTGGGGTCTTCCGTCTCGCGCCCGCGGCTTCGGAGTGAGTTGCTTTCCTATCGATCCGGTCTCTCCGAGCCGCGGCGCTCCCCAACCGGCCGTCTCTGACAGCGCCATACGACCTCTGCGAACCGCAGCAGCGTGTCTCTGATTCGGAGAGTGCAGCTACGGGCTCCGTCTCGCCATTCTGTTCTTTCGCCCGTCCAGCACCGGCCAGGACTCTCATCTAGTTCGAGTCCTTGCGAGCGGCACACAGATTGGCACCCACCGGGGGCGCTTCCATTCCCGCGCGACCCAGGCGGTGTGCTGTCCATCGGCAGGCTCAGCGGTCCCGACTCCGAGCGCTACTACCTCGATCAGGTCGCCCGTGGCCGCGAGGATTACTACGCCGGCCGCGGCGAGATGCCCGGCACCTGGGCCGGATCAGGGGTGGACCTCCTCATGGAGGCCGACGGCGAAGTCACGCCGAGTCAGTTCTCTGCCTTGCTCGCCGGCCAGTCGCCGATCACGGGCGAACCGCTCGGCGCGGCATCCGAGCGCACCGTCCACGGCTTCGACCTCACGTTCCGTGCGCCGAAGTCGGTCAGCGTCTTCTATGGCGTGGGCGACGCCGACCTGGCCGACGCGGTACGGGTTGCTCATGACGCGGCGGTGATCGATGCGCTGGGCTACCTCGAGCGCTCTGCGTGCTGGACGCGAAGGGGGAAGGGAGGACGGGAGTTCGTGCGCGGGCGCGGTTTCATCGGGGCAGCGTTCCGGCACAGGACGTCGCGTGCCGGCGATCCGCTGCTGCATACCCACGTCGTCGTCGGCAACGTCACGCAGGGTCTCGACGGCCGCTGGAGCTCGCTCGACAGCCGCCAGCTGTATCGCCACGCGAAGACCGCCGGCTACCTCTACCAGGCGTCATTGCGGACGCAGCTCACGGACTCGCTCGGCATCGACTGGGAGACCGTCCGCAACGGCACGGCCGACATCAGTGGCGTTCCGCGAGGGGTCATCGAGCACTTCTCGAAGCGCCGCGCCGAGATCCTCGAGTACCTCGCCGAGCGAGGCGAGCACTCGGCACGCGCTGCCCAGATCGCAACGCTGCAGACCCGACAGCCGAAGGACGAGTGCCTTCCGCTCGACCGGCTCCGCGCTGACTGGCGAGCACGCGCGGCTGAGCACGGCTTCGATCCGGCTGAACTCGACCGCCTCGTCAGCCTCGGCCTCCCGCGGCTGGAACTCCCGCACCTCGTCGAACGCACAAGGCTCCCGCAGCTGACCGCCGAGTCGAGCACGTTCGATCGACGCGACGTGCTCCAGGCATGGGCAGAGCACCACCGCACCGGCGCAGACGTCAGCACGCTGGAACAGGCCACCGACACGTGGCTGGCGTCGGCCCAGGCCTTGCCGCTCGAGGACGAATCCAAGCCGCACATCCCGCGCCGCTACTCCACGCCCGAGATGCTCGAGCTGGAGACCGAGCTGGTCGACGGCAGCCGCGTGCGCCAGGGCGGCGACGTCGCCAAAGTCCCGGGGCGCGAGCTCGACGACGCCCTTACTGAGCGCCCCGATTTGGGAGACGAGCAGGTCGCGATGGTCCGTTCGCTCACGACGTCCGGCGACGGCGTCCAGGTCGTGCGGGCTGCCGCGGGTACCGGCAAGATCTACGCGCTGGATGCCGCCCGTGAGGCCTGGCAGCGAGAGGGCATCACGGTCTACGGGTGCGCGCTCTCGGCCCGGGCCGCGATCGAGCTTCAGGAGCAGACGGGCATCCAGACCACGACCATCGCACGGCTGCAGCTCGACCTCCGCCACGGACACCACCTCGCCGCTGACTCGGTGCTCGTCGTCGATGAGGCCGGCATGGTCGGTACGCGCGCCATCGCCGAGCTGGCCGAGCACGCCGACGCCAAGCTCGTCCTCTGTGGAGACGATCGACAGCTCCCGGAGATCGAAGCCGGCGGCGCGCTGCACGGTCTCGCCGGCCGCCTCGGCGCGATCGAGATGCGCGAGGTGCGACGACAGGAGCACGCCTAGGACCGCGACGCTCTCGACGCTCTTCGCGCAGGCCGCGTCCACGAGTGGGCCCACGCGTACCGCGAACACGGCCGCATCGTCGAGGGGACTGACGCGCACGGTACGCGAGCCCGCATGGTCGCCGACTGGTACGCCGCGACATCCGAGCACCCCGACCAGGACAGCGTCATGCTCGCCCATCGCCGCGCTGACGTCGCTGAACTCAACGAGCGCGCCCGCGCGATGCTGCGCGCCGACGGGCGGCTGGGGGAGACGGAGCTGGAGGCGAACGGCCGTGCATTCGCTGTCGGCGACCGCGTCGTCGCCTGCCGCAACGACCGCGCCAACGCGATCACGAACGGCCAGCGAGCGACCGTGGCGAACCTCGACGAGGAGCGCCGGAGTCTCACGCTCGCCTTCGACGACGGCCGCGCGGTCGAGGTGCCGGCTGGCTACATCGAGGACGGCCAGCTCGATCACGCGTACGCCATGACGGCCCACCGCGCCCAGGGAGCCACGGTCGACCGCACGTTCGTGCTCGGCTCCGACGACCTCTACCGGGAGTGGGGTTACACAGCGCTCTCGCGGCATCGCGAGGAGGCGCGGTTCTACGTCAACGTCGGTGGCGCCCAAGCCGCGCTGCACGCGCCTCGACCCGAGGACCCGGTCACGGGACCGCTCACTCGCCAGCGCGGCAAGCGGCTCGCCCTCGACACGCTGAACGAGAGCGGACTACGGCTCCAGCCGCCGACGCTCCAGGAGGCCGTCGAGGCGAAGATGCAATTCGGGTTTGGTCTAACGCATGAGCTGCCTGATTCGGTGGTCGAACCCGATGACGTTCTAGGTCCCCACCTCGATCTCGGTCCATGACCCCGCCAAGGCGCAGGGAATTGCCGTCAGACTGAGATTGCCTCTGTCTGCTCGTTGTCGTCATGATCGTCGAGCCACTCCGAAGGGATCAGCTTCTCGCCGCCACGCCAGTTTTCGCGGACGGCCTCCTGAAACCAGTCGTCAGAGAGGTTCGCGTGGTCGCAAACGATCACCTGAAAGCCCGGCGCCAGCTCGGCACTGACATCTCGCATCAGTTCGAACATGCGACGGACAGCCTCGCGGTCCTCTTGGCTGTCGGGTACACCCTCGGCCTGCTCGACGTCCGATGGGTAGTAGGCCTGACTGGGCTGGTCAAGCATGAGGAAGTGTGGAACCGGGCGCTCATGACGCACGAAGTAACGATGGAGAGCGAGATGGGCCACCAAATGAGCCCCGATCCAGTTCGCAGCACTGCCCACCCGGAAGAGCGGAACGGCTCCCTCCGGCGAATCCACCATGACCGTCAGGCGCTCGACGTTGAGCCAGACTGCCCCCGAGTGTTCGAGTTCCAGACGCTGGGCGTATGAGGTCATGTCCGCGGCGATGACGGCTAGCCGGGCAGTTAGCTCCTCGCGTGCTGAATCCGGATCCAGCTGGCTTTCCAGACCCCTGACAACCCTCGTACGGACCTCGACGATCTGTCGCAAGCGCGCGATCTCCTCCGCACTTGTGTCGCGAGTGGTGTCAAGGAAATGCTGAATGCGGCCCCTGGTGAATGCCTGGAACTCGGGTGCCGGACCGTCCGGTCGAAGCGTTCGGTCGCTGTCCTCCAATGCGACGAGCGCTTGGTCCAACGAGCGCAGCCGGTCGCGCAGGCGCTCGGTGTCGGTCGCAAGGTTTGCTGCGGCCTCTCCGCGGCGCGGCCGAATCTCCTCTACCGCTTCGAGCTGTGCAGATAGCTCCTCGCCCGCCTTAAGCATGTCTCCGACTGTTGGGTCTTCGTCAACGAGGGTGCTGCCGCAGGCCGGGCATGAGCTGGGGTCGTCCTCCTCTGCACCGAGGAGCCCGATACTCGAGAGTCGAGAGAGTTGCTGACCGACTGCCCGTGCATAGCCGGTCTCGTCATGCCCAAGGGATCGTAGAAGGGCAGCCTGCTCCCCGGCGACCCTTAGTGCTGCTCGGAGGTCCTGGCGCTCTCGCTCAAGCTCGTACCGACGAGCTGCGGTGATGTCGTCCGTCGCTTCAGGCCGGGGCGTGACTGAGCGAGCGGCTTGTGTGAGCGCCTCGTGCATTTCGGCCCGACCTAGATAGTCGGCGCTTTGAAGAAGTCCAGCACCAACGGCTTCGCGGACCATCGTCAGCATTCCTACGTCGATGTCCTCGTCGCTCTGGCGGGCGCGATCCAGATCCGCCTCGGCGCGTCGAAGGTCTCGGCGTGCCGTGAGCAGCTCCCGGCGCCGGACAGCCTGATCGGCTGGGATTGCCCCGAGGAAGTACGGGAGAGTCTCGCGGATGGCGGGGGCGATCCCGTCCTCGCCTTGGCGGTGAAACAAGAACTCCCGGTTGGCGATTTCGCTCTGGCGTTGGAGGCACAAGAACGTGGCGTGGCCGAGGTTTGCCTCGAGCCCAGATGATTGCCACGGCACCGCCGGATCTCCAGCGTTCTCGTCGATGCCGATCAGGCGACCGAGCTGCTCTCGGAGGGCGTCGGTGTCGGCGTTGACCGTGAGTTGCTCAGCGTCCGGAAGGTCGAGATCCTCACCACCGATTTCGATCATCGCGCGTTGAGTGCTTGCCCGGCCGTCCTGAGGAGCGGGCCGCCCTGTGAATGCTCGTGTGCCGTTGTGCTCAATGAGCACGCCGTACCAGGACACGGTCTGCGTGATCGGACCGACCGGCATGACGAGGGTGTCGCGTCCTAGTCCGTACTCGACTATGTCGAGTAGCGCGCTCTTGCCGCTAGACGAAACACCCGTGATGACGTTCAGTTCGCCAGGACGGAACCGGACATCGCGGCGCCGGCCGTCGTGGCTGTAGACAGCGATCGCGAGAAGCTGCATTAGGGACGCACCCCCAAGAGGGCGAAGACGCTGCTCGGGCGCTCGACTTTGGGCAGCCAGCGTCCGAGGAATTTCGCGGCCTTGAGTACGTCGACGAGATCCCCGTCTCCGTCGGGTACATCGAGCGACCCGCGTACTCCGCCAGCGTCAATCGATAGGACTCCCGTTCGGAGTCCCAGGCGCAGGCCCTCTCGCGTAAGCGGGGTCAATTGCTTCGCTCGTGCTGGAAAACCCGCACGAATCAGTGGCTGGCGTCCGATCCACGTGGGCAGGTGCGTCGCGATCGTGGCGGGAAGCGCCTCGCGAGTCGGGCGGTGAAGAACTAGAGGTGGGACGAGGAACGCAAGTGGCCAGATCATTAGTCGTTCTGCGCGCTGCTCGTAGGCGCGGGCCGCAACCGACAGGGAGGTCGCGAACAGTGCGGGGTTCAGCAAGGTCGCCTCAATCTGTGGGCGCTCGGACCACGGTCTCATTGGCCGAGCAGAGCCTTGAGCTTCTCGGTGAAGTCGGGATGCCACCCAACACGGCCCACGTCGCTAAACGCGTGCAGCTGGCCCCTCATGAAGAACGGCTCGTTGAAGCGCTCCCGAACCTTCACAACCGTTTGGTTTGAGACGTCTTGGAAGAGTGCGTGGCCGACCCTTTGTTTCATCCCCTCGTCGGCATCGTGATCGAGCGTTGCGAGCATCGACTGAAACGCCCGATCCCACTCGTCGACGAGGTTCTCCTCGAAGGTCTCAAGCTCACCGATGCCGATCAGATCGCGGTCGATCCACTGGGCACGCTGCGAGTACGCACGGTAATAGTCGACCATTGCCTGCTGAAGCATCACGGACGTGTGCGCCACCCACCGGATCTGCTCGACGAACACAGGGGTACCGACGGTCTGCTCGATGTCGTACGTGACGTCGGCGCGCGCGACGAGCACCGGCAGGTTGTCGGGCCGGTAGCCATCGGCGAGTTCGCCGACCTTCTGGCGTACATCGAGCGCCCGGACGGAGTCACGCTCGCCGCGCAGCAGGTCGATGGCGACACCGAGCCACCAGCCCCAAAGCTGCTGCATGAAGGTCTCCTCGTGCCCAATGACGGTTGCGAGGGCCCAATCGAGCTCCTGCGCCAGACGGCCCGCAACCGCGTCTCCGGCAGCCGGCTGGCCATCAAGGATCACGATCCGGCTCACGAAGGCGTCGCGCTCAGCCGAAGACAGAGCGAGAAATCGGTCCCGAACGGGCTTGGTCGCGGCGTTCGTGGAAGCGATGGCTGCTGCGTCAAGAAGCGCGCGACTCGACGCCTCCGCGGCAGCGTCCCGGTGAGTGCGTAGCCCGGCGGCGGCGGTGTCAGATCCGGCGATCGCAGTCGTCACTAGTGAGAGGATCGGTCCATCGAGGTCTCCGGGTGGATGCGCGTCCATCCAAACCCCAAGCGTCTTCCAGAGATCGGCGTCCATGTCGCCGAGACCGCGTCTCGCGTTCACGTGGTGCTTGACTTGGAGCAACTCAGCTGGCGTGCCTTCAACGTCGAACGCGACGTCGTCGTGCAGTTCAAGTGTCAACTCGGCGTCGGGCCGACCGCGACCTCGACGGACAAGTTCCAGCAGCGGCCACTGAGACTGGTACAGGTAGCCGAGCGCTGAGTGTGCGGCCTGATGAGATGGTTCGGTCACGCTTAGTGGGCAACCGTAGTCCGCCAACGCCGCCCGCGCTAGTCCCAGTTATCACTCCTGCGGGGCAAGGCCGCAACCGGCCGGGCGTCGGTCGGGTTTCGCCTGGTCACAGCTTGTTCGTTCGCCCCTCTATGGGTAACTCCCCGGCTACGACGTAGACGAGGACAGACCTCACAGCAACTCCAGGGGGGGCATTCCGGGTCTCGCACGACTCAGGAGACGTGACACGCGACTCGTCACCGGAAGTGAGGCCTCCGCGGCAAGGCGATGATCCGCTCGACGCGCTCGCGCGCACGATCGGTCCGTTCACTTCCGGCCGGCTCCTCAGCGCCACCGAGGTCGCCGTCCGGCTCGGCGTCTCCCGCGATTGGGTCTACGCCTACGCCGGGGAACTCGGCGTCTGCGGCTCGGCGGCGGGCAGCGTCCGCGGCTGCGGTTCGATCCTCAGCTCGTCGGGCGTGCCCTTGAGGCCGGGCTGCCCGACGCAGTACGTACGGCACGCCCTCGCGCGCGCCGACCGAAGCCGCGCCGAATGGACGTCGAGCTGCTCCCGATCGGCCCGACCGGCGAGGTACCGTCTCGCCGTGGGCGCCGTAGCTGAGGACATCTGATGGCTCGTCCCGCCACCGGTCGAGTCGTCGAACGCAAGACGGCGTCGGGAGTGGTGTTCGCGCTGCGGTTCACGGCCTACGGCGAGCGTCAGTACGTGACGCTCGGAACCCGCGCCGACGGGTGGACGCGCGCCAAGGCCGACGCCGAGCTGCAGAACGTCCTCGCCGACGTCCGGCGTGGACTCTGGCGGCCGCCGGTTCCCGTGATCGGGCCCGAGCTCGACGACCCGTCGTTCCACGAGTTCGCGTCCGCGTGGCTCGCCGCTCGCAAGCCGGCGATCGCACCCTCGACCTGGCAGGCGTACCGCAACGAGCTGGTGCATCACCTCCTCCCGTTCTTCCATCAGCACCAGGTGTCGCAGATCAGCGTCGCCGAGGTCGACCGGTACCGCGAGAGCAAGCTCCACGACGGGAAGCTCTCGCCGTCCTACATCAACGCGACGATCACTCGGCTTGGCGCGATCCTCGACGTCGCCGACGAGCGCGGCCTGATCTCGCGCAACCCGGTGCGGGTCAACCCGCGCAACCGCAAGCTCAAGGTTCGGCGTGCGCAGCGGGCTTATCTCGACCGGCCCGACCAGATCGAGGCGATCCTCGCGGCGGCGTCGGCACTCGATGCCGAAGCAGCCAACCGGGCGGACCGTGACACCTGCCTGCGCCGCCCGCTCATCGCGACGCTCATCTTCGCGGGACTCCGCATCAGCGAAGCCCTCGGGCTCCGCTGGCGCGACGTCGACCTCGGCGGTGGCCGCCTTCGGATCGCCGACTCCAAGACCGACGCGGGCGTGCGCTGGGTCCCGATCATGCCGGCACTGCGCGAGGACCTGATCGCGCGCAAGCTGTCGGCTCGGAGGACCAGCTCTGAGGACAAGGTCTTCGCCACCGGAACGGGCGGGACGTGGTCGCGCGACAACGCGCGCAAGCGGATCTTCGACAAGGCGATCGAGCGCGCCGACGAGCAGCTCGCAGCGGCCGATCTGGCGCCGACGCCCGAGGGGCTCACGCCGCATTCCCTGCGCCACACGTACATCAGCCTGCGCGTCGCGCTCGGCGACGATCCGGCGGCCATCGCGCAGGACGCGGGCCACGCCGATATGGGCGTGACGTTCCGGATCTACACGCACGTGATGCGTCTCCAGGAGGGCGACCGCGAGCGCCTTCGGGCCCTCGTAGAGGGCAGGGTTTTGGCACCAATTGGCACTGGCACCCCGGAGGACAACCGCGAGGTTGTCGAATCGGCAGACCCCCGAAACGACGAAACTCCCGCATCCACGGGCGCTTCAGCAGATAGCTGGGGGGGGACTCGAACCCCCGACCTCACGATTATGAGTCGTGCGCTCTAACCAGCTGAGCTACCCAGCCATGGGAAGGCCGCAAGTCTAGATGGTCGACGCCGCGAATTCGCGTGCGTGGATGCCCGCCTGGATCGGCGCCGGATCGCCGTCCGCGGGGCTCGAACGTGGCAGAGCCACGCCCTTCGCCGTCGGACGACGCCCGGCATCCGCCCAGACGACCCCCACGGTTCACGACTTCGCGGATCGACCATCTCGAACGCGCATCGTTAGCGTCGTGGCGCGATGACGGAGCTCTTTGCGGTTCCCAACGTCTCCGAGGGGCGGGACGCGGTGGCGATCGAGGCGGTCGGGGCCGCGTTCGCGGGTGCTCCCGGGGTGCGGCTGCTCGACGTGCACGCCGACGCCGACCACCACCGCTCGGTGTACTGGCTGGCCGGCGGGCCGGGGGAGCTGGCCGAGGCGCTCGTCCGGGGTGCGCGGGAGGCGGCGGCGCGGATCGACCTGCGGGAGCCGCGTGGCATCCACCCGCACGTGGGCGTCCTCGACGTCGCGCCGGTGGTGTTCCTCGACGCCGAACGCCGGGGCGCGGCGTGCGCGGAGGCGCTGCTCACGGCGGCGCGGATCGGGGAGGAGGCGGAGCTGCCCGTCTACCTCTACGGAGCGCTCGCCGGCGGGCGGACGCGCGCGGAGCTGCGCGCCGGCGGGCTCGCCGGCCTGAGAGCGCGCGGCACGCCGCCGGACTTCGGGCCACCCAAGCTCGACCAAACGCGGGGCGCGGTGCTCGTCGGCGCCCGCCCGCCGCTGATCGCGTTCAACCTCGAGATCGAGGGTTCGCTCGACGATGCGCGGCGGATCGCGACCGAGGTCCGGGCCGAGCTGCCGTCCGTCCGCACGCTCGGGCTGTGGCTGCAAGGGCCGGGGGTCGCGCAGGTCTCGTGCAACGTCGAGGACCCGGCGACGGTGCCGCTCCGGCGGCTCCTCGAGGCGGTCGCGCGTCGCGCGCCGGTGCGCGAGGCCGAGCTCGTGGGGCTCGCGCCGCGGGCGGCGTTCGACGGCTGGCCCGACGACGTCGCGGTCCGCAACCGGCGGACCCTGGAGGACCTCCTCGGCCGCTGACTCTCCAGCACGTAAAGTGAGGAGCAAGATGGCTCAGACGAAGAAGCGCAAGCGGAGCACCAAGCACCGCGGCAACGCGGTCGGCATGGTCGAGACGCGGGGGCGCACCGGGCGCAAGCTCGACAGCTCGGAGCGCAAGCTCAGCACCAAGGAGCAGGCCGCCGCCCGGCGCGAGGAGCGCATGAACAAGCCGCCGACGTGGCGCGCCGCGCTGAACCGCGCCGCGATCTCGTCGGTCGTGCTGTTCGTCGTCGTGCTGCTCGCGCTCAAGCAGTCGGTGTCCAACGCGGTCGGGCTCTCGGCCGTCGCGATGGTCATGTACATCCCGATCGGCTACTACACCGACTCGTTCATCTACAAGCGCCGGCAGGCGAAGAAGACCTCCGGCTGATGGAAGTCCGGATGTTCACCGTCGGGCAGATCCAGGAGAACTGCTTCCTGGTCCGCCGCGACGGCGGCGACCGCGCGCTGATCGTCGACCCCGGTGAGGAGGCCCCGAAGCTGCTCGGGGCGATCGAGGCGCTCGGCGTCACGCTCGACGCGATCCTGCTGACCCACACGCACTTCGACCACATCGGGGCGGTGGCGCCGATCGCGAAGGCGACGGGCGCGCCGGTCTACTGCCCGAAGCTCGAGGTCCCGGTGCTCCAGGACATCATGGCCTACGTCCCGTACCCCGGGTTCGGGCCGTACGAGTCGTGGGACCCGGAGGAGACGGTCGAGGGCGGCGAGACGCTCGAGCTGGCCGGCTTCATCGTCGACGTGACGTTCACCCCCGGCCACAGCCCGGGCCACGTCACCTACGCACTGTCCTCCGAGGCCGACGAGGCGGCGCTCTTCAGCGGCGACGTGCTCTTCCAGGGCTCGGTCGGCCGCGTCGACCTGCCGGGCGGCTCGTGGCCGGTCCTCGCGCAGTCGATCCAGACGCTGCTCGACGCGTACCCCGACGAGACCGTCGTCCACCCGGGCCACATGGGCCTCACCACGCTCGGCCGCGAGCGCGCCACGAACCCGTTCCTGGCCGAGCTCGCCAGGTGAGCGAGCGCATCCAGGCGCCGCGCGGCACGCAGGACGTGCTGCCCGAGCTCGCCGCGGGCTTCCACGCCGTGGAGTCGGCCGCGCGCCGGATCTTCGAGCCCGCCGGCTACCGCCGGATCGAGACGCCGACGTTCGAGCACACCGAGCTGTTCGCGCGCGGCGTCGGCGAGTCGACCGACGTGGTCCAGAAGGAGATGTACAGCTTCGACGACGGCGGCGGGCGGTCGATCACGCTGCGGCCCGAGGGCACCGCGCCGGCCTGCCGCGCGTACCTCGAGCACGGCATGCACAAGCTGCCGCAGCCCGTGAAGCTCTGGTACCTGTCGAGCTTCTTCCGCTACGAGAAGCCGCAGGCCGGCCGCTACCGGCAGTTCTGGCAGATCGGGATCGAGGCGATCGGCTCCGACGACCCCGCCGTCGACGCCGAGGCGATCGGGCTGCTCGCGACGCTGCTCGACGAGATGGAGGTCCGCGGCCTGCGGCTGCGGCTCGGCTCGCTCGGGACGGCCGCGGCGCGCGAGGCCTACCGCGCGCAGCTGCAGGGCCACCTGCGCGCCCACGCCGCCGAGCTCTCCGACGAGGTCCGCGCGCGGATCGACCTCAACCCGTTGCGCGCCTTCGACTCCGACCACCCGGGCACCCAGGCCGTCATGGCGAGCGCGCCGCGCCTCATGGATCAGCTCAGCGCGGAGGACACAGAGCACTTCGCCGAGGTCCGGCGGCTGCTCGACGCGGCCGACATCGCGTACGAGATCGACCCCACGCTGGTCCGCGGCCTCGACTACTACTCGCGCACGGTCTTCGAGTTCACGTCCGACGCGCTGGGCGCTCAGAGCGGCGTCGGCGGCGGCGGGCGCTACGACGGGCTGATGGAGCTGATCGGCGGGCCGCCCACGCCGGCGGTCGGCTGGGCGTCGGGGATCGAGCGGATCCTGCTCGCCGGCGAGGGCGTCCGCGCCGTGGACGCCGCCGTCGACCTGTTCGTCGCCTACGAGCCGGCGCGCCGCGCCGACGCCTACGTCCTCACGCGCCGGGCGCGGCAGGCCGGCCGCGCCGCGCAGATGGAGCTCGCGGGGCGGTCGCTGAAGGGCCAGCTGAAGCAGGCAGCGCGGACCGGGGCGCGCTTCGTGGCCGTCCTGCGCGAGGATGGGTGCGTGCTCCAGGACACCGAGACCCGTGACGAAGTACCCGTGGAAGGCGACGTGGACGGCATCATCGCCGCCGTCCTGCGCAACCTGGGCGCGGGCTCGCTGTGATCGCCCCGCGCGCCAACGGCTACCGCGACACCTGGGGCGGTGACCTCCGGAGCGAGGACGTCGGCTCGACCGTGCGCGTCGCCGGCTGGGTCCACCGCCGCCGCGACCACGGCGGCCTGATCTTCATCGACCTGCGCGACCGGTCGGGGATCGTGCAGCTCGTCGTCCATCCGGGCGAGGGCTTCGAGATCGCCGAGCGGCTGCGGCCCGAGCACGTGCTGACGGCCGTCGGCGCCGTGGTCGCCCGTGACGCCGCCAACGCGAACCCGAACCTGCCGACCGGCGCGATCGAGATCTCCGTGGAGTCGCTCGAGCAGCTCGCGCACGCCGAGACCCCGCCGTTCCCGATCGACGAGGAAGTCGACGTCGACGAGATGCTGCGGCTCAAGCACCGCATGCTCGACCTGCGGCGCGAGTCGATGCGCGACGCGATGCTCCTGCGCCACGAGGTCGTCAAGACGATGCGGCGCGCGCTCGAGGACCAGGACTTCATCGAGCTCGAGACGCCGATCCTGACGCTGTCGACGCCCGAGGGCGCGCGCGACTTCCTCGTTCCGTCGCGGCTCCAGCAGGGCTCCTGGTACGCGCTGCCGCAGTCGCCGCAGCTGTTCAAGCAGCTGCTGATGATGTCTGGCTTCGAGCGCTACTACCAGATCGCTCGCTGCTTCCGGGACGAGGACCTGCGCGCCGACCGGCAGCCCGAGTTCACGCAGCTCGACGTCGAGATGGCGTTCGTCGACGAGGGCGACGTGATCGCCACGATCGAGTCGGTGATGGAGAAGGTCTTCGCGCTCGCCGATCTCGGCATCGCGCCGCCGCCGTGGAAGCGGATGCCCTACGCCGAGGCCGTCGCGCGGTTCGGGTCGGACCGGCCGGACACGCGCTTCGGGCTCGAGATCGTCGACATCGGCGACGAGCTGCGCGGCAGCGACTTCAAGGTCTTCGAATCGGTGCTGAGCGGCGGCGGCGTCGTGCGGGCGATCAACGCCGGCGCGCGCGAGATGTCGCGCTCCGAGCTCGACGGGCTCAACGAGGTCGTCCAGCGCCACGGCGGCAAGGCCGTCGCGTGGGCGGTCGTCGAGGAGGGCGGCGGCTGGCGCTCGCCGATCGCCAAGTTCCTCGGGGAGGAGCGGATCGCCGCCGCGAGCGCGAAGCTCGGGGCGGGCGCCGGCGACGTGCTGCTCTTCGTCGCGGACAAGGAGGCCGTCGCCGCGAACGCCCTCGGCGGGCTGCGCTCGGAGCTCGGCCGCCGGTTCGGGCTCGTACCCGAGGGCCGCCACGACGTGCTGTGGATCGTCGACTTCCCGATGTTCGACTACAACGAGGGCGAGGGCCGCTGGGACGCCCTGCACCACCCGTTCACGGCGCCGCGCGGCTCGTTCGACGACCCAGGCGCGCTGCTGTCGCGGGCCTACGACCTCGTGGTCGACGGCTGGGAGCTCGGCGGCGGGTCGATCCGTATCCACACGCCCGAGGTCCAGAGCCAGGTGTTCGAGGCGATCGGCCTGAGCGAGGAGGAGGCGCAGGAGCGCTTCGGCTTCCTGCTCGACGCCATGAAGTACGGCGCGCCGCCGCACGGCGGGATCGCGTTCGGCCTCGACCGCGTCGTCGCGCTGCTCGCGGGCCGCGACTCGATCCGCGACGTCATCGCCTTCCCGAAGACCGCGTCCGGCGGCGACCCGATGACGGGCGCGCCCGCGCCGGTCGACGGCCAGCAGCTGCGCGAGCTCGGCGTCCGCACGCTGCCGTGATCGCCCGCGGCGCCGTCGTCGTCGCCGCGGTGGTGGCGATCGTGGTGCTCGCCGGGCAGCTGCGGATCGTGCGCGACGTCCACCACGCGGAGAGGCTCGCGGGCTCGCCCGCGGGCGCCGCCGAGTCGCAGGCGCTGCTCGAGAAGGCGGCCGCCGACACGAGCGACACGCGGCCCGAGGTGCGCGAGGTCCAGCTGCTGCTGTTCTCGGGCAAGCCGGTCGAGGCGCTCACCGTCGCGCAGCGGGTCGTCCGCGCCGAGCCGGACAACGCGGAGGCGTGGCTGCTGGTGGCCAAGGCCGCCGACGCGGCGGGCTCGCAGAAGGCGGTCGCGCGCGCGGCGCGAGCGCGGGTCGCGGCGCTCGTGGCGATGCCCGCCCCCTAGGAGGCGGCGGGCTCCGGCGCCGGGGGATGCTCGGCCTCGGTGAGCAGCATCGCGCCGAGGACCAGCGCGACGAGCGTGAGGGCGGGCATCTCCCAGTCCCAGTCGAGCGCGCCGTGGGCGACGTAGACCACGAGCGCGGCGATCGGGCCGGCCGAGAGGGCCGGGTCGCGGCGGGCGACGCGCAGCGCGGCGGCCGCGATGCCGCCGAGGAAGAGGAGCAGGAAGACGAGCCCGACCGCGCCGAGCTCCCCGGCGGTCTCGAGCTCGAGGGAGTGGGCGTCGCGGACGACTTCGGGCTTCGTGCGCTCGCGCAGCCAGTCGGTCGCGAACGAGCCGGAGCCGTGGCCCTTCAGCGGCGCGTCGGCGAACGACTCGAGCGTGACCTTCCAGTACGCGTAGCGGTTGGAGTCCGTCGACGTGAGGCGCGACGCGGTCGCGCCGACCTTGGTGTCGCCGGTGCCGGGCTCGCCCTCGGTCGCGGCGGCGCCGGCGGCGAGCAGCAGCGCGATCGTGAGGATCACGCCGACGAGCCGCCGCGGGACGTGCCACGCGGTCGCGTCGTCGGCGGCGGGCGAGCGCGCGGGGTTGCGGCGGGCCGCGGTGGGGGTGACGCGGATGCTCGCGGCCGGGGTCGGGCGGCGGATGCCGCGTGTGGTGAGCCACGCGGCGCCCGCGGCGAGGAGCGCGAGGACGGCGAGGTACGCGAGGCCCTGGGCCTCGCGGCGGCCGAGCGCGCCGTCGAGCGTCTTGACGGCGGGGAGGAGCTCGATCGCGAGCGCGGCGGGGATCCCGGCGGCGAGCGCGAGGCCGGCGGCGCGCAGCTGCGCGCGGGTCGGCGAGAGCGTGACGAGGACCGCGACGCCGATCACCACCGCGGCGATCGCGCCGCGCGAGAACGTCAGCGCGACGCCCGCCGCCAGCGGCGCGACCGCGGCGGCGCCGGCGGCGCGCAGGATCCGGTCGCGGCTCGGGTCGCCGGCGAGGCGCGTGGCGAGCACGACCCCGATCGCGGCGAGCGCGCCCATCGCGTTCCAGTAGCCGAGCGGCTGCTCGAGGCGCCCGGCGGCGATTGCCGAGCCGTTGTAGTGCAGCAGCCCGGGCACGAGGCGCTCGGCGATCCCGTAGCCGATCACGATCAGCGCGCCGGCCGCGAGAACCGGCTCGACGAGCCGCACCACCGGGCCGCGCACCACGGCGACGGCGGCGACCGTGAAGCCGAGGTAGAGGGCGAGCCGCTGCGCGTCGTCGATCGCCGGGCCGTGCAGCGGCGCCCAGCCGACCGAGAGGATCGTCCAGCCGAGCAGCCCGGCGAGGCCCGCGAGCGACGCCCGTCCGGCCCAGCTCGCGGGCAGCGGGCGGGGGGAGGCGACGGCGGCCGCGGCGGCGACGACCCACGCGACGATCGCGGCGATCACGCGCCCGGTGTCGAAGTACCCGCCGCCGAAGAACGCGAGCGCGGTCGGGGCGAGCAGCACGAGCCCCGCCGCGGTGAGCGCGAGGTCGCGCCGGCCGTTCTCCGCCGCGCGCTGACGATGTGCCCAGCGGATCGCGTGGCGCTCGACGTGGTACCAGCTCGCCGCGCCGGCGGCGATCGAGCCCGCGATCCCGACGAGCACGATCCCGGAGCGCGCGGCGCCCGCGTCGTGGAGCCCCTTCAGGATGTCGAGGTGCCAGAGGTACAGGCCGTAGGAGACGAGGCCGACCCACGCGATCGGCTTCCACTTCAGGAACGTGCGCAGCCGTCCGCCGCGGGCGGTGCCGACGACCGCGGGCGTCAGGAGCCCGAGCGCGATCACGCCCTGCAGCAGGTGCACGACGATCACCTGCGCGAATTCGCTCGTCCCGAACCAGCCCTGGGCGAGCGCGGCGTACGCGACCAGCGCCACGACCCACGGCGCCCACGCCGGGAACTTCACGAGCCGCGCCTGGATCGGGATGCTGAACACCGCCAGCCCCATCCCGAGCGCGAACAGGTCGAGCTCCGCGGGCAGCGCGATCAGCAGCGGGAAGTACGCGCTGCTCGTCGGCTCGACCGCGAGCATCACGACGACCTTCCACAGCGTCGAGAGGGCCACGAGGCCGCCGAGCATCAGCCACTCGCTGCGCACGCCGCCGCGCACCCGGCG
>Ga0164241_10001985_pt1 | contig 23271 bp, 27 predicted proteins | sample OricomyardsoilBY_FD_108780 | JGI IMG/M metagenome (GOLD analysis project Ga0164241, IMG submission 108780) | Backyard soil microbial communities from Emeryville, California, USA - Original compost - Back yard soil (BY) | ecosystem: Environmental > Terrestrial > Soil > Unclassified | place: USA... | reverse complement strand
CGAACCAGCTATGGTTGATCTTGATGTAGTGCCCGATACGCAACTGATCGGCCCGGATCGGTTGCCAGTTTTCTTCGTTTGCGGCCAGACCAGTAACCTTGGGGCGCGAGAAAGTCGCACTTCCGCCTGCAGGAGTATCGGCCGGGGACGGGGGATGCGCAGTGCGCGGCGGATCGCGGGCGCCAGGACTGTGCGCCATGTCCGTTTTTTCCGGGCGCCCCGCGACGGCAGTAAGACAATAATCCGTCTAGCTGGTAGTGGGTCCGGAAGCTGGCGGCGTCGGCCCCACCGGTTCCGCGGCGGCCGGCGCCGGCTCAGCGGCCTTTTCCGGCCCGCCGGCCGTGTCGGGTTTGGGCGGCTCGCTCGACATGGACCGCTTGGCGGTCTCGAACATGCGCGGCGGCAACTGCGAGGTATCGAGCACACGCACGATGGACAGCATCTTCTGTCGCGACAGATCGATCTCTTCGCGGTTGCGCAGATTGCTGGTATCGAGCACCTCGACGATGGGCGACAGGCGCATGGCCTCTTCGCTGCGCAGCACGCGCGCCACGCGCCCATCCGAAAGCTGCACATGTGTTCCGGCCGGGTAGGAGAGCAGCGAGGCCGCCAGATGCCCGACGATCTCGGCACCGAACACAGTGCGCATGTTCTTGTTCAGGAACGCCAGCGCGGGAATGGGTGATTTGCCGCCGGCGCAGCGCACCTGGAATTCGCGCACGGCGCCGATGATCAGCGCGTGCGGATGGATGGCCTCGGCCTTCAGGTTCTGCGGAAATCCCCGGCCATCCGGACGCTCGCGATGTTCGCGCACGATGCGCAGCACTTCCTCGGAAAACCCGCCGCACTGCTGCAGCATGGCCTCGCTGAGCATCGGGTAATTGCGGTAGGCGGCGGATTTGGGCCAGGCGCCATCCGCCTCTTCATCCACCTGGTGCGGCGGCATGCGCGCCAGTCCCAGCAGATGCGTGCAGGCCGCGCGCGTCAGCATGCGCAGCTCCGGCTTCTTCAGGCCCATGCGCTTGCCGATGATGGCCGCCATGCTCACCGCATCCGCGCCCAGCAGCGCCAGCCGCTGCACCGAATGCCCGTGCAGTGACGAGGCCATCAATGCCAGCGGCGTGGTGCTGTTGTTCAGCATGGCCACCAGGTAGTCGACGAATTCATCGACCACCGCCGCCCCGTGGCTGTCCGCATAGTTGAGCGCCGAAAACACATACTGCGCGCGTTCGAGCGTGACGCGGCCGCGCATCTGCGCCGCCGCCAGCGCCTCGCGCTCGGCCTTGATGGACGCGGCTTCGGCCGCCTTTTTCTGTTCGGGATCGGGCTCTTCGGGTGCGGCCGGAGCGGCGGCCGCGGCGGGCGCCGCCTCTTCAGGTTTGGCCGGATCCGCAACCGAGCGCTTCCGGTCGACGAAGATGCGGGTCAGCGCCACATCGCGGATGGTCTGGATCTCCCGCTCGCTCGTGATCTGGAACATGCGCCGCACGAACGGGTGATCGAACCAGCGGTGGTTGATCTTGATGTACTGCCCGATCCGCAGCTGGTCGATTTCGATCGGTTCCCAGGGGTCGTGGTTTGCGCTGGTATTCATTCTTGGGCGGCCATTTTACAGCGCCGCGGCGACGCATTGAGGTGTCACAAGGTTCTATACTGTTTGGCAGAACAACCCAAGGGGATAACCCACCATGCGCGCCTCCGTTTCCGGCATCCTGGTCCTGCTCGGCCTCACCCTTGCCAGCACAGGTCTTGCGGCCCAACTGCCCGAAGAAGAGCTGATCTTCACCACGCAGTGCGCGCTGTGCCATCAGGAAAACCCTGCAGCACGTGGCTCGCCCAACGAGCGCGCGCCCACTCGTTCCCAGCTGCAGCAGTTCCAGCCCGAGGCGGTGATCACGGCGCTGACCACGGGCAAAATGCAGGCCCAGGGCTCGGTTCTGACCGAGGCGCAGCGGCGGACAGTGGCGGAATTCGCCACCGGCAAGAAGGTGGGCGCCGGCAACACGCAGGTGGCCAATCAGTGTCGCGCCAGCGCGCCCATGCGCGATCCGGCCGCCGGCCCAAGCTGGAATGGACACGGCAATGGCCCGGCCGCCACCCGTTTTCAGGATGCGAAATCCGGCGGCATCACCGCCGCCGATCTGCCACGCCTGAAGCTCAAATGGGCCTTCGGCTATGCCAATGTCGGCGCCGCGCGCGCTCAGCCGACACTGGCCGGCGGCCGGCTGTTCGTGGCCAGCGAAAACGCCGAGGTGCATGCGCTCGATCCGAAGACCGGCTGCACCTACTGGACGTTCAAGGCACAGGCCGGCGTACGCACCGCGCCTTCGGTGGCGCCGTACCGCGCGGCCAGCGGCAAGCGGGGCTACGCCGTGTATTTCGCGGATGGCCGCGCCAATGTCTATGCCGTCGACGCGCAGACCGGCGCGCTGGTGTGGAGCACGAAGGTCGAAAGCCACGCCTCGGCCGGCATCACCGGCAGCCCCGTCGTGTATGACGGCCGGCTGTTCGTCGGTGTGCAGGGATTGGGCGAGGAAGGTCGTGGCAGCACCGGGGGTTATGCCTGCTGCACCTTCCGCGGCAGTCTCAATGCGCTCGACACGTCCACCGGCAAGGTGCTGTGGAAGGCCTACACCATCGACGAACCCAAGCCGCGCGCGAAGGGCAAAAACGGCGTGCAGCTGTACGGCCCCGCCGGCGGCGGCATCTGGTCGGCGCCTTCCGTCGACGTCAAGCGCGGCCTGGTCTATGCCGCAACCGGCAATGCCTACGCCGATCCGCCGCAGAAGATGACCAATGCCGTCATCGCCTTCGACCAGAAGACCGGCGACGTGCGCTGGTACAAGCAGCTCACCGTGGCCGACAACTGGGCCATGGGGTGCAATGCGAAGAATCCCGACAACCCCGCATGCCCGGAAACGCTGGGCCCGGATTTCGATTTCTCCGCCACGCCCATGCTGGCGAAGGTGGGTTCACGCGACATCATCGTGCTGCCGCAGAAATCCGCCACGGCGTACGCGCTCGATCCGGACCACAACGGCGAAGTGGTCTGGATCCGCGGCTTCGGCAATGGCAGCGGTCTCGGTGGCCAGTGGGGTGGCGCCGCGGATGGCGTGAATTTCTACACTGGCACCAATGATTTCAAGACCGACACGCCCGGTGGCATGACGGCCATCTCGCTGGCCGATGGGCACATCGTCTGGAAGATGCCGCCGCAGCCGCTGCTGTGCGGGCAGAAGCGCATGGGTTGCGGAGCCGGCCAGGGCGCGGCGGTCACGGCCATTCCCGGCGCGGTGTTCAGCGGCGCGCACGATGGCGGACTGCGGGCGTACTCCACTGTTGATGGTCACATCCTGTGGACCTTCGATGCCAACAAGGACTTCGTCACCGTCAACGGCGTGAAGGCCAATGGCGCCAGCATGGATGGTCCGGGTGCGATCGTCGCTGGCGGCATGCTGTTCGTGAATGCCGGCTACGGCGGCCTGGTTGGCAGGCCTGGCAACGTACTGCTCGCTTTCGGACTCGAATAGCGTATCAAGCGGGCATCGAATCCCAGAACTCTTCCATCTTCTTGCGCTCGGCCGCCGAAGGCAGCCGGCCGCGCGCGGCGGCCTGGTTGTCCTCGAGATAGGCCAGCGTCGTGGTGCCGGGAATCGCGGCGGTAATCGCCGGGTGCGAGAGGTTGTACTTCAGGAAGAACTGCGCCCAGGTCGTGGCGTCGAATTCCTTCGCCCATTCGGGCACCTGCTTGCCGGCCACGCGCGGAAAGTAACTGCGACCGCGACCGCCGAAGGGCGTGTTGTTGAGCACCGCAAGGCCCTTTTCCTGCGCCATGGGCAGCAGCGCCTCGGCGGCACTGCGATCGCCGATCGAATAATCGATCTGCATGAAATCGAACTTGTGCCTGGCCAGCGCCGACTTCATCTGCTCGTACTGGCGATCCACCGAGGTGGTGATGCCGATGTAGCGGATCTTGCCCGCGGCCTTGTAGTCGAGGTAGTGCGGCATCAGCTCATCCAGGCCGTACACATTGTGGATCTGCAGCAGATCGATCTTGCTCACCTGCAGTCGACGGAAGGAAAGATCGAGCACCGCCTTGCCGCCCGAGATATCGCCGTTCAGCGGTGTCTTGGTGGCCAGAAAGAATTTGTCGCGATTGCCCAGATCCGACAGCAGCCGGCCGATCACTTCCTCGGATGCGCCATAGGCCTGCGCGGTATCGATGACGGCGCCACCCAGTCCGGGCATGGCTTGCAATACCTTGCGCAGTTCCGCCAGCTCTTCGGCGCCGGTCACGCCATAGGCATTTGTGCCCACGCCGACGGCGGGAATTTTCTCGCCGGTGGAGGGAATGCTTCGCATCAGCACACCGGGCTTGGCAGGCGCGCTGGCTGCCGTGGCAAGCGACTGACCCAGCGTGGCGGCAACACCGGCCGCGACACCGGCCTGAATCAAGGCGCGACGCGAAATGCGGAAATTTTGTTCGTCCATGTTTCCCCCTGAATAGCCGCCACCGTGGCGATGCCGCGACCCGCGAGCGAGTATCCAGACCATAGGCAGCCGGCAAGGTTCCCGTCAATGCGCCGCGGCGGTGGGCAGGGGTGGCGGTTGATCGGCCGGCCACAGCAACCACAACGACCCGGGCGCGCGCATGCGTCCCGCCGCATCGCCCGCGCCCACATCCCAACCCCAGAACAGATCGGCGCGCAAGGCACCGCGAATCGCCCCGCCCGTATCCTGCGCCATGACCAGGCGCTGCAAGGGTGCGGATGTAACGGGGTGGGTGGTCGTCAGATAGAGGGGCGCGCCCAGCGGCAGCCAGCGCGGATCGACGGCCACCGAACGACCCGGCGTCAGCGGCACACCCAACGCGCCTTTTGGTCCCTCACTCGGATTGGCGAGCTTCTCCTCGCGAAAAAACACCACGCTGGGATTCTGGTTGAACACTTCCTGCTGGCGTTCGGGATGCGCCAGCAGCCAGTCGCGCAGCGCGGGCGCCGTGGCCTGCTCCACCGTCATCTCACCCTGCTGCACCAGATAGCGACCGATGGCGCGATACGGCTGGCCGTTCACATCTGCGTAGGCCAGGCGCACGGTGCTGCCATCGTCCAGACGCACGCGGCCGGAGCCCTGGATCTGCAGGAAGAATGCGTCGATGGCGCTGTTCACCCACAGCAGTTCCTTGCCGGTGAGCACGCGACCATCGGCGAGCTGCGCGCGATCGGGATACGGCACCACGCGCCTGCCCTGCAGCCGGCCGCGCACGCGCGCGCCCTGCAGGGCCGGATACAGATCGCCCAGTTCCACGCTGACCAGATCGTCGGGCACGGCATATAGCGGCGTCTGGAACGTGGCGCTCTTCTTGCGCGAGCCATTGAGCAGTGGCTCGTAGTAACCCGTGATCAGGCCCGCGTCGCTGCGCACGGCGTGATGGGTCGCCGCATCCGCGATGGTCACGATCTGCCACGCGCGCAGCCGTGTCTCGATCAATTGCCGCTGCGCGGCGGCATCATTTGCCGGCAATGCGGCCGCTTCCTCACAGAACGCGCGCCACGCCGCGGCCAGGCGCGTGGAGCGACAACTGGCCAGCAATGCGGACCAGGCTTCGCCAATGGCATCGTTGCGCCATTCGGGCAGCGCGGACCAGGCGGCTGCCTCGTAGCGCAGTTCGGGAATCACCTCCGCGGCCGGCGTCTGGCGTGGTGGCGCGGTGTGGCAGCCCGCAAGCAGTGCGGAAGCCAGAAGAGTGGCCGCGATGGTCGCTCGCCGCATCGTCACGGTGTCTCGCAGCGAAAGCTCGACGCGACATTCGGGTCGCCCGTGCCGTCGTAACGCGCGGCGCGTGGCCAGGCGCACAATCGGCGCGTGCGGTCCACCACGCCGTCGCGCTGCCGCTGCGCGATGATTTCACTCGGCGCCACGCCACGCTCCACCCAGCGCTCCAGCGCCGAAACCATGTCGAAGCTGCCGGCGCCATCGCCGCCCGCGCAATGCGCCATGCCGGGCACCATGAACAATCGATAGGACTGCTCGACACGTTCGAGATCGCCGATGCGTCGCGCAACCGATTCGTAGTACTGCGGACTCACGCCCGGTGAAATCTGCGGATCGCTCCAGCCGTGGTACTGCAGCAGTTTGCCGCCTCGCTGGAAGAAGCGCGTGAGATCCGGATTGAGCGCGTTGATGATGCCGTTGTCCTGGGTTTCCGCGCGCGCCGCGTCGCGATCGAAGCGGAACTGCTGCAGCGACCAGTCGGGATTGCCGTACACGAGATAGCGGAAGTGATCGATGGCTGTCGCGAAAGGCGCGCGGCCACCCCAGGTGGCCCAACCCATTTCGCTGCCAGGATACAGACCGGTGATGGCCCGCCCCGTGGTGGAGTTGACCGGCGAGTCATAGATGGCGCGCGCCGTCTCGACCTGCGCCGCCGACAATTGCGCCACCTGCGGGTTGAATTGACAGCGCTGCGGCGATTCGATCACGCCGTCGCTCAATCCATCCGCCGCGTCGCAGGCGGCCAGTGCGGCCTGGTGCAGCAGGGTCATCGCGCGCGCGTCGAGGAAGCCGTCCGGCCTGGCGCGCACCTCCTGCGCCACGCGCAGCGCCGAACTGGCGCGACCGGTCCAGTCCAGCGCCGGCGCACCGGCCACGATACCGTCGTAGTCCTCGGGGTATCGCTGTGCGCTCTGCAATCCCTGCCGCCCGCCGGCCGAGCAGCCTACCCAATAGGCGCGTTGCGCGGGATGTGCATAGAAATCGCGCACCAGCTGCCTGGCAACGGTGGTCATTTCATGCACGGCGCGATAACCGAAGTCGATCACCTTCTGTGGCTGCCCCAGGGCGAAGCGCCCGCTGGCGCCTTCGTGTCCCGTGTCGGTGGAGGCCGTGGCGTAGCCGCGCCGGATGCCATCCGCCAGCGCGCCGTAAGAAATGCTGCCGGAAAATCCGCCATTGCCGACGCCCAGGTACTTGCCGTTCCAGTCACGCGGCAACCACACCTCGATGCGGATCCGCGACTGCGGCACGGGCCGCAACACGGCCACCACGCGGCAGAAGGCGGGCAGGTTTTCCACGATTGCGGCGCTGGCGTTTTCCGGCTGGAATTCTCCCTTCTCGCGCGCCTGCTGCTGCAGGATCTCGCCCGTGATGGCGCGTGGCAGCTTCAGCGATCCACAAGGTGGCGCCGCGGCGGCCTGCGCGCACAGCGGTGCCAGCAATGCAGCGAGCAGCACCACGCGCTGCGTGCATCGCATGCGGGTCATCGGGCGCGCAGGTCCTGCAGCACCTCGCCGCTGGCCAGGATGTCCTTTTCATGCGGCACATCGCGCCAGGTTTCGCCAATGCCAGCCTGTACCCACTCATCCACAGCCGGGTGCTGCAGCAGCATCGCGACATAGCGCTTCGATGCCTCATTGACGGGCAGGTTGTAAGTCTGGATGCGCGTGGCCACCGGTGCATAGAACGCATCGATCGCGCAGAAACGCGGGCCGGCGAGAAAAGGTCCGCCGAAGCGCGCGATGCCTTCGGCCCACAGCGCATCCAGGCGCCCCAGTTCAGCTTGCAGGGCGCCGGATACGCGATGCAGCTTGATGCGCATGCCCACGCTCATGGAGCAGTCATTGCGCAGGTTGCCGAAGCCGGAGTGCATTTCACAGCTGGCGGAGCGCGCCCAGGCACGCGCATCGGCCAGCGACGGCCAGACACCGGGATGCCGCTCGGCCAGATACTCGGCGATGGCCAGCGAGTCCCAGATGTGAAGCTCGCCGTGCACCAGGCAGGGCACCTTGCCGGTCGGTGAAAAGCGTTTGAAATCGCCCTCACCGTGATTCAGATGAAAAGGCATCAGCCGTTCCGTGAATGCGATCTCCAGGCCGCGCATCAGCACCCAGGGACGCATCGACCATGAGGAATAGTTCTTGTTGCCGATGAACAGTTCGTACATGAATCCTCCTAACCTTCGACGGGCCGGGCCGGGCCGGGCAACAGCCGCTCGTAGAACGCCAGATCCAGCCAGCGCCCGAATTTGTAGCCGGCATCGCGGATGGTGCCGGCATGCACGAAGCCCTGCGCCTCGTGCAGCGCGATGCTGGCTGCGTTGGTGGCATCGATGCCGCCGATCATGGCGCGATAGCCGCGCTCGCCGGCATGCCGCACCAGCTGCTGCAGCAGCACACGCCCCACGCCGCATCGCCGGTGATCCTGATGCACGTACAGCGAGTGCTCGATGCTGTATTTGTAGGCCGGCCAGGCGCGAAACGCGCCGTAGCTGGCGAATCCCAGCACATTACCCGCCGCGTCGACCGCCGCCAGCACCGGATACCCATCGCGGGCCTTGGCACCGAACCACTGCAACACCGTGGCCAGCGACCGCGGCTGGTAGTCGTACAGCGCCGTGGTGTTTTCGATGGCGTCGTTGAAAATCCCGCGCACCGCTGGCGCGTGCGCGTCGGGTGTGGCAGACACGATCTGGAAATCCATTTACGGCACTATAATCTTCCGCTCCATATCCGTCTGCTCCAGCCAACCGGGGGAATCATGGCCGCCAAGCGCAAGACCGCCAGCAAACGCCGCAGCACCGCGAAGAAGCCCGTGAAGAAGTCTGCCGCACGCAAGACGCGTCCGGCCGGGCGCAAGCCGCAGCGAGTGCGCAAGGCCAGGCCGGTCCGCCGCGCGACGCGCGCCCCGGGCCCACAGGCACAGCTCGAGGCCAACAAGAACCTGGTGCTGGCGTTCTACGAGCAGATCATCGGACGCAAGGATTTCGATGCGGCCCTGCCCTACATGGGCAACACCTACACGCAGCACGCGCCCTATGCTTCAGATGGACACGACGGCCTGCGCGCCTGGCTGGCCGGCTTCAAGGCCGCCTTCCCCAATCACCGCTATGAAGTGAAGCGCGTGATTGCCGAAGGTCCCTATGTGATGCTGCACCTGCACGGCACGGGAGGACCGAACCCGCATGGCGAATCCGTGGTCGACATCTTCCGCATCGAGAACGGCAAGGTGGTCGAGCACTGGGACATCATCCAGCCCATTCCGGACACGGCCGACAACGCCAATTCGATGTTCTGATCAGGGCGTAACGACGGTGGCCTGCCGCAGCACCAGGCGCCATTGCCCGCCCTGACGCTGCCACACATGAGTGACACGGCGGCGCACCGGCTGTCCGGCCTGGGCGCCGCCTGCTGGCACCACGGTCTCGAGACCGATGGTGACCACCACCTCGCGGTACACGTCGACTGCATCGGTCTGATAGACCGCGGATTGATAGGGCGACGCGCCCTCTACCAACAACTGCAGCAGCTCCTGCTTGCTGGCGATGGCGCCGGAAGGATTCACGAGCTTGAAGTCCGGTGCGAAAAGCCGTTCCAGTGTCGGCCGGTCGCGGGCGATGGCCGCTCTCACCTGCTGCTGCTCCAGTTCACGAATCTGCTTTTCGGTGTCGGGCTGCGGCATCGACGCACAGGCCACGAGCAGGCAGCCCGCGAGCAGCGTGGCGAACAGGCTTCGGATGGGCATGATGGCTTCTCCTCGCAACTCAATCGCGCAGCAATTCGCCCACGTTGTTCAGCACGCGATGCGGACGGCGGGACAGCGGCTGCGCGGACCACTGCGCCCCACTGGTGGTGCCCGTGCACACGCCAAAGCCGGTGGCGCCGCCGCGGCGGGCCATGATCATCTCCACCAGCGGATCATCGCCCACCACGCCCACTTCGGACTTGCGCACTCCCAGGTGTCGCGCCACCACCGACAGCGCGAACTGCGAAGGCTTGCCAGTGATGATGGCGGGCGTCCTGGTGAGCCGGCGAATGGCGCCGACGATGGCGTACGAATAGCCGATGGTGCGGCCGCCGCGCGCGGCGAAGAACGGCACATCCGAGGCCACGTACATTTTCGCTCCAGCCCAGATGGCATTGCAGGCGGCTTCGATGTCCTTCATCACGCAGTCGGGATGCCAGCCCACATACACCGCATCGAAGGATTGCCCTTCGGCCTGTGCCGGGAAACACACTTCGATGCCGGCCTGTTCCACGGCGTACGCCACACCCGGCAGCCCCAGCACCAGCGCGCGCCGCACGCCGCGCTGCACGAACACATCGGCTGTCACGCTGGATGGCGTGAGCATCTGCGCGTCGTCGATGGGCAATCCCACACCGCGCAGCTTCGCGGCATGGAACGCCGGTGGATGCGCGCTGCCGTTGGTCAGCACTACATAAGGAATGCCACGCTGCCTCAAGGTGTTCAGCGTTTCAATCGCGCCGGGCAATACATCGTAGGACTGCAGGTTCTTGTCGCCCAGCACCAGCGTGCCATCCAGATCGAACATGTAGCCGCGAATGGGGGTGCGGACACTGCGCTTGCGACCGACGCCCGGCTTGCTCTGGGCGCGTTTGCCGCGCGACGTCATGCCGCGGCCCCGGCATCGCGTCGCAATGCCAGCCTGAAACCCGGCTTCTGCACCAGCACGTCGCCGATGTCCTGCCGCGCGCACAGTTCGCGCAGCAGCTGCACCACGGGACGCGCATAGGGCCGGTACTCGCGATTGGCAGGCCCGGCGGCCTGCATGGCATCCACCAGTTCCGCCGGCATGGTCGCGCGTAACAGGAAATCCTCGTCGGAAAGTGCGGCGCCGATACGGCGGCGCAGTTCCGGCAGCGACGCCATGCCGGGCTCGGCGAGAATCTCCTTCGTGCGCGGCAGTGCCATGATGCGATCCATCACTGCGCCATCGATGGGCATGTTGGGGCGGCCGAATCGACCCAGCGCATAACGGATGACCTCATCCGGAATCACGCCATAGCGTTCGGTGCCGGTGACATTCATGACCGCCATGGTCAGGATCATCTGCGCAAAGGGAGTCATCACGATGGGCCAGCCCAGCTCCTCGCGCACGCGGCCCAGTTCGGCGATCACCTCGGCCTCGCGATGCGACTGGCGCATGTCCGTGAGGTGTCGTCGCATGGTGCTGACCACGCCGCCGGGCAACTGATGGCGCAGATAGCTGGCGTTGAAAGGCTGCGGCGCGCCGGCGGGCAGTCCTTCGGATTCGGCCAGCTGCGTGAAGTAGAGATTCACTTCGGCCAGCGCTGCGTCATCCAGCGCCACGCGATGGCCCAGCGCGCGCAGGTTCGCGACCACGCGTGCCGAATGCGGATTGGACGTACCATCCGCCGCTGCGCCCGACGCGCACTGCAACGCACCGATGCCGTACTCCGGCGCATCCATGTAGGCCAGTTCGGCCAGCCCGATCGTGCAATGAGAATGCAGCTCCAGCGGTTTGTCGCCGATCACGGCCTTGATGGCCGGAATCAGCACACGCGCGCGCTGCGGTTGCAGCAGTCCGCCGGGGTCCTTGATATACAGGGCATCCACATCGGCGCAGGCGGCCAGCCGCGCGGCATTGCGCACATAGTGCGCATCGTCATGAATGGGGCTGATGCTGAACACCAGCGCCGCGATCACGAACTGCCCTCCCACGCGTTTCACCGAGCGCGCGCAGGCGATCTGCGCGTCCACATCGTTCATCGGATCGGCCAGGCAGAACCGACGGATGCCGTTGCGCGCCAGCGTGGCGAAGGCCAGCTCCATGAACTCTGGACTGGCCGTATCCCATGAAATGAAACGGAAGCCCGTGGACATGAACTGCAGCGGCGTGCGTGGCGTGGCCGCGGCCATCAGCCTGATCCTTTCCCAGGGATCCTCGCGCTTGTAGCGCACCGCCACGCCCATGTGCGTCGAAGTGGTGAAGTCGATGGCTGAAAATCCCACACGGTCCATCACTGGCGCGATCGCCAGCGTCATCGCCGTATCGATGCCGGTGGCGCCCCACAGGCTTTGGTTGCCGTCGCGCAGCGAAGTTTCGACGATGCGGATGTCAGCCACGGGATGCCTCCCAGCCTTCGCGCCGGATGAATTCGCCCAGCCAGTTCGTATCCACGCCACCCGCCATGAAATCCTCGCTGCCCAGCACGGCGGACTGGAATTGCAGATTCGTCCGTATACCTTCGATGTGCGTGGCGGCCAGCGCGGCACGCATGCGTTCGATGGCGGCGGCTCGGGTCGCGGCATGCACGATGATCTTGCCCATCAATGAATCATAGTACGGCGGCACCATCGAGCCGGCTTCGATCCACGTGTCGACGCGCACACCCTCGGACTGCGGCCACTCGGCCCGCGTCACGCGACCGGGGCTGGGCATGAAATCGGCGCGCGGATCCTCGGCATTGATGCGGCATTCGAGGGCGGCCCCCTGCAGCGTGATCTGCTGCTGCGAGAACCGCAGGCCCTGCCCGGCGGCGATCGCAATCTGCTCGGCCACCAGGTCCACGCCGCTCACCATCTCGGTCACCGGATGCTCCACCTGGATTCGCGCATTCATCTCCAGGAAGTAGAACGCCTCGCGCTGGACATCCAGCAGGAATTCCACCGTACCCGCGCCGCGGTAATTCAACGCGGCGGCAAAGCGTACCGCGGCAGCGCAGATGCGCGAGCGCAGGTCGGCGGAAATGCCCGGCGCGGGCGTCTCCTCCACCAGTTTCTGATAGCGGCGCTGCACCGAGCAGTCACGCTCGCCCAGGTGCAGCACGCGTCCCTCGCCATCGCCGAGTACCTGCACTTCGACGTGCCGTCCACGCGAGACGTAACGTTCCATGTAGACACGGCCGTCGCCAAACGCGGCGCCAGCCTCGGCGGCCGCGACCTGCAATGCGGCCGGCAAGTCGGCTTCGGCCTGCACCAGCTTCATGCCGCGGCCACCGCCGCCGCCGACGGCCTTGATCAGCACGGGCGCGCCCAGATGTTCGAACAGTGCTTCGGCGTCCTCGCGCGTGCCCACCGGTCCGCCGGGCACGACGGGCACCTGAGCGGCCACCGCATGCGCACGCGCGCGCAACTTGTCGCCCACCGCGGCGATCTGCGCGGCGGTGGGACCGATGAAGGCAATGCCCTGCTCCTCGCACAGCATGGCGAGCTGGGTGCGCTCCGACAGGAATCCATAGCCGGGATGAATGGCGTCCGCGCCGGTGGCCAACGCCGCCTGCATGATGGTATCGGGACGCAGATACGAGTGGCTGGCGGGAGCCGGTCCGATGCAGATCACCCGATCGGCGTTGCGAGCGGGCAGCGAGTCGCGATCGGCCTCGGATACCGTCAGCACGGTTTCCAGTCCCAGCTTGCGACAGCTGCGCATGATCCGCAGCGCGATCTCGCCGCGGTTGGCGATCAATACGCGGCGCAGTTCGGCCACTTCAGCTCTTGCGCAGCCACAGCAGCGGCTGGCCGTATTCGACCAGTTCGCCATTGGCGGCACTGATCTCCACGATCTCGCCCTCGTGACCGGCGCGCACCGTGTTCATCAGCTTCATCACTTCGATGATGCCGATGATACTGTCCGCGCGCACACGATCGCCCACTTGCACGAAGGGCGGTTCGCCCGGCTTGGGGGCGCGATAGAAGATACCGAGCAGCGGCGCGGGGATGGAGGTGGCGCCGACCGGTCCGGCACTGGCCGGCACCGCGCTCGCGGCGGCGGGTGGTGGTGTCTGCTGCATGGGCGGCGCCGTGGTCTGTGGAGCGCTGCCGCCAGCGCTTCCGCCGGCGCCGCTGCGTCTCAGGCGCAGCTGCATGCCGTTGATCTCCAGTTCCAGCGTGTCGAAGCTGGATTCCTCGAGCACACGCACGATTTCCGCCACATCCCTCGCCGTCAGACTCACCGCTTGCCTCCGAAAACGCTCATCAGATGATGTAGCGGATTATCCTGCGCCCGCGATACCGGCGCGGCGTCGCGGGCCGCCCATACCGTTTCCGGGCGACTCTGCAACACCAGCAGTGCGCCGCTGCCGTTGAACGCCCACTCGATGTCCTGCGGACATCCATAGTGCCGCTCGATGCGGCGGCCCAGATCGCGCAGCTGGCCAAGCTGTCCATCGTCGAGGCAGGCAACCTGCCGTTGCTCTTCGGGAGTGGGCACTTCATGCGTGCCACCCGCCGGCACCGGCACATGCATCACATGTTTGTCGCGGATATCGCGCACCGTGATCTCGCCGGTGATCTTGGCGACCACGAAGCGATCGGGTGTGACCTCGCCGCTGACCACGGCCGAGCCCAAGCCCCACGCGCCCTCGATCACCACGACGGAGCGATCGCCCGTGGTCGGACTGCGCGTGAACAGCACGCCCGCGGTGCGTGCGTCCACCATCTGCTGCACGACCACGGCCATCGACACCTGTGCCTCGGGCATGCCGCGCTTGCGCCGGTAGCTGATCGACGGCACCGAGTACAGGCTGGCCCAGCACTGCAGCAGCGCGCGTTCGAGCGCGACGAAGTCGAGAATCCACAGCAGCGTATCCTGCAGGCCGGCGAAACTCGCCTCGGCGGAATCCTCGGCCGTGGCGGAGGAGCGCACCGCCACAGGCCCGATGGCGCCACCCGCAAACAACGCGGCGTGTGCTTCGCGCAGCGGCGCGCGCAGTGCTTCTGGCAGGGAATGAGCCAGCATGGCGCCCTGTATGTCCGCGGAGCACTTCTGGATGGCTTCCAGATCATCGGCATCCAGCGCTTCCACGCGCGCGCGGACTGCCGCGCTGTTTTCCACGACCTCGATGAAGCGGTCGAACGCGGCCGTGCTCACCACGAATCCCGGCGGCACGGCGATGCCGGCGCGCGTCAGCTCACCCAGCGAGGCGCCCTTGCCACCCACCGCGGGACGGTCGGCCAGCGACACATCCTTGAACCAGCAAATCGCGGTCATGCGCGGTGCATCAGTCGAGCAGTGTGACCAGGCCACGGTCGCCGTCGACACGCACGCGCTGGCCGTCGCGGATACGACGCGTGGCATTGCCCGTGCCTACCACGGCCGGCAAGCCATACTCGCGCGCCACGATGGCCGCATGACTCATCGAGCCACCAATATCGGACACCGCCGCGGCGATTTTGCGGAACACGGGGGACCAGGTGGGATTGGTGACCTGGCAGACCAGAACGTCGCCATCCCGCAGCCGGCTGATTTCCTCGGCGGATTTCACGACGCGTGCCGTGCCCTCCACGATGCCGCGCGATGCGGCGAAGCCCTTGATGTCGCGTTTGGGTTCATCGCTGTCAGCCTCGAGCCAGGCATCCAGGCTTTCGCGCGTGATGCCCCACAACATCACGATGGCCGGATCGTCGATGATCTCGGGCACCGGTCCCAGCGCCGGTGGCGTGTCGTGCCTGGCCCATTCGGCAATGGCCGCGCGGCGTTCGGCCACGATGGCCGGCCAATGGGAAGGTCCGCGCGGTGGCGAGCCCGCCGACCAGGACTGCATCAGATCGATGATGGCCGACTTCAGCTCGTAGTGCGTCAGGTGGAACACATCGTCTTCGCGCGAGAAGAAGCCGTGATCGCGCAGCAGCGCACCGAACTCGCGGATCTTGTTGAAGAACAGGTTCGTGTACCAGTGCTCGCAGTAGAACTTGTGCCCTTCCACATACGGGAACACGCGATGCGCGAGCTGGATCATCTGGTCGAAGGCGGCACGATCCTCATCGGTGGCCAGCAGCTCGCGGTAATCCGCGATCAGTTGCGCGCGCTCGGCCACGAGCTGTTCCAGGGGGCGATCCAGGTTCTCGCCCGCGCGGATCTGCCGGATGTAGCTGGGCAGCGCCGAGAATGGCAGCGTCAGGTCATCGTTCCATGAGCGGTGGTAATGATAGAAGCCGTCGCCCACGTTCACGTTGAACCAGGGATTGCGCGAAGTCTCCAGCTCGGCCAGCCACTGTTCTCCGGCGCCGCCCATCTCGCGCAGCGTGGCGAGAATCTGCTCCGCGCTCACGCCATCCTGGAACGGCGCCTCCACGCCCAACTGCACCGCGCAGCGCGCCAGGCGTCGCAGCTCTTCATCGGGACGGAATATCTCCGCCTCCATGCCGGCCACCATGCGCGCGATGGTCTGATCCGAAATCTCCGGAAACGCCTTCTTGCAGAAGGCGAAGAACGTCATGTAGGCGCCATAGCCCAGCAACAGGAACTCGAAGTGGTGATGCCACATCCGGAAGTAGCCCTCGAGTGTCTGCTGGTAGACATCGAGCAGATCGTGATTCGAGGCAATGCCCTTGCCGGCATGCACATGGGCAAGCGGCTCGTATTTGGGCAGGTGGGGCCTGGGCAGCTTCTGCGCATCCTCGATCAGTGCGCGCATCTTCTGCTTCCACTGCGCGTACAGCGATTCCCAGTTCTCGTAGTAATGGAAGGCGCGGCGCATGAACTCATCGGTGCGCTCGCGAACTTCCTCCGGATCGGTCACGCCCACGCCGCCGATGTAGACACGACCGTTGATCAGCCGCTCATCGATGCCCTTGGTGGTCGGCAGACAGTGCACGCGCGTATTCGCCGCCCCCAGTGCACAGTAAGCCGCCTCGCCGGTCACCGAATCGAAGGCGCACATGGGCTCTGGAAAATGCATGGAGTTGTAGAACCAGAAGCGCTGGTCGTCTTCGGGCGCGAACTGCATGTAGTACGGATAGGCGGCCTGGGCACGCTCGGTGCCTGGCACGACTTTCAACGAACTGGGCAATGGAAACTGCTTCACTGAACCCCATCCCGACCGCGGAAAATTGCGGTCCTGCGGCCGTGCGTTCTGCCGGCCAGATTTTGATCAGATGCTACTCTGCCGCCCCGGGTTCCCGCAAAGCCCCAGCCGGTGCCTTACACTAGCCACATGACGACGAATTTGCATGCCGGGATCCAGAAGCCGGTTTTTCTGCTCACCGGTGGCAGTCGCGGCATCGGCGAGGCCGTTGCGCGTCAGGCGGCCCGCGCCGGCTACCAGGTGCTGTTCACCTATGCGAACAACCAGCAGGCCGCTGACGCCGTGGTTTCAGGCATCCGTGCCGAAGGTGGCCTCGTCGAGGCCGTGCAGGCTGACACCGGCAAGATCGCCGACATCGAACGCGTGCTGGCGGCAGCCGACCGCCTCGGCCCACTCGGCGCGCTGGTCTACAACGGCGGCATCACCGGGCCTTCATCGCCGCTGGCCGAGGCCAGCAATGCAACGCTGCAGCAGGTGGTGGATGTCAATCTCACCGGTGCGCTGATCTGTTCCCGCGAAGCCGTACGTCGCATGTCCACGCGCCGTGGCGGCAAGGGCGGGTCCATCGTGCTGATTTCTTCCCGCGCCGCCGAGTACGGCTCGGCCGGCGAGCATGTGTGGTACGCCGCCTCCAAGGGCGGAATCGACAGCCTCGCGCGGGGGCTCGCGCGTGAAGTGGGGGCCGAAGGCATTCGTGTCAACGTCGTGTCGCCCGGCCCGATCCGCACCGACATCCATGTTCCTGGCAAGCTCGATGCCATCGCGCATGCCTTGCCCATGCGGCGCGCGGGCGAACCCGACGAAGTGGCATCAGCCGTGATGTTTCTCGTGTCGGATGCCGCCTCTTACATTGCCGGCGCGAATCTCGCCGTCGCCGGGGCTCGCTGATCAGGCGTCGCGCAGCCACCCATCGCGCACACAGATTTCGATGCGCTCGCGCATCCACTCGAAGATCTGCGGGGCATTCGCGCGCACCGGTTCGCTGATCTTCAGTACCTGACTGCGGCTGACCGACTGCTCTTTCCAGGTACGACCCTCGGTGGCGAGGTTGACGACGAAGGGCATCAGCCGGTCCAGCACCTTGACCCAGCGGCTTTCCGGCGTCTGCTGGGCCTCGAATTCCAGCCACAGCTCGCGCAGCTCCGGCGCCAGTCGCGTCTCATGCGCCGCCAGGCGTTCGACGCACCGCAGTTCCGCTGCATGCTGATCCGGTCGCGCCGCGCCGTAAACTGGCGTATCGCCCGCATCGATCTCGCACACATCGTGCACCAGCGCCATCATCAGCGCCTTGTGGATATCGATGGGTGGATTCAGTTCGCGCGCTACGGCCAGCAGGCCCAGCGCCAGGTGCCAGCTGTGTTCGGCTGAATTTTCCCGCCGCGAGAAGTCGCTGACGTAGGCACGGCGACTCACCAGCTTCAACGGCTCCAGAGCCGTGAGGAATCGCGCAATCGCCGACACCTTGTCGTGATCGCCGGCATCATCCACCTCCTCGCGCAGCTTCGCGGCCGCCTGCTCCCAACCGCGGCCATCGAAGGTCGTAACCGTCATGCCTTCGACGGTGCCCTCATCCAGACAGCGCGCATTGACGCTGTAACTGTCGGGATGCGAACGCGGCACATAGAAAGACTTGACCCCGCAATGAGTGCAAAACAGATGCTTCGCTGCGCCGGTGTTGAACTGGTAGGTCGCCAGGCTTTCGTTGCCGGCCACCAGACGAAACTGCGACCTGGGCACAATGAGGTGCAGATAGGCCAGCTTGCGGCACATGGAACAATTGCAATCCAGCACCGCGAGCCGGCTGGCAGCTTGCACTTCAAAGCGGACCTGGCCGCAGTGACAGCCACCGCGATGCGTCCGCAATGCCAATGCTCCCGGCTCCCCGCTCGCCACAGACCCTCAGCGCTGAACCAGCATGTTGGCATCGCGCGCCAGCAGCCATCTGCCATCGCGCTTGCGGAAGATCGTCAGCGTGTGGCCCTCGCGCCGCACGGCGGAGCCTTCCGCGGGCGTCACCGTCACCGCCAGCTTGGACCACAGAAAAGCCATGTCGCCCTCGACCTGGATCTCGCGAATGTCGGAATCGACGTCGATCTGCAACTTGCGGGACGATTGCACGCGCGACGCGGCCTCGAATGCCGCGCGATCCATCGGTTCGTGCCCCGGCTGCAGGAACAGCACATCGTCGGTCACCAGATTGAGCACGGCCTGCGCGTCGCCACGCCGCGAGGCGGCGATCCACTCGGCCACCACGGCGCGGATGGCCATTTCTTCTGCAGCGCTCATCACACCTCCAGCTTCGCGCGAATGTTGCCGGTGATCTGCTGATACGCCGCCTCATCGAGCCGCGTGACTTTCATGTCGCGCATCTCGGTGAGGTAGATCGGCGCACCCCAACGAGGGTCGGATCTGTAGCGCGGCACGATGTGCCAGTGCACATGAGACACGACATTGCCCAGTGATACGTAGTTCATTCGGTCGGGACGCTGCGCCGCGGCGATGGCCAGGGCCGCGACGCGCAGGTCCTCGGTCAGCCGCGCGTACTCGGTCTTGTCGAGCTGCTCCAGGCCTTCAACGTGCGGGCCGTCATAGACGAGTTGGCAGTGCCCTGCGTAGGTCTGGTTACGGTCAAGATAAAGGGTGGAGACGGACAAGGTCGCCACCTTGAGCCAGTGCTCGCAGTCGTCCGGCCGTGGCACACACAGCGGACAGGATGACACTGAGGATGTCATCCCGTCGACTTACGCAGCGCGGTGGCCTCGATCTCGATCCGCATCCGCGGATCGGCCAACCCCGCCGATATCATCATCGCAGCCGGACGAATCGTTCCAAATGCAGCCCGTAGCGCAGGCCAGCAGCGCGGAAACTCCGCGGCATCGGGCAGGACATAGACGACCCGCACGATGTCAGCCATGCGCGCACCGGCCTCGCCCAGTGCGGCCTCGATGTTTTTGAGGCACTGCGCCGTCTGCTCCTCGATTCCATCGGCGATGGTCATGCTCGCATAATCGAAGCCCGTGGTGCCGGACACAAACACCCAGTCGCCCTGCACGACGGCCCGGCTATAGCCGATTTCCGCTTCGAACGTCGATCCGGAGCTGATCAGGCGTCGGCTCATGAAGTCCGCCCGAGGTCATCACCAATGTTCATGTTCACGCGCGCCCACTCGCTCCCTCATGGCGTCGACATCACCCTGCGCTAGGACCGTCGGCCACCCATGCCGAAAAGTATGCCGCCCAGGGCTACCGCCCCGATACCAACCCATAGCGGAATATTGACTCGTTCTTTTTCTTTCACGGCCAGCTCTACGGGACCGATTTTGACGTCATGCCTCTCCTTCGTATAGCTGAATCCGCCATAAGCCACACCGAGCACACCCGCGATCAAAAGCACGAGCGCGGCGATTCTGAGGGAACTCATCGTTGATCTCCTTGTTTGTCCGTTCACGGACCCTGACGGCTGCCATGATCAGCGAACGGAAGGACGCAGCTGACGCAGTGATGTGACAAAAGAATAGCTCAATCGGAGCATCGTCCAATCAACGCGACGCGGGGCGCCTTCAGGCACGGGCACTCTTGTGCCACTCGAGCACCGTTCCGTCCTCAGGATGCGCCAACGTGCCTACACGAACAAATCCGAGTTTTTCCAGTACCCGGTGCGACGCGTTCCTGTCGGGAAGAGTTTGCGCGGCAACGACCAGATCAGGATTCGCGTCTCTTGCAATCGAGACCAGCAGTCTGGTCATTTGTGTCGCGATGCCCTTGCCTTCGTAGCCTGGAAATGTGTAGTAGGCAATCTCGACGCGCCCTTGATTCGGGGGAGCCTTGAAGCCACAGGTTCCAACTACATTGTCGCTCGCAATGGCCAGATAGCAGACCCACGGAACCACAAAGCCAACTGACTCATAGAGCTTTGAGGTTGCCGAAAGGACTTCGCCAGTGCCCGCAGGAAGCAACCCGACGCTCTCCGACAACACGCCGCCACGCTGGATCGGGATGAGCTTCATGGTGCCTGGTGCGATTGTCAGGCGGCCGCGTTGCGCTTCGAGGTTGACATCAGACGGCGAGATTCAGCTGCCACGACACGCCAAACCGGTCATTGAACCAGCAGAAGTGCTTGCTGAATCCATAGTTGCCAGGAGGCATTAAAAACTGCCCTCCCTGCGACAGGGCGTTCATGGCGCTTTCCAGCACTTCCATGCTCTCGCACTCCACAAAGATGGAGTTCGATGGAGTGAATGTAAAGGCGTGCTTTACAGGGCTGTCGGAACACATGAATTCGCGACCGCAGAGCGTGAAAGTCGCCACCTTGACGGTGCCAGCCGGCCCAGGTCCATTGGCATCATATAGCTCGGCGCTCATGACACGGGAGTCCGGAAACGTAGCCACATAGAGATTCATGGCCGCCGTTGCCTCGCCGGTGAACATGAGAAAAGGTCTTGGTGTTGGCATCAGTTTCCCCTGCAATCGACTAGCACCCGCCACTCTCTGGTTACCTGAGCGCACCAATAGATGCCCTGACTATCATGTACCACAGCGCACCCGCGGAGAGCACGTACAGTACGAATCGCAGCGGGATGAGGTTGAAGGTGCAATGCACGATGCTGTGCAAAACACGAAACACAAAGAAACCCCAGGCTGCTGTCACATAGGCCCCATCGACCTGCTGCGTCACATAGAGGTAGAGAACCACGGCATAAAAGAGCGTCGGCAGTTCAAATAGATTCTTCAGGTTATCTGAAGGGTTCGACACACCCGGCGGAGAGCGCCGAGCCAGCTCCAGCGGGGTCATCTGCTTCGGATCAAGCCCGCTCGAGAAGATAAAGGGAAGCCGGCGGCCGTACATGTAAAGCCATACCACCAGCGTCAGAAGCATGGTTGCGACGAATGGCTGAAAAATCACTGTTTGTTTCATGCCAACCTGCCCCCTCGGACTGCGCTACAACGGTTCGTGGAAGTAGTAACAGAGCGCATCCGGCGCCACGACAAAGAACACTTGAAGCTTCCTCCCGTCATGCTCGTCAACGCGCCAATTGCCAAGCTCTACACCCTTTGCCTCCAGTTCGGCCTTCATTGCAGCGATTCCTGATACGAGGATCGCCGCCCCGTCCTGCGACGCATCGCCGCCGGTGATCGCGAAGCCGATGCGCGTTCCGTCGCGTTCCAGAACAACCGCAGGCACCGGAACATCGCGCCGTTCCACCTCTGTCATGCCGAAGTTATCCGAGTACCAGCGAGCCGCGGCGTCGATATCCGCGACAGGCAGCGCCAGTACATCCTTCTGATAGGGGTACGCGGCCTTGAATAGTGGCTTGGCGGGCATCTTTTACTTCAGGCCCTTCGGTGCCTTTGCTTCCCAGGCGCGCCGCACCAGCCCTTTCACAATTTCGGCTGGCGCCTTGGCAAGCTCCACGCGAAGCCCAACCACTTTGCCGCCCCATAGAAGCTTCGATACCCACTCCGGATGCATGGCCAGCGTCGGCGCCCTGACTTCTTCCGGCACGAAGATGTGGATGTGGGACTCAGATGGTCGGGCTGTCACGAAGATTTTGCCTCTTACGCGAAACGACGTGCGGTCGAAGTGAGGCTGCTCGCGTCCCTCCGGGAGCGAAAGGGCATACTTACGAACTTGCGTCAGCGTCATGTTCGCCTCTTCAGCAGCGAGAGTGCACCGTGGCGCGGGTTCGCCGTGATCTCATGGGCGGCGCCTTCGCAGAGATACCGACCGGTCTTGCATGCAACGGTTGCCAGGCGGCTGGCACGTGCCTACGGGATCCATTCCTCATACCGAGGATCGGCCTCCTTCGCCGCGCCTTTAGTCTCCTCTTTTATGGACTGCCGGGCCTTCTTCCGCGCATTGTAGTATTCGGGGCTGGCCAGGCACGGAGTGGTCTTGGCATGCGGAATGACCTGCTGACCGACACAGCGTGACAGTGGAAGGTTAAAGGTTGAGCAGCCGCATAGCATGCCTGCGGCTAATACAAGAAGTGCTCGATACGTCATGGCGTGCGATCCCTGGCTTCCTGCGAGGATACTCGCGCCTGGATAATAGCAGTGAAGGACGAAGCATGGGCGCGCGTTATAGGTCCTGAACCGCTGCAACGGGTGGTGGGTCACATCAGTCATCTGTGCACAACCTCATCAACTGTCGCCTGACATCCGTTTGCCACGCGGTACGCTCTTCAGAAAGCTAGCAATGCCTCCCGCTCGCCCTTCAAAAGATAGTACCAGTGATTCCGGGACGCCTTATGTTCGTACCCTTCCATGACGTCGTCTTTCGAGACGGGAGGAGTAATGCATTTCTTCGCTTGTGGAAGCATACGCGCGGCATTTTCGTCAGACCTTTCATAGCCAAGTTTATGAGCCAGCTCCCGGAGACTGGAGGGATCTCCCCGAAGTCGCCAGTAGTATGTTCGATGAAGCAGATTGCTCGTTATGCAGGTTCCATATCCACGCACTGTGATCTGATCGGAAAGTTTCCCGACGAGCGATTTAAGTGCCGAGGCCGGCCGAGAGCGCCAGTAGAGTTGCTGCACAGCGTCCAGCACCAGGCCAACCGCTATCGCTACGATCAGGTATAAGGCAACTTTCCTGGTGAGACGAAGCATTACCTTTCCCGGCGTTCCTGAGATCCCCGTTCAACCGCGCATGGCTTCTTGGTCATGACGCGCCGTCCCTAGAACGGTCTCCATCGTGAGCGACCCATG
>Ga0164241_10001984_pt1 | contig 23274 bp, 22 predicted proteins | sample OricomyardsoilBY_FD_108780 | JGI IMG/M metagenome (GOLD analysis project Ga0164241, IMG submission 108780) | Backyard soil microbial communities from Emeryville, California, USA - Original compost - Back yard soil (BY) | ecosystem: Environmental > Terrestrial > Soil > Unclassified | place: USA... | reverse complement strand
GCCGGCCCATGTGCTCGACCCCGCCGGCGACGACCACGTCGTACGCGCCGAAGGCGATGCCCGCGGCGGTGGTGGTGACGGCCGTCATCGCGCCGGCGCACATCCGGTCGATCGCGTAGCCGGGCGTGGTGTTCGGCAGGCCGGCCAGCAAAGCCGCGGTGCGGCCGATGGTCAGGCCCTGGTCGCCGATCTGGGTGGTGGCGGCGATCGCCACCTCGTCCACCCGCTCCGGCGGGAGCTCCGGGTTGCGCCGCAGCAGCTCCCGGATGCACTTGATCACCAGATCGTCGGCGCGGGTTTCGGCGTACTGGCCCTTGGCCTTGCCGAACGGGGTGCGAACGCCGTCGACGAACACGACATCGCGGATCTCACGGGGCACGAGGGCCCTCCTCTGGGGGGTCGGGAAAGCTACCCCGATGCTACCCGCGGGTAACAGAACTGCCAAAGCACCCGCCGCTGTGCGGCTGCTCACAAATCACAACCGTGTGCTCACACAGACGTAACCCATAGCGATCCAGCTCGAATCGGCGCATGCTGGTCTCCAAGGTCCGTGTATCTGGAGACGTTCTATGAACAATCTTGATCTTGCCGTGCCGGTCCTGAGCCGGGGGAAACATCGCAATCCGCGTAAGGGTGCCTGCTTCATGGAGTTCGCCTCGTTCTTGGCGGGCGAGCCATGGTCAGACCACCCTGGGTGCACGCATCCGCTGCTGGCGGGCGTGGCGCGGGATGTGAACGACTGTACGACGGACGCCGGCCGGGCCAGACTGGCTCCGCTGATCCCGTCCGTGATCGGCCTGACACCCGACGATCCGCATGTGGTCGCGCGGGTGACGGCGCGGTGCATCCAGCATGCGTTGCCGGTGGTGTCGCAGGAGCGGCAGTACATCCTCGCGGTGGCACTGCTGGTGGGGGAGAGGCAGCTCGCGGCGCTGGACGGGCGTCCGCCGGACGACCTCGAGCCCGAATCGCAGGCGGCCCTGGAGGCGGTTCCGGCCGCGACCAAGTGGGCGCGATCCTTCACCGCGCGGGCCCACCGGGGTACGCCGGACTTCGCCCGCCGGACAGCGCCACGCGCGGTCTCGTGTGCGGTGGAAGGCATCTCGCAGGCCTGTGTCCCGAACCCCGACGAGCGGCTGTACAACCTGCTCACCGCGGCCATCGCCGAATGCAAGCTGTGGATGCCTGCACCTGCACCTGCCCCGGCGCCGGTGCGGACAGAGGCGGTGGAAGTTCGGTAGCCGAGCAGTACGCTTCGTCGTGTGACCTCGGAGATCGATACCGGTTCAGGGTTGATGCCAGTCCACGAGTGGGGCGCCGCTGGGGGTGACGCGCCCGGATTGCTGCTACTCCAGGAGATCTTCGGTGTCTCCGACTACATTCGGCAGCGCGGTGCCGACCTTGCCGCGCTCGGGTACTACGTGATCGCACCGGAGATCTACTGGCGGCTCGACGACACCGAGCTGGACGAGTCCGCGCCCGATCTGCTGCCGCGCGCGATGGGGATCATGCAGCGCCTGGACTGGCAGCTGGCGGTCTCGGACTCCGTGGCGGCGCTGGCGTATCTGCGCGAGCGCGGGACCGGCACCGGCGTGGTCGGGTTCTGCTTCGGCGGCGGGCTCGGGTTCAATGTGGCGGCCGTGTCCTCGCCCGACGTCCTGGTGAGTTACTACGGCTCGGCCCTGCCCAGCCTGCTCGAGCTGGCGCCGAAGGTGGACGCGACGAGCCTGCACCACTTCGGCGACGCCGACACCTACCTGCAGGCCGACCAGGTGGTCCCTTCGCTCGGGGACGCCGAGATCCACCGGTATGCCGGTGCCGGTCACGCGTTCGACAACCCGTTGCCTGCCTTCCATCACGCCGAGGCCTCCGAGCTGGCCTGGCGGCGTACCGTCGCGTTCCTCTCCCACCACCTCCCAACCCCCGAAGGATCCGCATGAGCCTGTACGACATCCAGCTGACCACTCTCGCCGGCGCCCCGACCTCACTGGGTGAGTACAAGGGCAAGGCCGTGCTGGTCGTCAACGTCGCGTCGAAGTGCGGCCTCACCCCGCAGTACGAGGGCCTGGAGAACCTGCAGAAGACGTACGCCTCCCGCGGCTTCACCGTGCTCGGTGCCCCGTGCAACCAGTTCGGCGGCCAGGAGCCGGGCACGGCCGACGAGATCTCCACGTTCTGCTCCACCACGTACGGCGTGACGTTCCCGATGCTGGACAAGCTCGAGGTGAACGGCGACGGCCGGCACCCGCTGTACGGCGAGCTGACGCTGACGCCGGACGCCGACGGTGAGGCCGGCGACATCCAGTGGAACTTCGAGAAGTTCCTGATCACCCCGGAGGGCACCGTGGCGGCCCGCTTCCGCCCGCGCACCGAGCCCGAGTCCGCGGAGGTCGTCAGCGCGATCGAGTCCCACCTGCCGGCCTAGGCTCCGCCTCGTCGTCCCTCCGCCTCCCGCGTGCCCGCGGGAGGCGGAGGGTTTTTGTTCGCCGCTATTGCAACAACTCTTTCGAAAGAGTACTTTCCATGCATGCCGAACCCGCATCGTCGCCTCAGCGACCCGCGTGAACTCAACGCCTTGGCGCACCCCGTGCGCATGGCGATCGTCGAACTGCTGTCGATCAGCGGACCGCTGACCGCCACCGAACTGGCCGACCGGCTCGACGAGACGCCGGCCAACTGCTCGTGGCACCTGCGCAAGCTCGCCCAGCACGGGTTCGTGGAGGAGGCCGAGGGCGGCAAGGGGCGGCAGCGACCGTGGCAGGTGCCGGGGCTCGGATTCCGTTGGGGCGACGAGGACAACTCGGCGTCGGTCGAGGAGCGGCGGGCTGCGGAGGCCCTGTCCGAGGTGACGATGGGCCGCGCGGTGGACCGGTTGCGGGAGGCACAGCAGCGCGCGTCGGAGGAGTCCGAGGAGTGGCGCGCGGCGCACCGGAGCACCGAAATGGTCGCGTGGCTGACCGCGGACGAGCTCAAGGAGATGAACGACGCGATCAACGCGGTCCTCGACCGCTATGTGGAGCGACTGACCGAACCGGAGCGGCGGCCACCGGGCGCGCGGCCGTGTGAGTTCGTCGCGTGGGGCGTCCTGACGTACTTCCCGGGGGTCGAGCCGGCATGAGGAAGCTGTTCGCACAGCCTGGTTTCGCCCGCCTCTTCGGCGGACTGAGTACTTCGATGCTCGGCGACTCGGTGATGCTGCTGGTGCTGAGCATGTGGGTGAAGACGCTCACCGGCTCGAACGCACTGGCCGGTCTCACCTTCTTCTTCATGGTGCTGCCTGCGCTCGGCGCGCCACTGCTCGGCGTCTGGGTGGACCGGCTGCCCCGCAAGGCGATCCTTGTCTGGGGCAACTTCGCCAGTGCGGCCGCCGTACTCCCGCTCGTGCTCGTGCGGGACGAGAACGACGTCTGGCTGATCTGGGTGGTCGCATTCCTGTACGGCGTCTCGTTCGTCGTCCTGCCTGCGGCGTTGAACGGGCTGCTCAAGGAGCTGCTGCCGGACAACCTGCTGGTCGACGCCAACTCCGGCCTCGCGACGATCAAGCAGGGCTTTCGCCTGTTCGGACCGCTGGTCGGGGCGGCGGTGTTCGCGACCGCGGGCGGCTGGCTGGTGGCGGTCATCGACGCGACCACGTTCGCCGTCGCCGGGTTGCTGATCGCGACGCTCAAGGTGACCGAGACGCCGGCGCCGGCCAGGAGCACCTTCAAGGAGGACGTCCTCGGTGGCATCCGGTTCCTGGCCGGCGACCGCATCCTGCGCCATGTCCTGCTCGGACTCGCGATCTCGATCCTCGTCATCGGCTTCTTCGAGTCCTCGATCTACGCCCTGATGGACGCGTTCGACAAGCCACCAACGTTCTCTGGTGTCTTCGTCACCTGCCAAGGCGTCGGCGCGGTCCTCGGTGGACTCACCGCGAGTTACGCCGTACGGCGTCTCGGCGAGATCGCCGTCTGTGCGGTCGGACTGACCGCGCTGGCCGTGGCGACGATCGTCTGCGCCGCCGCGCCCACCATCGCCCTGGTCCTGGTCGGGGCGGCGATCTGTGGGCTCGGGCTGCCCTGGACGTTCGTCGCGTTCACGACGCTGATGCAGCGACGCTCGCCGGGCCACCTGATCGGTCGAGTCTCCACCGCGGTCGAGGTGCTGGTGTCCGTGCCGCAGGCGATCTCGCTGGCGGTCGGCAGCCTGCTGGTGAGTCTGCTCAGCTACCGCCAGATCTTCGCGATCATCGCGACAGTGATCCTCCTCGGCGCACTCCAGATCGTGCTCACCCTGCGCGGGGAGATCCGGGCGGATCTCTCCACCAGCGAGCGCCGGCCGGTGGACACGGTGCCGGCCCCGGAGGCGGATCCCACCTCCGGAGCCGATCTGCTCTGACCGCTCACTTGGAGGCGGCGAACGCCTCTTCGTACTCCTTGCGGACCGCGTCGCCGCCCTGCTTGCGCCAGCGGTCCATCGTCTCGTCCCAGGTCGAGACGTCCTTGCGTCCTTGCAGGATCTCGGCGAGCGCGTCGTCGAGCATCGTGGTGAGCGAGTTCCGCTTGCGGGACCAGGTCTCGGAGTACAGCGCATCCGCCAGGTTGGCGACCGTCAGCGGGACGGCCTTGACCTGGTAGGCGTGCTCCTTCTTGGTCTCGTCGGGGTGACCGGGTTCGTACAGCGGCCACGGCGCGTCGGCGATCCGGTAGAACTCCGCGGTGTGCTCGACCTCGCCCTTGCTGGTCAGGATGGGGTCGCCGTCCTTCACGGTGTAGTCGACGCCCTCCTTGCCGTACCGGTTGATCAGGTATTCCTGGGTCCCGAACGGGGCGGCGAGGTAGTTGGCGATCCGGAGCATCAGTTTGATCCGCTCCTTGTCCTCGGTCTTCTTGAACACCGTCGTACTGAACGACGGAACGCCGCGGCCCAGGTTCGGTTTCGCGTCCGCGTCGTACTTCGGCGGCAGCATGCCGTCCAGTTCCACCGCGGAGTTCGCCTTCAGGTACTGCGTGACGTACTGCGGCCATGCCGAGTAGTTGTCGCTGACCATCACGATCCGCCCGCCGCCGATCCAGTCCTTGAACGGCGCGCCCTTGGTGAAGGTGTCGGGGTGGAAGTACCCGGCCTTGACCAGCTCCCGGGTGTCGCTGATCGCCTGCTTGGTCTGCTCGAGCTCGTTGATCGACGTGAACTTGCCGTCCTTCTCCTGCCAGCCGACGGGCGCTCCCATCATCCGCAGGATCAGGTCGCGGACGCCGGTCGGGCCGTGGAAGGCCCACCGATTGCCCTTCGGATCGGTGATCGCCTTCGCCAGCTCCTTGAACTCCGCGAAGGTGGCCGGCGCCGGGTTCAGGCCGAGCGACTTGACGATGTCCATCCGGGTGAACCAGATGGATCCGACGCGTTCGCGGGGGATCGGGATGCCGTAGATCCCGCCGTTGAAGACCGTCGTCCGCCAGGACTCCGGCCGGAGGTTGGCGAGCATCGGGTAGTCCTTGACCGCGTCGCCGGACAGGAACTCGGTGAGGTCCTGGCACTTGGCCTTCATCAGCTGCGGCAGGTTCGGCGTGTTCTGGATCATGGTGAAGTCCGGCAGCTCGCCGCTGAGCACGGTCGGCAGCTTGTCGGCGTAGTTCGAGTTCGGCACCATCTGCAGGTTCAGCGTGACGCCGAGCTTGTCGTTGATGGTGCGCCAGTACTCGTTCCGCGACGCCGGGGGTGGGATCGGCCGGAACTGCGAGATGAAGGCGGTGAACTCCTCCTTGCCGGTGCCCGGCCGGTCCGGGGTGCCGACGACCGGGTTGTCCGGATAGCGCAGGAAGCCCGCCATCACCCCTTCCTTTGTCGGCGCGAGGTCCGGCTTCACGCCCTCGTACGGGAGGTAGGACGGGAGCGCGACGCCGGCGTTCTGCTGCTGCTGACTGCCGGTGGGGGTGCTGGAACAGGCGCTCAGTGCCGGGCCGGCGGCCACCGCGACGGCGGTCCCGCCGGCGAGCCGGAACAGCGTGCGGCGGCTCAATGAATCGGACATGCGTTCTCCTTTCGAGGCCGGTGCCTCAGCCTTTGACGGCTCCGACCAGCACGCCCTTGGTGAAGTGGCGCTGCAGGAAGGGGTAGACGAGCAGGATGGGGACGAGCGAGATGACGAGGATGGCCATCTGGAGGGACTGGGCCGGTGGCAGTACGCCGGTCTCCCCGGACAGCTGCTCGGCGCCGAGTCTCGCGTTGTCGACGACGTAGGTGCGCAGTACCAGCGGGAGCGGCAGCTTCGACGGGTCGTTGATGTAGAGCAGTGCGTTGAACCAGGAGTTCCAGAACCCGACGGCGAAGAACAGGCCGATGACGGCCATGGCGGCCTTCGAGAGCGGGAGGATGATGCGCACGAAGATCTGTACGTCGTTGGCGCCGTCGATCCGGGCGGACTCCAGGATGTCCTGCGGCAGGCCCATCATGAACGAGCGCAGCACGATGACGGAGAACCCGGTGACCAGGACGGGCAGGATCAGCGACCACCAGCTGTTCAGCAGGCCGAGCTGTTTGATCAGCAGGTAGTTCGGGATGATGCCTGGACTGAACAGCATGGTGAGCAGGACGACCATGAGAATCGGCTTGTGCGCAAAGGATCCCGGCCGCGACAACGAGTAGGCCATCGCGGAGGTGGCGGCGAGGCCGAGCAACGTGCCGACGAGGGCGATGCCGACACTGACGAGCAGCGCCCGTGCCACCACGCCGCCGGCGAGGATGGCGTGGTACGCCGAGAGCGACGGCCGATCCGGCAGGAGCACGTATCCGCCGGTGTCGGTGATCTGTTGCTGGTCGGCCAGGCTGGTGGAGATCACCGAGACGAACGGCATCACGACCAGTGCACAGGCGACGATCAGCACGATCGCCTTGAGGATCTTCGTCGGCAGGGACGCCGGTGCCATCGCGGGCGACCGGCCGCGCGTCCGCACGGGGGCAGTGGTGTTCATCGGGTTCGGTACACTCCGTCCTCTCCGAAGAGGTGTGCGACCTTGTTCGCGCCGAGGACCAGGGCCAGGCCGACCAGTCCTTTGACCAGGCCGACCGCCGCACTGACGCCCCACTCGCCTTGCTGGAAGGCGTGGTGGTAGACGTACGTGTCGAGTACTTCGCTGACTCCGGTGCCGGCGCCCTGCTGCAGCAGGATCTGTTCGAAGCCGACGCTCAGAGAGTCGCCGAGGCGCAGGATGCCGAGCAGGATGATCAGAGGACGTAGCGCGGGCAGGGTGACGTGCCACATCTGACGCAGGGGACTGGCGCCGTCGACAGCGGCCGCCTCGTACTGTTCCTGGTCGACGCGGGACAGCGCGGCCAAGAACAGGATCGTTCCCCAGCCGGTGTCCTTCCAGATGACCTGTGACGTGATCAGGGTGCGGAAGGTGTCCGGGTTGCCGATGATCTCGATCGGCTCGATGCCCTTGTGCCGCAGGTAGGTGTTGAGCAGGCCGGCGTTGCCGAGGATCTGCTGGAAGATCGCGACGACGATCACCCAGGAGAGGAAGTGCGGCATGTACAGGACGCTCTGCACGACCCGCTTGACCGGCTCGTACAGCAGGCTGTTGAGCACCAGCGCCAAGACGATCGGTGCCGGGAACACGAAGACGACCTGGAGCAGCGTCAGGACGAGCGTGTTCTTCAAGGCGTTGAGTACGTCGGGATCGCCGCTGAAGATCAGGGCGAAGTTCGAGAAGCCGACCCACGGGCTCTGCCGGACCCCGAGGTACGGCTGGTAGTCCTTGAACGCGATGACGTTCCCGAGCAAGGGGACGTAGTGGAAGATCAGGAAGACCAGCAGGCCCGGGACCGCGAAGACGAGGAGTCCCCAGTCGCGCTTCAGGCGGGCGAGCCGACTCGTCGAGGGCGGTGCGGCCGGCGGTGCCGGCTTCAGCACCGGTCTCCGGTCCGTGGTCAATGCCATGGTCAGCTCCTTCCCGCGGTGGGCTGCCGGTCGGCGGCGTAGCCGGCGTTGCGGTAGCCGGGATCTGCATCCGGGCCGTAGCCGAGGGCTGCGCGTCTGCGCCGGAACCGGTCGACCGCCTCGCGGTACTCGGGCTCGGCGATGACGTCGTGGTGCTCCGATGGATCCGCCTCGAGGTCGAACAGGACCTCGGGCATGGCTTCGCCGTAGTACTGGTACTTCAGGCTGCCCTGCTTGATCATCAGGTTCGTCCGGCCGTAGTGGGAGACCGACTCGTCGGGCCAACTCGCCGGTTGTCCGCACAGCAACGGGACCAGGCTGCGACTGTCCAGGCCGTCCGGCGCCGGATGTCCTGCCAGCTCGCACAGCGTCGCGTACAAGTCGCACAGGTTGACGTTGGTGTCGATGCGGCTCGCGCCGAATCTCGCCGGCCAGCGGACGATCAGCGGTACCCGGACACTCGCCTCGTAGAACTTCTGCTTCTCCCAGATGCCGTGCTGGCCCAGCATCTCGCCGTGGTCGGACGTGTAGACGACGACCCAGTCGTCGAGGTCCTGGCCCTGGTCTTCCAGCGCCGACATCACCTGTCCGAACATCGCGTCCGCGGCTTCCACCATCGCGTAGTACGCCGCTGTGGCCCGGCGCAGGTCGGTCTCGGTGGCATCGATGCCCGGGCGGACCTGTCGCTGGGACAGGAAGGGATGCTCCGACACGGGCTCGTTCAGATAGGGCGTGACCCGGTTGACGTAGTGGACGAAGCGTTCGCGGTCGGTGAGATACGGGTAGTGCGGCTGGTTCAGGCTCACCTTGAGCAGCAGCGGCCGGTCGGGCGTGGAACGGTCGTAGTAGGGATCGGTGAAGTACTCCTCGACGAGGTTCAGTGCGCCGGTGAGCGTGTACTCGTCCTGGGCCACCAGCGGCCCGCGCCCGATCCCTGCCCGCCTGACCTCCTTCGCGTCGTTCCACTTCAGCTTGGCCAGCGACTGCACCCGCTCGGCGTACTCCGGGGCCGGGTCGGCGACGGAGTTCGGGCCGAGAGAAGTGTCGGAGCCGATCCGCCGGGTCCAGCCCTGCATCTGGTCGGTGCCGAGATGGTGAAGCTTGCCGCAGGCAACTGTTGCGTACCCGTGCCTGGCCAGAGTCCGGGCGAACGTGTCGTACCCGGGCGCCAGATCCTGCCCGTACTGCAGGCATCCGGTGGTGCGCGGCAGCCGGCCGGACATCAGGCTCTGCCGGCCCGGGATGCAGATCGGCGACGGGGTGTAGGCGTTGTCGAAGACTGCACCGGTAGCGGCCAGCCGGTCCAGGTTCGGCGTCCGGACGACCTGGTCACCGGCGAACCCCGCTACGTCGTAGCGGTGCTCGTCGGCCATCAGGAACAAGATGTTGGGACTCTTCGGGACCACTTCTGCAACCGTCCTTAAGAAGGTTCCTCATGGTGACATTCACCCATAGGGTCGTCAATACCGTAGGAAAGTTTCAGGCGTGCTAGAAAACGTTCTCTGGGGACTGTTGACGCACTGTCTGCTGCTCGCGCATCATGGTCAGAACGCACTTCTTCAGGAAGGTTTAGAAAGTGGCGGGTGTGCGACGGGTCAGGGACGAGCATCGGGCCCAGGTGCTCGGCCGTCTCCGCGCCGAGGGTCACCTGTCCAAGGCGATGCTGGCCCGCGAGCTGGGCCTGAGCGTGCCGACGATCTCGGAGATCCTGGCCGACTTCGAGGCCGAGGGTGTCGTCACGCCGGTCAGCGAGGGCGTGTCGTCGGGTGGCCGCCGGCCGATCCTGTACGGCTTGCGGATGGACGGACTGCTGGCGGCCGGAGTCAGTGTCGACCGGCATCACATCTCGGCTGTGGTCTCCGACCTGTCCGGCCAGGTGCATGGCGAGGTGTCGGCCGACTGCGAACTCGCGGACGGACAGCGGCGCTTCGAGCGGACCCTGGAACGCGTTGTGACCCGGCTGCTGGCGACAGTGGACAAGCCGGACCGGGTGACCGGACTCGGGGTCGCCGTACCGACCCGGATGCAACGCTCGAGGCCGGGTTTCTTCGTTCCCTCGCACGCCGGGGAGTGGCCGGGAGTGGACCTGCACGCCTTCCTGGCGGAGCGGTTCCGGCTTCCGGTGGTGGCCGAGAACCGTGCCCACGCTGTCGCGATCGGCGAGCATCTGTTCGGCTCCGGCCGAGGGGCTGCCGACCTGTTGTGCCTCGTACTCGACGAAGGTCTCGGCGGTGCTGTCGTCACCGGCGGCCGCCTGTTCACCGGAGGCGACGGCGGCGCCGGAGCGGTCGGCCGGATGATCCTGGACCTGAGCGACGGGACCGGCGGCGTGACGCCGCTGAAGGCATCGGAGGTGGTCGGCAGTGCCGCCATCACGCGCGCCGCGGTGACCCGGCTGCGGGAGTCCCGGCGTCGGCGTGTGGGTGGTGTGCCGCTGTCGGGAGTCGATGTCGAAGTCGTGATCGACCAGGCGCTGGCGGGCGACCTGCTGATGGCTGACGTGCTGGCGGAGGTTGGCCGCGCCCTGGGCGCGGTCGTCGCGGCGACGTTGTGCGTGACGGACTCACCGCTGGTGGTGCTGTGCGGGTCGACCATGCGCGCGGGGGAGCTCATCGTCGGTCCGTTGCGAGACGTCACCGATCGCCGGCTGCCGTTCGCACCACCGCGGATCCGCCTCGGTCGCCTCGGCGCCCGCGGCGGCGCGCTCGGAGCGGCGGCGTTGGTGCTCACCGACATGGTCGGCGTGGTCGGGGATCCGAGCGCGTCCGCGCAGGAGGCGGCTGGGTCGCGGTAGAGGCAGGCACGTCCGGAGAAGAGCGAGAAGGGTCCCACCCACCTGTGCTCTGACGAAGGGGAGAAGGCTATGCCTGGCAAGATCTCGCGGAGGGACGCACTGAAGGCGAGTGCGATCGCGTCGGGAGCGGTCGTGCTGCCGTCGGCCACCTCGCTGCTGACCGCATCGGCGGCGGGGGAGGTGACCACCCAGCAGACGACGCTCAAGGTCTGCGGTGAACCCTGGGGCGTGAGCACCCGCTACATCGGAGCCGATCGCGGAACCACGAACTTCGACATCGCGGACATCAAGGACCTCGGCATCAACACCTACCGTTTCTACGAGGGCCACATGTACGCGTGGGAATGGGACGACGACGACGGTGTGTTCGGCTCGCCGACGATCGACGAGATCAAGGCCGATCCGGACGTCGTCAACTGGGCCTGGTGGGACGACGCGTTCACGAACCCGCCCGAGGGCAGCCCGTTCTGGTACGCGACGAATCCGGGCGACGGCTGGCAGGGCAACTGGCGCCAGATCTTCGCAAGCCTCAAGGACGCAGGCGTCAGGCCGATGGTGTCGCTGCGGGTCCAGAACGCCACTCTGGATCCGGACTGGGCCGGCGCGCTCAATCCACCGAACACGCCCGAGGGCCGCAACGAGTGGTGGCAGCACGTCTTCGCCTGTGTCTACTGGCTGAACGTCCGCAACGACTACCGGGTCGACGACTGGGAGTTGGGGAACGAGCCGAATCACGACGGTCAGGGCTGGCTCGGCACCGAGGACGACTACTGGGATTTCGTCCGGCTGACCAAGGACGCCATCGACTACACCTACCAGCGCTACCTCCCGGATCGCCCGTACCGCACGTATGCGCCGGTCTCGGCCGGTACGTCCGTCAACGAGGCGGGCGAGCGTTTCGGCTGGATCAAGGACGCTCTCGAGAAGGTCCCGGAGTCCTTCGACGCCGTCGACTACCACGACTTCTCCGACGATCCGAGTGCGAACCTCCGCGAGGTGCATCAGCTGATGGAGGCCGCCGGCCAACCGGACCGGCCGCTGTGGGTGACGGAGTGGGGCCCGGTCTACAACCATGGGGCCGACTCGTATCTGCAGGCCTCGTCCGGGATCCTGATCCTGCAGAACCTCATCCGGATGTCCAGCCCGGACACGTACGTCTACGGCAACTGCATCGTCAACCTGTACGACGCACCGAACCGGGCCTACCTGGTCGGGAAGGACGGCACCCGCCGGGTCACGTACTACGCACTCCGGATGGGGATCCGGGCTTTGCAAGGCGGCCGCGTGACCCACCAGAGCGTCGCGGACTCTCCGGATCTCCTGGCCATCACGACCCGCGACCACCGTGGAGACCTCTGGCTGCTGGTGGTGAACTCCGCGACCGAAACGGCGTACGACGTGAAGGCCGACCTGACCGAACTCGTGCGTGCGGGAGTCGCCGACCTGTGGGAGTTCAGCGACACCAACCACGACACAGGTATCGGACATCGTCCCGTCATCGGCGGACACGTCGACCTCAGGGTGCCGCAACTCGGCGCCGTACTCCTCCGAATCAACGAACGGCACAGATGAGAGGAACTATGCGATTACCCCGACTCGTGATGCGTGCGGTGGCGGCAGGCGCGGCGCTGGTGCTCGCCGGCGCAGGCACTGTGGTTGCTGCGCCTGCCGTGCCGGAGACTGCGGTGCCTTGTCCTTCACGCAGTGGTCCCGGCGAGTATCCCAACCCACTGCATGAGTGCCCCGCTGCCGATCCCGGCATTGTTGTGCGTGGCAACACCTGGTACGCGTTCACGACCGGTCTCAAGCAGTACCGGTCGCGCGACGCGGGACACACCTGGGAGGATCTCGGCCGTCTCGTCGAGCCTCCCGCCGGGTACGTCGACTTCTGGGCACCGGAGGTGTACCAGATCGGCGGTCAGTGGGTCGCGTACTTCAACATGCGCACGGCGCCGGGGCAGTTCAACAAGATCTACGTCGCGACCTCGCACGACCTCGAGACCGGCTGGCAGCTCAATCCGACGCCGATTGCCGGAGAAGCTGACTATTCGATGATCGACGCAACCATGTTCCTCGACCGGGACGGTTCGCGGTACCTGATCTGGAAGGACGACCTCCAGGGGACGCTGACGAAGCGCATCTCGATAGGCCGGCTCTCGCCGGACGGCCTGACCCGGGTGGGACCGGCGACGCAGATCATGCACGTGACCCTGCCCTGGGAGGGCAACTCGGTGGAAGGGCCGAGCATGATGTACCGCCCCGAGGACCATCGCTACTACTTGTTCTACAGCGGCAATCTGTACACGTGGAACGGCAACTACGCGGTCGGGGTCGGCCGGGCGACGTCGCCGATGGGGAACTTCGATGCGGACAAGCATCCGACGCCGATCCTGCGCGGTGACGACCGGGTCGCCTCACCGGGCCACCAGTTCGTGACCGATGTCCGCATCGGCGGGCAGGAACGGCAGATGATCTTCTACCACGGGTATCCGTGGTACGACGCCGACGGCAACCACCTGCCGTCGGTGCAGACCCGCAAGCTGATGATGGACGAACTGCACTGGGACTCGGAAGGGTGGCCATGGGTGAACGACGGCACTCCCAGCGGCTGATGGGGACTCCCGCGGACGATCGGGACCTCTCGCCGTACACGGGGTGGACGCACGAGCACTGGCAGGAGATCGCCGACCGGTCGCTCCTCGCGTTGAGGCAGTTCGCGAGCCCCGGGCATGCGAACTTCGACCTGCCGGGGCCGGCGTCCAGGTCCGGGCCGGCGAGCGACGGGCTGGAAGGATTTGCCCGGACCTTTCTGACCGCGGGGTTCCGGCTCGCGGGGTCGGACGACGATCCGCACGACCACGCCGGTTGGTACGCCGAGGGCCTGGCCGCGGGAGCGGATCCGGCCTCACCGGAAGCCTGGCCGCGGTTGACGGAGTTCGGTCAACCGCGCGTGGAGGCCGCCGCGATGGCCATCGCTCTGCACGAGTCGCGGGCGCAGGTGTGGGACCGGCTGGACGACCGGACGCGTGCGCAGGTTGTCGAGTGGATGGCGCCGGCGCTCGAGGTCACGTACTCGGCGAGCAACTGGCTCTGGTTCCAGAACGTCACGCTCGCCTTCCTACGCTCGGTCGGTGGCCCGTGGGACGAGGCAGTGATCGAGAAGAAAATTGCGACGCTGGACACGTTCTACCAAGGCGACGGCTGGTACACCGACGGTCGCCGCGAAGGCAGAGCCACGCACTACGACTGGTACAACGGCTGGGTCATGCACCTGTTCTCGCTCTGGTACTGCCGGATGTCCGGTGAGACCGGCGAACTGCTCGACCGTTACCGCGACCGCCTGCGTCAGTACCTGGGCACCGCCCAGCATCTGGTCGGGTCCGACGGCGCTCCGCTGCATCAGGGGCGCTCACTGGTGTACCGGTTCGCGACCGCCTCGCCGTACTGGGCCGGTGCGATCTTCGACGCGAGCCCGTTGTCTCCCGGAGCGACCAGACGACTGACCAGTGGCATCCTCAGCTGGTTCACGAAGGCCGGTGCCTGGAACGAGCATGGGGTCCTCAGCCTCGGCTGGCGGGATGCGTTCCCGCCGATGCGGCAGTCGTACTCCGGCCCGGGGTCGCCGTACTGGGCGAGCCTGGGCTTCGCCGGACTCGTCCTTCCGCCCACGCATCCGGTGTGGACCGACCGCGAAGACCCGTTGCAGCTCGAGCAGTCCGACGTCTCGGTGGTCGCTCGGCCGCCGGGCTGGCTCATCTCGGGTACGACGGCCGACGGGGTCGTGCGCGTGGTCAACCACGGCACCGACCATGCCGGAACCGAACCGGGCATGGAGGATCCGCTCTACAGCCGCCACGCCTATTCGACGACCACGGCCCCCGATCTGGTCGGCCCGGAAGAGGTCCCGGACAGTCAGATCGCGGTGCGAAGTCACGACGGCCGGTGGTCGCAGCGACGCCCGATCACCCTTCTGCACCTGGGCCCGCGGACGGCTGTCAGCCGATTCCCGGTGCACTTCGGGACCGAGGAGCAGACCGAGCTGTCGGTCGTGACCGCGTCCGTTCTCCGCGGACCCGTCGAAGTCCGGATTGCCCGCGTCGACGGGACGTACGACGGCGAGCCGCTGAGCCTGGCGATCTCCGGCTACGCCCTGGCGACGGACACCGGCCTCACATCCACGGTGACTCCGCTGGTCGGCGAGTGGCGGGAGGGCACCTCGACTCGGGAAGGGGTGAACGCGTTCGGGGACGTGTCGATCACGCCGTGGGTGGAGACGCCTCTTGAAGTGGGCCGCGTGTACGCCGCTGCTGTGGTGCTCGGTGGATCGGCGTCCGGAGTCACCGTGGAGGTCGACGGCGCCACGGTGGTCGTCACCTGGCCGGACCAGCAGGAGGACGTCGTACAGCTGGACGGATAGAGGCCAGAAGCTGTCCTGTACTGCCTCTACGGTGGTGATCACCAACCACCGAACCTGTACTGGCTGCAGACCCGGATCGAGGAGGTCGACGAGGCCGAGCTCGGCCGCCGGTTCGGCGACGAGAAGTTCACCCGGGCGCTGGAGTACGTGCAGAGCTCGCTGTTCCGCCCGGTCGGCTGATCAGTCCAGGCGCTCCTTCGGGGCCTCGGACTCCATCGCGTCGGTGAGAACGCCTGCGGTGAGGCCGATCTGCCACTCGCGCGCGTTGTGCTCCTGGAGGAACGTCGTCACCACCTCGAGACTCAGGTCGGCCGGAGGAGTCCAGGCCAGCCTGCGGATGGTGTCGGGGGAGAGCAGGTTCTCCGTCGGCAGCCGGTGCGCTTCGGCGATCTCGGCGACGCCGGATCGGGCGGCCGACAAGCGGGCCGCCGCATCCGGGTCCCGGTCGGCCCAGGCACGAGCCGGCGGCGGGCCGTCGTACCGCGGGCCCTGCTTCGGGAGCTCGGAGTCTGGGAGGCGGCGCGCGTGGTCGATCGCCTCCCACCACGTCCGCATGTGCCGGTGCGCGCCCCGGCCCTTGAACGCTGTCAGCCGCTGCAAGGTGTCGCGGTCGGCCGGCATCGCCGACGCAGCCTCGACGATCGCAGCGTCCGGCAGGATCCGGCCGGGGGAGATGTCCGCGGACTCGGCGATCTGGTCCCGCGCCTCCCACAACGCCCGGACGACGGCCAGGCTGCGGCGATTGCGGACGCGGTGCATCCCCGACGTCCGGCGCCACGGATCCGGCTTCGGCTCGCGTGGCGGCGCGGCCAGGATCGCGGCGAACTCCTGCTCGGCCCACTCCCACTTGCCCTCGCGGCGCAGCTCGGCCTCGATCGCGTCCCGCAGCTCGATCAGCATCTCGACGTCGAGAGCGGCGTACACGAGCCAGGGCGCGGGCAGCGGACGGGTCGACCAGTCGGCGGCCGAGTGTTCCTTGCGCATCCGGTAGCCGAGCACTTCGCTGACCAGCGAGGCCAGCCCGACCTTCGGGTACCCGAGCAGGCGGCCGGCCAGCTCGGTGTCGAACACCTTCCGCGGCACCATCCCGACCTCGGCCAGGCAGGCCAGGTCCTGGTTCGCGGCGTGGATGATCCACTCGGCATCGACGATCGCGTCGCCGAGCGCGGACAGGTCGCCGAACGGGATCGGGTCGACCAGCGCCGAGCCGGAGCCCTCACGGCGCAGCTGGACCAGGTAGGCACGGTGGGAGTAGCGGTAGCCCGACGCACGCTCCGCGTCGACGGCGACCGGGCCGGTGCCGGCCTGGAAGGCCTCCACCACCTCGGTCAGTGCGCCGTCGGAGTCGACGACCTCGGAGAGGCCGTCACGGAGCTCTAGCAGGGGCAGGTTCGCGGTCGGGTCGTCCGGGACGGGCGGCTGCCGGGTTTCGGCCGGGCTCATCGGCCCCGCTGTCCGCGCCGGGTCGGCATCGCCACGACTCCCGGCGGAACCGGCGGCAGTCCGGCCGCCGTACAGAGGACCTCGCCCCACGCCTCGGCGTGCCCTGTCACGTCCACCATGCCACCAGGCCCCGGCACCGGGCTCCAGGACGCCCGGATCTCGATCTCCGCCGTTGCCTCGTCGTCGGCCATGCCGCCGAAGCTTTCCGATACCACCCTGGTGACGGTACCGCTCGGCGCCAGGAAGTCCGCACCGCGGTCGGTCAGAGCCTCCATCAACCAGGTCCAGCCCACGCCGCCGAGCAGTGCGTCGGTCACCATCTCCGGTTCGACGGCGGCGCGCACGTATGCGACACAGCGGAAGGTCGACTGCCAGGCGTCGTTCCCGTCCGGGTCGTAGAGGACGACCAGACGGCCGGTGGCGACATCGTCACCGTCGACCGTCACGTCGGCGCTGACCGCGGCCGCGTGCGGTGCGATCCGCTGCGGCGCGGGCATCTCCTCGACGAATACCTCGGGCCGGAACCGGGCACCGCGCAACTGCGCGACTGCCTCGGCGAACTCCGCGGGTGGCGCGTCGACCTGCTTGCGGGCACCCATGCTTGGCAGCCTACGACTGATTACTAATCGATGCCCATGACGACGCGCCGTGCGGTGCTTTTGGCCGGGCCTTCGGCGCCGGCGTGGTCATGGGGCCTTGGCTCCCGCCCTTCCCTCGTCACTGCGGTCGCTTCGCTCCCTCCGCTCCTCGGTCCAGGGCGGGAGGCCCCATGACCCGCCCGTAACGATCCGTAGCCAGGCTGCGAGGTGACGACCGTCCTGCGAAGGCCTCGACGGGTGCATGGGATCATCGGTGCGTGCTCTCTACACCGTCCAGTGCGCTCGACCGTTCCGCCTTTCTGCTTGCTGCTCGGGGGGAGGCGGGTCCACATACGCCGGTGTGGTTCATGCGTCAGGCCGGCCGGGCGCTGCCCGAGTACCGCGCGGTCCGAGAAGGCGTCACGATGCTCGAGTCCTGCATGCGGCCCGACCTGGTCGTCGAGATCACGCTGCAGCCGGTACGCCGTTACGGCGTCGACGCTGCGGTCTTCTACGCCGACATCGTGCTCCCGCTGAAGTCGGTCGGCCTCGACATCGAGATCAAGCCCGGCGTCGGCCCGGTGGTCGGGACACCGATCCGCGACGCCGCCGGCCTCGACGCCGTGCGACCAGTCACTCCCGCCGACGTGCCGTACACGACCGACGCCGTGCAGCAATTGGTCTCCGAGTTGGGCGGTACGCCGCTGATCGGGTTCGCCGGTGCGCCGTTCACCGTGGCGTCGTACCTGGTCGAGGGTGGCCCGAGCAAGGACTTCGCCAAGACGAAGGCGCTGATGCACGGCGACCCGGGCCTCTGGCACGCGCTCGCCGACCGGCTGGCCGACGTCGCGATCGCGTACCTGTCGGTGCAGGTCGAGGCGGGTGCGTCGGCGATCCAGCTGTTCGACTCCTGGGCGGGCGGGTTGTCGCCGCGGGACTACGAGCGGTTCGTGCTGCCGCACTCCGCGAAGGTGTTCGACGCCATGGCGTCGTACGGCGTACCTCGGGTGCACTTCGGCGTGAACACGGGCGAGCTGCTCGGCCTGATGAGCGGCGCCGGGGCCGACGTCGTCGGTGTGGACTGGCGGGTGCCGCTGGACGAGGCGGTACGGCGGATCACCGCGGCCGGAGGCAGTCCGAAGCCCGTGCAGGGCAACCTCGATCCGGCCCTGCTGTTCGCCGGCTGGGAGGCGCTGGAGCCCGAGATCGACCGGATCCTCGCCGAGGGGCAGGCCGCGCCGGGCCACATCTTCAACCTCGGGCACGGTGTCCCACCGGACGCCGACCCCGAAGTACTGACCCGCATCGTCAAGTACGTCCAGGTGAAGTCGGCCCGTGTACCTGCCTGACCACGAGGTGACGCTGGAACTGCTCACCGCCGGGCACGCCGACGCGGTGCTCGCCTTCGAACGGGAGAACCGCGCGTACTTCGCTGCCTCGATCCCGGACCGCGGCGACGAGTACTTCGCGTCGTTCCCGGCCCGCCACGGAGCGCTGCTGGCCGAGCAGGAGGCCGGAATCTGCCGGTTCCACGTGCTGGTCGACGGCGGTGGTGCGGTCGTCGGACGGATGAACCTGATGGACCTGGAGGACGGTTCCGCCGAGCTCGGCTACCGGATCGCGGAGAAGGCGGCCGGTCGCGGACTCGCCTCGGCGGCAGTGCGGGCCGTCGCCCAGCTGGCGGCCGCTGAGTACGGGCTGACCAGGCTGACGGCGCGGACCACGCTCGGCAACGCAGGATCGCGGGCGGTCCTGAGCCGCGTCGGCTTCCGGCCGGTGGGCGTCTGCGAACTCGACGGTGATCCGGGAACGACGTACGAGCTGATGCTGGAGCACTCGTGAGCCGGGTGGTTGTGGTCGGTGGCGGGATCAGTGGGCTGGCGGCGGCCCACGCGCTGGCGACCGGGCCGAATCCGCCGCAGATCACCGTGCTGGAGGGGTCGCCGCGGCTCGGCGGCAAGCTCGCCGGTGACGAGATCGAGGGCATCCCGGTCGACCTCGGGGCCGAATCGGTGCTGGCGAGGCGGCCGGAGGCGGTCGAGCTGATCACGGTGGTCGGGCTCGGCGACGACATCGTCCACCCGGCGACGACGTCGGCCGGTCTGTGGATCGGCGACCGGATCCGGGCGATCCCGCCGACCGTGATGGGGGTCCCGATGGACCCTGCCGCGACGGCCGACGTCCTCGGATCAGCCGGGGCCGAGGCGGTCGCGCACGAGGCCGAGTTGCCGGCGCCCGCGCTGGAGGAGGACGTCGCGATCGGGCGGTTCGTCGCCTCGCGGATGGGGCCTGCGGTCACGGACAAGCTGATCGACCCGCTGCTCGGGGGTGTGTACGCCGGCCGGGCCGAGGAGATCTCGCTGGCCGCCGCAGTGCCTGAGCTGTACGCCAAGTTGCGGACGGCGCCGAGCCTGCTCGCGGCGACTGCTGAGCTGCGCGAGGCCGGTCAGCGCCGGGCAGGTGTGCCGGTGTTCGCCGGCATCGTCGGTGGGATCAACCGGCTGATCGCCGCGTTGGAGAAGGACCTGACCGACCGGGGCGTCGACATCCGGCGCCGGCTGACCGTACGGCGGATCACGCGCACCCCGGACGGGTATTCGCTGCAGGCCGGGCCGGTGCCGGCGCCGACTGTGATCGACGCTGACGCAGTGATCGTCGCCGTACCGGCGGCTCCGGCGGCCCGGATGCTGGCCGACCTGGTGCCCGCCGCGTCGACGGAGCTGGCGACGATCGAGTACGCGAGCATGGCTATCGTGACGCTGGCGGTCCGGAAGCAGGACTGGCCGGAGACCGCCGTCGGATCCGGGTTCCTGGTGCCGTCGGTGGAGGGGCGCACGATCAAGGCGTCGACGTTCTCGCATGCGAAGTGGGAGTGGTCCGGCGAGGCCGGGGGAGAGCTGGCAGTCCTGCGATGCTCGGTCGGGCGGCTCGGCGAGGAGTACGTCCTGCAGCGGTCCGATGAGGAACTGGTGGCGCTGGCCACGGCGGATCTGCGGCGTGCAGTCGGACTGCAGGCACCCGTGGTGGGGTCTCTGGTCACACGGTGGGGCGGCGGACTCCCGCAATACGCCGTGGGTCATCTGGACCGGGTCGACCGCGTGGAGGCCGCTGTTACCGCGGAGCCCGGTCTGGCCGTGTGCGGAGCGGCGTACCGGGGTGTGGGGATTGCTGCCTGCGTCGCGTCGGGTGGCAAGGCGGCCACCCGGGTGCAGGCGTATTTAGCCTCATTGGAGACAATGGCTCCGTGACAGACAAGCCGAAGGCTCGTGAGCTCAACAACGTGATCCGCTACACCCTGTGGTCGGTCTTCAAGGTGGAGACGCCGCTCGGCGACGCGGACCGCGACGAACTGACCGCTGAGCTGTCCGATCTGGTGGGGAAGCTGGCGGCCGACGATGTCGTGATCCGCGGCATCTACGACGTCGAGGGCTTCCGGGCCGACGCCGACTTCATGGTCTGGTGGCACGCGCCGACGTCCGACGCCCTGCAGAAGGCGTACCACGCGCTGCGCCGGTCGCGCCTCGGGCGGCACCTGGTACCGGTCTGGTCGCAGTTCGCGCTGCACCGGCCGGCCGAGTTCAACAAGAGCCACATCCCGGCGTTCCTGGCCGACGAGGAGCCGCGGGCGTACGTGTGCGTGTACCCGTTCGTGCGGTCCTACGAGTGGTATCTGCTGCCGGACGAGGAGCGGCGCTTCATGCTCGCCGAGCACGGCAAGATGGCGCGCACCTACCCCGATGTACGGGCGAACACGGTGGCGTCGTTCGCGCTCGGCGACTACGAGTGGATCCTCGCGTTCGAGGCGGACGAGTTGCACCGGATGGTCGACCTGATGCGCGACCTGCGCGCGTCCACGGCCCGGCGGCACGTGCGCGAGGAGGTCCCGTTCTACACGGGCAGGCGGACCGAGCTCGGCGAGCTGGTCGCCAACCTGGCGTAGGTCCGGTGCACCGCAAAGCGTTCCCGGTGCTCTACGTGAGCAACGTACGCCGGTCCGTCGACTTCTACGCCCTGCTCGGCTACGAACCGACGTACCAGTTCCCGCTCGAGGGCGACCCGCACTACGTCGGCCTCGAGCGTGGCGACTCGTCCCTGGGCATCGCGGACTCGAACTGGCCCGAGGCCCAGCTCGGCATCACGGTCGGCACCGCGCCCCGCTTCGAACTCTTCGTGTACGTCGACGACGTCGAAGCCTCCGTCGAGCTCTTCCGCTCCGCGGGCCACCCCATCCTCCAGGAACCCGCCACCATGCCGTGGGGCGAACGCCAGGCCTACCTCGCGGACCCCGAAGGCAACCCGGTCGCCTTGGCGACCCCGATCTGATGGGCGAGGAACTCACCGGCGGACGGTTCGCCGCGCCCGTGCGGAACGGCGACGTGGTCGAGCGCCGGGCCGTGTCGGCGAACGCCCGGGCCCTCCTGCGGCATTTCGAGCAGGTCGGGTTCGATCTGGCGCCGCGCTATCTCGGTACGACGGCCGATGGTCAGCGGGACCGGCTTGGTTACCTCCCTGGTACGACGGGATCGCCGCCGCTGAGTGCCGAACTGCGCTCAGACGAGGCGCTGGTCAGCACTGCACGGGCGATCCGGGCCATGCACGACGCGACCGCGGGCTTCGTGCCGGTCGACGACGCATGGCACGACCAGGAGTTCGCCGTACCCGCTGTTGTGAACTGCATCGGGCACCACGACCTGGCGCCGTGGAACCTGGTCTTCGACGGCACCGAAGTCACCGGGATCATCGACTGGGACACGGCCCGTCCGTCCAACCGCGCGTGGGACCTGGCTTATGCCGCGCACCAGTTCGTCCCGTTCCACCCGACGCCGGACCTGGCTGCCTGGGGCTGGCCGACGGAGCCCGACCGCGTCGCCCGCCTCCGCCTCTTCTGCAGCACCTACGGCCTGGACATCACACCCGCCGAACTCGTCGACCTGGCAGCCCTCCGCCTATTGGCCTTCGCCGCCGAGATGTCCCACCAGATCCGCACCGACAACCCGGCGTACGCCACCCACGCCACCGAAGACCACCCCGCCGCCTACCGCCGAGCCGCCACCTGGACCCTCACCAACCGCCCCACCCTCCTAGGCCCATAGCCCCGAGCGGTTGTGCCCACCGACCACCCGAACGACTGCCTCCGCCGCCCCACCAAACGGCACACCCACGAACCACCCACGACCTGGTCCCGAGACCGGGGAGGATTTCCCCCCGAATCCGGACAGGAATCCTCCCCGCACGCTTGGCTATCGCGCCCGCCGCCTTCGGGGCGGCTGGCTGTGGTGGGTCAGGCGGGTTCTAGGTTGAGGCTGATGCTGTTGATGCAGTAGCGGAGGTCGGTGGGGGTGTTGTAGCCCTCGCCTTCGAAGACGTGGCCGAGGTGGGAGCCGCAGTTGGCGCAGCGGACCTCGACGCGCTTCATGCCGAGGGCGGAGTCCTCGATGTAGTCGACCCGGTCCTCGGCGAGCGGGGCGAAGAAGGACGGCCAGCCGCAGTGCGAGTCGAACTTGGTCTCGCTGCGGAACAGCTCGGCGTCGCAGGCGCGGCACTTGTAGACGCCGACCGTCTTGGTGTCGGTGTACTCACCGGTGAACGGCCGCTCGGTGCCGGCCTTGCGCAGCACCTGGAACTCGGCAGGCGAGAGCTGCGTCTTCCACTCCGCCTCGGACTTGCTCACGGCGTACTGCTTGGTGTCGTCTGTCACGACTCCAGTATCGGCGCCCGGGCAAGGAAAACCCCGCCCGGGCCCCGCACGTAAGGCTCCTGAAAGGGAAAGATCAGGAGGCCTGACGATCAGGGGCGCCGCACGGAGGACGCCCCTGATCAGGGGGAGTGACGATCAGTGGACCCAGGACGGTAGCGGGATGACCCGCACCACCTGGGGGTCGTGGTCGCTGATCTGGTCCGGGAACTCGGCGTTCATGTGGACGACGTCGTACGTCGATGCCGGCTGCAGGTTCCTCGAGATCAGGATCTGGTCGAGGATCTGGCTGTTGCCCTCGAACACGTAGCTGTAGCGCTCCTTCAGCGGCAGTGTCCGCGGCATGTCGATCAGCGACGTCGTGCCGGAACCGACCAGGATGTCGGCGGTCTCGGACCAGTCGAAGTCGTTCAGGTCGCCGAGCACGAT
>Ga0164241_10001983_pt1 | contig 23277 bp, 17 predicted proteins | sample OricomyardsoilBY_FD_108780 | JGI IMG/M metagenome (GOLD analysis project Ga0164241, IMG submission 108780) | Backyard soil microbial communities from Emeryville, California, USA - Original compost - Back yard soil (BY) | ecosystem: Environmental > Terrestrial > Soil > Unclassified | place: USA... | reverse complement strand
GGCGCAGGCGAGCGCGGTGAGGCCCGCGACGAGGAGCTGACGGCCGCGGACGGGAAGGGAGGAGCGCAGAGTGGGCATGTCACGCACTCTGCGGCCGGAACGCGTTCGCGTCTGTCAACGGGGCGACACTCGGGGTGTCGACCTCCGTCCGACCACCACCGCGCGTGTTGGCCTCTTCGCGCTCGGGTGCTGCGACCAGCGCTCCGGGTTGCTGAGAGAGTGCTGGGAATCGCGCCGGGATCCTTCTCATCGTGGGCCGGTGGCCCTACCGTGATGGGCGGGCCTCCCGGTCCGACGTTCCCTCCGGCCCAGCAGAGGTTCTCTCCATGTCGTTCTCGCGCGCGTCGCGCACCGTCGTCCTGCCCTCGTTCCTCGCGCTCTCCGCGCTCGGGCTGGCGGTCCCCGTGGCCGGCGCCAAGACGCCGGCCCGCCCCCCGCTGACCGTCACCTCGGTCGCGCAGGCCACGAAGACGGCGCCGGTCACCGTCCGCCTGCGCACGCCGTCCACCGTCGACCTGCACGCCACCCTCAACGGCCGCACGGCTGACGACGCGTTCGCCAAGACGTCCGCCGGCCGGAGGGTCGGCACCCTGACCGTGAACGACGGCCTGCGCTATGGGGCCAATCGCCTGCGCATCCGCGTGACGCGCCCCGACGGCCGGTCCACGCTGGTCAGCCGCACGATCCGCGTCGCCCGCTCGGCGCCGCTCGCCGACGCGGGGGAGGACGTCTCGATCGCCGTGGGCCGGCCCGCCACGGTCGGCGTCGCCAGCGGCGGGCTCACCGGCACGCGCAAGGAGGTCACGTCGCGCTGGCGCATCGTGAAGGCGCCGCGGGGATCCAAGGCCACGGTGGCCGGGAAGGGCGCGAGCCCCCGCCTGCAGCCCGATCGGATCGGCACCTACGTGCTGCGCCACACCGTCACGGAGGCCGACGGCGACACCTCGCACGACACCGTGACCGTCAGCGCCACCCCGGACGACCCGCCGGCCGGCGTGCGCGTCGACACCCTCTACGGCGCGGGCATGACCATGCGCATTGCCGGCAGCGCGCCGCCGAACACGACGATCCCGTGCTGCAGCGACACGATCAAGTACGTGTCGTTCGCGGTCATCGAGCGGGCGACCCGCCGCGTGGTGGAGTCGAACATGTACTACGGCAACGCGACCACCGGCCTGGGTGAGATCGCCGACAAGGCGACGCGCACGTACGGCGGCTCGGACCAGTACCTGATGATCGTCTCCGCGGGCCGGGGCGTCGACCCGGCCGACACCGACCGGGTCACCCGGCTCGCCGCCGCCGTCGGGGGCACCCTCACGTCCACGCAGCAGGCGAGCATCAGGAGCGGGTCGTCCTTCTCGTTCGTCGGCGTGGCCGGCGGCGTCGCGGGCGGGGCGTGGGTGAACATCGCCGCGGCATCCAGCTACGCCAACATCGGCGCGCAGCTGCAGCGCAACGTGGGCACCGAGCGGTACGACCTCGTCGCGACGGAGCACCCGCAGTTCGACACGAAGACCGCCGCCAGCGCGGGCGGGACCAACGTGATGCGGGTCGGCGACAAGACGATCTCCGCATCGCTTCCCGCCGACAGCGCCGCCGGCTTCCACGTGGTCGCCCTGGACAGCCGCACGCTGGAGACGCTCTCCAACCAGGCGCTGCCCACCGACGGCGCCGGCCAGCGCGAGCGCCAGCAGGCCGTGGCCGATGCCCTCTACAACGCCATGCGCCGGCCGGGCCGCCCGCTGATCCTCGTGCAGACGATCGGCAAGCCCAAGGCCACGCAGGAGACGTGGAACGCGATCACCGCCCAGCTGATCAACCTGGGCGGCAGCCGGCTGCTCGTCAACGGCCTCGACGGCAACAACGAGTACGCGCTGGTCGGCCGTACGAACGCCGACCGGCCGGTCGCCGAGGCCGGGTCGGCGCAGGACTCGGCCGCCGGGGCGACGCCCAAGCCGCCGGGCCGCCTCTCCGGGATCCTGGCCCGCACCCGCACGTGGGGCTACGAGTCGCTGAACGCCGGCCCCGGCGGCAGCGGCAACAACGAGCTGCTGGACATCGTCTACCGGGCCCCCGAGCCGTTCCCCGCCTTCACCACGCCGGGGGAGAAGGCCGCCGAGACGTACATCGCACGCGCCATCAACTCGTGCGCCGGGCCGGGGGTCTGCGACCTGCGCCGCGAGTACTTCGAGAAGTACTCGGCGATCTGGGGCACCAAGCTGGCGATCTTCCCCAACACGTACCCGGGGGCGAGCAGCGGCTTCACCGAGGCCGAGTTCACCAAGGTCCACGACCAGCTGCGGCGGGAGATCTACGCGGTCGCCAACGTGAAGGAGTACTTCGCCGGCCTGCAGCGCCCGTTCGTGCGGCTCGAGGGCGGCGCGCAGCTCGACCTCAACAAGCTGTCGGAGGACCTCTACGCCGCGGTGCAGCCCCCGCCGGAGAGCAACACCACGTCGTACGCGCTCGGGCTCGTCGGCAAGATCATCGCCCTGGGCGCGTTCCTGGGCCCGCCGACGTCGGCGATCGCCTCGGGCATCTCCGCCGGGTTCGCGCTGTCGTCCTACCTGACCCAGGCGAACGGCCGGCCGGCCGCGGTCGGCGCGGAGATCCGGGTCAAGGCCAGCGCGCTGAGCACCCAGCTCACGTCGGCGATCGACGGCGCCTTCGACGCGCTCACCACGCAGGCCCTGCTGCTCGTCAGCGACTGGGGCAAGCTGCGGGACGTCAGCGCGCGCATCGACGGCGACTGGGCGCTGCCGGCCAGCGACACCAAGGCGCTCACCTCGATGAAGCTCGCGACCAAGCAGTACCTCGCCGAGGCGCTCGTCCCCGTCGCCTATCCCCACCTCATCACGGTCCGGCCCCGCACCACCGGCGCGCCGTGGAACGCGCGTGAGCTGTACTGCAAGGTGCCCCGCAACATCGTGCGCTGGTGGGACAACATGCCCGACAACGCCCAGACGCTGGAGGGGGTCGACCACTACGACGCCGCCGGCAACCCGGTGCGCCACACGCTGTTCTTCTCCAAGGTGGCCAAGGCGAACCCCACGCCGGCGCTCGCCGACCTGTTGTTCCGGCCCGACGCCCGCTACGCCGGCAGCAACGCCGGGCTGGGCCTGGAGAAGTTCTCGTTCATGTCGCCCCGGGTCTTCGGGCGCACCTACATGGCGGTCCAGAACACCGGCCACTGCATCCTGGACGACAAGGAGGAACTCGGCCCGAACTACGACTTCGGGTGAGCTTCGTCCAGTTGCAGAGAACCTTTAGTTTCTGAGAGGGTGCCGACTGAATCGCTGCCATCGGCAGGGTTCTTTCTCGTCTCCTCTCGACGAAGGCTTCCTGACGATGACCTCACCGCCGTCCGCAGGCTGGTTCCCCGATCCGACGTCCCGTCACCAGCACCGCTACTTCGACGGGCACTCGTGGACCGACAACGTCGCCAACGATGGCGTCCAGGACTCGGATCCCTACAAGCCGCCGGTCTTCGTTGCCCCGCCACCTCCCCCGCCGCCACCGGCTCCCAAGCCGGCGGAGAAGCAGTCGGTGCTGGAGGAGCGTCCGATGGCATCGATCGAGGCCAAGGCGCCAGCGGAGAAGACGGGGCGCGCCGAGGATGTTCCATCGGCCCCAACCCCCTTGTCCAGCGGCTCGTCTGCTTCCGGGCCCTGGAAGCGCTTTCGGGGGATGTCAGAGGGAATCCAGGTTGCGATCGGGGCTGGATTGCTGATCGCCGTCTTCGCGGTGATCGCCGCCATCGGTACGGCCACCAAGAGCGATGACTCGGGGGCCTCCGACGAGTCGTTGGCGGCGGAGACCATCGCGGCGGCGAGCCCCGACCCGCCGCCGCTCGATCTCGACGTCGACTATCCCAGCGACGACATCGCCGTTCACCGCAAGAGCCTGATCATCAAGGGCTCCAGTGCGCCGGGAACCGACGTGTTGGTCGACGGCTCCACACGGCTCGTCAAGGTCGACGACGACGGAAGCTGGAAGGCCAAGGTCAAGCTCGACGTCGGGAAGAACGAGTTCGACGTCACCGCGGAGAAGGGCACGCAGAGCGAGAACTACGGCACGGTGACGATTACCCGCAAGCGCACCGACGCGGAGATCGCCGCGGACCGGGAGCAGCGCCGCATCGAGCGTGCCGCGGCGGAGCAGCGCCGGATCGCCCGGGCCCAGCGCCGCGAGGCTGCGCGGCAGGCCCGGATCGAGAAGTACAAGAGCTCGGCGACCACGATTCCCTACAACCAACTGGCGAAGGATCCGGATCGGTACGTCGGGGATCGCGTCACCTACACGGGCAAGATCCTCCAGATCCAAGAGGACGAGGGCATCGGGGGGATCATGCTCCTGTACGTCACGGACGAGGGCTACGACATCTGGGACGACACCGTGTGGGTCGACTACGACCGCTCCATCAAGAGCGCCGAGGACGACATCATCACCATCTACGGCACCGTCACGGGCGAGAAATCCTACGAGACGCAGATCGGCGGGGAGACGTTCGTCCCGCAGATCAAGGCCCGCTACATCGACGAGGGGTGACGGCGAGGCGTTTGCGGCTCCCAACCGGACCTGAAGGTCCGCGTAGAGGTTCAGGCCGAATACGTTCGGGTCCCCTAGTTCAACCGGCAGAGCAGCGAACTCTCAATCTGGAGGCCGAGGTTCGATTCCTGCCGGGCGCTCTTTCTGATGGTTCTTGCCGACCGACGTAGTGGCGTCGGTGTATTGCGGAAGGATGGGCAGATGCCACTGGTGACCGCCAACGATCTATCGCAGAGGATCGGAGTGGAGCCGTCCCAGCTACGGGGTTGGCTGCGACATCGTCAGCGTGAAGGTGATCCGCGTCTCGCTGAACATCAGCCCGGAACCCGATGGAGATTCGCGCCGGACCTTGCGGATGCATTGGAGTACGACTATCGAGTCGCCCATGACCTGGAGGTTGAGGCCGCTCCTGGTCCAGCTGGTTGGTGGAACTGGCAGGCGCAGGTGGCGGGTCGCCCAGCTCGTGAAACCAGTGGGGGAGGTATCCGTGTGCTCCCGCTCTGGGAGGAATACGCGCTCTACTCGGACTCTCGCTTCGTGGGTTCACTGACGGCGGGTCCGGCTGAGCTATTGCTCGCATTTACGGATGGGGAACCGGTGGTGGGTCGATCGGCGATGCAACTGGTCCTGCACGTACACGACCATCTCCCATCTGCGGATCGCCCGACCTGGGACTACGAGGTGGAGAACGTTGCCTCTTACTACGGGGGCAATACATCCGATGAGTTCGCAGCGCTCCTGTCGCTGGCTTTGAGCGTTCGGCTGCGTTCTGGCGGATTGATCCGATCGTGCATCGCGGGTGATGATCCTGCGGGTCGGCCAATGGAGCTACATCACCACCCGCCGACGCTCGTAGCCCCGCAACGCGATCCGATGCTCCCGTACATCGCAAGGGAGATCTCGCTCGGGGACGCGATGCTGCTCTCGACGTACCCTCGGATCGAGGGCTCTGACGCGGTGGCTTTGGTGCGCGCGGCCCAAGCCTATGCCGACGGTCTCTGGCTGGCGGATGCCGATCCGCGTCTCGCCTGGATCAAGTTGATGAGCGCCGTCGAGACGGCGGCCAATCATTGGAAGGCAGCTTCGTTCGACTCTCCCGTCGAACAGTTGAGGCGCCATCGAAAGCGGGTCTACCGAGCCCTTCGCGATGGAGACCCTGCAGTCCTCGAAACCGTGGCGAACGATCTTGCGCCGACCTTTCACGCCGAGCGGAAGTTCGGTCAATTTCTTGAGGAATTCGATCCGGGACCGCCCACGGTCAGGCCGACGATGGCCCAGGTCGATTGGACGGATCTAGAAGATCCACTCACCGTGCTCTACGAATATCGGTCGGGCGAACTGCACGCGGGTCTTCCCTTTCCTGGCCCGCTATGTGCGCCTCCCGCCTACGCTGGGGATATCCCCCTTGAGCGCGTAGGTGGACTTGCGGTGGCCTTCTCCGGTGCCCGGTGGCCTGCGCATCGCCTTCCGATGTACTTGCACGTGTTCGCCCACCTCGTCGGAGGAGCACTGCGCGAGTGGTGGGCATCGCTGGTGAGGCCTCCGCTCTAGATTTTGCGTGGAGCCGCTCGTTCCCGTTGCACGTCTCTTTCAGACGTCGGGGCGCTCCAGGATCTTCCGAAGCTGTCGCAGGTCAGAGCCGATAGGTTCGAGGATCTGGTCGAGAGTGCTGGGCTGCTTCATCTCGTTGGAGGGATGACCGGGTAGCGCCGTCTGGCCTGCCCGCCGTTCACCCGTCCCCAACCGGACCTGAAGGTCCACGTAAAGGTTGGGCCGCAATACGTTCGGCTGCCCTAACATCCCCGGGCGATGAGCCGATTCGATCGAGCCGTGAACCTCTTCGGGGTGTTCGTGCCCTTCCTCGCCGTCGTGGTCATCGCCCCGTTCGCGTGGAAGAACCACTGGCTGGGGTGGAGCGACCTCGTGGTGTTCGCGGTCATGTACGCCCTCGCCGGGTTCGGCATCACCATCGGGTACCACCGGATGCTCACGCACCGCTCCTTCCAGACGTACCGACCGGTCGAGTACCTCTTCGCGATCCTCGGGGGGCTGGCCATCCAGGGCGGGCCGCTCGACTGGGTCGCCGACCACCGCAAGCACCATGCCCACACCGACGAGGAGGGCGACCCGCACAGCCCGCACGTCGGCGCCGGCTCAGGGCTGCGCGGCCTGTGGCACGCGCACGTCGGCTGGACGTGGAACAACCACGGCATGGCCGAGTGGGATCGCTACGCCAAGGACCTCTACGAGGACAAGGGCATGCGGGTCATCCACTACGGCGCGCCGTTCTGGGCCCTGGTCTCCTACGGCCTGCCGTTCCTCCTGGGCTGGGCCCTCACCGGCACCATCGCCGGAGCGCTCACCGGCCTGCTGTGGGGCGGCCTCGTGCGCATGTTCCTGTTGCACCACGTCACGTGGAGCATCAACTCGGTCTGCCACTTCTGGGGCGACCGGCGCTTCGCCGTCGAGGACCAGTCGACCAACGTGTGGTGGCTGGCCATCCCGTCGCTCGGCGAGTCCTGGCACCACAACCACCATGCCTTCCCGCGGTCGCACCGGCACGGCCTGAAGCGACGGGAGATCGATCTCTCCGGCCTCGTCGTGCGCGGGATGGAGAAGGTCGGGCTGGCCTGGAACGTCGTGAAGATCACCCCCGAGCGCCAGGTCGAGCGCCTGGCGCACGGCCCCGCCTGAGCCGCCCGCGGCGTCCGCCCGCGATGATGTGCGCGTGAGCGACGCCGTCCGTCCCGCCGCGTCGCCTGGGCCGCCCGCCCGGGCGACCGCCCCCGACCTGTGGATCCTCGCCGTGATCGTCGCCGTCGCCGCGATCGTGCGCTTCGCCTCACTCGACGCCGCCGGCTACTGGCTCGACGAGGCGTACTCCGTCATCGCCGTCCGCGGCAGCCTCGGCGACGCGTGGCACGCGGTCGTCACCACCGAGTCCACGCCGCCGCTCTACTACCTGCTGGGCTGGGGCTGGGCGGAGGTGTTCGGCGCCTCGGAGCTCGGCCTGCGCTCGCTCTCGGCGCTGTGTGGCGTCGCGCTCGTGCCGGTGGTGTGGCTCGCGGGCCGGGAGCTGCTCGACCGCCGGGCCGCCCTCGTCGCCGCGGCCCTCGTCGCCTCCAGTCCGCTGCTCGTCTGGTACTCCCAGGAGGCGCGCGCGTACGAGCTGCTGGTGCTGCTCTGCACGGTCGCCTTCTGGCAGCTCGCCCGTGCCCGCCGTGGCGCCGTCGGCGCTGCCGGCTGGTGGGCGCTGGCCGCCGCCCTGGCTCTCGCCACGCACTACGTGGCGATCTTCCCGGTGCTCGCTGAGGCCGCGCTGCTGCTGTGGTGGCGCCGCGACCGCGCGGCCGTGGTCGCTGTGGCGGCGGTCGGCGTGGTGGGCGCCGCGCTCATCCCCGTGCTCGTCACGCAACGCGGCAACGCGCTGGCCAACGAGAGCCCCGACGGGCCGCTCAAGGCGCTGGCCCAGCTCTTCAAGCAGTTCGCGGTGGGCTACGACCTGCCGTGGGAGGTCGGCCTGACCGTCGCCGCGCTGGCGCTGGCCCTCGGCGCCGTCGTCCTGCTCCGGTTCGCCGACCGAGCGGCGCGGCGCGGTGCGGGGCTGGCGGCCGCGGTGGGCCTCGCCTCGCCCGTCGGCCTGCTGCTCGTCGCCCTCGCCGGTCAGGACCAGCTGATGAGCCGGTACATGCTGCCCGCGCTCCCGCTGCTGCTCCTCGTGCTCGCCGCCGGGTTCGCCGTGCGCCGCGCGGGCCGCTGGGGCCTGGTCGCCGCCGGCGCGCTGTGCGCCGTCGGGCTGGGCATCACGACCGCCGTGGCGGTGACGCCGGCCGACCATTCCCGCGAGGACTGGCGGGGAGCCGCGAACGTGCTCGCCACCTCGTCGCTGCGCCCCCGGGCGATCGTGCTCTTCCCCCCGTCCGGCCAGCCGCCGCTGGGCCTCTACGTGCACGGACTCGCGCCGCCCCGCCCGATCCTGATCCTCCGCGAGGTCGACCTCGTCGACGTCACGCGCGGCATCGACCACCGCAGGGATCCGCCGTTCGCCCTGGCACTGGCCGGAAACCCCGCGTTCCGGCTCGTCGCGGACCGCCGGACCGAGACGGCCGCGGTCGCCCGCTACGTTGCCCCCGTGCCCTCGGCCATCACCGTCATCTCCCTCCTCGGCGTCCAGGCCGGGGGACGGCAGAGCAGCGTGCTGGTCCAGCGCTGACGCCCGCTGGCGCACTACCCTCCCCGGCATGTCCCCGTTCGACCTCGCCTCCCTCGACGGCACGCTGCTGCCCGCCGCCGAGGCCACCGTCCCCGTCACCGACGAGGGACTGCTGCGCGGCGACGGCGTCTTCGAGGTCACCCGCCTCTATGACGGCGTCCCGTTCGCATGGGACGAGCACCTGGAGCGCATGACCGGCTCGGCCGCCAACCTGCGCCTGCCGTTCGATCCCGCGGCGATCGACGCCGACGTCACCGCGCTCCTCGACGCCGCGTCGCCCGGGGACTGCGCGCTGCGCTGCGTCGTCACGCGCGGGGGCCGGCGGATCGTCCTGCTCGAGCCGCTGAAGCCGATGGCCCCGTCGATCCGGCTGGCCACCGTGACCTACGCGCCGACGCGCATCCTCGACGGGGTCAAGTCGCTGAGCTACGGGGCGAACATGCTCGCCACGGAGGACGGCGAGCTGTACACGCCTCCGCTGGAGGACCACGTCCTGGACTCGATCACCCGCCGGCACGTGATGGAGGTGACGTCCGCCACGGAGTGGGTCACATCCACCGACGCGATCCCGACGATGGCCGAGGCGTTCCTGGCCTCGACGCTGCGCGAGGTCCAGCCCGTCTCCGCGATCGACGGGACGGCGCTGCCGGCGCCCGGGCCGCGCACGGCGGAGATCGTCGCGGCGGTCGCCGCGCACATCCGGTCGCGGGTCACGGCGTGAAGGTCGTCACCGTCGTCGGCAACCGGCCCCAGTTCGTCAAGGCGGCCGCGGTCTCGCCGCTGCTGCGCGCCGAGCACGAGGAGGTCCTCGTCCACACCGGCCAGCACTACGACGACGAGCTGTCCGGCATCTTCGTGCGGGAGCTGGCGATGCCCCTGCCCGAGCGGCAGCTCGCACTGGGCACCGGGAGCAACACCGAGCAGACGGCGCGCATGCTCGCCGCGCTCGCCCCCATCCTCGCGGAGGAGGAGCCGGACGCGGTGCTCGTCTACGGCGACACCAACTCGACGCTCGCCGCCGGGCTCGCCGCCGCGCAGGCCGGCGTGCCCGTGGCCCACGTGGAGGCGGGGATGCGCTCCTTCGACCGGCGGATGCCGGAGGAGCTCAACCGCGTGCTCACCGACCACCTCTCGACGCTGCTGCTGTGCTCGACCCAGACGGCGATCGACAACCTCGCCCGCGAGGCGGTCGCCGGGCGGGCGGAGCTCGTCGGCGACGTGATGGCCGACGTGTCCGCGCTGATCCGGCCCCGTGCCGCCGTGGACGACGCGCCGCTGGAGCGGGCGGGCGTGACGCCGGGCGACTACGTCCTGGCCACCGCCCACCGGGCCGGCAACGTCGACGATCCCGCGCGCCTGGCCCTGCTCGTCGGGGCGCTGCTGGAGCCGGCGACCACCGTACCCGTCGTGCTGCCGCTGCACCCGCGCACCCACGCGCGCCTGCGCACCTCCGGGCTGCTGCGCGAGCTGGAGGGGGCGCCGGGCGTGCGCCTGCTGCCGCCGCTGGGCTACGTGGAGTTCACCGCGCTGCTCGTCCGGGCGCGTGCGGTGCTGACGGACTCCGGCGGCGTGCAGAAGGAGGCCTACCTCGCGGGGATCCCCTGCGTGACGCTGCGCGACACGACCGAGTGGGTGGAGACGATCGACGTCGGGTGGAACGCGCTCGTCGATCTCGACGCGGCCGCCGCGCAGGCGGCGCTGGCCCGGCCCGTCCCCGACGCCCATCCCGACCTCTACGGCGACGGCGCCGCGGGGGCCCGGGTGGTCGCGGCGCTGACGACGCTCAGCTGAGCCGGCCGCGGCCGATGCGGGCCAGCGCGACGCCGGCGGCCGCGAACGGCGCCGGGTCGAGCACGCCGCGGCCGTCGACCACGGCGCGGGCGCCCGGGAGGTCCGCGGGCGTCAACGTGCGGTACCCGGCATGGTCGGCCTGCAGGATCACCGCGTCGACGCCGGCCCCGTCCCACGGCGTGAAGCCGATGGCGCGCAGCTCGTCGTCCGCGTACAGCGGGTCGGCCGCGACGGGATCGGCGCCGCGGGCCAGCAGCGCGTCGTGCAGGCCGAACGCGCCGGAGAACGCCGTCTCCTTCACGTCGCCCCGGTAGGCGACGCCGAGGATCAGCACGCGCAGCCCCGCGAGCTCGCCGTCGAGCAGGTCGGCGAGCCGGTCGACCGCGTAGGCCGGCATCGCGTCGTTGACCGCGCGCCCGGCGGCGGGCAGCAGCGCGTCGGGGTCTCCCTCGAGGTAGAAGCGCGGGTACACGGGGATGCAGTGGCCGCCGACCGCGACGCCGGGCCGGTGGATGTGGCTGAACGGCTGGGAGTTGGCCGCGTCGATGACGCGGTCGACGTCGATGCCGGCCTCGTCGGCGAAGCGGGCGAACTCGTTGGCCAGCGCGATGTTCACGTCGCGGTAGGTCGTCTCCGCCAGCTTGGCCAGCTCCGCGCCCTCGGCGCCGTCCATCGCCCACACGTCGGGCGTGATGAACGATCCGTACAGCGCGACCCCCCGGGCCTCGCCCGCGGGCGTCAGGCCGCCGACGAGCTTGGGGTACGTGTCGAGGTCGGCGAACACGCGGCCGCTGTAGACCCGCTCGGGGCTGAAGATCGTGAAGAAGTCGCGCTCGGAGACGAGGCCGGAGCCGGCGGCCAGGGCCGGGGCGATCCGGGTGCGGGTGCTGCCGACCGGCAGGGTCGTCTCGATCGACACCGTGGTGGGCGACGCGTCGGGCGCGCGTGAGCGCAGGCCCGCGGCGATGTCGCCCACGACCGAGTCGAGGATCCGCCAGTCGGGGCGCGCCCGGTCGTCGACCATCAGCGGCGGGACTGCGACGACGAGGTCGGGACCCTCGGCGACCGCTTCGGTGGTCCGGGTGGTGGCCCGGAGCTTGCCGCTGGCGATCACGTCGGCCAGCCCCTCGGCCAGTCCGGCCTCCCCGGGGAACGGCTCGCGCGCGGCGTTCACCGCGGCCACGACCGCGGGGTCGATGTCGCAGCCCACGACGTCGTGCCCGGCCTTGGCCATGTGCACGGCGAGCGGCAGGCCGATCTTGCCCAGCGCGACGACGACCGCCCTCATGCGCGCACCCGCAGCATCTCGGCGCTCGACGCGCTCTCCAGGACCTTCTCGGCCGCGCGCACCGTCTCCAGCCCCTCCTGGAGGGTGACGATCACGTGGTCCGACGGCCGGCCGGCGACGTGTGCGGCGAAGGCCTCCAGCTCGACGAGGATGGGCTCGCGGCGGGTCAGCGCGTAGCGGACCGAGTTGCCCTCGGTCACCCCGCGCAGCGCCTGCTCGCTGTCCCAGCCGGAGGTCGGCAGGACGCCGTTCTCGAAGAACGTGAGGTCGCTGCGCAGCGTGTCCGCGACGAGCATCCCCTTGTCGCCCAGGACCCGGGTGCGCCGGACCTTGGTCGGGGTGAGCCAGTCGACCACGTTGTTGAACGTCACGCCGCTCTCCAGGCGGCCGGTCACCAGGACGAGGTCCTCGTGGGGCCGGCCGGTGCGGTGCGTCGTCTGCGCGGCGAGCAGGTCGATCGGCGAGCCGCCGATCCAGCGCACCAGGTCGAGGTCGTGCGTCGCGAGGTCCTTGACCACGCCGACGTCGCGGATGCGGTCCGGGAACGGGCCGACCCGTTCGGTGGCGATGAGGAAGACCTCCCCGAGCTGCCCCTCCTGCACGCGGCGGCGCAGCTCCAGCAGCGCCGGGTTGTAGCGCTCGACGTGGCCGACGGCCCCCTGCACGCCCCCGGCGCGGCATGCGGCGATGATCGCCTCGGCCTCGGTCGACGTGGCGGCCAGCGGCTTCTCGACGAGGACGTGGACGCCGGCGGCGGCGCAGGCGGTGGCGGCGGCGAGGTGCTCCTCGGTGGGGACGGCGAGCACGACGAACTGCGGGCGCTGGTTGTGATCCCGCCCACCTCGGTCCAGCAGCGCCTCCAGCGACGGGAAGAGGTCGTCCGGCTCGCGCACGGCGCCGAAGCGATCCCCGTCGGGATCGGCGGCGCCCGCGAACGTGAAGGCGGGGGACGTCTGGAGCAGGCGTGCGTGATGGCGGCCGATCATCCCGAGCCCCAGCACCGCGCCACGCACCGGGGTCAAGTGGGAACCGGTCGACACCGCACTAGGGTATCTGGATGCCCTTCGTCGCCCCCGGCAGCGCAACCATCGACCCGAGCGCCCAGATCGCCGACGACGTGGTCCTCGGTGCGGGCGTCGTCATCCATCCCGGGGTGGTGCTCGGTCCCGGCGTCCAGGTCGGCGACGGCGCCATCCTCGGCAAGCCCCCCACGCTGGCCGCGCGCTCCAGCGCCCCGCGCGACGGCGCGGCGTCGCTGGTCGTGGAGGCCGGCGCGTCGATCCTCGCCCAGGCGATCGTCTTCGCGGGCGCGCGGATCGGGGCCGGGGTCATCGTCGGCGATCAGGCCTACGTGCGCGAGCGGGCGACGATCGGCGCCGGCTCCGTGGTGGGCCGCGGCTCCTGCGTCGACTTCGACGTCCGGGTCGGCGAGCGGGTGCGGATCCAGACGATGGTCTACGTGACCGCCCACGCGGTCATCGAGGACGACGTCTTCGTGGGCCCGGGCGTGGTCACCACCAACGACCACACCATGGCCCGCCAGCCGCCGTCCGCGCCGCTCCTGGGCCCGACGCTGCGCCGGGCCTGCCGGATCGGCGGCGGTGCCGTGCTCGTGCCCGGCATCGAGATCGGCGAGGAGGCGTTCGTCGCCGCCGGCGCCGTCGTCACCAACGACGTCCCCGCGCGCGCCGTGGTGATGGGCGTTCCGGCCCGCGTCGTGCGCCAGGTCTCCGACGACGAGCTGCTGACGCCGGAGGGGTAGCGCCGCGGGCGCCGGAGTTGCCGACCGTCGGCACGTCTGAGAGCCTGCGGGAATGCGTCTCCATGTTGCAGTTCGGCGGGTTGCCCTGCTCGCCGCGGTCCCCTTCGCGCTGACGGTCCCGGCCTCCGCCGCGGTGGGCGACGGCGCTTCGGTGCCCGGCGACGCGGTCGCGATCGTGGGCGAGGCCCCCATCTCCAATGACGAGTTCGCGCACTGGATGACCGTTGCCGCAACCTCCCGCCAGGCCAGCATCGACGCGACGATCCCGCCCACGGTGCCGGTGCCGCCCGACTTCACCGCGTGCGTCGCGGCGGCCACCGCCGCGCTGCCCGAGACGCCGCCCAAGGGCAAGACGACGCCGACCGATGCGCAGCTGAAGGAGCGGTGCCGCAAGGACTACGAGGAGCTGCGGGACGAGGTCCTGCAGTTCCTGATCACCGCGCAGTGGATCATCGGCGAGGCGGGGAGCCAGGGCATCGAGCTGACCGACCAACAGGTCCAGGCCGAGTACGCCAAGCAGAAGAAGCAGAACTATCCGAAGGACGCCGACTTCCGGAAGTTCCTGAAGATCTCGGGGATGACGATCGACGACCTGCTCATGCGCGTGAAGGTGGACACGCTCTCCGACCGGCTGCGCGGCAAGGTCACCAAGGGCGCCGCCACGCCGACGCGGGCCCAGATCAAGGCGTACTACCTCAAGCACAAGCGCCAGTTCCGTCGAAAGACGCTGAAGCAGGCCACGCCGCAGATCGCCCGGACGTTGAAGCAGCAGCGCCAGCAGAAGGCGCTCGCCGCATTCGTCGTCACCCTCCACGACGACTGGAAGGCCAGGACCATCTGCCGCAGCGGCTACGTGATCGAGTCGTGCGCCAACGCGCCGGCGCCCACGCGATGAACCCCGCCGGGGCTACCCCACGGCGAGGGCGCTGGACGACGCGGCCTCGGTCCAGATGACCTGTTCGCGACCGGGGCCGACGCCGACGAGCACGACCGGCACGCCGGTCTGATCCTCGATGTACTTCAGGTAGTCGCGGGCGGCCTGGGGAAGCTCCTCGAGGGTGCGGGCGCCGGTGATGTCCTCGGTCCAGCCCTCGAGCTCCTCGTACTCCCCGACCGCGTGGTGCAGCACCGACTGGTGGTAGGGGAACGTCTTGAAGACCGCGTCCTCCTCGCCCCGGTACTGCGTGCAGACCTTGATCTTGTCGAAGCCGCTGAGGACGTCGAGCTTGGTCACGGCCAGGGACGTCAGGCTGTTGATGCGCACGGCGTAGCGCAGCGCGACGATGTCGAGCCAGCCGGTGCGGCGGGGACGGCCCGTGGTGGTGCCGAACTCGTGGCCGTTGGCGCGGATCTGCTCGCCGGTCTCGTCGTGCAGCTCGCTCGGGAAGGGCCCGGAGCCGACGCGGGTGGCGTACGCCTTGGTCACGCCCCACACCTCGTCGATGTCCTTGGGGCCGACGCCGGCGCCGACGCAGGCCGCGCCCGCCACCGGGTTGGAGGAGGTGACGAAGGGATAGGTGCCGTGGTCGATGTCCAGCAGCGCGCCCTGGGCGCCCTCGAAGAGGACGTTGCTGCCCTCGTCGAGCATCGCCCACGCCATCGAGGCGGTGTCGGCGATGTGCTGCTCGAGGCGGTGGCCGAAGGTGAGGTACTCCTCCGTCATCGACTGGAGGTCGAGCGTCTTGCTGACGGCGCGCAGCATGAGCCGCTTGGGCTCCAGCGCGGCGGTGATCTTCTGCTTGAGGATCTTCTCGTCGAGCAGGTCCTGGATGCGGATGCCCAGGCGGGCGGACTTGTCGGCGTAGCACGGGCCGATGCCGCGCTTGGTGGTGCCGATCTCCAGCTTGCCGAGCTTCTTCTCGCCCTCGTCGTCGAGCATCCGGTGGTACGGCATGATCACGTGCGCGTTGGCCGAGACCTTCAGCCCGCTCACGTCGACGCCGCGGGCCCGGAGCCCGTCGATCTCCTCGGTCAGCACGCCCGGGTCGACGACGACGCCGTTCCCGATGATGCAGTGCTTGCCGGGGTACAGGATGCCGCTGGGGATGAGGTGGAACTTCCACGTCTCCCCCTCGCGCACGATCGTGTGCCCCGCGTTGTTGCCGCCCTGGAAGCGGATGACGCCATCCGAGCGTTCGGCGAGGAGGTCGACGACCTTGCCCTTGCCTTCATCGCCCCATTGGGCGCCGACGATCACGATTCCTGGCATTCCGCGGCGGAGTCTACGGGGTCAGACCGGCCGCAGGCCGTACGTCTGCTGGCGCTGATCGGCGCCGTAGAGCGGAAGGACCTCGCACATCTCCTCCAGACGGGAGACGGTGCGGGCGCCGATCTGCTCCACGATCTCCTCGCTGCTGAGGTTCGTGGTGATCAGCATGGACTTCTGGTCCTCGTAGCGCGCGTTGACGATCGCGTACAGCTGCTCCAGCACCCACGGGCTCGTCTTCTCCGCCCCGAGGTCGTCGAGGTGCAGGAGGTCGACCGCGGCCAGCCGGTCGAGCAGCTCGACGTAGGAGCGCTCGCTGGCGTCGTCGAAGGTGGTGCGGATCTCGGCTAGCAGGCGGGGCAGCGAGTAGATCGCCACGTCGTGCCCGGCCTCTAGCGCATGGTGGGAGACGAGCATGGCCAGCGTCGTCTTGCCGGTGCCGACGTCGCCCTCCAGCCACAGCCCCCGGCCGGTCTCCAGGTTGGCGTCGAGGTCGCGGATGTACCGGCGCACCTGCGTGACCACGGCCGGAGCGATCTCGGTCACCGGCGGGCGATCGAACGACACGCCGCGGTAGCGCTTGGGGATCACGCCCGAGAGGTCGCGCGTGCGGCGCCCGTCGATGCGCTGGGGCCGGCAGGCGCAGACCGTCGCGTTGCGGTCCTCGTCGACCACGAACCCGCTGCCGTCGCAGCGCCCGAACGGGCAGGGATCATCGGCGCTGAGGGTCGGGCGGCTCACCTCCCTGAGACTAGACAACGGGGCTGTCGGGACGGGCCATCGTTTGCGCGGAGAATGCGGCGTCATCGTGGGTCGGGGCACGGAGATCGCCGTTCGATGATGATCCCCGGCATGAGGATCGCCGTGGGGCTGACCACCATGCTGGCCACCGCCGTGCTGGTGACGTCGGCGGTCGCGGCCGCGCCGGCCGACGCGGGGGCCGCGCCCGAGGGCGTGTCCTGCGGCCTCAAGCGGTACCGGGGCCACGACCTGCGGATCCTCGTGTTGGGAGTCCCGATCCCGTGTGCGACCGTCCGCAAGGCGGTGAACCGGCGCGCATGCGACCTCGACCGCGGCTGGATCTGCGCGCCGCTCTCCGGCGATCAGCCCGTCTTCGAGTGGGTCCGGGCCAAGGACCTCGTCGACGACGACTTCCGGTCCTGGGTGGTCGCCGAGCGCTATCCGTGCGCCGAGGCGCACGTCGATCGCGCGGTGTGGCGGCGGGCGGCGCGGGCCCGGGACGACGGGCGCTTCCCCACAACGACCCAGCTCCTCGCGGATGACATCACCCGATGCGACCTGCTGCGCGGCATGACCCGGGCCAGGGTGCACCGGCTGCTCGGCCGTCCGTCCTTCGCCGAGACGTGGTACATCGGCCGTGAGCGCGACACGATCTTCTCACTGGACGGTGAGCACCTCGCGCTGACCTACGGCCCGCGGGGCCGGGTCGTGAGCGCCGAGATCACGAGGTAGCGCCGCCGCGCCCGGGTGCGGGCCACGGGACCACATCGGGACCGGTGACCGTCGCCGTCGCGACGACGCCGCCCTAAGCTCGTTCGATGGGAATCGTCCGCCGTGCGCTGCTGGCCGGTGTCGCCGTCGTCCTGGTCGCCCCCGCGTCCGCGCCGGCCATGATCGGCGGGGCCGCCGCGACCGACGCGGGCTCGACGGTCAAGCTCCGCACGACGGGGCCGACCGCAGGGCACTGCACGGGCTCGCTGATCCTGCCGTCCGTCGTGCTGACCGCGGCCCACTGCGTCAACGACGTGACGGGCGTGGAGGTCACGACGGGCCGGGTCACGATCTCGGATCAGAGCGCCGGACAGGTCTTCCAGGCGGTGCACTGGACCACCACGCCCGGGTACGTGCTGTCGACCGGCCACGACCTGGCGTACGTCGACCTGGGGGCGGACAGCGCCTCTCCCGTGGCCACGCTCCAGAACTTCGTCCCGTCTCCCGGCTACGTCGTCACCGCGCGCGGGTACGGGCAGACCGTCGTCGACGGCACGGCGGCCGACACGCTGCAGCAGGCCGACCTGCGCGTCGCGTCGTGCACCTCCAACATCCCGGCGTGGCAGTTCTGCACCAAGGTCGGGCCGGGGTACACGGCCTCGCCGTGCCACGGCGACTCCGGCGGCCCGGTCCTCTCCGACACCGGGCAGCTGCTGGGCGTCATGTCCGCGGCCAGCGCGGGCTGCGCGAACGTCAGCGCGATGGAGCCGGTCAGCGCCGACGTCGAGTTCATCGCCCAGGCGCGGTCGCCGCGCCTCTCCGGCCGCATGGCCTGGCCGAGCCCCACCGGCTCGGTGCCGCTGGCCGGGACCATCCGCGTGCTGCGCGCCGACGGATCGGTGGCGGGGCAGGCCACGGCGGACGCGACGGGGGCGTTCCAGGTCGTCGTGCCCCAGGGGACGTACGACGTGGAGGCCAGCGCGCCCGGCTACGCCACCGCCACCACGCCCGGGGTGTTCGTCGGCGGTCCGGTGTCCTTCACCGCCGCGCTGGCGCCGCCGCCCCCGCCCGTCGTCGTGCCGCAGCCGAAGGCCAAGGTCTCCTCGGTCGTCCGGCGCCGGGACGGCAAGCTGGCGGTGCGGGTCGCCGTGACCCCGGCGCCGGGCGTCGCCAAGACACGGCTCTCCGTCATCGGGGTGCTCCAGGGGAAGACCGCGAAGGCCAAGCGCTATGCGCTGGGCACCACCAAGGTCACGGTCACCAGGAAGCGCACGATCACCGTCGTCCTCCCGACCAAGCGCAGCGTCCGCGCCCGGGTCAAGGTCGGCTCCCGCGTCCAGATCGGCGTCCTGTCCGGAGACGCCCTGCTGGCGAACGTGAGCCTGAAGGTCAAGAAGGGCTGAGCGTCGAGGCTTGGCACATTCGTCGCCCTATGGGCGATGGATGTGCCAACTGAGACCCCGGCCCTACCCGTGCCCCTTGCTCATGAACTTGGGGTACTTGCCCTGGAAGACGAGGTTGACGGTGCCCAGGCCGCCGTTGCGGTGCTTGCCGATGATCAGCTCGGCCTCGCCGGGGGTCTCGGTGGTCTCCGGGTTGTAGTACTCGTCGCGGTAGATGAACATCACGAGGTCCGCGTCCTGCTCGATCTGCCCCGATTCACGTAGGTCGGAGAGCAGGGGGCGCTTGTCGGTGCGGGACTCCACGCCACGGGAGAGCTGGGACAGCGCGATGACCGGCACCTGCAGCTCGCGGGCGAGGATCTTCAGCCCTCGGCTCATCTCGCCGACCTGCTGCACGCGGTTCTCCACGCGGCCGTCCGGGCGCATCAGCTGGAGGTAGTCGATGATGATCAGGCCGAGCTGGCCGTGCTGCTGGTGCAGGCGGCGGGACTTGGCCCGGATCTCCAGCGTCCCGATGTCCGACGAGTCGTCGATGAACAGCGGCGCGTCGTGGAAGCGGTTGGCCGCGTCGACGACCTTCTTGAAGTCCGCCTCGTTCTTGAGCTTGCCCTTGCGGATCTTGTCGCCGTCGATCATCGCCTCGGACGCCACGAAGCGCTGGGCGAGCTCCGCCTCGCCCATCTCCAACGAGAACAGGACGACGGGCATCGGCCCCTTCTTGTTGAGGGCGACGTTCTCCGCGATGTTCGTGACGAGGGCGGACTTGCCCATCGACGGGCGGGCGGCGATGACGATGAGGTTGCCGGGCTGGAAGCCGCCGGTGATCTCGTCCAGGTCGCGGTACCCGGACGTCGTCCCGGTCATCGTGACGCCCTCGCGGCTGAGCTTGCTCCAGATCTCGACCTCGCGGTCGAGGACGGCGCCGACGGTCGCGAAGTCCTTGGTCTGGTCGTCGTGGGCGACCTCGAGGATCGAGCGCTCCGCCCACTCCACCAGCTCGTCTGGCGTACCGGTGCGCTCCAGGACGCTGGCCTGGATCTCGTAGGTGCTGGTCAGCAGGCGGCGCATGCGCGCCTGCTCGCGGACGATCTGCCCGTAGCGCCGCAGGTTGCCCACGACGGGAACCGGGCCGGCCAGCTCGTCGACGACCGCGCTGCCGCCGATCTCCTCGAGCTTCCCGGTGGCGCGCAGGCGGTCCGTGACGGTGAGGACGTCGATCGGCTCGCTCTCGCTGTACAGGTCGAGCATCGACTGGAAGATCGTCGCGTGGCGCTCGCGGTAGAAGTCCTCCGCGCGCAGCCCGATGTCGATGACCACGCTGTAGAGCAGCTTGTCCGACAGCAGGATCGCGCCGAGCACGGCCTGCTCGGCCTCGATCGAGTGGGGCGGCGCCACCCCCGTCGTCACCGAGGCGGTCGGGCGGTCGTCGTTGTCGTCGGGATAGGTGCTCATCGGCGGCTTCGCGAGAGTAGCCAACCTCTCGGGCCGGCTGGATCGCGCCCGAGATGCACCCTGCAAAGAGGGGCTTTTCGTTCTTGATCAGGGCGCGGCAGCGAGCCACGCCAGCACGTCGTCGGCGTTGCGCTCGGGTGGGAACACGGGGTAGAAGACCCGCTCGATCCGGCCGTCCCGCGCGATCAGGGTCAGGCGCCGGTAGAGCCGCATCCCCGCGGCGGTGAACGTCGGCAGCGCGAGCGTCTCCGCCAGCCGCAAGCCGGCATCGCTGAGCAGGGGGTAGGGGATGTGCTCCCGCTCCGCGAACTCGCGCTGATCCTCGGGGGACTGCGCGCTGACGCCGATGACCCGGGCACCGAGCTCGGTGAACGCCTCCGTCCGGTCGCGGAAGGCGCAGCTCTGCGGCGTGCAGCCCCGCGCCCCGGGAATGGCGTCCCACCCGTCGGGCAATGGCTCGCCCGGCCGCCCGGTCCGCGGGTACACGTAGGCGACGAGCAGCCCGGGCTGGGCGCCGAGGTCGAACGTGCCTCCCAGCGTCGACGGCAGCCGCAGTGCGGGCAGTGGTGACCCCGGGAGGTGGTCGGCCCCGCCGTCGTCCACGGGGACGGGCAGGTCGGGCGGTGTCTGGCGGAAGTCGTCGGGCATGGGCACGGAGGTTGGTGCGCTTCACCACCGTGGAGGTGGTCGATCGCGCGAGCCCCGGGAGACGCGGACGTGTGGAGGATCCGCTGTCCGGGTACAGCGAAGTTTACGACTGTCTGTCTGGGACGAGGGAGTGCACATGGGGTTCCGAGGGTTTGGTCTTGCGTTGGCGAGCACGGTGGTGGCGCTGGCGATCTGGGCGCCGAGCGCGTCCGCGCAGTTCGGCGTCGCGTTCTGGGACGCGGGCACCTGCGCCACGAACGTCGAGCCGGCCGCGCAGTGCAACAGCGCCCACCCGGAGCGGGCCTACACCCAGGCGGCGGGCCACCCGCAGTTCGGGTTCACGGAGTTCCGCTTCAACACCGACGGGCTCGGCCTCCCCGACGGCAAGATCCGCGACGTGCGCGTCGACCTCCCGAAGGGCCTGGCGGTCAACCCGCAGGCCACGCCGATGTGCACGCAGGCCCAGCTCGAGGCGAGCGCGTGCCCCGTCGACTCGCTGGTCGGCACGAACTACGCGACCCTGGTCAACCTGCTGACGCTGGTCCCGGCCACCGTGCCGATCCCCGTCTACAACGTGGTCCCCAAGGACGGCCAGCCCGCCCGGTTCGGGATGACGGTCCCCGTCGTCGGCGGCCAGATCTACCTGGACGGCGGCATCGCCTACGAGACCGATTACCACACCTACTTCACGATCCACGTCGCCGATTCGGTGCCGCTCGCCGCGACGCGCCTGGTCTTCGACGGCCGCGCCGGCGACGGGACGCTCCTCACCCTGCCGAGCCAGTGCTCCGCGTCCCCGGCGGACTTCCCGATCACGAAGCTCGAGGTCACCTCGTACGCCGACGAGCACCTCGGCCCCATCGAGGCGCAGACGCCCGTCGGCGTCGACGGCTGCGGCGCCGTGCCGTTCCACCCGACGATCAGCGTCACCCCGGACACCACGGCGGCCGACCAGCCCGCCGGCGTGGACGTCGACGTGACGATGCCCCAGAGCCCCGACGGCGCGCTCAACCCCAACACGTCGACGCTCCGCACCGCGCGCGTCACGCTGCCGGAGGGCCTGACGATCAACCCGTCGGTCGCCACCGGGCTGCAGGCCTGCACCGACGAGCAGCTGGGCAAGGGCACGAGCCGGCCGGTGGAGTGCCCCGCCGCGTCCCGGGTCGGCAGCGTCACGCTCGACGCGCCCGCGCTGCCGGCCGGCACGCTCACCGGCGACGTGTTCGTCGGCCAGCCGCGCAGCCAGGATCCGGCCTCCGGCGAGATGTACCGGCTGTTCGTCGTCGCCGGCTCCGCGCGCTACGGCGTCTCGGTGCGCCTGGTCGGCAACATCAGCGCCGATCCCCAGACCGGCCGCCTCACCACGACGTTCGCCGAGAACCCCGATGTGCCGCTGAAGCGCTTCCACCTGCACTTCGACGGTGGGCCGCGCGCCGCGCTGGCCACGCCGATGGCCTGCGGCCCCGCCACCACGGAGAGCACGCTGACGCCGTGGTCCGGCCAGGCCGACGCCTCGCCGACCAGCAGCTTCACGGTGGACGGCTGCGACCAGCCGCTCGCCCCGCAGTTCAGCGCGTCGAGCCGCACCACCAAGGCCGGTGCGTCCACCGCGTTCGACGTGGACGTGAGCCGGGCGTCCGGTCAGCCCCGGTTGGAGCGCCTGTCGTTCGATCTGCCCGCCGGGCTGATCGGGCTGGTCTCCAAGGTGCCGCGCTGCGGCCCCGAGGACGCGGCCGCGGGCTCATGCCCGGCGAGCAGCCGCATCGGCTCCACGACCGTGAGCGCCGGATCCGGCCCCGAGCCGTTCTCGCTCCCGGGCGACGTCTACCTCACCGGCGGCTACGCGGGCGCGCCGTACGGGCTGTCGATCGTGGTCCACGCGGTGGCCGGCCCGTTCGACCTCGGGCTCGTCGTCGGGCGCGCCGGGATCCGGGTCGATCCCCACGACGCGCACCTGAGCGTGGTCTCCGACCCGCTGCCCACCATCGTCGGCGGCGTGCCGCTGCGCCTGCGCCAGGTGCACGTGGCGATCGACCGCGAGGGCTTCATGCTCAACCCGACGAGCTGCGCGGAGAAGGCCACGACCGGCCTGGTCGACGGGCTGGGCGGCTCGGCCCCCATCTCCTCGCCCTTCCAGGCCACGGACTGCGCCGCCCTGCCGTTCGCGCCGCAGTTCACCGCGACCAGCAACGGCACGCTGCGCTTCAAGAAGGGCGCCGCGCTGAACGTGCACGTCGGCATGCCGGCGGGCAGCGCGAACATCGCCTCGATCTCCGTCCGGCTGCCCAAGGAGCTGCCGTCCCGGCTGATCCCCACGATCAACAACGCGTGCCTGATCAGCCAGTACCAGGCCGACTACCGCAAGTGCCCGATCGACTCGTACGTCGGCACGGTCACGGCGCGGACCCCGGTGCTGGACGAGCCGCTGACGGGGCCGGCGCACATCATGGCCATCCCCAACGACGTCCCGCGGCTGGTCCTGCGCCTGCAGGGGCAGGGCGACGCGGCGGGCGT
>Ga0164241_10001982_pt1 | contig 23294 bp, 22 predicted proteins | sample OricomyardsoilBY_FD_108780 | JGI IMG/M metagenome (GOLD analysis project Ga0164241, IMG submission 108780) | Backyard soil microbial communities from Emeryville, California, USA - Original compost - Back yard soil (BY) | ecosystem: Environmental > Terrestrial > Soil > Unclassified | place: USA... | reverse complement strand
TTCAGCGCGGTGCTGAGCGCGGTCTCGGTGACCCACACGTTGCGGGCGCCGTTGGCGACGGGCTGGCCGGTCTTCGGGTCCTTGGCCGCCGCGGCCGTGTCGCTGGTCTCCTTGCCGTCGGCGGTCAGGTACTGGCCCATCTGCGAGTAGGTGCGGCCGCCGGTCGCTTCGAGGGCGTGGATCCGCATGTAGGAGGCGAAGCACTTGGCCTTCGCGCCGGTGTCGATCTTCTTGCCGGCGACCGTGCACGTCGGGACGCCCTGGACGTCGGTGAGCTTCGCCTCGGCGATCGCCTTGCGGATGAGGGCCGGGGTCATGTCGGGCGTGCCGGAGATCGCCTCGCGCTTCAGCGTCGTGCCGACCTCCCCATGACCCTGGGTGCCGATGACGATCGCGCCGATGCCGAACGCGATGAGGATGACGCTGGCGACGACGCCGCCGAGCCGGAAGATCGAGCTGCTCTTGTTCATGGGAGGAGCATCGACGGGCGCGGGCCACCGGGAATCCGCGCCGGCCCGCGCTCCGCGCCGGGAGGGCCGCGGGTCGGCTCCGTGGTTTCCCGCAACGCGGGCTCCGCGCGCTTCAGGCCAGCGGGATCCGCGCGCGCATCCGCGTCCAGCCGCCGCCGACCTCGAACGCGAACGTGCCGCCGGCCAGCGCCACGCGCTCGCGCATGCCGACGAGCCCGAAGCCGGCGGTCGGCGCGGCGGGGTCGAACCCGTCGCCGTCGTCGGCGACCTCGACCTCGAGCGCGCCCGGCACCGACCGCAGCACGAGCGACGCCCGCGCCGCGCCCGCATGCTTGGCGACGTTCGTCAGCGCCTCCTGGGCGACGCGGTAGACCGTCGTCTCGACCTCGGGCGCGAGCCGTACGCCGTCCTCCTCGGGAAGCGCGACCGTCATCTCGAGCCCGACCCGCGCCGCCGTCCGCTGCGCGAGCGTCCGCAGCGCCGGCACGAGCCCGAGCTCGTCGAGCGCCGCCGGCCGCAGCTCGGTGATGATCGCGCGCAGGTTGTCGATCTCGCGGCCGACCTGGTCGCCCGCCGCCGCCATCGCGTCGCGCATCCGCGCTGGGTCGTCGAGCCGCGCGGCGCCGCCGAGCATCACCTTCAGCGCCGCGAGCCCCTGCAGCGTCTCGTCGTGCAGCTCGCGCGCCCAGCGCCGCCGCTCGGCCTCGGAGGCCTCCATCGAGCGCCGCAGCCGCTCCTCCGCGACCGCCTGCGCGTTGCCGACCGCGATCGCCGCCCACGCCGCGAGGACGACCGCGGCCTCCTCGTCGTCGGCGTCGAAGCCGCCGTCCTTCTCGGTCAGGTAGAGGTTCCCCCACGCCTCGCCGCGCACGATCACCGGCACGCCGAGGAACGACCCCATCGGCGGATGGCCCTCGGGGAACCCGAACGACGCGGGATGCTGCGAGAGGTCGTCGAGGCGCAGCGGCGTCGCGTCGGTGATCAGCACGCCGAGGATCCCGCGGCCGCGCGGCAGCTCCCCGATCACGGTGCGGTGCTCCTCGTCGATGCCGCGCGTGAGGAACTGGTCGAGCTCGCGACGGCGCTCGTCCATGATCCCGAGCGCCGCGTAGCGCGCGCCGGTCAGCTCCTGGGCGGTGTCGAGCAGCCGTTCGAGCACGATGTCGAGGTCGAGCTCCGACACGAGCGATCGCCCCACGGCGATCAGGCGCTGCAGTCGTTCTGGGTCGAGCATGAGGCTGACCCGAGCCTAACCGTGCGGGGAACTACGGCCGTGTGGGCGGCGGCCCGACGCTACGTTTCGAAGGCATGCCCCAGACGGCCACGATCACGCTCGTCCTCGCCGACGACCACGCCATGGTCCGCAGCGGCCTGCGCCTGCTGCTCGAGGCCGAGGACGGCATGCGCGTCCTCGCCGAGGCCGGCGACGTCGACGGCGCCATCCGCACGGTGCTCGGCCACAAGCCCGACGTGCTCGTGCTCGACCTCAACATGCCCGGCGGCAAGACCTCGCTGGAGGCGATGCCGCGGCTCGCGGAGGCCTCGCCCGGCACCCGCGTCGTCGTCCTGACGATGCAGGAGGACCCGCAGTTCGCCCGCGAGGCGCTGCGGGCGGGCGCGCTCGGCTACGTCCTCAAGGAGGCGGCCGACACGGAGCTCGTCGAGGCGGTCCGTCGCGCCGCCGCCGGCGAGACGTACCTCAACCCGCGCCTCGGCGCCGCGCTCGCCGCGGCGCCGCCCGAGGCGCCGGGCCCGCCGGACGACCTCACCGAGCGCGAGGCGGCGGTCCTGCGGCTGATCGCGCTCGGCCACACGAACGCGGAGATCGGCGGCCAGCTCTTCCTCTCGGTCCGCACCGTCGAGTCGCACCGCGCGCACATCCAGCAGAAGCTCCGCGTCTCCAGCCGGGCGGAGCTCGTCCGCTACGCGCTCGACCACGGGATGCTCACCGCCGCGGAATGACCTCCGGATCCCCCGAAGTTGGCGCGTCCGCCCCAGGGAATCCACAGCTGCGGCTCAGCAGGCTCACAGGTGTGAGTTAGGGATACCCAATGCATGCATCGGGCAGGCGCGTTACCGTTCGGTGTTAGGCACATGTCCGCGACCGAGCCCACATCGCCCAGCACGCTCTCCCCCCGTGCCCGCGAGGTCCTCGCGGCGGCACGGGAGCTGCTCGAGGAGGAGGGTCCCGACGGCCTCTCGATGCGCCGCCTCGGCGACCGCCTGGGCATCAGCGCGCCCGCCTTCTACCGGCACTTCCCGGACAAGCGCGCGCTCGAGAACACCCTGATCTACGAGGCGTTCTGGGACCTCGGCGACCTGCTGCTCGCCGCGATCGAGGACAGCGACGACCCGATCACCGACCTCGCCGCGGCCTACCGCGCGTACGCGCTCGAGCATCCGCACCTGTACGACCTGCTCTACCAGCGCCCGCTGGACCGCGACAGCATCGACCCCGCCGGCGAGACCCACGCCGGCGAGGCGATCCGCCGGCTCTCCGGCAACGACCCGATCAGCGCCCGGATGATCTGGGCCTACGCCCACGGGATGATCGACCTCGAGCTGAAGGGGCGCTTCCCGCACGGCACCGACGTCACCGCCGTCTGGCGCCGCGGGATCGCGAGCCTGAAGCCCGCGCTCGGCCTCTAGCGGCGCATTGCACCGGAATCCCCACTTCTGGGGATTGCGCCGCCGGCCACGTGCCGGTTACCGTTCGCCGAGCCCGTGGGAGCGGGCGAGCGGACAGGGGTCACGACGTCAAGGAGGCGTTCCGTGGGGCACGACAGGATCACGTGCGCGATCGCAGACGATCACGCGGTGCTGCGCAGGGGGCTGGCGGCCTATCTCCGGGCCGAGCCCGACATCGACGTCATCGGCGAGGCCGCCGACGGCGCGGAGGCACTCGCGATGGCGCAGCGCCGGCACCCGGACGTGCTGGTGCTCGACGTGCTCATGGGCGCCACCGACGGCATCGGGACCTGCGCGAAGATCGTCGCCGCCGGCCTGCCGACGCGGGTCGTCCTGTACACCGGCTGCGACGACCTCGAGCGGCTCGAGGCGGCGCTCGAGGCGGGCGCCGCCGGCTACGTCGTGAAATCGGGCCCGCCCGACGAGCTGCTGCGCGCGATGCGCACCGGCGGCACGGGCCGGGTCTACGTCGACGCGTCGCTGGCGGGCGCGCTCATCCGGCGCCGCGAGGCACCCAAGCGAGCGCTGCTCTCGCCCCGCGAGGCGGAGGTCCTGGCGCTGCTCGCCGAGGGTCACACGACCGACGAGGCGGCGGGCCGCCTGTTCCTGGCCCCGTCGACCGTCCGCTCCTACACGGAGAGCGCGATGCAGAAGGTGCAGGCGCGCAACCGCGCGCACCTGATCGCCAAGAGCCTGCGGATGGGCCTGCTCAGCTGACCGGGGCCGTCCGCGCCGCCCACATCGCGCAGAACGCCTCCACGACCTCCGGGTCGAACTGCGTCCCCGCGCAGCGGCGCAGCTCGGCCAGCGCCTCGACGGACGACATCGCTGGGCGGTAGGCGCGGTCGGTGACCATCGCGTCGAACGCGTCGCAGATCGCTACGATCCGCGCGCCGAACGGGATCGCGGCGCCGTTCAGCGCGTCCGGATAGCCGCCGCCGTCGAAGCGCTCGTGGCTGGAGCGCACGAGCGCGGCGACCGGCCCGAGCGCGGGCGCCGCGGCGATGATCCGCTCGCCGATCAGCGTGTGGTTGTGGATGAACGTCCACTCGGCGTCGTCGAGCGGGCCCTCCTTGTGGAGGATCGCGTCCGGGATCGCGACCTTGCCGATGTCGTGCAGCTCGGCGGCGTGGCGGACGTGCTCGACCGCCTCGGGCTCGAGGCCGACCCGGCGCGCGACCTCCTCGGCCAGCCGCGCGACGTCGGCGAGGTGCGAGCCGAGCTCCGGGTCGCGCTCGGAGAGCGCCCGCAGCAGCACGTCCTTGCTCTGGCGGCCGGCCGACGGGCGGCCGCCGTCCTTGGCCGCGTACATGCGCTGGTCGGCGATCCGCAGCGCGGTCTCGGGGTCGCCGGCCTCGCGCGGGAGCGCGATCGCGCCGTGCGAGCATCCGATCGCGAATCCCTCGCCGCGGTCCGAGAGCGCCACCGCGGCGGCCGCGACGAGCGGGGCGGTCGCGTCCGCGTCGCCGCGCAACAGCACGCAGAACTCGTCGCCGCCCATCCGGAACGCCTGGCCGCCGTCCGCGACCGCCCGCGCCAGGTTGCGGCCGAGGCGCATCAGCAGCGCGTCGCCCGCGGGATGCCCGAAGCTGTCGTTGTAGTGCTTGAAGCCGTCGAGGTCGAAGAGCACGAGCGTCCGCGCGGAGGCGCCGCCCGCCGGCACGAACGCCGCGTCGAGCTCGACGGTCAGCGCGCGGCGGTTGCCGAGCCCCGTCAGCGCGTCGGTGAGCGCGAGCCGGTGGCTCGCGTCGAGCATCGCGACGTTCTCGCGGAACGTCAGCCCGAGGCGCAGCATCACCGCGAGCATGCACGAGAGCCCGAGCGCGAGCGTCGCCGCGTGGGCCGCCGTCGGCGGCTGCAGCACGGTGACGACCAGCGCCGCGAACGCGAGCGCGAGCGGCAGCGCGATCTCGCGCGCGCCGCGCGTCCGCTCGCGGGCGAGGCTCACCGACTTCGGCTGCCACGCGGCGAGCGCGTACAGCACGGTCGAGCCGACCCAGCCGACGTCGTAGGCGCTCGGGGTCGTGTAGGTCCCGTCGGCGGTCGCGACGAGGTAGAGGCTGTCGGCGAGCCAGAACGCGAGCGTGCCGGCGCCGAGGAGCAGCCAGGTGCGGTCCGGGCGCCAACCGCGCAGCGCCACCGCGACGAGGATCAGCCCGAGCAGCATCAGGTCGAGGACCGGGTAGGCGACGTTCGTCACCACGGCGAGCGTGTCGCCCTGCGCCGCGCGGGCAACCGGCTGGACGACGGCGGCCGCGGCGACCACGGCGGCGGCCAGCGCCACGATCACGCCGTCGACCGCGACCGTCCGCGGGACGTAGCGGATCCGGGCGTGCATGAGCAGCAGCAGCCCGGCGAAGACGAGCGGGACGAACGCGAGGTACAGGAGGTCGGCGCCCGAGGGCACCGGCGGCACGTCGACGCCGGCGAGGATCGTCAGCCAGTAGACGTCGCCCAGCGTCCAGACGACGATGCCCGCGGCGATCAGGCTCCAGGCGAGCCGCTCGCGGCCGGCCAGGCGGGCGCCACGGAGCCCCACGAGCGCCGCTGCGGCCAGCTGGACGCCCGCGGTGGCCCAGCCACCGAACAGCGTCGCGCCGAGCGGATGCGACGGCAGGAGCGCCGAGGCCTCGAAGCCCACCAGCCACGCGACCAGCGCGATGAGCACGACACGGATCGGGGACGGGACGGCCATATCCGTCGTCATCGGCGGCGCGGGCGCCGGAGTTGAGGCTCAGGCGACGGTGCGCAGCGCCTTGGGCATCGTGTTGAGCACCTCGTTGCCGTCGGCGGTGACCGCCACGAGGTCCTCGATCCGCACGCCCACGGCACCCGGGACGTAGATCCCCGGCTCGACCGTCACGACCATTCCCGCGACGAGCGCGGTCTCCCCCGTCTTCGACAGTCGCGGCCCCTCGTGGACCTCGAGCCCGACGCCGTGGCCGAGGCCGTGGCCGAAGTGCTCGCCGTGCCCGGCGGCCTCGATGATGTCGCGGGCGACCGCGTCGACCTGGCGACCGGTCGGGCCGGGGCGCGCCGCGGCCAGCGAGGCCTCCTGGGCGCGCAGGACGATGGCGTAGATCTCGGCGTCGCGCGGGTCGAGCTCGCCGGTGGCGAACGTGCGCGTGCAGTCCGACGCGTAGCCGTCGAGCTGCGCGCCCCAGTCGACCACCACGAGCGTGCCCGGCGCGATCGCCACGTCGCGGGGCACCGCGTGCGGGAGCGCGCCGTGCGCGCCCCCGGCGACGATCGGCGGGAACGAGACGCCCTCGGCGCCGAGCCCGCGCATCGTGAACTCGAGGTCGATCGCCACGTCGCGCTCCGTGCGCCCCGCGAGCCCGCGGGTCAGCACGTCCTCGAGCGCCTCGTCGGCGAGCGTCGCGGCGGCGCGGATCTTCTCGAGCTCCTCGGCGTCCTTGACCGCGCGCAGGTCCTCGAGGAGCCCGCCGGCGGGGACGAGCTCGACGCCGTCGGGCAGCAGCCCGAGCAGCCGCGCGTGCTCCTTGACCGACATCTGCGCGTGGTCGAAGCCGAGCTTGCCGGCCGGGAGCCGCGTGACCGCGAGCTCGAGCAGGTCGGCGCCGATCTCGCGCTCCCAGGCGTCGTCGACCTCGTCGGCCGACTGCGTCAGGTAGCGGAAGTCGGTGAGGAACCGCAGGAGCGCGCCGTCGCGGCCGACGACCGCCGCCGCGTTGGAGCCGGTGAAGCCGGTGAGCCAGCGGAGGTTGACGAGGCCGGTGACGAGCAGGCCGTCGAGCTCGCGCTCGGCGAGCTGCGCGACGACCTGGTCGCGCCGGCCGGCGCTCACGCCGGGATCTCCCGCTTGATCCGCTCGAGCGCCTCGCGATAGCCCTCCGGGCCCTTGCCCATGACCGTCGCGACGCACAGGTCGCGGATCACCGACACCTTGCGGAAGTCCTCGCGGTGCTCGACGTCGGAGAGGTGCACCTCGACCGCCGGGAGCTGCGCGATCTCGAGCGCGTCGCGGATCGCCCACGAGTAGTGCGTCCACGCGCCGGGGTTGAGGACGATGCCGTCGACCATGCCCTGCAGCCGGTGCAGGTGGCCGATGAACGACTCCTCGGAGTTCGTCTGGTAGAAGCGCGGGAGCAGGTCGAGCTCGCGGGCGTAGCCGTCGATGAGCCGTTCGAGCTCGGGGAACGAGAGCGTTCCGTAGTGGGCGGAGGGGCGACGCCCCAGCTGGTTGAGGTTGACGCCGTGAAGGACGGCGACGCGGTTGTTCACGCGGTCAACTCTGTCACGGCGGCCAGCAGCTCGGCGTCGTCGACGTCGTGACCGGGCGTCACGTCGCCCGGACCGCCGACCAGGACGAACGGCGTCCGGGCGCCGATGCGCTTCTTGTCGCGGCGCGTCGCGTCGGCCACGACGGCCGGATCGACGCCGTCGAAGGCCGTCGGCAGACCCTGCGCGGCGAGCAGGCCCGCGACCTCGTCGCGGAGCGCCGGCTGGCCCGAGAGGCGCAGCGCCGCGAGCAGCCCGAGCCCGACGGCCTCGCCGTGGCGGAAGCGCCCGTACCCGGTGACGGTCTCGATCGCGTGGCCGACCGTGTGGCCGAGGTTGAGCACCTGGCGGCGGCCGCCGTCGCGCTCGTCCTCGGCGACGACCGCGAGCTTCGTGCGGGCACAGTCGAGCACGGTCCGGGCGTCGTCGACGGCGCCCGCGCGGACACGCTCCCACAGCGCGCCGCCGGCGATCAGCGCGGTCTTGACGACCTCCGCGTAGCCCGCGGCGCGCTCCTCGGGCGGGAGCGTCGCGAGCGTCGCGTGCAGTACGTGCACGGCCTCAGGCTGGTGGTAGGCGCCGACGTAGTTCTTGGCCTCCGGGAGGTCGACGCCGGTCTTGCCGCCGAACGCCGAGTCGACCTGCGAGACGAGCGTCGTCGGGACGTGGACGATCGGGATGCCGCGCTGGTAGGCGCTCGCGCAGAAGCCGGCGAGGTCGCCGACGACGCCGCCGCCGACCGCGACGACGCGGCCCGAGCGCGTGACGCCGGCGCGCGCCATCTCGCGCCACAGCGTCTCGGCCGTCTGCAGCGTCTTGCTCTCCTCGCCGGCGGGCACCGCGAACGCGCCGGGCGCGTGCAGCGGCGCGACGTTGGCGTCGGAGACCAGGAAGTCGCCGCCGGCCGGCTCGCACGGGCGGTCGAACCACACCGGGTGCACGGGCGACCAGATCAGGCGCTCGCCGGGGCGCAGCGCGATCATCGCGTCGAGCGCGTCGGTGCCCAGCGGCCGGCTCGAGTCGACGAACGCGTCGGCCGCCGCCTCGTAGTGCTCGAGGCGGTCGACGTAGCGGCCGCCGAATGTGTCGGGGTCGCGGGCGAGCGGACGCCCGTCGCCGGCGGCGCGCTCCCACGCGGTGTCGACGTCGACCTGCAGCCAGGCGACGACGTGGTCGCCCAGCGCCGCGCGGACGCGCTCCGAGCCGAGCGCCCCGCCGCCGAGCGCGACGACCTCGTGGCGGCCCGACAGCGCCTCGAGGATGACCTCCTCCTCGACGGCGCGGAACGCCGCCTCGCCCTCGCGGTCGAAGTAGGCCTCGACGCCCTCCCCCAGCCGCTCGGCGATCAGGTCGTCGGAGTCGACGCCGCCGGCCGCACGGGCCGCCGTCGTCTTCCCGGCGCCCATGAACCCGATCAGGACGAGGGCCAACCGATGCGCTCCTCGTAGGCGCGCACGGCGGCGAGCACGTCGTCGATGTGGTCGCCGCCGAACTTCTTGCGGTACGCGTCGGCCATCACGAACGCGAGCATCGCCTCGCCGACGACGCCGGCCGCGGGCACGACGCACGAGTCGGTGCGCTCGCGCAGCGCCTCGGACGGCTCCTTGGTGGCGATGTCGACGGAGCGCAGCGGCTTGGTCAGCGTCGGGATCGGCTTCATCGCGACCTGCGCGACGAGCGGCATCCCGGTCGTCATCCCGCCCTCGAGCCCGCCACTGCGGTTCGTCTCGCGGTAGTAGCCGCGTTCGGGCGAGTAGAAGATCTCGTCGTGGGCCTGTGAGCCCGGGAGGTCGGCGACGTGGAAGCCCTCGCCGAACGCGACGCCCTTCGCGGCCTGGATCGAGCACAGCGCGCCGGCGATCCGGCCGTCGAGGCGCTCCTCCCACGAGACGTGCGAGCCGAGGCCGGGGACGAGGCCGAAGGCGATGACCTCGTAGACGCCGCCGATCGACTCGTTGGCCTTCCGCTGGACGTTGATGTGGGCGACCATCGCGCGGCTGGACTCGGGGTCCAGGCAGCGGACCGGATCGTCGTCGACGCCCGCGAAGTCGGCCAGCTCCGGCGTTTCCCGCGGCGGCGCGTGGACGGAGCCGATCGAGACGACGTGGCTGCGGATCTCGACGCCGAGGGCGCGCAGGAACGCCTTCGCGAGCGCGCCGCCCGCGACGCGCGCCGCGGTCTCGCGGGCGCTGGCGCGCTCGAGCACGTTGCGGACGTCGGTGAAGCCGTACTTCCAGACGCCGACGAGGTCGGCGTGGCCGGGGCGCGGCAGGTGGACCTCGCCGATCTCGGCCTCGACCGGCCACGGGTTCATCCGGTCTTCCCAGTTCGCGTAGTCGCGGTTGGTGACCTGGAGCGCGATGGGGCCGCCCATCGTCTTGCCGTGGCGGACGCCCGCGGTCGGCTGCGCGGTGTCCTTCTCGATCTTCATCCGGCCGCCGCGGCCGTGGCCGAGCTGGCGACGGGCCATGTCCCCGTCGATCAGCTCGCGGTCGAGCTCGAGGCCGGCCGGCAGGCCCTCCACGATCGTGGTCAGGCCCGGGCCGTGCGACTCGCCGGAGGTGATCATGCGCAGGGACGACATTCGGCCGTCGAGTCTATGGAGCGACGAGCGAGACGAGCGCTCCGAGCGCCAGGAACGGCGCGAAGGGCAGCGTCCGCGCACCGGTCAGGACTCCGGTCACGGCGCCCGCCAGCAGCGCGACGAGGATCGCCGGCGCGACGGCATCGCCGCGGCAGAGCCCGATCACGGCGGCGAGCTTGACGTCGCCGAGGCCCATGCCCTCGGGCCGCGCGAGCGCGGCGGCGAGGAAGAAGCCGCCCGTCGCGGCGCCGGCGAGCAGGTGCGACGGGTCGACGGCCAGCGCGGCGAGCGCCGCGGGCACGGTGACGGCGTCGGGGATCCGCCGCGCGCGGAGGTCGACGGCGACGGCGGGGACGAGCGCGGCGAGCAGGATCGCGGTGAGCATGCCCGCCCTACCGCCTCCTCCGCCCCCTTCAGCCGCGGAGGCCGCGCGCGAGCGCTCCGGTCAGCCGCCGAACAGCCCAGGGACGCTGACCGCGGCGAGAACGCCGAGGATCAGGAGCAGCACGAGCAGGTCGACGAATCCGAACCCACCCTGCTGTTCGTGCACACGGTCCAGCGGGGGCACCCGGCTGGTATCGGCACGCCGCGCCTAACACTGGACGCGAGCGGCGCAGTGCTGGACGGGCGTACGACTACTGCGCGGATTCGGCGTGCTTCGCCTGGGCGTCGTGCCCGGGGATGAACGTCCCGGTGCCTTCGCACCATGGGCATGGCAGCGTCGACGGGCTTCCGCCGAGGCCGGAGATCACCTTCCCCGTTCCGCGGCAGGGATTGCACGCGATGGGCTCGGAGGTCTCTTCGGTCGGGGTGTCTTCGGTCTCGTCGGTGGCCACAGCGTGGCGCAGGCTACGTCATCCTCTCCCGAAGATGATCGCCCCGGTACTCGCCGCCCTCGCCTTGGCCGCCCACGCACCCACCGTCGCGGGCGCTCCGGCGTGCCCGGTCTTCCCCGCCTCCAATGCGTGGAACCAGCGCGTGGACAAGCTCCCGGTCGCGGCGAACAGCAAGCGGATCGTCGACGCCGTCGGCGCCGGCAAGCCGCTGCATCCCGACTTCGGCACCGGCAAGATCGGCATCCCCTACGTCGTCGTCGGCAAGGCGACGAAGCGCTCGAAGGTGAGCTTCGACTACGCCGACGAGTCCGACAAGGGCCCGTACCCGATTCCGGCGAAGGCGCCGGTCGAGGCGGGCGGCGACCGCCACGTCCTGATGGTCGACCGCGACGCGTGCCGGCTCTACGAGCTCTACGCCGCCGAGAGGCGCGGCTCCGCGTGGCACGCGGGCTCGGGGGCGATCTTCGACCTGCGCTCGAACAAGGTCCGCCCCGCCGGCTGGACGTCGGCCGACGCCGCGGGCCTCCCGATCTTCCCGGGGCTCGCGCGCTACGACGAGGTCCGGGCGGGCGCGATCGAGCACGCGCTGCGGTTCACGGTCCCCAAGACGCGCAAGGCCTACGTCTACCCGGCGCGGCACTACGCGTCGTCGAGCACCGACCCCTCGCTGCCGCCGATGGGCCTGCGCGTGCGGCTGCGCCCGTCGTTCGCGACGTCCGGCTACCCGCGGCAGGCGCGGATCGTCCTCGAGGCGCTCAAGCGCTACGGGATGATCCTGGCCGACAACGGCTCGCCGTGGTTCGTCTCCGGCGCGCCGTCGAGCGGCTGGGACGACGAGGCGCTGCACGCGCTGACGAAGGTCACCGGCGCCGACTTCCAGGTCGTCGACGTCCCGAAGCGGTGACCGGCCGCTACGCCCCCAGCCCGACCGGGCGCCTGCACCTCGGGAACCTCCGCACGGCGATGCTGGCGTGGCTGTTCGCGCGTTCGGCGGGCTCGCGGTTCCTGCTGCGGATCGAGGACCTCGACGCCGGACGCGTGCGCGCCGAGCACGAGGAGCGGCAGCTCGCCGACCTGCGGGCGATCGGGCTCGACTGGGACGGCGAGGTCGTCCGCCAGTCGGCGCGCGGCGTCCTGTACGCGGAGGCGGCGGCGCGGCTGGAGACGTACCCGTGCTTCTGCACGCGGGCGGAGATCCGCGAGGCGTCGAGCGCTCCCCACGGCGCGCTGCCCGAGGGCGCCTACCCCGGGACGTGCCGCGCGCTGACCGCGGCCGAGCGGGCCGACCGCGAGCGCTCCGGGCGGCCGCCGGCGCTGCGGGTCGCCGCGGGCGCGGCGGTCGTCGCGTTCGAGGACCGGCTCGCCGGTCCGTGCGAGGGCGTCGTCGACGACTTCGTGATCCGCCGCAACGACGGCGCCTGGGCCTACAACCTCGCGGTGGTCGTCGACGACGGCGCCCAGGGCGTCGAGGAGGTCGTGCGCGGCGACGACCTCCTGGACTCGACGCCGCGCCAGCTGTGGCTCGCCCGCCACCTCGGGCTCGCGGACCCGGCGTACGCCCACGTCCCGCTCGTGCTCGGGCCCGACGGCGCCCGGCTGGCCAAGCGCCACGGCGCGGTGACGCTCGGCGACCGGCCCGAGCCGCCGGAGGAGATCCGCGCGCTGCTGGCCCGCAGCCTCGGGCTCGCCGTGTCCGGAGAGCGACCGTCGATGGCCGCGCTGGCCGAGCGCTTCGACCCCGCCGCGCTACCGTCCGAGCCCTGGGTGCTCACGCCGTGACGATGACCAACTTCATCCGCTACGGGCTTCCCGCGATCGTCGTGATCGGCGGGATCCTCGCGATGGCGTTCGGGCCCGAGGACGGCGGTGCCGAGGGCGGCGCCGCGATCATCGGCGCCGGCTGCGCGATCTGGCTGATCAACCTGCTCTACCGGATCGGCGCGTCCGGCGATCGCGAGCGCGACGCCGAGGCGGAGGCCCGCGACGAGTTCGACCGCACGGGCCGCTGGCCCGACGACCCGCAGTAGTCTCAGCGGCTTGGACACGGCGGAACTTGCCGCCCGCGCCCGCGAGAACGGGCGCCTGGGCATCGACACGGAGTTCATGGGCGAAGGCCGCTATCGGTCCCTGCTCTGCCTCGTCCAGGTCGGCGTCGACGCGCCGGGCTCCGACGAGGCCGACGTCGAGGTCCTCGACCCGCTGGACCCCGGCAGCTTCGACCCCGCGCCGCTCGCCGAGTGCCTCGCCGATCCCGCGATCCAGATCGTGATGCACGCCGGCCGCCAGGACGTCGCGCTGCTGCGGCGCGAGTGGAAGACCGAGATCACCAACCTCTTCGACACGCAGATCGCCGCGGGCTTCGCCGGCCTCCGCGCCCAGCTCGGCTACGAGCCGCTGCTGCGCGAGGTCATCGGCGTGAAGCTGCACAAGTCGGCGAGCTTCACGCGCTGGGACACGCGGCCGTTGTCGGACGAGCAGATCGGCTACGCCCGCGAGGACGTCCTCAACATCCTCCAGCTCACCAGCGCGCTGGAGGCCCGGCTGAGCGGCCACGGCCGGCTCGAGTGGGCACGCGAGGAGTGCCGGATGCTCGAGGGCGCCAGCGACGTGCGCGACATCGACACGGTCTTCTCCCGCCTCCCCCGCGTCAACTCGCTCGACCCGGCGCAGCGCGCCGTCGCCCGCGAGCTCGCCGTCTGGCGCGAGCAGACCGCGCAGGAGGCCGATCGCCCGATCCAGACCGTCCTCGCCGACGCCGGCCTCGTCGAGCTCGCCAAGCGCCGCCCCAAGAACAAGGAGCGCCTGCTCCAGATCCGCGGCCTCAACGAGGGCACGCTGCACCGGCGCGGCGCCGCGATCCTCGAGGCGATCGAGCGCGGCCGCCAGAAGGACCCGATCCCCGTCGAGGGCGAGCGCCCCGCGCAGCCCGAGCCCCGCGACGCCGCGCTGATCGCGCTGAGCGAGGCCCTCGTCCGCGCCCGCGCGCTCGAAGGCGAGCTGGCCTACGAGCTGATCGCCACCAAGTCCGACCTCCAGCGCATCGTCCTCGCGATCCGCGACGACGCCGAGGAGCCCGAGGTCCGGACCCTCGAGGGCTGGCGCCGCGCGCTCGTCGGCGAGGAGCTCATGGACCTCCTGCGCGGCAAGCTCAGCCTGCGCGTGGGCCCGAGCCGGCTGGTGGAGGTCGAAGGAGCCGAGTAGGGCGCGCCGCGCTTCGCGGCGCCGTCTCGCCCTAGGCCCGCTGGAAGCGCCGGCCGTCGACGGGCGACTCGGCCTCGTCGAGCTGGCTGGCGGCCTTCTCCATCGCGGCGAGGCGCTCGGGCGTCAGGTCGCCGGCGTTCTCGGCCTCGATCTCGGCGAGCAGCGCCGCGCCCTCGGCGGACGCCCGCTCGTCGACGACGACCTTCTTGCCGGCCGCGTAGTACTTGTCGATCTCCTCGAACAGGACCTCGACGAGCTGGGTCGTCGGGACCTTGCGCAGCGGCTTGCCGTGCGAGTAGATGACGCCCATGTCCTTGGCGCCGGCGATCCCGAAGTCGGCGTGCGACGCCTCGCCGATGCCGTTGACGGCGCAGCCGAGGACGGCGACCTCGATCGGGTCGGCGTAGGAGCGCAGGCGCTCCTCGATCTCGTTGACGACGGTGTCCATGTCGAACTGCAGGCGGCCGCAGGTCGGGCAGGCGATCAGGACCGGGCCGCGCTCGCGCAGCTTCAGCGCCTTGAGGATCTCCCAGGCGACCTTGACCTCCTCCTCGGCGTGGAACGTCGAGAGGGAGATGCGGATCGTGTCGCCGATGCCGTCGGCGAGCAGCGTGCCGAGGCCGACCGCGCTCTTGAGCGAGCCCGACCACTTCGTGCCCGCCTCGGTGATCCCGAGGTGCAGCGGATGGTCGATCCGCTCGCTCAGCAGCCGGTTCGACGCGATCGTGTACGGCACGTTCGTCGACTTGATCGAGACCTTGAAGTCGTGGTAGTCGAGCCGGTGCATCAGCTCGACGAACTCGCCGGCGGCGGTGACGAGCGCCTCGACCGGGTTCTCGCGCTCGAGGTCGTGGAGGTGCCGCGGCAGCGAGCCCGAGTTGACGCCGATGCGCATCGGGACGCCCTTGGCCTTCGCCTTCGCGACGACCTCGGCGACCTTGTCGGGCCCGCCGATGTTGCCCGGGTTCAGGCGGATGCAGTGCGCGCCGGCGTCGATCGCCTTCAGCGCCAGCGTGTGGTTGAAGTGGATGTCGGCGATGATCGGGATCGGGCTCTCGGCCACGATCGTCTTCAGCGCCTCGACGTCCTGCTCGCGCGGGACCGCGCAGCGGACGATGTCGGCTCCGGCCTCGGCGACCCGGCGGATCTGGTCCATGGTCGCGGAGAGGTTCGCCGTCTCCGTCTTGGTCATCGTCTGCACGGCGACCGGGGCACCGCCGCCGATCGGCACGTTGCCGACGTGGATCTGTCGCGTGGAGGCCACGGCCCCAGTCTAGAAGCGACCGCGGCCCCCAGCGACGGGTGGTGGGCTAGACGGCGCGGCCGCGGTAGCCGCTGAAGAACATCACGAGCGCGACGATCGCCAGCGCGAAGATGATCGGGTGGACGATCACCCCACCGGCGATGGCGATGACGAGGAGGATGACTGCCAGCAATAGGAGCATGACGGCACCGGTACCCGGCGTTCACGTTCTCTAGCCTCCCCCGGATGGGGGATACGACGGATGTCTACGGGACCGCCCGCGGCCCGCTGGCGCGGATCGCGTCCCCGCTGGCCGCCCGCTCGCGCACCCGCCGCCACGCCGCGCTGTTCCCCGCGCTGCCGCCCGACGCCCGGATCCTCGACGTCGGCTGCGGCACGCTCGGCCTCCGCGCGCTGGAGCCCGACCGCGACATCACCGGCGTCGACCTCGTCGAGCGCCCCTCCTACCCCGGCCCCTTCGTGGTCGCCGACGCCACCGAGCGGCTCCCGTTCGCCGACGGCGAGTTCGACCTCGCCTACTCCTCGAGCGTCGTCGAGCACGTCGCGCCGGCCGACCGCGCCGCGTTCGCCGCCGAGCTGCGCCGCGTCGCCCGCGGCTGGTACGTCCAGACCCCGGCGTTCTCGTTCCCGGTCGAGCCCCACGCGCTGCTGCCGCTCGCGCACTGGCTGCCGCTGGGCCTGCGCGAGCGCTACTGGCGCCTCGGCGCCGCCGGCTCCTGGGAGGAGATCCACCTCCTGCGCCGCGCCGAGCTGGCCGCGCTGTTCCCCGGCTCCGAGATCCGCGCCGAGCGGCTCGCGGGGCTGGCCAAGAGCTGGGTCGCGGTCAGGACGTGAGCCGCTGAGCGAATCGGTCAGCGGCTCAAGAGCATCTCGCGAGCCGTCGATGAGCCTGTGGAGAGCGCTTGCCCGGGAAGAACCTCAGCCTGTTCGCATCACTCCGCGAGCTGTACGACACAGCGCGCGGCGTCCGCTCGACCGCGGAGCTGGACGTGTTCCTCGACCGCGCGGCGCGGCTGATCGGGGAGACCCTCGGCTGGGGCAGCGTCGTGGTCAACATCCACCGCCGCGCCTGGGACGACTTCTACGTCACCACGGTCCACGGCGACGACGCCGCCCGCGACGCGCTGCTCGGCACCTCGCAGGCCTGGGACGCCTGGGGCCCGCTGATGCACGCGCGCTTCGACCGCCGCGGCGCGTACATGGTCCCCCACGACTCGATCGACTTCGACGGCCTCGGGATCTACGTCTACGACCCGCCGCCCGTGTCCGACGACAGCCCCGGCCGCTGGCACCACGAGGACCTCCTGATCGTCCCCATGCCGAGCGGCAGCGGCGAGCTCAACGGGATCCTCAGCGTCGACCACCCCGCGTCGGGGCTCGTGCCCAGCGACGACGACCTCGACGCGCTCGTGATCATCGCCAGCGCCGCGGGGGCCGCGCTCGACCAGACCCGCGAGGCGACCGCCAACGCCGAGCACCGCGCCGCGCTCCAGGAGCTGCTGGCGGTCTCGACCCGGATCGCCGACGCGCGCTCGACCGACGTCGTCCTCGAGGCCGTCTGCCACGGGATCCGCGACGCGCTCGGGTTCGACCGCGCCGCCGTCGTGCTCCCGGGCGCCGACGGGCGCGCGCTGCAGGGCGTCGCCGCCGCCGGCTGGGACCTCGACGACCCGGCGCTGCGCCTCGACATGCGCTCGAGCAGATGGCGCTCGTGCTGCGGCCCGAGTACGACGCGCACGGCTGCTTCCTGCTCTCCCACGAGGACGCCGAGCGGATCGTCGGGATGCGCGAGTCCCACTACGAGTCGCGCTACAACGGCGTCGGCCCGTGGGCGTGGCACCGCCACTGGCTGATCGTGCCGCTGCGCGACCGCGACGGCCGCCTGATCGGGCAGATCTGGGCCGACGAGCCGCGCGACCGCCTCCTCCCCAGCACCTCCAAGCTCCAGGCGCTGCGGCTGTTCGCCGACCAGGCCCAGGCCGCGCTCGAGGCCGCCCGCCAGTACGAGGAGACGCTGCACGCCGCCGAGCACGACGGCCTCACCGGCCTCCCGAACCGCCGCACGCTCCTCGGCCGCCTGCAGGCCGCGCTCCTGCACGCGCGCCGCGGCGACCGCACGGTCGCGCTGCTGTTCGTCGACCTCGACCGCTTCAAGGCGATCAACGACACCTACGGGCACGAGTGCGGCGACGAGGTCCTGCGCACCGTCGCCGAGCGGATCGGCTCGGTCGTCCGCCCCGGCGACACCGTCGCGCGGCTGGGCGGCGACGAGTTCGTGGTGCTCTGCGAGGACGTCGTCGGCGAGGATGCCGCGCTCGAGGTCTCGCGGCGGCTGCGCGCGGCGCTCAACGCGCCGATCGTCCTCGAGAGCGAGTCGGTCAGCGTCACCGCCAGCATCGGCGTGGCGCTCCCCTCCGGCGCCGGAGACACCGCCCGGGCGCTGCTGCGCGACGCCGACGTCGCGATGTACCGGGCCAAGGAGGGCGGGCGAGACGCCGAGCGCCTGGCCAGCGCCGCGATGCGCGCCGGCGCGAGCGCCCGGGCGAGCCTCGAGCGCGCGCTGACGGGTGCGATGGACCGCGACGAGATCCGCCTGCACTGGCAGCCGATCGTCAGCATGGCCAGCGGCTACACGCAGCGTGCCGAGGCGCTGCTGCGCTGGGACAACCCCGACCTCGGCTCGGTCTCGCCGATGGAGTTCATCCCGGTCGCCGAGGAGACGGGCCTGATCGTCGAGCTCGGGCGCTGGGCGCTCGCGCAGGCCTGTGCCCAGGCGGCGGGCTGGCGGGCCGCCCACGGCGAGCGCGCCCCGGCGGTCGCCGTCAACCTCTCCCCCCGCCAGCTCCGCGATCCCGCGATCGTCGGCGAGGTCGAGCGTCTGCTCGCCCACCACGGGCTGCCGCGCGGCGCCGTCTGGGCCGAGATCACCGAGGGCGCGCTGCTCGACGGCGGCCCGGTCACCGCGCAGGTGCTCGAGGGGCTGCAGACGCTCGGCGTGTCGGTCGAGCTCGACGACTTCGGCACCGGCTACTCGTCGCTGAGCTCGCTGGAGCGCTTCCGCGTCGACGGCCTCAAGATCGACCGCAGCTTCGTGTCCGGCGAGCAGCGCGACGGGCGCGGGCGCGCGGTCGTCGAGGCGCTGCTGATGATGGCCCGCGCGCTCGGCGTGCGGGTGACGGCCGAGGGCATCGAGACCGCCGAGCAGCTCGCCTGGCTGCGGCAGCTCGGCTGCGACTTCGGCCAGGGCTACCTGTTCGCCCGGCCCGGCCCGCCCGAGGCGATCGAGCGGCTGTTCACGCAGGCTCAGCCGCTCGCACCGGCGGCGGCGTGAGCGCCGCGGCGCCGATCACCAGCACGAACGCCGCGATCCGCAGCACCATCCCGAGCGTGTCGTCGGGTGTCGGCTCGCCGAAGACGATCGGGCCGGACGCGATCGTGAGCACGTTCGCGGTCGCGCTGGTCACCGCGATCACGGGGACCGCGTCGCCGAGCTGCAGGCTGCGGCCGGAGACCAGCAGCCCGAAGAGCGACAGGATCAGGATCACGAACGCCAGCGGGTGGATCATCACGCCGATCCCGAGGTCGTCGAGCCGGCCGCTGAGCGCCTTGATCGCGATGTCCGAGGCGCCCCACAGCAGCCCGGTGGCCAGCGCGAGCACAAGGCCCTCGTCGCGGCGCCCGGCGGCGATCGGCAGCAGCAGCGTTCCCAGCAGCGTCGCGCCGCCGACGTAGAACGCGAGCGTCGGGGTCGTCCACGACGCGTGCGCGCTGTCGGCGGTCCCCTCGATCGTCGCGGCCAGGAACGCGAGGCCGAGCGCGGTCAGCGCGACGCCGATCCACTCGCGCCGCGTGACCTCGAGGCCGAAGACGCGGTCGGCGAGGACCGTGAGCAGCACGAGCCCGCCGGCGATCACCGACTGCCCGATCGAGATCGGCGCGAGCGCGAGCGCCGTCACGTGCAGCCCCCACGACCCGAACGCGACCACCAGCCCGATCGCGTACCACTTGGACCGGAACAGCGCGCCCGTGCTGCGCAGCGGCTTCGTCCAGTCGACGGTCGGGGCCTCGACGGCGCCCTTGTGCTTGAGCAGGAACCCGAGCACGGACGCCAGCGCGGTGCCGACCGCGAAGACGAGCCCGATGGCGACGGAGGCGCTCACGCCCCACAGGCTATGGGGCGTGGGGCGCGGCCCCGCTTACTTGCCGTACATCGCGTCGATGTCCGACGCGTACTTCTGGTCGATCGGCTTGCGCTTGAGCTTCATCGTCGGAGTCAGCTCGTCGCCGCCCGGGAGCCAGTCGCCCTTGACGATCGTGAACTTCTTGATCTGCTCGACGCGGGCGAGCTTGGCGTTCGCCTCGTCGACCGCGGCCTGGATCGCCTCGCGGACCTGCGCGTTCCCGGCCAGCGCCTCCAGCGACGTGTCCTCGATCCCCTGCTTACCGGCCCACATCGGGGCGAAGTCGGCGTCGAGCACGATCAGCGCCGTGTTGTAGGAGCGGGCGTCGCCGATCACGGCGGCCTGGCCGATCAGCGACGAGGCGGACTTGACCGTCGCCTCGATGTTCGCCGGCGACATGTTCTTGCCGGCCGCGTTGATGATCAGCTCCTTCTTGCGATCGACGATCTTCAGGTAGCCGTCCTCGTCGAGCTGGCCGATGTCGCCGGTCCGCAGCCAGCCGTCGTCGGTGAACGTCTCCTTCGTCTTGTCCGGCAGGTTGCGGTAGCCGAGCATCACGACGTCGGACTTGATCAGCACCTCGCCGTCGGTGTCGAGCTTGATCTCGACGCCGGGCGCGGGCGGGCCGACGGTGCCGATCTTGATCCGGCCCGTCGGGTTGCAGGTGCCGGCGCCGCACGTCTCGCTCATCCCCCACAGCTCGGCGAGCGGCAGCCCGATCGCGTGGAAGAACTCGAGGACCTCGACGGGCGTCGGCGCGGCGCCGACGTTGATCGCCACGACCTGGTCGAGCCCGAGCATCGCGCGCAGGCCGCTGAACATCTCGTCGTCGGCCTTCTGCACGGCGGCGGCGAGCTCCTCGGGGACCTCCTCGCCGGCCTGCTCGAGCCGGACCTTCTTCAGGGCGGCGGCGATCGCGGCCTCGGCCTTCTCGCGCGCCTCGTCGGGCTGCGAGGACAGCATCGTCTCGAGCCCGGCCTTCAGCTTCTCCCAGATCCGCGGCACCGCGAAGAACCAGCTCGGCCGGACCTCGGGCAGGTAGCTGAGCACCTCGCGCGGGTTGTCGCAGCAGGTGATCTGCAGCCCGTAGACCATCGGGATGTAGTGGTGCGCGTTGCGCTCGGCGACGTGCGCGCTCGGCAGCCACGAGATCACGCGGCCCTCGGACGGCAGCTGGATCAGCTCGTCGACCTGCTCGCAGGCCGCGAGCAGGTTGCGGTGCGAGAGCTGGACGCCCTTCGGCGGGCCGGTCGTGCCCGACGTGTAGATCAGCGTGAGGACGTCCTGGGCGCCGAGCTCGGCGACCGACGCCTCGACGTCGAAGTCGTGCGCCATCGCCTCGACCTCGGCCAGCGTCAGGACGCCGTCGGGCGCCTCGTCGGCGAGCAGGATCACGTGCTCGAGGTCCGGCAGCGTCTTGCGCGCCTCGAGGACGTTCTCGAGGTACGCCGGCTCGGTGATGAGGATCCGCGCGCCGGCGTCGGAGACGACGTACTCGATCTGGTTGGGCGCGTAGGTCTGGTAGATCGAGAACGGGGTCGCCCCGACCATCATCGCCGCGAGGTCGCAGAGGTGGAACTCCGGCCGGTTGGCGAACATCAGGGCGATCGTGTCGCCGCGGTTCAGTCCCAGGACGTTGAGCGCGCCGGCGAGGTTGTCCACCCGGTCGCGGAGCTCGTCCCAGGTCCAGGTGACCTCGTCGCCCTTGGTCCGGATCGCCACCTTGCCGGCCTGCGCCCGGGCGGTGTGCCGGAAGGCCGCGGCGATCGTCTGCGCGTCGACGCTCCGGGTCAGCTTGGTCTCGGCGGCGGTATCGGTTCCTCCCATGGTGCGTCAGCGTATACCGAAGCCCTCGCCACGGAGCCGCCCGATGTCGTTGGAGAAGCCGATCGCGAAGATGACGATGATCAGCAGGAACCCGAAGACGCTCGCGCGCTCGAGAACGGTGAACGAGATCGCCCGTCCGCGGACCTTCTCGGCCACCGCCCAGAAGACGTGGCCGCCGTCCAGCGGGAGGAACGGGAAGAGGTTGATGATCGCCAGCGAGAGCGAGATCAGCGCGAGCGTGAAGATCGCCTGCGGCGCGTCGAACTCGATGCTCTGGCGCGTCGCCTCGTAGCTGCCGACGACGCCGCTGACCTCCTTGCGCGCCTTCTCGTCGACGAAGATCTTCCCGAACGTCGTGACGCTCGCCTTGGTGATCTCCCACATCACGTCGAACGAGTGGGTCGCGGCGCGGCCGGCCGGCAGGCCCTCGTAGCGGGTGCCGAAGCTGAAGCCGATCAGCGCGCGCTTCTCGGTGGCCGAGTAGCGCGGCCGGACCTCGAGCGCGACCTGCCGGCCGTCGCGCAGCACCGTCACCCGGGCGGGCACCGCCGCCTCGCAGCCGTCCCGCTTCGCGTCGCCGGCGCACCCGTGCGTGCCGATCTGCGTGCGCAGCGCCGCCGCGTCGCCGCGCACGCCGTCGACCGAGACGATCCGGTCGCCCGGCCGCAGCACGCGCTCGGCCGCCGAGCCCTTGTTGACGACGGAGACCTCCGCCGTGTTGACGAGCTTCGCGTGCCCGAGCGAGAGGAAGAACAGCAGGACGAGTGCGATCAGCACGTTCATCGCCGGCCCCGCGGCGATCACGACGATCCGCTTCCACGGCTCCTGCCGGTAGTAGGCCCGCGGCGCCACCTCGGGCGGCAGCTCCTCCTCCGGGTTCATCCCGGTGATCTTCACGTAGCCCCCGAGCGGGATCACGCCGATGCCGTACTCGGTCTCGCCGCGGCGGAACTTCACGAACATCGGGCCGAAGAACAGCGAGAAGCGCTCGACCCGCATCCCGACCGCCTTCGCGGCCAGGAAGTGCCCGAGCTCGTGCAGGACGATCAGCGCGGCGAAGCCCGCGAAGGCCAGGAGCCAGCTCATGGGCTACGCCGTGACCGCGACGAGCTCGCCGGCGAGGGCGCGCGCCTCGCGGTCGGCCTCGTAGAGGGTCTCGAAGGCGCGGATCGGCTGCGAGCCGAGGCGCTGGAGGGTCTCGTCGATCACGGCGGGGATCCCCAGGAAGGACAGGCGGCCGGTGAGGAACGCGTGGACCGCGATCTCGTTGGCCGCGTTCAGGACGCACGGCGCGGTGCCGCCGGCGACCGCGGCCTCGCGGGCGAGCCGCAGGCACGGGAACGCGTCGGTGTCCACGGGCTCGAAGGTCAGCGCGCCGATCTCGGCGAGGTCGAGCGGCCGCACGGGCACGTCGATGCGCTCGGGGTGGTGCAGGGCGTAGGAGATCGGGACGCGCATGTCGGGGTGGCCGAGGTGGGCCAGCGCCGCACCGTCGCAGAGGAGCACGTACGAGTGGACGATCGACTGCGGGTGCACGACGACGTCGATCTCGTCGTAGGAGACGCCGAACAGGTGGTGGGCCTCGATCACCTCGAGGCCCTTGTTCATCAGCGTCGCGGAGTCGATCGTGATCTTGCCGCCCATCGCCCAGGTCGGGTGCTTGAGCGCCTCGTCGACCGTCACGCCCTCCAGCTCGGCGCGCGTGCGGCCGCGGAACGGGCCGCCGCTGGCGGTCAGCACGAGCTTGGTGACCGAGCCCGGCCGCTCCCCCGCGATCAGCTGGTGCAGGGCGGAGTGCTCGGAGTCGACGGGCAGCAGGTGCGCCCCGGTCGCCTCCGCGAGCGCCATCACGAGCTCGCCGCCGACGACGAGCGACTCCTTGTTGGCCAGCGCGAGGGTGCTGCCAGCGGCCAGGGCGGCCAGCGTCGGCCCGAGCCCGATCGAGCCGGTCATGGCGTTCAGCACCAGGTCGTCACCGCGCCCCACGACCTGCTCGACCGC
>Ga0164241_10001981_pt1 | contig 23297 bp, 20 predicted proteins | sample OricomyardsoilBY_FD_108780 | JGI IMG/M metagenome (GOLD analysis project Ga0164241, IMG submission 108780) | Backyard soil microbial communities from Emeryville, California, USA - Original compost - Back yard soil (BY) | ecosystem: Environmental > Terrestrial > Soil > Unclassified | place: USA... | reverse complement strand
TTTTGGCATGCATTGGGAACCATCTGGGCTTGCCAGGCAGGTAAGCATGTTTACTCCGAGAAGCCTGCCATGCACAATATTTGGGAAGGCCGGAAGATGATTGAAGCCGCACGTAAATATAACCGGGTTGTCCAGGTTGGTTTTCAGAATCGTTCGATAGCCAATGTGATGGAAGCTATTAAATTTCTTCATGATGGCGGAATAGGTAAGGTCTTTATGGCGCGTGGCCTATGCTTCAAAAAGCGTAACTCATTTGGTATAGCTCCGGATAGTCAGCCACCTGCTAATCTTCATTATGATCTTTGGCTGGGCCCTGTCACATGGCGCCCCTACAATGTAAAACGGGATATTTACAATTGGCATTGGTTCTGGGATACGGGCAACGGGGATACGGGTAACCAGGGACCTCATCAATTTGATATTGCACGTTGGGGGCTTAATAAAAACGAGCATCCTGTCTCTGTTCATTCTACCGGTGGCTTATATGGATGGACTTCCGATGAGTGCGCACAGGAGACTCCCGATATGCAGAGTTCCGTTTTTAAATATCAGGACGGATCAATACTTGAGTTTGAAACCCGCGGACGCCAGTCGAATGGAGAAGGAAGTCTTGGAATAAAAATCGGGAATATATTTTATGGTACTAAAGGCTATCTTGAAATTGATGGATCTACCTGGAAGGCCTATCATGAAGGCGACGACAAACCTTTTGCAGGCTCAAAAAGTACCGGGACAAGTAATGAGGATATTTCTCTTTCTGGGCCCAGCGAAACAGAACACTTTGCTAATTTTCTTGATGGAGTACGTTCCGGCAATTATCATGATTTGCACTGTGATGTCAACGAAGGCTTTTTCTCGACTGTACTTCCTTTGACAGCTAATATTTCTTATCGGCTTAAACGCGGGTTAGAATTTATGGGAGGAGATATGGAAAGGGAAAAATTTGTGAATGATCCGGAGGCAAATGAAATGTTGACAAGAGTTTATCGTCCACCGTATGTAGTTCCAAATGAAGTTTAGAATTATTTAAAGCGCTTCCCAGATATGAAATTAAGTGGTGAATTACAAATGATGAAAAGTATGAGAAACAGATACCCGGTTCTTTTTTTATTGATTGTTATATATTGCTTTTCATGTACCTCAACTACGGTGAAGCAAGGAGATGTGCAACAAAATAATAATGGTCCTAAAGTGGAATTGATTGATCAAAAAGCGGATCAGAAAGTGGATGTTATGATTGGAGGTAAACTTTTCACTTCCTACTGTTATGCTGACTCTTTGATGAAGCAAATTCTTTATCCCATATTTACCGCAGGTGAAAACCCTGTAACCCGCGGTTGGCCCATAATGCCAAGGCCGGGAGAGAGTACCGACCATCCGCATCAGCGGGGCATGTGGTTGAACTATGGAGATGTAAACGGGTACGATTTCTGGGGAAATTCTTATGCCATTGCACCGGAAATACGAAAAGTGCATGATGGCAGAATAAAGCATATTAAAATTGAGGAATTGTCGTCGGGCTCAGGCGAAGGAACGCTGGTTACAGATGAAAGTTGGGTTAGTCCTTTTGGCAATCAACTTATATTCGAAAAAACAACCTATCATTTTATTGTTGATGGTTCTGCTCAGATCATTGACCGGATTACGACGTTGACAGCCACTGACAGCGCAGTAACTTTTAAGGATACGAAAGAGGGAATGTTTGGTATCCGTTATAACGAACAGTTGAAATTACCTACAAAAAAACCGCAGTCTTTTGTGGATGCAAAAGGTGATACAACGACTATAGCTGCATCTTTGAAAGAGACCATCGGCGACTATAGAAGTAGTGAGGGAATCACTGGAGACAGCGTTTGGAGCACTCGTGCAAAATGGATGAATCTATTTGGAAATATTAACGGAGAAAAAGTGTCTATAGTTATTTGTGATCATCCTAAAAACTTCGGTTATCCAACATACTGGCATGCGCGGGGCTATGGATTATTTGCGGCTAACCCATTTGGCGCCCATGACTTTACTGATGGAAAATTAACCTTAGATTATACCCTTCCCAAAGGCCAGTCGTTGACGTTTAGATACCGGGTAATTATCAGTTCGGGGAAACATCTTACTGACGCAGAAATTAATAAGCTGGCCAATGACTTTGATAATAAATATTAATGAACGTGTATTTAGTTTTTAATAGAAACCTGGATATTTCTGAGTCCTACAGGTTTAATTAAATCTTGATAAAACATACACTTAAATTTTTCCCAGATGAAAAAATATGGTTTAATTATTCTTATAACTTTTATAGGCGCTATAGGAAGCCCGAATGTCAATGCGCAAAACAAGTCCGCTTTTAATTTCCCCGAAAATGATTTGAACACACTTCCGCCTGCAACCTATCCATCATTGACCCAGGTCTATGACGATCATGCATTGGAAAACCGAATCGTAACTTTTCGGGATGAAAGATTATTGACAAGCCGCGGAATCAATACAGTTTATGATGATATGCCCGTTTATAACAGTAAAGAAGAATGGGAGAAAAGAAAAGAATTTCTAAGACAACAAATTTTAGTTGCCGCGGGACTATGGCCGATGCCGCCAAAGAATCCTTTAAAACCTCACTATTATCAGAAAATAGATCATGATAAGTACACAGTAGAAACAGTGTCTATCGAAACGTACCCCGGTTATTTTTTAGTGGGTGATATATACAGGCCGAAAGGGAAAGGACATTTCCCGGCTATCCTGACGCCGCACGGACATTTTAATTTTGGACGCTTTAATAATGACAGCATCAACTCCATACCTGGACGCTGTATTAATTTCGCTTTACAAGGATATGTGGTTTTCAGTTATGACATGGTTGGTTATAACGATACAAAGCAGGTAGGGCATGCTTTTGCAAACGATAGTATTTCCCGGCTGTACGGCATCAATTTATTGGGGTTACAACTAAGGAATAGTATCCGTGCATTAGATTTTCTTTTAAGCCTTCCTGATGTGGATACCAGCAGAGTCGGGATTACCGGCGCTTCCGGAGGGGCAACCGAAACTTTTCTTTTAACAGCAGTGGATAATCGGTTTCAGGCCACCGCCCCGGTAAATATGGTTAGCAATAATATGCAAGGTGGCGACTTATGCGAGGGAGCGCCGGGTTTAAGGATAAATACTTTTAATGTGGAAATAAGTGCCATGGCAGCGCCAAAGCCACTTCTGTTGGTTTCGGATACTTATGACTGGACGTATAATACCAGGAACACGATTGTGCCACTGGTAAGATCCATCTATCATCTTTATCATGCGGAAGACAAATTAAAAAATGCACATTTCGATTATGTACACAATTATAATAAAGCCAGCAGAGAAGCAGCGTACGAATTTTTCGGAAAATGGTTAATGCATGATAGTGACGAAATTCATTTTAGAGAAAAGCCATTTGTAGCTGACAGTCCGGAAAATCTATTGGCTTTTATGAATCATCTCGATTCTCGTAGAGCAAAATCTTTTAGTGAATTACCGACTACTGAATATCATGATGTTCCCAATAATTTAGATGAAGCCGGATTAAAAGCATTACTAAAAAATATTTATTCAAAACAATTGGATCAATACTGGCCAAAGGCCCGGAAAAGCCTGGATACTTTTAATTTCTTGTATGGAACCGCTTTCCGGCATTTAACAGGCTTTGCTGCACCGCAAGCAATAGACTGTAAGATTATGGGTAGTGTTAAGGGCAAAGATTTTACCGCCATCCGCTTTTTGATTTCAGGAAAAGATAAAAATGATTGGATACCCTGTGTATTATACCAGCCGCTTGGTAAAGCAAAATCAACGGTGATCGTAACAGCTGATGACGGTAAAGATCATTGGGTTGAAAAAGATAAGGGTACGCCAAATGATATTATTGAAAAACTACTTTATCAAAAATGCAATGTATTGGCGCCCGATTTATTCAAACAGGGTGAGCATGTGCTTCAGCCTGGAACAAAGACATTACGGGATGAAAATGACAAGGTGTTTACTGTTTATAATTTGACTGACCGGCAGGAGCAAATCCAGGACTTAATAACCATCATTCATTTTATCAAAGAATCTGGTAATCTTTCTCATGACATCAATCTCTATTCCACTGGTAATACAGGGATCACTTCGTTATTGTTAGCGACCGCTACAACTGATGTAAACAAATATCTTCTTGATGGCAACCATTTTAATCCTGACACGGACCAGGAAATGCTAATGCTGGAAATCCCCGGCATAATGAGAGTGGGTGGATTTAAAACAGCATTGGCTTTAACTGCAAATAAACATTTGCTGTTATTTAATACAGCGCCCAATCTTTTATCATCAGGTGCAATCGAAATAAGTAAGTTAGAAAATAATAATAAGAACTTTTCTATTCTAACAGCAAGCGTGGAGGAAAATAAAATTATTGATTTCTTAAAACCGTCGGGCTCCGTACCGGGAGTTGCTCAAAAAGAAAAGTCACCAGGTTGGGAGATGTTATTTGATGGAAAGAATACAGATAAATGGAGATCAAAAAATAGTGAAACTTTTCCGTCAGATGGATGGGCTATAAAAGATGGGGCTTTATTCTTAAATAAAAAAGGAGCCGGGGATATCATCACGCGCGAAAAATTCCGCAATTTTGAACTTGACCTGGACTTCAACTTAACTTTCGGAGCCAACAGTGGCGTAAAGTATTTTGTAGATGAAATAAAAGATTCAAAGACAGGAGATGTGGTAATCAATGGCCCTGAATACCAAATCATAGATGATTATAATCATCCCGAAGTTAAGAACCACCAACATGATATAGCGGCAACCGCTTCATGCTACTTAATATACACTCCCGTGAATGTGCATTTACATCCTGCAGGGCAATGGAATCATATCAGGATAATAGCGAGAGGAAAACACGTGGAGCATTGGTTAAATGGCGTGAAGGTGCTAAGCTATGAAAGAGGTAGCGCTGATTTTATTAAAAGAAAATCGGAGACCAAATTTAAAGATTACGATAACTACGGCGAATTGGCAAGTGGATACATTTTGCTAACTGATCATAGTGACAAAGTGTATTTTAGAAATATTAAAATAAAACGTTTATAAGTCAGGCGGAAATAAAATATTTACTTTCTGGTCTTTTATCTTTTTATTAATAAAAGCCTCTACGAAAATGTCTGGACACGCGATAATAAACGAACAAGGAATTTTGTAAATTTGTACTGCACAATATAATAATAGAAACGATATGAAAGTTTTATTGGAAATAAAGGAAAACAAGGTTGATTTTGTAATGGAACTATTGCACAATTTGTCTTTTGTGAAAGTTAAGCCGGTGAATACAGATAAGCAGCAATTTCTTGAAGAGTTGAAAGCCTCTGTTGATGAAGTGGCTCTGGCAAAACAGGGAAAAATAAAATTGCAAACTGCCGAACAACTGATAGATGAATTATAATATTGAAGTTACCGCCTACTTTTCAAAACAATTGAAACGACTTTCAAAGAAATATCCGTCTTTAAAAACAGAGTTTTCGGCTTTAGTAAACTCCCTGAGAGAAAATCCTGAGCAAGGCACACCTATCGGCAAAAACTGTTTTAAAATACGACTCGCCATAGCATCCAAAAACAAAGGAAAATCCGCCGGAGCACGGATTATTGCTCACGTACAAATAATTTAGACAAAAGTTTATTTACTGTCAATCTACGATAAATCTGAACTAAGTAACATATCCGAAAAAGAACTCGGAGAACTCTTAAAACATATACCTGAATAATATACAAATCCGTATGTTTCTACGCTTGGGTATGATGCTATTTTTCAAATAAAAATCTCAAGCCAAAAATTTAGCTATGCAACGATTGCCATGCAATTGTTGTCTTCTTAAAAAACCTAAACCTAACTTCAAAAAACCAAACTATTACTTTTATGAATAATAAACTTTTTATTCATCTTATTTTTTTATCAATTTTTTTCATTTCGATTGCCGGTTGCAAAAAGCATAAATCAAACCCTATTGACCAGTTACCTCCTGCTACTCAAACAGGTGCTAATACTTTAGGATTTTTATTAAATGGAGAACCCTGGACTCCGAAAGGATGGGATGGGAGTACTACTAACCTAAGCCTATATTAGGATGAATCTTACAATAGTGGGACTTTTAATATTGCTACTTATAGACTACTTACTCCGGGGAATAAACAATCTTTTGCAATAGCAATGGACAGTTTTAAAAGTACTGGTAATTTTTATCTCAGTAAAAGTTCAAACTTAAAAGTAGTTTTTATCGACCAACTCCGAAGTTGCACCGTTGATGCTTTCGATACTTCCATTTTTAGAAATGGAGAATTAGTAATAACAGAGTTTGATAAAACTAATCAAATAATTTCCGGAACATTTGACTTTGCACTTTTTAATAACAAATGTGGTGATACAATCAAAATAACAAACGGCAGATTTGATATGAAATATTAATTTTTAACCCCCAAAACATAACATTATGAAAAGAATTATCCGCAATTTTTTAGTTGCTATCGCTGTCTTTTTCTCTTTAACAAGTAAAGCTCAAACCATTGACACTACCACAATAGAAGGGCTTTATCAATATGTTTTTAACGTGCTTGACAAAACACAGATATCTACACATTACCTGGAAGAGTATCGTGCTCCCGCTCTGACAATGAGCAAATATAATGGACTATTAACCGATAGTAATTTTGTTGATATAAATGTGTGGCGTACTTTATACTGGCAAATAGCTTCGGCTTATGTAGGCACAGGTAGCAATTCTTTCACTGCTATTACCAACGTAAATTCCACTATTAAACCATTGGTAAGCGATACGCTTCCTATACCGGTTCCCCAGGGCTGTTGAATCCCTCAAATTATTTAGATGGGTTATCATAAAATACAAGTAACGTGAGACACACAGGTCTTTCTCCACCAAATCAATCTATCAAATATTTCATCAAACTAAAATTTCCTTTTATGACAAAATTATTTTTATTAACAATCCTGTTAATCTCATATTTAAGCGCTGTTTCCCAATCAGGCAAAATGAAATCAAGTGTAGGGATTTCCATTCCCGTAATATGGAATAATTCTGAAGCAACCTATTATCAACTGGGAAGCCCAAAATATCCAAGTGGTAAAGCGACAAGCTATGGTTTAAATATTGATTATTCACACCCACTATATAAGGGCATTTATGGAAAATTAGGAGTAGGGTATTTTAAACAGAACTTTGGTATAATAAGACCATTTAGATATGACAGTCCTGTTGATTTGCTCTATTCTACTGATTCATATCACTACGATAATGTTCAGCTTTTCGGTGGAATAGGTTATAAGTGGAATGTCTCGAAGTTGATTTTATTAAATGGAAACTTAACATATAACCAATATTACTCTTATAGGCAAAAATACATTAACCACTCCCCTGTACCCAGCCAGGTCAATCATAAGTCTATATCATTAGGCAGAATGATAAACCTTAGCCTTGGAGGAGAGAAGGAAATTTCAAAAAAAATTTCAATTGGAGTTAGTAGCATTTTCCCTGTTTTCACCCATTGGAACGATGATGAAATATTTATTAATAATTATTATTCATCAGATGAACAACAAATAGCCCGGAATAAATTTTCTGCGGGGATAGTTGTTTCATGCAATTACAATTTCTAAAATATCAAAATATTTTTTATGAAAACAATTCTAAGACTATTAGCAGCACCATTATTATTACTTTGCTTTTTAGCTCAGGCACAAGTAAAGACAGACTTCAACAACAAAACACTCATAGATGAGAAAGGGCATTTTTTAAAATCTTATAAGGCAACAATTGACTTTGAAATTCCTGCAAAGAATATCACAAATCTATTGCAGGCGGAAAAAAGCAAAACGGACACTATTCAAGAAGCAAAGACCTGCCCGGTTAGGCATGGCTCAACAATTTTTCGAGGCCGAATAAAATAATACATTTTTATGCTTTTCATCCTAAATTCATTCATTTGAAAATTGACTTACTTTTAATAAAAACTATTTATGAAAAAAATAATAGTAATAGCCTTTGTGTTATTCACAGCCTTTGGCACAAAGGCTCAGCAAAAAGTAATTCAATTGTATAACGGCACCACACCAGGCTCCGAGCAGTGGACGTATAATGAGCAAGAGTATAAACCAGGAACTAAGGATGCGCTGGTCTATAATGTTTCGCATCCAACGCTGACGGTGTATCCGGCAGATCAATCGAAGGCAAACGGCACAGCAGTAATTATTTGTCCCGGCGGCGGTTTTTATATTTTGGCCATAGTGCATGAGGGTACGGATGTGGCACATTGGCTTAATGAAAAAGGCGTAACCGTTTTTATATTGAAATACAGGCTTGGGCATAGCTCAACAGATAATCCGGGACAGGAGCTAAGTGAGAATATGAAGAAAAGCGATTTTGACGAAAAGGTTTCTCCAATAATTCCTTTGAGTATTGCTGACGGAAGGGCTGTTATACAATATGTACGCACACATGCCGCGCAATATGGAATTAATCCTGCCAGAATAGGAATCATGGGTTTCTCAGCCGGTGGCACTGTTGCTGCATCAACGGCGTTTAACTATACGCCGAAAAACCGTCCTGATTTTGTTGCCCCCATTTATGCCTATATGCCTCCATCATTACAAGGGACCGTGGCCGCAGATGCACCCCCACTATTTGTTGTTGCAGCTACAGATGATGGACTGGGCCTGGCTTCGCACAGTGTTGACTTGTATTCAAAATGGCTTGCAGCAAAGAAGCCAGCGGAGATACACATTTATGAAAAAGGAGGCCATGGTTTTGGAATGCATAAACAAGATATTCCCACCGATACATGGATAGATAGGTTTGGTGACTGGCTCGGGTTATTGGGATATTTAAAAGCAAAATAAAAAAGTAAAGATTTATACTGAGCCATTTCGAGAGGGCCATGGTTGAGATTATTTATAGACAAAAAATCTATACCCGTCTTAACAGCCTGCCGGGTAGCATAATAATTGATTTTAAAAGACTAAACACACCTTCCACCGCAATACCGAGTATTCTGAAAGGCAGGATGAGCAACCATACAATGGGATATAATACCAATGCCAAAATAGCCAGCGGCCAGCAGAATATAAACAGGAAGATCCAGGCGATAAAAGTAATCATGTATTAAAGGTAATCACAACGCAAACACAAAGGAGGTCAAAAATATGAGTGGCAAATATCCGGTATAATCTGAAAACAGAAATCCGGGTAATTTCTTCGTTTACTGTAACTATTATTTTCTCAATAGCCGTTGCCAATCCGTAGCAGCATCCATATTCTTCGAACCAAACAAGTCACCATTGTTTTGACTTTGCATCATCAGTAAAACAATAGACCTGGGGAAACACTTCCAGGTCTATTGTTTTTTTCTGCTCCTGTTTGCAATGCCTTTTCTTAAATCGTTAAGTTTATGCCGCAATTTTCTTCGCTTCGTCAAGCACATTTTTAAACAGGTCTTCAACAAATGCTGTGGTATTTTTCACATTGAAGTCCAGTGTACAATTATAATTTTGTTTAAAGACAGATCCATCGAATGTTGCCACAAAGAATTTGCCATTTTCAATGCCCTTCAAGCTGGCAGCGAGCGTAATCTTTCTAACTTCCAATATATCGCCGGCATGGGCAGCTATATAAGCACTCAGGCTCAGGATGTCGGCAGTACCTTGTTTCGCACCTTCCAATATCCCTTTGGCAGATTCAAAAGCAAGTGCAGCGCTACCTTTTTTGATGGCTTCCAATGATGCCGTGACTGTTTCCAGTGCTATGTAAGATGCGGAGTGAGTCACATTTTTTAAGATAGATTCAACAGCCGTAAGCGCACTGCGACCGGTTGTCTGCGCTGTATAAAGTGTACCGTTAGCTAACTGCAAAGACTTCTGCCCGGCTGTCTGTACCCCACTTAATCCTCGTTGTGCTGTTTGTAAAGCAATATAGTCACTACCATATCTTACTAATTCGAGGGCGTTTTTAACTGCGTTAAGTGCTGTCATTCCGGAGGTTTGAACTTCGTTTAAAGCGGCCTGTGTTGTTGCTTTGGCTACTGCAACTGATGAATTTTGAAAAGCATTCACTATTCCCTGGCATGCGGATAGAACCCCCTGTGCTGTTTTCATACTTACCCAATCGGCGGACAGCCTTGAACCCCAATATATCGCTTTAGGTTTTTCATACCATTTTAATCCATCAATTTTATCCTGACAGTAATTGATATCGCTCTGCAAAGAGTTTACAGTGTTCTGAGCGTTTCTTAAATTGCTGTATGCCTTGCCAAAAGAATTATTATAATCATTTATCGCTTTGTCGGCATTGGCTTTGGCCTGGTTAAAAGCGGCATTATATTTTGCCTGTTCGGTGTTCACCTTACTTTGGGCATCACGCAAAGCTTTGTCGTAAACGTTTTGCGCCTGGGTTACTTTATTCCGGGCATCTGACACGGCCTTATCCATGGCGGCCCTTGCTTTATTTACTTCGTTCTGTGCAGCATTTACCTTCGCTTCCCAGGCTGCTTTCTGGTCGTTGACAGCCTTAGAACATTGAGCTACGTAATTATTAAAATCTTTTTGCGCCTGCTCCATCTTTTTTTGCACAGGTGTAAATAAGGCCATGTAAGCTTTCTCTGCCTCATCTACCTTTTTCTGCGCATCGCTTATACTTACATTTGCAGCTCTTTGGGCATCATTTATTTTATTTACAACGGCCGTTTTGATGTAATCGGTAAGTTCATTTTCAAATTCGGCATACAGGCTGAAATCCAGAGTTGCCAGCTTATCGAAAGACCCGGTTGTTTTGGCCATTATCTTATACTTCAACAAGTCGGCAAATGTCTGTTCAAGCATAAATGAAGCGCCCTGGTTGGAGATATCTAAAAATATACTTTCTCCGGTACCAAGGAAATTAATGCCACAGTCGAGATAAACAGATTGTTTTTCGGTGGTAAGTTCCAGATCTAATTTGGCATTTCCTCCGTTGCTTCCGGAAATTTTTAACGGCCCTATTTCAATTTGATCCAACTCGCCTTTTGCTACAACCCCTTCTTCGTTAAACAGCGTGTAAATATTGATGCGTTTGCCAAACAATACCATATCGGCTACAAAGCTAAAACCGGGATCAAAAGTTATGGTACCGATACTGCCTCCGGCCGGTGCACAATACAGTTTCAGTTTCTCAATATCGAAGAAGTTGGGAACATCTTTCGTATCAATGGAGATATTGGTTATTTGCTCTGCGAAAGCAACGAGATTTTGCGGGCTTAGTTTATCAATTTCTCCCATCAAAATTTCATGCATTGGGTCTTCGCTCACACTTACGGCCATTTTACCGCTCACTTCTCCCAATACAATACCACCCGCAAAGCCGAATTCACTTGGTAAACCGGTCGCGGCAAAAGTGGCATATATAATGCCGAGTTGCAAAGCCAGTTCAGGGCCAATTTGTAAACCGTTTACGCCAAAAGGGTTTACCCAATACCCTTTCATGGTAGCGGAGCCACGGGCATCTGCAATTCCTATCTCCAGCACCAGGTCAAAATGTAAAGGATTATCCTGTTTGGGCACTTTTACGTCCATGCCAAAAAGCATCTGCAATGCTGGAGTGGGCAATATCTGTATTCCAAGGCGCAATGCGTCGCAGGTTACCGAACTGCCAAGATTAAGCCGGGTGTCCGGTATCTCGATGCTGATGTCTGTGGTTGCTCCATAATGCGCCGACAATACCAGCCCTACGCTTTTCTGTTTGGTAAGTGACGACAAAGCCGGTACTTCTTCCAGAACAGCCGAAAGTTGCAATCCTTTTTTTACATGGAAGCTGAAGTCTTCGTCTTTTGTTTCTGCATCTGCCGAAGAATAGATAAAGACGGCTTTGGAGAATTTAAGCGAATCTATAAATGTATTTTTTGCAGCAGGGAAAACAGTTGCAAGGCTAAATGAATTTGCCTGGATGGCTGCATATACCAGCTTGTTCGAAGTTCCGTCAGGATTTTTTTCATAAGCTACTTTGCAATCCAGTGTTATTCCTTCTATAACGGCCTCGCCCATTAAAGAAAATGAAGACTGCTTTTTGGCGGCAGTTGCGTAAAGGTTTATAGCCAATACTGTTTTTACAATATTGACCGGGCCGATAGTTATGTTCCCCGCTGAACCGGTAAATTCAACGCCTTCCGTGCTAAACTGCGCAGTAGCTGAGACAGTATATTCATAAGCTTTTACTGAGCCGCCAACACTTAGGCCTTTCTTCAAATTCGTTTCGCCTAATGTGCCATCCGCAGTGGCGAACCCGATAAATACATTTTCGAATGACATATCGTAAGAAGGCAGAGAAAGCGTATCGTTACTGAAATATTTGAACAGGGTATTGAGATCGTCCAGGCTGAAAGATGATGCTGAAGCGAGCATGCCTGTGAAGCCTGAAGAGATCTTTCCGGAAAGACGATAGGTTGTTTTGCCAGGAATAAAATCTCCTGACACGGCAATATCATTTTCTTTGCCTATATTGAATTCAATTTTAAGATTGGCTAAATTCAATTTTTCAATATCGAATAATCCACTGACATTTTCCGCCTCTGCCTCCACATGTAAAGTGCCGTTATTATAGGTAACCGTTGCTGTCAGATCAACCGGGGAAATACCAAGTTTATTAATTTCCAGAACAGCATTTACCGATTCCGTAAATGCCCATTGATCTCCTTCTTTTTCCAACAATATTTTTAATTCAGCTGATTTAAGAATAACGCCATCCGCTAAAGGAAGCAAAAATTGCCCGGCGCTTGAAAGCTCAACTTTACAAGGAGCAATTTTATCATCTATATTCGAAACCGTGGTATCTATTTCACCTGCTACCACCAGACCATCATCACATTTCAGAAAGTTTTTCAGGGTTGTTAAGGGTTGTTGATTCATGCGGAGAGTACCGTTGAAGCGCATAGTACTTTTTACGGCATCTCCCGATATGTCCTGCTGCACATGAATATTCACGTCATCAAAAACAAAAAAACTTTTTGCGGGGCAGTTAAAATCCACGAAAATATCATCAAACGTAAAACCATTTACCGCTACTTTCAGGTTCAGGTCATTCTGGTTCTCACTTACGATTGAAAGAGTAGGTGTTTCCGCATTTCCAAAAGCTTTTGAAGTGCCGGTAAAGGCCTGCTTTTCTGTCAGTACAGGCCGCGGCGGTTCCGCTTTTTTTGTAAGAACTTTTTTTTCAATAGGCTTCTTAAGAGAAACCGCCAGTAAGGAAGATTTTGACGCTTCGCTGATATCCTCAAGCTGAAACGATTTAATGCCCGCTTTTTTTAACTGGAACTCAGCGTATTTGAGAGCCTGCGCCGTTTGCAGCGGGGCTGGCTGAGCAGTTGCTTCCTTTCTAACGGGAGCGCTGACCTTTGCTACCGTCGGCTTTGTCTTTACTGCCTTTTGGGATGCTTTTTTTTGAGGTGGCGCTTTTTTAAGTGGCGCTTTGGGGGATGCTGCTTTTACAGTTTTCGCAGCCGCCTTTTTCTTTGTAGTGATTGCCTTTTTGGGGGTGGTAATCGTTGTTTTCTTTGCCATAAAATGGAGTTTAATTTATGAAAAATATCAAGATTGACCGGGGTTGTTTGGTATGCTGCATTAAACAACACGAATTGCAGCTATCCTCACGAAGGTAATGGTTGTCATTGAATTCCGATTATTTTGGTTCAGTTTGGGTTCTGTAGATTTTCGTTTTGCATACTTATTATTTACTTCGCGGAATATCGGAAAGCTTATTATTTTCTCTTCCGGGGGAGAATATTCATCCGGGTTTTCCCTCATACTTTGGCTATTTTTTGATTTATCCTGTATCTATTAACTCTCAAGGTAATTGGGGTTATTGGGCTTAAAAATCATACATGGATTATGCCTTTTTCTTCTGCGGCAGCGAACAGCAATAAGTCGAAAAATTAGACTACAAAACAGGAATCTTCGAAATTTATTTGCATTACTGTCAATCTACTTTATTAAAAGCTCTTCAAACAATTTGTTCTTCCTTTTGTAATTCCCCGGCAAATAAATCATGTGGTTATTGAAATGAATGATTCTGTCCGAACTTATATTGCGTAATTTTATTTCCATATTTTAAACAATAATGACATGGAACATAAAACAGAACTCGAAGAACTGAACAAAAAATCTCTTGACAAAATTGATGAATACCTAAAGACGAAAAAGAATTTGGGTAAAGAGCATCACGAAAAACTCGACGATGCTAAGAAGAAATGGCAAGCTTCCTGGTCAGGCCTGATGGACGTGTTGATGTATTTGGAAAGGGTGGAAATTTAAGTTGGCGATTTTCCGGAGCTTATCTAAATATTTCCATTCAGCCATCATGCACAGTTCTGTAAAGATTGTCTCTGCTATGGCGTGTCTTATCATTAGTAGGTAAGAAAGTAAAAGTGCTCTACGACAAGCCGCGTTGCAGAAAGGTATTAAAATCATAGCTTCTGTTGCAAACTAAGGATAGCGATTAGAACTTAAGGAAAACCGATCGTTTCTGAGGTCGCCTTCATTTTTTTCGCTTTCCTGCAATAGCCTTATGCAGTATCTGTTTAACTTCTGAAAAATCATCTTTCTCAATTTTATCAGGATCAAAGCCCAACACATCGTCCACGATTGACAATATTTTAGCAAGGTTGTCGGTAATCGTTTTTATATTGTCAAAATCAACGGACTGTTGTTCCAATAATTTTTGAGCCTCTGCTTTCCAGTATAACGCATAATTTGGAATGTTATCTGCGAGGCGAAGATTTCCCATCCGTATAGGGAATATTTTTCTTTTAAATTCAACCGGGTCCATTTTTGAGTTTCGGTATATTTCATACAATTCATAAATACAAAATGGAGATTTAATGTATTTGTCACTGAGGCCGATAATAACAAAATCCGCTTCACCAATCCTGGTCATAAATTTTGATATTTCACCATGAGGCTTAAGATCGTCAACATCCCTTACCGTTATAAATCCTGATTCACTCAGGCTTTTATCCAGCTTGTCAATAATACCCGTTCGCTTGTTGTCGTCCCATGAATAAGAGAAATAAATACTTTTATTAAATATCTTCCGATTTCTCCTTAAAATAATAATGATTAAGATCACAACAAACAAGCTCAGGGCTATCAATACCAACTTATAAGGAAAATGGGATTCGACATTAACGCTGATGGGAATATCCAGGGTACTCAGATTTATCGATTTCTTTTTGTCATCATGCACTTCTATTTTGAAGGTCATGTCGCTCTTTTTCACCTCTTTTACTCCCGTTACTCTCCACTCCCAGGTATTTCCCGATTTGCTCAACTCCTGCACCGACGGTATATCCAGGCTATCCACCTTAAAGATAGCAGGATCGTAATGCAGTGTTACAGAATAATATTTTCCTCCGATATAGTTTATTGCTTCTATCAGCGAAGTATCGCTTCCCGCTGCCTGGTGATCTTCATGCAGCGTTTTACGCAGCTCTTCTTTTACTTGGGTTAATGAAATATTATTCATGTTCACTAATACTTTAAAAACCCTCGGTTGGTCTAAAAATAGTTTTTTTCTGAAGGAATAAGCGATAGCCGTTTGGCCGTATGTTTCCTGGGTTGAATCAGCACGTGTGACAGATGTACCTTTCTCTCCGGGCTTGACGGGGTTAGAAAGTGTAAAACCAGTATTTTTTGACGTGGTTGTAATATGCGGGGTCGGAGGTGGCGGCGGCGGAGGTGGAGGTGTTGGTGGAAGTTCCATTGTTAAACTATCCTGTCTTTCTGCGGTGACCGGGCAGCCCCCATTAATTATTTCACCAGGAGTATTAGGACATCGGTCCTGGCTGTCATTCACACCATCCCCATCTGTATCCGGTATCGGGCATCCGTTGTATTCCGGCACACCCACGATGAAGGGGCATTTATCTATGGAATCGGGGATTCCATCTTTATCGTTATCGCGCAATATACCTATGTCGCCAGGTTCGGCAGGATGAGATATTTTTTTTGTGACATTGCATGATATACAAAGAAAAAAGAAGAAAACACAGATCGCTATTTGAGTTGTTTTGTATTTTAACATAATCGGGGCTAAAATAAAACTGTGTTTGTTACTAAAAATATTCATGAGACAGATCCGGGAAATCTATCCTTATGATTTCTAAAAGATCCCTTACCCGATAATGAGTTATTGCATCATAATATTCTCATCCTTCCGCTGTGCTGATGTGATGGGATTCCTCACAAGATACTCTTCTATCACAATTGATGCATATAATAAGTAAGTATTTTAATCCTGGGCCATTGGATCTAATAACCCCCCTTGTTCTACTTCGGGAAATGTTTCAATCCTTAATTACTGATGTCAAAAAATAACCTTTATTAAACAGTCACTGACTTTGTCGTATTTCAGATTTAAAAACACCTGAAGTTTTTCTAAGATAATACCAATCAAATATAATCTAAATTCGGGTAGGGCAGCTATCAGGTAAGCTACCATGGGGCAGTAAAATTTTATAAGCTCTGATGCTGGCGCTCAAAAAAAAGAAATTCTAATAATTTACTCGTTTACTGCAACTGCTTTTTTGTATTCTTCAAAGCCATTGCCAACAATTTATAAATGCTTTTGTATCACTCTTCCATCCTGCAGTCAGGTGAGAAGTATATTTGAAACAACAGAAATCCCGAAAGGTGGTGTTCTACAACCTCAATGACTGGCCGTTTTTATCGGGAAGAATATTTCGTAATTCTATTCCAGCAATTAGAACAATAATGAAATGGAACATAAACTGCCAACGATACCGGAATCGGCTTAAATTTGACATAATATTTCAACTGAAACTTATGCCACTTGTACAATTTTTTTTACCTCTCAAAAAAGGCTTTGCAAGTGTTACGAGGATTTTTTTAAATTTAATTTTAGTTCTTAACCCATATATCATTTCTGAATGCATGATCAAAACGGAACGTCTTTATTACAGGTAGAAGGCCTTAATGTTTTTTACGGAAACTTTCACGCAGTTACGGATGTATCTTTTGAAGTAAGATCGGGAGAAATATTTGGACTACTTGGCCCCAATGGCGCCGGAAAAACAAGCACGCTCAGTGCAATTGAAGGATTATTAAAACCTCAATCAGGCGAGATTACTGTTGCCGGATTTAATACGAAGACACATCCCATGCATGCCAAAGCAAATATGGGCGTTCAGTTACAGGCAACCAGCTTTCAACCGGAATTAAACATAACTGAGATCATCCGTTTGTTTGCGGGTATTTATGGGGTTGCGCTTAGCTCCGAAAAATTAAATGAGATTCTTCGTGACATAAAACTGGAAGACTCAGCTTCCAAAAAATTTGGGCAATTATCCGGTGGACAACAACAAAGGGTTTCCCTGGTAGTTTCCACGATACACGACCCGGTTCTTGCCATGCTTGACGAGCCTACGACAGGGCTTGACCCTCAATCACGGCGCCAGTTGTGGGAACGTATTGAAGCGATAAGGGAGAAAGGTCACTCTGTTCTTCTTACTACACATTCTATGGAAGAGGCTGAGTCGCTTTGCGACAGGATTGCCATCATAGACCATGGCAGGGTGATAGCGGTTAACACACCGGATGCCTTAATTGAATTACATAAAAACGATCCTGAAGTAATCAGCGCTTCAAGGAAAGGAAAAATTACGCTGGAAGATGTTTTTATTGGCCTGACTGGAAAAGCACTACGAACTTAAAACTTACATGATGCAAACTATAATACCGAAGCCGTCCACCGCTTTTTCGAATCTTCTTCGTGCAGATTTTACAACCCAATGGCGCAACCGCCGCTCTGTATTGATGTCTTTACTGGTTCCGTTGATCATATTAATTTCCTGGAAAGGAATTATAGATCAGCTCGGTGGCCCTTTCGCACTTTCTATGTCGCTCACCATAGGGCTTACATCTATCGGAATTATGGGTTACGCAATTTCGATTGCGCGTGACCGTGATAAGGGCGTGTTTCAGCGTTTAAGGGTAACGCCACTTCCCTCTTATTTCATCATGCTTAGCAGGCTGAGTGTGCAACTCGTAATGATTCTTTTATTGACCACTTGTGTTTTCGTCGTTGGATACAAATACGATCATATCACACTGTCCGCGTCAGGTTACGCACTTACTTTCCTGACTGCATTGCTTGGCGGTGCGTTGTACCTGGGGCTTGGACAAATGATTGTCGGCCTGGTTAAAAATGCAGAAACGGTAAACTCCACAAGCCGCCTTGTTTATATCGCCCTGATCATGCTGGGTATTTTTGGCGAATTGGGTATGTTTGGAAAGCAGCTTAAGACTATGGTCGTTTGGTCGCCGTTTGGTACCGTCAAAACAATTCTTGCTTCAGGCATGCAACTATCTACCTGGAACAATGATGCTTCGATGGCATTGTTGGTCACTTTCGGATATGCCATTTTATTTTCTTTTCTGGGTATAAAATGGTTTAAGTGGAATTCTGCAGTGTAGCACTTTTTTAATATTAACAGGATAATTTAGCTGGCCAACTGCCAAGATAAAAATCTTTAAATTTCTTTCCTGCCCGAATGACCCGGTCAGGCGGGGTTTACTATGACAAATAGTTTTGAGTAAGAAAAGCGGGGCCCGCTCTTTCAATCTGTGCACAAAAATATTTATCATACGGCATTCGAAATAATTCCTTTCGCTTCATTCCTTAATTTTCCAAACAGTTCTTCGTCAATGTTATTGAAATTGCCTTTTTCATAAGCCTTTACAAAAATGCCGTTTTCTAATAAATAAATTTTATCACAGGTAGTAAGTAAGGGTTCGATAATGTGCGATGAAACGAAGAGGGTTTTACTTTTTTGTTGCAAAGTGGTAATAATAATTTCAAGAATTTTATTTGTCTCAAGATCAAGCCCGTTAAAGGTTCATCCAAAATATATACAGACCTGTCCTGTTTTAATATGCTCAGCAAAGCCAGCTTTTTCTTCATTCCTGTGGAATAATTTTCAATCAAATCATTTAATGGCAACTTGAAATAATCCTGAAGAAGTTTCAGGTTAAAATTGGTATTGGTTTGCTGGAAAATTTTTAAATATTCATTGCCTGTTATACCAGGGTAGAAATAATTTACTGTTTCAAGATAAGCAGAGTCTTTAATCGAAAGAGGATGATTATCAAAAGTAAGCATTCCGCTATTCGGTTTTAATGTTTTCGCAAGGACATTAAAAAAGGTTGTTTTACCTGCGCCGTTCAAACCAACAATACCATGAATGATTCCTTTTTCAAAACTGATATTTATATTTTTCAAAACTGTGTTCTTATCAAATGTTACAGTAAGATTTTCTATATTAATCATTCAGGTAATGGTTTAAATTTTTATTTGCTTTGTAAAAATATATAAAGGAAAGGATGACAGGCACCGGTAATAAATAGGGTAGCGATGATAAAAAAGCGACTACGGTTATTAAAATACTATTCTCCTTAAGATTTTTATTGGGCCGGTAAGAACTGTATTTAAGACATATAGCGAAACACAATAATGACATCTGTACAGGCACAAATAATAAATTGATCAATAAAAATTCATTATTTAAAAAAGTATTTATTATTATAAGTGGTACATATAAAATTAGAATATAGAGGTTATGGCTGATCAGCTTATGCAATAAAAATTTCTTTGATGATTGTCCGCTTTCTCTTAAAATCCGTATAGGTTCACATTCGCTGTAAAACGATATGATAATTACTGTTAAAAACCACAATAAGAAAAGAGGCAATATCCTGAACCAACAGAAAGCCGCCGCAAATAAGTACAGGGCAATAATAAAAATAAAACTTTTTCTGAAACCACTGATCCATTCAAAATTAGACGCAGGGATGATGTTGGATAAATTTTTTAAAACAGTCTTTTTTCTAACTGAGATTTTCAGGTATGAAATGCAAAATAAGAACACCGGTAATAATGGATAATACATCCATGATTTTGTAAAAAGAGCGGTAACGGTAAAAGGTAGAGTAAGCGCAAGGTATTCGGAAAATAGTTGAAGGTGCGGCTTTTCAATTTGTTTATAAATAAAAACTTTATCCTTCCTGTAAACCTGTAATGCTGTACAAATAAAAGCCGCCGTAGCCAATATATAATAAGAATGTTTCCCATTTTCAAATTGCCGGAATGAAACAAAAATTAAATAAAAGGTTATTACAATTAATACAAGCGTATATAATCCCAGGCTTCGAATCTCTCTTTGCAATTGTTTAGTGCGAATGTATAAAAGTGCAAGTGTCATAAGTGTTGTATTCATCTGAAGCGGGTAATCATTGTTTTCCCCGGCTCACATTTTGAACTTTGCATTCTGTTATAAAGAAACAGATCAGGCTATCTATCAATCGCCGTCCGGTACATGGTAACTTGAAAGCCGTGCGATACGCTGGTCTTAATTTTGTAACTAAGACTTACCATACCTTGGAAATAACCTTATGCGTCGTCCCTATTTTCTCAAAACAGTTTTAAACAATTTATAATTTAGTTGCAATCCTTTCTCCTGTTCCAGATAGATAAGTATTTTATTTTCATCGAAGGAATCCACTGAAAACAAATCAATGTCGATACTTGTTCTGTGGCCTATCAGCAAAGACAAGGCAGTACCTCCAACAAGAAAAAAATCACTGAGATGTATATCCTGCATCAATTCTTTCAGGAGTTCCAGTGTGCCCGGTTCAATTGTTTCTTTTCGTAACATTTCATGTCAGATAATGGAATTTTAAAAATAGTGCTTACAAAATGCATGTCTTTGTGATTTAAATAAGGCAGTTGCTTAATGGCATCTTTCATCCCGTCTATTCCATAAAGATTTAATGCAGCATACCAATCATTACGCCAACCTCTTTCAATTACCCGTTGCACAACGATATTTCGCATTTGCTAATAGTCAAAATGAGTAAGATCGTACTTCCACAAAAGAGATGGATTGATAGTTGCACCTGAATGCTCTTTATATTTTTCAAAATAAATAATGTCCATTCTTTCTTCGGCTGATTAGTTAAATTGAAGTTACAAATTTAGCTTTGCAATTTGGGATTTAATGTTTTTTAGTTTCATTTAAAAATTTGGAAATACAGGAAAATCCTCCAAATTTCCCTGCCTGTCGGCAGGTTCATTTACTATAATCTATCATCACTTCTTCAAAACTTCTTCAAACAATTTATAAATCCTTTTGTATTCATCTGTCCAACTTGATGGGTCTTCAAAATCATGATCTTCCATCGGGTAGGGCGCCAGTTCCCAATTGTTTTTGCCAAGCTCAATTAATCGCTGCGTCACTTTTACAATATCCTGGAAATGTACATTCTGATCTACCATGCCATGACACATTAATAAATGGCCTTTCAGTCCATCCACAAAATAAATCGGCGAGCTTCTTTTGTAGGCAAGGCTATCTTCGTAAGGGTTGTTTAAAATATTGGAAGTATAGCCATCATTATAATTGGCCCAGTCTGAAACCGAGCGCTGGCCTGAGCCGGCGGCAAAAACGTCGGGAGTAGTAAACATCGCCATCAATGTAATAAAGCCACCGTAAGAACCGCCGTAAATTCCAATCCTTTTTGGATCTACACCAAAAGTTTTTACTAAATAATTCGCGGCATCCGCATTATCCGTTAAGTCTTTCCCACCCATGTGGCGATAGATAGCCGTACGCCAATCGCGACCGTAACCGGCGCTTCCGCGATAATCAACATCCATCACATAATAGCCATGATCGGCCAGTAAATTGTTGAACATGGTTTCCCTGAAATAATAACTCCACCATTTATCAATGTTTTGTAAATAGCCCGCGCCGTGCACAAAAATTACAGCGGGTTTGTTTACGTCCGGATGGGTGGGTTTGTAAACTCTTCCATGAACCAACGCTCCATCTCTTGCGGCAAACGTGAAGATCTCAGGATCGCGCCACGGATAAGATTTGTATGCTTCGCTTTCGGCTTTGTGGGTTATTTGCTCAGGCTTTCCACCTGGTTTGTTTTCCTGCAAATACAGCTCCGGTGGTTTGGTGGTATAGGAATAAAGTATCGCAATGTTTTTTTCGTCCGGCGAAATAGTTACTTCGTTCCCACCAACTATATTGGTGATTCTTTCTGTCTTACTATCGTTGATGCGTAAACGATAATATTGATGTTGCGCCGACTCCACTTCATTGGTTGACAAGTAAAAATATTTTCTATCATTGGAAAGCTGTGCGTCCAACACTTCGTACTTTCCTGAAGTGTAGGCTTTCTTTTTTCCGGTTATTATGTTTACGGAATAGAGATGTGAAAAGCCAGTCACTTCCGATTGATACCAATAATCATTTTCGTTGATCCATCCCGTATTCCACATTCCCGGGCCGCCAATCCATGCGCTATCGTGTTGACGATCTAATAATTTTAATTTTTTAGTGGCGGTATCCCAAAGCATGAGCCAGCGGTCTTTATGATCCTGCGCGCGAATATCAAGTGCAAGATTTGTGCCCTTCGGCGACCAGTTGGCGGAAGCAAAATATACGTTTCGCAAAGCAGTATCTTTTTTTCTTTTTGCAAGTTCTGTTGGATAATCTTTCATGAATTCAGGTATATCTCTTATCCCTTCTATGGAATCCGTTCTTACTTCAAACGCGCTATCCACCTGCTTGTCATAAATATAGAATTGATAATCGCCTTCAGGTTGGCCAACTTTTTCGCGCCCGGGAATATCCGTGGTGTAACCTGATTCGGTAATGTAATCCGGGACAATGGTTGATTTTCGTTTTCCGGGCGATTTATATAATTGGTAACTGATAAATCTGCCATCGGGGCTTATTGAAAGTCCTCGCAGACTTTTATCGCCAATATAAATTTTCTTCAATTCTTTTTTTGCATGAATACTGTCATAGACTTTCCCGAGATGCTCTTTATCTTTTCTTTCCCGCAGGACTTCCATGTATTGAGTTTGCTCTTTCTTCAACCATTGGTCTTCCGGGGAGGGTTGTTCTTCCTTCTTTTTATCCTCTTCATTTGTAAAATTAGTAAGCTGCTTTGTCTCGCCGGTAGTGATATTCCATGAATATAAATTCCGGTTATGATTGTAAACAATTTCCTGTTCGCCAAAAGAAAATTGAGGATTGTATTCTGTTTCTTCCGTATGAGTGATGCGAACAATTTTATTGGGCTTTATTTCTTTATAAAAAATATCACCATCGTGTTGATACAGGCAGGCGGTTCTTTCCAAATTATAAACAATGCTGTTCGCATGAATCACATTTTG
>Ga0164241_10001980_pt1 | contig 23300 bp, 24 predicted proteins | sample OricomyardsoilBY_FD_108780 | JGI IMG/M metagenome (GOLD analysis project Ga0164241, IMG submission 108780) | Backyard soil microbial communities from Emeryville, California, USA - Original compost - Back yard soil (BY) | ecosystem: Environmental > Terrestrial > Soil > Unclassified | place: USA... | reverse complement strand
GTGCTCGATCCGCCCGCGAACCAGAGCGCGACGGACATCGTCACCTACGTCGCGACGACGGCCGCGCTCGAGGAGCTCTCCGAGTTCGGGGCGATCTACTGGCCCCGGGTGAAGGTCCTGAACCCGGCCAAGAGCGTGTTCGGGTCGGCCGAGCAGCTCGTCGTCCCGCCCTCGGGCATCGTGGCCGGCGTCTTCGCGCGCACGGACTCCGCGCAGCCGGGCGGCGTCTACGATCCGCCTGCGGGCATCGAGGCGGGCCGCATGTTCGGCGTCCTCGGCTTCGAGACGGACGAGGTCCTCGAGGAGAACAAGCGCGACCTCGTCTATCCGCATCGCATCAACCCGCTGACGACGGGGCCGGGCCTGCCGCGCTTCATCGACGGCTCGCGCACGCTCAAGGGCAGCGGCAACTTTCCGTACGTCGCGGGGCGTCGCGGCGTCATCTTCATCGAGCGGAGTCTGAAGCAGGGCCTCCAGTTCGCGCGGCACAAGAACAACACCGAGGGGCTGCGCGCGCAGGTCCGGCGCATCATCACCGCTTTCCTGCTCGCGCAAATGAACAACGGCGCCTTCCGCAGCAAGACCCCGAGCACCGCGTTCTTCGTCGACGTGAGCGAGCAGCTCAACACGCCCACGGTCATCTTCGCCGGCAAGCTCATCGCCCGCGTGGGCCTCGCCACCAACAAGCCCGCGGAGTTCATCATCCTCCGCATCAGCCAGGACACGCGCGCGCTCGAGGCCGAGCTCGCGGCCGCAGAGGGATGAGGAGCTAACCCATGACCGTCATCGGCAACCCGCGCAGCTTCCACAAGAAGTTCAAATTCGTCGTGGAGATCGACGACGTCGGCCACGCCGGCTTCCAGAAGGCGAGCGAGCTCTCCGTCGAGGTCGCCAACGTGCAGTACTTCGAGGGTGGCTCCCTCATCCCGAACAAGAGCCCCGGGCGCCTCACGTTCTCGGACGTCACGCTCGAGCGCGGCGCGACGCAGGATCGCGACCTCTTCGACTGGTTCCAGGACGTCGCCATCACGTCGAGTGGCCTCGGCCTCACCGATGTGAACTACAAGCGCAACCTCGACATCGTCCAGCAGGACCGCGACGGCCTCACGCTGCGCCGCTGGTCGCTGTCGCGCGCCTGGCCGGTGAAGTTCGTCGCCGGCGAGTGGGACAACGAGAGCGACGAGAACGTCATCGAGTCGGTCACGCTCACGTACGACTTCTTCGAGCTGGTGCAGTGACAGAGGCCCAGACTTCACCAAGGTCGGCAGACTTCACCTGAGGGCGCGTGACCTCTTCCTCTCGGGAAACTTCAACCTGGCGGTGCATTCTGAATCGCTGTCACTGCTCGACTCCAGCTTCAGCGGGTGGAGTGCGAGCCATTTGCTCGTAGTCAGGGAGGAGCCAGCCTCCGTCTCGTTCGGGCGAGAGTCTCGCGACCAATTCAGGGAGGCGGAGCCGACATGCAAAGCCCATGAGCGCATGAAGGACGGAAACGCCGACCTTCGTCCTCGGCATTCCGAGACGCAGCAGGGTAGGCTTCACGTTCTGAATCTCTTCGACGAAGGGGCGTAGAGCTTGCTCATAGCGCGTGAAGGCTCGGGAGAGGTCCCCCGGGCTGCGGTTGAGCTCGCCCGCCAGGACGCAAGCTCCGACCAGACTGCCGGACACGCCCATACCGCTGAACGGCGACGCACAATGCGCCGCATCGCCGAGAAGAACAACGCGGCCCTTGTGCCACGTGTCCGTGCGGACTTGCACCACCTCCTGAGAATAGAAGTTCGGTGTCGTCATCATGCCCTGGATGAAGCGGTCAGTCTGCCAGCCCGCATCCCGAAATCGGCGCGCCCAAAACTGCTTCTGGTCCTCGATGGGTGCGCGATGAATGGCGGATGCTTCCTCGGAGCTTTCCCGAAGAATGAAGTAGACCTGCGTTTCAGTGGAATTGTGGCTTCTGCGCATGATCATCCGTCCGCCTGGGGCGTGATACGTATTGCGGAGCTTGCCCGGATCGGCCGACGTGCGTGGGATGAACCAATAGGACATGTGAATGCCCATCCGCAGGTACGGCTCCGGGCGGTCAGGCGGCGACATGCCCCTCCGAATCCGCGACCCTTGGCCGTCTGCGCCGACCAATAGATCGAACGCCTCGCAGGTGCCATCGGAGAAGTGGGCCAAGACGTTCTCGTCGCCTTGGTCAAAGCGGTCGACCGCTTTACCAAAGCGATACTCGACACAGTCCTTGGTTGCTTCGTAGAGAATCCGTACCAGATCGCCGCGCATGATCTCGTACTCGGACGTCAGTGTCTGTGCGCCTTGACCCGAGGTATTGGCCAAGATCGTAGCCCTCGTTTTGCCTCGGCGATCTACGAACGAGACGCCAGCCTCATCGACGAGCCTGCTCCGGACGGCATCGAGCAGACCCATCCGCTTGATCGCCTCGATGCCTTGACCGCGAAGGTCAACCTGGGCCCCTGTGGCTCTGAGCGCCGGGAAGCGCTCAACGACCACAACGCGATGGCCGCCGCGCGCGAGCCAGTAAGCCAGCGCTGGCCCGGCGCAACCGCCGCCACAGATCAGAACATTCAGGTTTTCAGAGCCAGCATTCGTCATGTTTTCGTCTCCCCAGGCTTTCCTTAGCACCGCTAAATTAGCACTGCTAAGGAGTGTGCGCTAGGCTGGCCTGAGTGAAACGAACTCAGCGTCCCGTTCTGGACCTCGACAGCATCGTGCGCGCTGCGCTCGCGGTACTCGACGAAGTCGGCTTGGACGAGCTCAGCATGCGGCGGCTAGCTGAGGGGCTCGGTGTCCAGAACCCAGCCCTCTACTGGCACGTCAACAACAAGCAGGCCCTGCTGGATCAAATGGCGCAGGCGCTGCTCGTCGAGGGCTTCATGGCGGCCGAAGGAAGAGGGCCTAGCCCCCGATCCTGGGCGAGAAGGCTCGAGCGCTTCGCGCATGCGCTGCGTGAAGCGATGCGCAGCCGCAGAGATGGCGCCCGCTTGATCGCGGCCGCGAGTCTGTCCCAACCAGGCGGCGCGCTCATCGTCCGCATCGAGGGGCTGGTCGCCTCGCTCGCGGCCGACGGCTTTCGCGCGAGTGACGCGCTCAAGGGCGTCCTTACCGTCATCCACTACACGCTCGGCGCTACGTTGGAGGAGCAGTCCGATCCGCGAGGTGGAGAGCCCGGTCTGCCACCCGAAGTTTCGCCTGCGACGCGCCAGCTGTTCGCGGAACTGCAAGCGGAACAAGAGAGCGGTGGCCTCTCGCGCGTGGACGCGCGCTTCAAGTTTGGCGTTGAGGTCATCATCGAGGGGCTGCGCACACGGAAGCGCTCATCGCGCAAGGATGGGTAGCCCGTGCGGGTCCGAGAGGGCGTTCGTTGATGTGCCTCCTGCTCTGCGTCTCCTATCTGCGAGCGATCGAGCCCGCCCACGTCGCGCCAAGCGCTCGGCAAGAACAAGCGGATTCATATCGTTCTGCCTTCGGTGCCGTGGGATCCGACTTGTGCACGAACGGTGAGGTTCAAGTTCGTCGTGGAGATCGACGACGTCGGCCACGCCGGCTTCCAGAAGGCCAGCGAGCTCTCCGTCGAGGTCGCCAACGTGCAGTACTTCGAGGGCGGCTCGCTCATCCCGAACAAGAGCCCCGGGCGCCTCACGTTCTCCGACGTCACGCTCGAGCGCGGCGCCACGCAGGATCGCGACCTCTTCGACTGGTTCCAGGACGTGGCCATCACGTCGAGCGGCCTCGGCCTCACCGACGTGAACTACAAGCGCAACCTCGACATCGTGCAGCAGGACCGCGATGGCACTACGCTCCGGCGCTGGTCGCTCTCGCGCGCATGGCCGACGAAGTTCGTGGCTGGCGAGTGGGACAACGAGAGCGACGAGAACATCATCGAGTCGGTTACGCTCACGTACGACTTCTTCGAGCTGGTGCAGTGATGGAGCCGGACTTCACTAAATTGGCGGACTTCATCGGTGAGTGAAGCTACTCAATTTAGTGAAGTTGCCAGCCCCATCGCTCGGGCTCCCAGGTCGCTTCGAGCCCGCCTGCGAGAACCGGGTTGAGGAAGCCCTGGGCCGCCTTGGTGACCTCCTCTAGCGTGGGCCAGGCAAGCTGATCTTCGCGCGCCATCGCCACGTAGGGCGCGGACCAAGCGATGAGCGGCTCGGGCACATTCGCCGGCAGCGTGTGCGTCTTGCGGAACGCGAACGTCTGCTCGAGCGCGGCGCGCAGGCGCTTCGCATCGATGGGCTGCGCGGTCGCGAGCAGGGCGATGTCGGGGAGGTCTTTCACGCGCGAGTTCGGTCGCGCGCGCGGCATGGTGTACGCGTGCAGCTTCTCCGCGATGTGTGTCTCGATCGGATAGAGCCTCAGCGTCGGTGGTGCGATGCCGGCGAACGCGAGCACGTCGTCCGCGACGACGACCTCGGGCTCGCCGAGGATTGGGTCGCCGAAGGCGACGTCGACGCCGAACGGCTGTCCGTAGACCTTACCCGCAAGCTTGCACTCGGCGCGAAAGCGAAGCCCGTCGTACTGCATGCCGTCGTTCTGGATCTCTGGGTGGTCATCATCGGGGAGAACCTCGAAGGCCATGAAGTCGCCGAGGTTCTTGCGTCCCGCCTCTTGCAGCTTCGCGAGCACGTCGTCGGGTGAGCCCACCATGCGGAGGTCCACGTCCTTCGTGGTGCGCGCTCGTTCGAGGCGTAGCTCGAGGACGAGCCCGCCCTTCAGCGTGGCCGCGTCTCCGAGGACGGCGACGATGCGGGCGAGGAAGCGATCGAAGACGAGGAGCTGGCGCTTGCGCGCGAACTCGGCGCCAGTCTTGGCGGACGTGCGCAGGCGTTGCTCGAGTGCCTGCTTGAACGACTCCGGCGAGGCGTACGTGCGGGGCGTCATTCTGCGAGTCCTCCGAACGGCTTGAGGGCGGTATCGACCACGGCGAGCTCTCCGCGCATGACGAGGCCGCGTCGAAGCGCTTGCTGGGCGGCCTGGCGAAGCAGCTCCGGGGAGAGGCCGCTCTTGGCGCAGTCGCTGAGCGTGCGGCTCGCGTTCGTCGCGGGCACCGGTCCGAACCACGCTCGCTCCTCGGGTGCGACGTCAGCGTGGTGGAGCACGACACCCGCTGGAACGCGGAATCGTCGCCGTCGCCAGGCCTCCGGGAGCGTGAGATGCACCTGCGCCGGCAGCACGTCGGCGAGCCCGTGGAGCGACAGCGCCGTCTGGTGAGAGATCACGCCGGCCTGCTCGGACCAAAGCCAGGCCGTGACGAGCTCCTCGTGCTCGCCGGCTGGGAAGTGCACAAGCCGGTAGATCCCTCGCTGAAGCCGCGTGACGCGTCCCGCGTGGATGTGCTTGCGCAGCAGGTGGGTCGAGTAGCCAGCCTCAGCGGCCTGCTTCGTCGTGACGTACCCGGCCTGGCCAGCCGCGGTCTCGAAGAGCCGGTCCCAGTCCGGTCCGCTGGTGTCGAGCGTCGCCACGCACGAAACGTAACCCAGGGTTCCCTTTTGTGCAACGGGTCGGGCAACGCGGCACGGTTGGGAACCCCGGGTTCCCTTTCGTGCAGCCCTGTCCCCCTCGCTCCTCCCGGGCGGCTTTGCCCCCGTGGAGGCAGCGCATGGCAGACGTCATCACGTGCCCTTCGGGGCTCACCGGCCGCGTTCGCGGCATGAAGGTGCGGGAGGAGCGCGTCCTCGCCGACCGCAAGCTCGCCAAGAACGGCGGGCAGATCGACGAGCTGCTCGCGGCCTGCTGGGAGGAGACGCTCGACGTCGGGCCATACGTGCTCACCGAGGGCGCCAAGCTCGATCTCGGCAAGGTGCTCCAGGGCGATCGCTTCTTCGCGCTGCTCATGGTGCGCGCGCTGACCTACGGGCCCGAGTACGCCTTCGGCGTCTCGTGCCGGAACGACAACTGCCGCGCGCGCATCGAGTGGGAGATCGACCTGACGAAGCTCCCGGTGCGTCCGCTCTCCGAAGCGAGCCGCGCGGCCTTCGTCGATGGGAACCGCTTCGAGACCACGCTGCCCGACGCCGGCAAGAAGGTCGCGTTCAAGTTGCTCACCGGCGAGGACGAGCGGAAGCTGCCCGCGCTCCAGCGCTCGGCGCCCGACAAGCTGCTCTCGGCGGTGCTCGCGTACCGCATCCTCGAGATCGACGGCGTGGACGCGAAGGCGAAGCGGCAGTTCCTCGAGGATCTGACGATGCGCGACGCGGACTTCCTCGTCGACGAGTTCGACCGCGTCGACTGCGGCGTCGACACGACCATCGAGATCGAGTGCCCCGAATGCTTCCAGACGCAGGAGGTGGAGCTCCCTTTCGACAAGGGGTTCTTCCTGCCGGGCCGGGACAGGACCGCGCGACGGAAGGCCCGGAGCAGCTCTTCCCCGACGTGAACATGGAGGCCTGGCGCGAAGGCATCTTCCAGCTCTGCTGGCAGCAGCACGGAGGCTCCGGCCTCGCGGTGACGCTGGACGACGCGCTGGAGTTGCCGACGACGGACCGCGACTGGCTCATCGAGCGCATCGGCCAACAGCGCGCGAGAGAGGCGAAGGAGCTCGAAAAGGCCGCGAAGAAGAGGTGACCGATGGCGCTCAACAACCTCGGCCTCGGCTTCGTCTTCACCGCGCGCGATCTCGCTTCGGGGGCCATCGGCAACCTCGAGCGCAACTTCATGAGCCTCGACCGCCGCGTCGGGCTCGGCGCCGACCACATCCAGAGTGCGTTCCAGCAGCTCGGCGTCGGGATGGCCGTCTTCACCGCCGGCGCCGCCACGGTGGGCGCGGCGTTCTCGCTCGCCAACGCGGCGGGACGCTTCGAGCAGGCCGTCGCCTCGGCGGGAGCCATCGCAGGCGCGACCGCCGAGGAGCTAACGCGGCTCCACGACGCCGCCATCGACGCGGGCCTCGCCACGCAGTTCTCGCCGACCCAGGCGACGCAGGCGCTCCAGGATCTCGCCGCCGCCGGCTACAACGTCACCGAGTCCATAGCGCTCCTGAACCCGGTGCTCGATCTCGCGGCGGGCTCGCTCGGGCAGCTCACGCCTTCGCAAGCCGCGGGCCTCGCCTCGCAGGCGATGAAGGCGTTCGGCCTCTCGACCGACGAGGCCTCCATCTCCGTCGACCGCATGCTGCAAGCGGTCAACGTGTTCGCGCTCGACGCGAGCGAGCTGCCGCTGGCCCTCGGGACCGCCTCGCGCGGCGCGCAGGCGCTGCACCAGTCGCTCTCCGAGACGCTCATCTCGCTCGGCCTCGTGAAGAACGTCGTGCCCGGCGTCGAGCGCGCGTCCACCGCCGTCGCCGTCGCCATGGAGCGCATGGCCGATCCTCGCGTGCAGCAGAGCCTGCGCGGCGTCGGCGTGTCCGTCACCGACTCGCAGAACCGCTTCCGCAGCTTCCTCGACATCCTCGGCGACCTCGCTCCTCAGCTCGACCGGATGAGCGAGGGGCAGCGGTCGGCGTTCCTGCTCTCGACCTTCGGTCGCGAGGCGCTCGGCGGCGTGAACGCGATCCTCACGCAGGTCACGAGCGGCGTGCGCACCAACACGGGAGAGACGCTGCGCGGGGCGGCCGCCATCGCGTACCTGCGCGACCAGTTCGAGAACGCGGGGGGCACCGCCGCGCACTTCCGGGAGCAGATGCTCAATACGTTCGAGGGCCAGAAGCAGCTCCTCTCGGGCTCGCTCGAGACGCTCGCCATCGTGGCGGGCGAGCCCTTCGCGCAGGTCTTCAAGCCGCTCGTCACCATCATCGTGGAGGTCGTGAACGCGGTGCTCAGCGTGTTTCGCGCGCTGCCTGCGCCGGTGAAGCGCGCGTTCGCGGCGTTCGTCGTCGGCGCGGGCGCTGTGGTCGCGATGGTCGGCGCGCTCATCGCCGCGAAGGCCGGCATCGCGCTGCTCGTCATCGGCCTCAAGGCGGCGGGCATCACCATCGGCGGCCTGCTCGCGACCATCCTCCCAGCGGTGCTCATCTTCGGAGTGCTGGCGCTCGCGGTCGCCGGCTTCGTGGTCGCGTTCCGGAACAACGTCGGCGGCATCGCGGACTTCGCGCGGGGCGTCTGGGAGAAGGTCTCGCTCGCGTTCCGAGGCCTGGTGCAGCTCTTCGAGCAGGGCGGATTCTCCGGCGCCGTGCGTGACGAGCTGAACCGCGCCGAGAACCGGGGGCTCAAAGACTTCCTCATCAACGTCTTCCTCTGGGTCAACCGCATCCGGAACTTCTTCTCGGGCATTGCCACGGGGTTCTCGGCGGGCATCGATGCGGCGCGGCCGACACTCGAGGCGTTCATGAACGCGCTCACGCGCCTCGGCACCGCGCTCGGCTTCCTCTCCGAGCGCGACGACGCCAGCACGGCCTCGGCGCGCTTCCGTGAGTTCGGCTCGACGGGCGAGCGCGTCGGTCGCGTGCTCGCCACGGTGTTCGAGCTCATCGTGCAAGCGATGACTGCCGTCGTCGAGGTCGCTGAGGGCGTCGCGCAGGGCTGGCAGTGGATCAGCGCCGGAGGTTCGGTGCTCTGGAGCGCGCTCTCGCAGCTCGGCTCGAAGATCGGCGAGGTCATCAACTACATGTTCGGCAGCACCTCGGCGGCGAGCCAGAACGGGTCGGCGTGGACGGCGCTCGGCAACGTCATCGCGTTCGTCATCGGCTGGATCGTCAGCACCATCGGCGTGCTCGTCTCGGTCATCTCGGCGGCGGTGAGCATCATCAGCGCGGCGATCCAGATCGTGATGGCCGTCTTCTCGGGGCTTGCCGACGTCATCACGGGGGTGGTCTTCATCATCGTGGGCATCATCAACGGGAGCTGGAGCGACATCTGGCTCGGGATGAAGCTCATCGCGTTCGGAGTGGTGGACGCGATCATCGGCGTCGTGCTCGAGCTCGCCGGCGCGATCGCGGGCGTGGTCGACGCGCTGTCCAGCCTCTTCGGCGACGGCACGCACTGGCAGCAGGGCATCCGCGACTTTCGCGACACGCTGCGCGCCGACATGGCCCAGGGCATGGGCGTGCAGGAACTGACGTTCACTCGCCCGACGCGGCCCGGTGCTGCGACGTCGTTGCCGGCTCCCGCGCCCGACGCGCTCATGTCGATGCCCGCCGTAGCGGCGATGACGCCAGCGGTGCCCGCATCGTTCCCGATGACGCCCGCGACGCCGCCCCCTTCGCCGCCGATCACCGTCAATCTTCAGGTCGACGGCACCACCCTCGCCACCGCGGTCCATCGAGCGGACCGCGACGCGGCCACCCGCTCGTTCTCGCCGGTCCCGGCGTACTGAAATCAGAACGAGTCTTCGGTCCGAGCGTTCCTCGCGCGGATTGCCTCCTCCGTCCTTGGAACGAGCGTCTCGAGGCCCGTTCTCACGGCCTCTGCTTGGACCTCGTCGATAAAAGGACGAAAGCGTGCATCGTAGTCGCGAAACGCGCGCTCGAAATCGCCATCGTTATCTTGCATCGCATCTGCAAGTGCGGCCGCGCCGTCGATGGCGATCGACCCGCCCATGCCCGCAGCCGGGGACGGGCAGTATGCTGCGTCGCCAACCAACGCCACGCGCCCCTTCGACCAAGCGGGCATTCGGACCTGGCACAGCTTGTCGAAATAGAAGCTCTCCGAGCGCTGCACCTCTTGGAGCATCTCCGCCGTCCGCCAGCCCACGCCGACGAATTGCTCCGCGACAATTCGCCGCTGCTCGCCCTCGTCGCGTCGGTCGTAGGAGATCTCGTGGTCGGAGGCGAACGACAAGACGATGTCGGTGTTGTTCTTGTAGGCGTTGAGCATCGCCGTCTTGCCCGGCACGTTGAACATCTGCGCGGTGTCCCGCTCGATGAGCAGCTTGTCGGCGATGGTGATGGAGAAGTACAGCCCGAGGAAGTGCAGGTACTGGGCTTCGTCGCCGAACCAGAGTCGGCGCACGGCGGAGTGGATACCGTCGCATCCGAAGACCAGGTCGAACGTGCGCGGCGCGCTCTTGCCGAAGGTGGCTTCGATGCCGTGGTTCACCTCGCGGAGCGCCGTGATGCTGTCGTCAAAGACGACTTCGACGCGGTCCTTCACGGTGTCGAACAGCATGTTCAAAAGGACGGTCCGCTCAATCTCGAACTCGTCGTCGGAAGGCGCCTCGTCTTCTCTTCGGATCACGAGCGCACGCACCGTCTCGTCACGTTCGTCCTTGAACTCCCACTTTCGCAGCGACATCCGGTGGGTGCGGATCTGCTCCAAGAGTCCCATGCGCCGAACGATGTCGATGGTCCTGCCTTTGATGTTTACGGCGGTCCCACCGAGTCGGACCCCTTGGGCCACTTCGACCACCGTGACGTTGTAGCCGAGGCGGCTCATCCAGAACGCGGTCGAGAGCCCAGCGAAGCTCGCGCCCGAAACAAGGACATTCTTTTCGTTCATGACATCTCCTTGGGCGACCGCGTCTCGGCAGCCCTCCGCTAAAACATGTACTCGGTAAACATTTCGCGCAACAGAAATATGTACTGCGTACACGTTTTGTGGCTAGCACCAACGCCGCCCGCTACAGTCTGAGCTGCATGGGCGAACGACGTGAAACCAAGAAGCGGGAGACGAGACAGCGCATCTCCGACGCGGCGACGAAGCTGTTCCTCGATCGTGGCTTCGACGCGGTGACGCTCGACGAGGTAGCCGTTGCGGCCAACGTCTCCAAGATGACGGTCTTCAAGTACTTCCCGCGCAAGGAAGACCTGATGCTGGACCGCCAAGACGACCTGAAGCTGGTCTTCTTTCGCGAGGCGATTCGCACGCGCCCGGAAGGGCAATCGCCGTTTGCCGCGCTGCGGGCTCTCGTGGTGAAGATGAGAACCGAGCAGCACCCGTTCGTGCGCTTCGACCGCCACATAGCGGACTTCTGGCGATTCGTCGCCGCCAGCCCCTCGCTCGAAGCGCGGCTACGTGAGCTGGCGGAGGAGGCCGCTACAGGTATCGCGATCGAGATCGGCGGCTCAGAGCCGGATGGCCTCGCTCGGCTCGCCGCAGGAATGGTTGTCTTGACGGTGCGCGTCGCCAGACAGGAAGCGGTTCGCGTGTTCACGAGCGGAGGCTCCGCGAAGAAGGCGAACGCCGCGTTTTTCACGTTGGTCGACCATGGCCTGGCCGCCGTTGAACGAATGGTGGAGAAGGACGGGGTGAAGAAGTAGGCACACTCGTAGCCGTGTCCCCCAGGGCAAGACGCCCGTCGCTTTGCGTCGACGTGTCCTTCGACGGAGCCATCGCCCGACCACCGCGCTGCGTGCTCGTGAACGTGACCAGCGGCGAGTCGATGGAGTGCCTGTTCAACCCGACGCAGCTCTCGGAGAAGCTGCAGGTCAACTGGAACCGCCTCGCTGTGCCGGGGCTCTCGCATCAGGTGCTCCAGTTCCAGAGCACCGCGAACCGGCAGCTCTCGGGCGTCGAGTTCTACCTGGACCGCTACTTCGCTGCCGAGCAGCCGGGGGACGTGAACATCCTCGAGTTCAGGGCGTTCCTGCGCGCGCTCACCGTGCCACCCGAGGGTACCGAGGACGTCGCCGCGACCGCGCCACCGCGCGTGCTCTTCATCTGGCCCGAGGTCGTCACCGTCGAGTGCGTCGTCGCGAGCGTCGAGTTCACCTACAAGCAGCTCGCGGTCGATGGCACCGTGCTCGTCTACGCCGCGAACGTCACGTTCGAGGAGATCCTCGACACCCGCGTGACCAGCGAGGAGCTGCGCGAGGCCGAGCTGTAGTCCCCGAGGGGACGGGCCGCGAGGCTTTGCCTCGGCATGGCGCCTCGCACCGGCTCTCGGCACTTGTTCGCGCTCGGCGTGCCCGACGAGCTCGGACGCCGCTTCCTCAGCGAGCGCGAGCCGTACCGCTTCAAGCAGCACACGGACACGCGCGTCCACGTCGTAGTGCAGCGCGACACGCTCGAAGGGCTCGCCGGTCGCTACTTCGCGCCGCTGCCGCGCGCGTGCGGCTTCTGGTGGGTGCTCGCCGACTTCCAGCCCGACCCCATCATGGACCCGACGCTCGAGCTCGACGTGGGCCGGCGGCTCCTCGTGCCCAGCCTGCGCGTGCTGACCGACGTCATCCTTGGCGAGCAGCGCCGGAGGTTCGACGCATGACCATCGTCGATCGCAGCGGGCCGGGCGTGCGCATCACGCTGCTCGACAACGAGCGTGCGCCGAGCGGTGAGCCCCTCGACCTCGCGGGCCGCATCATCGCCTTCACGTACGAGGACGCCGAGAAGAAGGCCGACCAGGTCTCGCTCCAGCTCGACAACTTCGATCTTGCGCTGTTCGAGCGTGCGGAGCTGGTGGGCGGCGCGACGCTCGAAGTGTCGTGGGGCTACCCCGGCAACATGGCCCCTCCGCGTCGGGTCGTCGTGAAGAAGCTCAAGGGCTTCCAGACGCTGACGATCGAGGGGCAGGCCACGAGCGTCTTGATGAACCGCGAGGCCAAGACGCGCTCGTGGGCGAACAAGTCGCGCGCCGACGTGGTGCGGGAGATCGCCGCTGAGCACGGCTACGAGGGCGAGTTCCTCGACGTCGAGGACACGGGCGAGGTACTCGACACCATCAGCCAGAGCGCGGAGACCGACGCGCGCTTCCTCCGACGCCTCGCCGCGCGTGAGGAGTACGAGTACTTCGTCGACGACACCGGATTTCACTGGCGCTCGCGGGATCAGGCCAGCGCGCCGAAGCACGTGCTGACCTGGTTCTCCGACCCGGGGCGTGGCGACATCATCTCGGTCGGCGTCGAGAGCGATCTCCAGCGACGCGCCGGGCGTGTCGAGGTGCGTGGGCGCGATCCGCTCGCCAAGACCACGGTGGAGTCGGCGGCGACGAGTGCCACGGTCGAGCGCGCGACGCTGAGCGACGTCCTCGAGGTGGTCGACCGCGAGACCGGCGAGACCTCGCTTCAGGAGCGCAACGCGACGACGAGCGTGCATCCGACCTCCGCGCCGACGCCTGCAGCCGCCGAGCGCGAGTCGGCCGCACGCTTCCGCCGCGCGGAACGCGAGACGGTGAAGCTCGCCCTGCAGGTGGTGGGTGACCCGACGTTGCGCGCGAAGCAGGTCGTCGAGGTGCGCGGCATCTCAAGCCTGCTCTCGGGCAAGTACTACGTCACCGAGGCGAAGCATGTCATCTCGTCCTCGGGCTACCTCGTCGACTTGAAGCTCACGCGCGACGGCACCGGCGCTCGCCGTGGCGCAGGCCCGAACGCGCGAGGGCAGCCGCAGGGCGGTGAGCCGAACCGCACCACGCCGGCGACCGGCACGAGCACGGTGACCGAGCTCGAGCGCGTCGACCCGGAGACCGGTCGCACCGTCGTCGAGTACCGGCACGACGGCAATGTCGTCGGCGTCGAGGACCCCGAGGCCGGCGTCAGCCGCATGTACTGAGGAGCCACGCGATGAGCACCTTCGACGACGACATCCACACGCACGACTCGCGGCTCCTCGGCATGTACGTGGGCTACGTGACGAAGCGCGACGACGAGGAGCAGCTCGGTCGCGTGCGCGTCTGCATCCCGGGCGTACTCGAGCCCGAGAGCGCCTGGGCGTGGCCGCTCGGAACGAGCGGCGGCGGCTCGAAGGACCGTGGCTTCTTCGCGGTGCCCGAGGAGGGCGCCGAGGTCGCGGTCTTCTTCAACCAGGGCAACGTCGACGCGCCGTACTACCTCGCCGCGCACTGGGGGAAGCCGAACGGCGAGAGCGAGGTGCCGGAGGAAGCTCAGAAGACCCCGCCCGACAACCGCGTCTTCTCCACGCAGACCTTCCGCATCGAGCTCGATGAGTCGAAGGACAGCCCGAAGCTGAAGCTCACCAACAGGAAGACCGGCGACCACCTCGTCTTCGACGCCGAGGAGAACACCGTGACCCTGCAGGCGACGACGGCGCTCACGCTGCGCGGTCGGCGCCATCAGCATCGAGGGTACGCAGATCACCATCGGCGGCCGCGTCGTCCGGCCCATCGCCGCCCCCATTTAAAGGAGACGCACGTGGCCCTCCCGATCTGCCTCGAAATCCCCGAGCTCGGCGATCCGCCGGTCATCACGCTGCCCGGCGGCGTGAGCATCCAGCAGTTCAACTTGATGGAGGCGATTCAGCCAGCGCTCACGCCGCTGATGCCGGTGTTCGACATCATCGACACCGTGGTGGCGGTCTTCAACTGCGTGAAGGCCATCCCGGACTCGCTCGGACCGCCACCGGACTCGACCGCACTCGCAGCGTGCATTCCCGAGCTGGCCGAGACGGTCTCGAAGCTCCTGAAGCTCATCCCGCAGCTCTCGCTGCCGTACACCATCATCGGCATCATCGACCTGGTCATCGACACGCTGAGGCAGGCGCGCGATCAGCTCCTGCACCTGCAGCAGCAGATGCAGCAGATCCTCGGCGCCATCGACCGCGCGACCGAGCTCGAGGACGCCGGGCTGATGGCCATCACGAGCTGCGCACAGGCGAACGTCGCGACCGAGGCTGCGAACGTCGGCAAGGCGCTCGCGAGCCTCGGGAAGCTCATCGGCATCCTCAACATCTTCCTCGGCATGGTCGGCGCGCCCGAGGTGCCCGACCTCTCGAACCTCGCGGGACGTCCGCTCGACGAGGTGGTGCCGCCGATCGACGCCATCGTGAATGCGCTCCAGGACGTGCGCGGCGCCATCCCGGTGCCGTGAGGAGGACGCTATGAGCCGCGAAGCCCAGAACCTCCTCATCCCGTTTCGGCGCGACAAGAAGCGCGACTTCGCCGTCGGCAGCGGCGAGGCGCTGCTCGCCTCGAAGGTCCGCCAAGCCTTGCTCACGGAGGGCGCGACGGCGCGCTCCTCGGGGGAGCTGCCCTGGCGCACCAACTTCGGCGCGGGACTCGCTCTCCTGCGCCACCAGCGCAACGACGCCGCCCTGAAGGAGCTGGCCCGCGTCTACGTGCGCGACGCGCTCAAGCGCTGGGTCCCGGGCGCCACGCTCGTCAGCCTCGCTGTCGAGCAGGAGGGCCCGGCGCTCACGCTACGAGTGCGCGTCCGTGATCGCGAGACCTCGGCGGCGGTGGACGTGTCGATCGAGCGGTGAATTCACCCCTCGCGGAGGAAGGTCCACTCCTCAACCCGACTGCCGGCCCGCTCTCGGATGTGCTGTTGTAGGCCGGTCTTGTGCGGCGACGAGGGAGCCGCCGTCCACGCGCCAAGTAGGACGTCCGTCAGCTGGAGCAGATCCGATGTCTTCGAGTCCAACGCGCGGAGTCTCGGAACAAGTCGCTTCCCGGCTGCGTACTCGTCCCGAAGAGCTGCCCCTCGCAGCGCGTAGCGAAGCGAATCCCATCGCCACCTCTTGGCCTGTAGGTGATCCAAGTGCACGTCGTACCGGCAGTAGCCGCTCATGACGCGGCGGAGGAACGCGTAGTACGTACGAAAGAATCGCTCCTCGTTGGTTCGGGCCCAGCTGCGCCATTCGACGTTTCGTTCGACCCGCATGACGGAGAATCTGGCGTAGCGGTCTTGCAGGAACACGTCGGCGAACGCCTTGTAGGCCGGCAGCATCTTCCCGGAGACCTTCGTCCACTTCATCTCGCCATGGCACCGATGCTCTTGGCGCACGCGGTCGACTGCGGCGGTGAGGACCTCTGCTCTCCGAGGCGAGCAATCAAGCACCCCGAGAAAGAAGGGGCCGCCTCCGTCGGTGCGTGTCTCATCGCAGTAGAGCGATCGGGCGGTCAGCGAAGCCATCGTCCTATTGTGCATGGTGGTCCCCCAGATGACGACTGCTACGGCTTTGCCTCCTCGGAGGCATCCCGCCGTGGCCACGCTGCCCGAGTCCGTCGACTACACCGACAAAGACTTCGACGCTCTTCGGGCGCGCCTAATCGCGCTCATCAAGAGCGTGTTCCCGGACTGGACCGACTTCGACGTCGCCAGCTTCGGCAACCTGCTCGTCGAGCTCTACGCCTACGTCGGCGACGTCCTGACGTTCTACCAGGACAACCTCGCCCGGGAGTCGCGGCTCGTCACGGCCACGCAGCGCAAGAGCGTGATGGCCCTGGCGAAGATGCTCGGCTACCGGCTGCACGGCGCGCAGGCGGCGACCGCCGAGGTCTGGCTTCAGCTCGCCCGTGTACCGGTCGCCAGCGTGACTTTCCCGGCCGGCACGGTGCTGCGTACCCAAGAGGTCACCGAGCCGGTCCGCTTCCAGCTCCTCGCGCCTGCCGTCATCGCCGCCGCCGCCGATCCGCCGCGCGTGCTGGCGCTCGTCGAGAACTCGAGGGCGCACACGCAGCTCTTCGACGCGCGCGGGCTCGCGGACCTCGAGCTGCACCTCGACTTCGCGCCGTACCTCGACGACTCGGCCATCGTGTCGACGCCGCAGGGCGCGTTCACCGAGGTCGACAGCTTCCTCGACTCGCGGCCCAACGATCGGCACTTCGTCGTCGCCGTCGACCAGAACGACCGAGCCACACTGCGCTTCGGGAACGGCGTGAGCGGCATGCCTCCGAGCGGCACCGTCTCGGTCACCTACAAGACGGGCGGCGGCAGCGCCGGCAACGTCGACGCCGAGCGCATCGCCGTCATCGAGGGCGCGTTCAAGGACGCCCACGGCAACGCGGTGCAGGTCAGCGTGCGGAACCCCGCACCGGCGTCGGGCGGCGCCGACAGGCAGACCGTCGCGTCGGCGAAGCTGCTGGCGCCCGAAAGCCTGCGCGCGCTCACCCGCACCGTCGCGCGCGAGGACTTCGAGATCAACGCGCGCCGCCTCTCCGGCGTCGCCCGCGCGCTCATGCTCACCTCGAACGAGGACCCGACCATCGCCGAAAACACGGGCATCCTCTACGTCATCCCGCGGTCGCAGGCGCCCGGGCCGATGCCCACGCCCGCGCTCAAGAACCTCGTGCTCCAGCAGGTGACCGAGATCTACCCGTGCACGCTCACGTTCCAGGTCAGCGTGCAGGACCCGGTCTACAAGCTCGTCGACGTCGCCGCGCGCATCTTCCTGCGCCAAGGCTACGCAGCCAACGATGTGCGCGACCGCGTGCGCGCGAACCTCGCCGCGTACTTCCGCGTGAACGAGCCCGACGGGACGCCGAACCCGCTCGTCGACTTCGGCTTCAACATCAAGGACGCAGAGGGCAACCCGGTCGGCGAGGTCGCCTGGTCGGACCTCTTCAACGTCATCCGCGACACGCCCGGGGTGCGGAAGATGGGCGATTCGCGCCTCGACCTGACGCTCAACGGCCTGCCCGCTGACGTGCGCCTCAACGTGCGCGAGTTCCCGGTTCTGCGGACCGTGACGCTGACCAACGGCGACACGGGGGAGCTGCTCTGATGGCGATCCTCAACCCCAGCTTCGAGGACGCGGGCACGCTCCCCGGCGAGGCCGAGCACTGGACGCTCTCGGCGGTGACGAGCATCGAGGAGATCGCGGGCTTCGGCGCCGCGCCCGAAGAGGCGTGGGAGGACTTCGAGCGCTGGTTCGACCTGCTCGACTCCATCGAAGACGTGGTCGTGGTGCTCGCGTTCTTCGACGGTGCGCTCAAGGGCTACGAGGAGTTCGAGAGCGGCTGGGCCAACGTCGTCTACCTCTACGACCTCCCGCCCGCGCAGCTCGTCACTGCCACCTTCGACGGACTCGCCGCCGAGGAGTGCGAGACGGGATGGAGCAACGTCCCCTACGCGCGGGAGTGGATCGACGTCGTCGCCGCGACGGGCGTCTTCGACGGCGAGCCGCGCGAGGACTTCGAGGACCAGTGGCGCTCGAACCAGCTCTACGCCTGGACGTGGGCGGCCGTGACCTCGAGCGCCGCGATGTTCGACGCGGGCGCGCAGGCCGTCGAGGACTTCAACAACGGCTGGACGAGCATGACGACGCTCTGAGGAGACAACGATGGCCGAAGCAGACTGGACTTACCTCAACGACGGGCTCGACATCGCGACGGTCGACCGGGGCGTGACCGCGGGCATCGCACGCCCACCGGGCGGCGGCAGCTTCCTCTACGCCTTCAACTCGCTCGCAGCCGTCGAGGGCGCGGTGGGCCTCTTCGCCAACCTCGCGAGCTTCGCGCCGATGGCCAAGGGCGGCTCGATTCGCGGCGTCGTGCAGCGCGGTGCGGGCGGCGGGCCCACGGGCTTCTCGCCGTTCCTGTTCCTCTGCTGCCAGGGGAACTCGGTCAACGACAGCGGGTACCTGCTCGGGCTCTCGGACGACGATCCGCACCGCATCGTGCTCCGCAAGGGCGCGGTGACGGTGGGCCTTCCCACGGCGGACGGGCCCGGCGTGCTCCTCAAGTCGGCGGCCTCGTTCGCGCAGGCGACGTGGCTGCATCTGCGGCTCGACGTCATCGTGAACACGAACGGCGACGTCGTCCTTAAGGTCTTCCAGAACGACCTCGCGCTGCATCCGCTCGGGACGCCGCCCGACTGGCAGCCCGTGTCCGGGATGGTGGAGTTCATCGACGACCACCTCGGCATCAACTCCGGCTCGCAGCCGCTCACGTCGGGGCGCGGCGGCTTCGGCTTCTCCGTGAAGGACGTCACGCGGCGCGCGTACTTCGACCACCTCGAGCTGTTCCGGCAGGTGTGAGCGATGGCGCTGACCGCGTTCACCAGTCGCCTGGGGCGCGGCCAGGGGCGCCTCGCGACGCCGAAGGCGACGGGGGGCGAGTACGCGTTCGTCCTCGGCGACGCCGAGCCTGGGCGCCTGTTCGAGCTCGCGCCCGGCGACCACGCCGAGGTCACGCAGCAGACGGACCTCACCGGCGTGATGCTGCTGCGCGCGCTCCTGCGGCTGCGCGTGCCCGCGTCGACCCCTCCGGGGCTCGCGTGGGAGGCCAGCATCCTCGTCGATGGCACCAAGCTCGCGGCCATGCGCGCCAAGCCCGGCCGCGAGCGCCTCGTCACCGACCTCGCCGCCAACGTCTCGAAGCTTTCGGGATTGCACACCATCGGCGTGCGGCTCGAGCTGGTGACCGCGTGAGGAGCCCGGCATGAGTACCCTCGAGCTGCCTGCGCTCTACGTCGACTCGGTGGCGCTCGTGGTGACGACGCCGAGGCTCGTGCTCGTGAACCGCGATCCGAGCCCCGGTGAGACGGGCGTGCCCATCGATGCGACGATCGCCATCGAGCTGGTCGACACCGGGTCGGACGGCGTCGACCGCGCGTCTGCGCACGTGTGGGTCGACGGGGTCCTCGCGTTCGACGGCAGTGCCTTGCCCGAGCTCGCCCCGGCCTTCGCAGGCCCGCTCGCCGGCGTCACACAGACGGCGGACACGCTCCGCGTGGTGCTGCACCCGGTGGTTCCGCTTGCGAGCCTGGCCACGGTCCACGTGCGCGTGCTCGCGCAGACGGTAGGCGGTGCGGCCTCGCTCGACGAGGTGTACTCGTTCGTCGTCGAGGACCGGACCGCGCCACGCGTCGTCGGCGCGCAGGCGCTCGCACCGAAGACCGTGCGCGTCGCGTTCGACGAGTCGGTGCTGGTCCCGAGCGGGGCGACGTTCATCCTCACCCCCAAGGGCGCGCCGGCAGTCTCAGTCGCGGTCGTCGGTGTGAGCATCGAGGGCAGCGTCGCTTTCCTCACGCTCGACACCGAAATGACGCCCGACGTACTCCACGAGGTCGTGGCCATCGGCGTGACGGACCTCTTCGGCAACGCTGTCCTCGGCCCCTACCACCGCGCGAGCTTCACAGGCTTCCGGCCCGCGCGCCCTGCGACCCGCCGCTTCGACCTGTGGCGCATGCTACCGAAGCACAACCGACGAGACGACCACACCGGCGACCTCTTCCGGTTCATCGCCTGCCTGCAGGAGGTGACGGACCTCCTCCTCGCGGACGTCGATCGCTGGCCTGACATCTTCGACCTCGAGCGCGCGCCGGAGGCCTTCGTCGACCTCATCCTGCGCGATCTCGGCAACCCATTCCCGTTCGAGCTCGACGCGATGGGCAAGCGGCGGCTCGCGTCGGTGCTGGTCGAGATGTACCGGCAGAAGGGGACGGCCAAGGGCATCCAGAACGCGATCCGCTTCTTCCTCGGCATCGACATCTCGGCCATCTCGCCGTTCAACGCCGACACGCTCTACCTCGGGGAATCGGAGCTGGGCATCGACTGGGTCCTCGGTCCCTCGGACCGCTTCGCCCGCTACGCCTTCAACGTCGAGGTCGCGCGCATCCTCACCGACCGTGAGCGCCAGCAGCTTCGCGCCATCGTCGAGTACCTGAAGCCCGCGCACACGCACTTCGTCGACCTCGTCGAGCCGCTGCCGCCGGTGCTGCCGAACCACTGGGAGCTGGGCCTCAGCGACCTGGGCGAGACGACCGACCTGCACTGACAGCCTGTCCCCAAGGCCCGCGCCCGGCGGCTTTGCCTCCGTGGAGAGCCACGTGGGCGCTCCGAGGCAAGGACATGGCCGATCGCGTCGACTTCTACTTCCGCCAGCGCGTCACCGAGGCCGAGCTCGACCTCGCGTTCGCGCTGCTCGAGAAGGCTGACCGGGACCTCGCCGCCGACCTGAACATCTACGGCATCGTCTCCGGTGCCGTCCCGGCCCCGCACTCGCCGGTGCCCGACCTGACGGTGGACCTCACCGCGCCCGGTCGGGCGTACGACAACCTCGGCCAACGCATGTTCTTCGGCACGGGCCAGACCGTGGACTGCGCCGTCGACCTCGTGGGCATCCCGACCGATGTCGCCACGGTCGGCAACGAGCGGTGGCTGGGCATCTTTCTCCGTTTCAAGCGCCAGCTCTCCGACCCGCGAACGGACGGCAACTCCCAGCAGGTGTTCTTCCGGCGAGACGAGTCGTTCGAGCTCGTGGTGCGGCAGGCGCCCGAGGGGGCCATCGGCGTCGCGCCGAAGCCCGCGCTGCAGGCCGACGAGCTGCTCCTCTGCGACGTCCGTCGTCGCCCCGGGCAGACGCAGATCCTCGTCGCGGACCTCGACACTTCTCGCCGGCAGGCGTTCATCTTCGCGCAGGGCACCTCGGTGGCCGTGACCACTGGGACGTGGAGCATCCTCCAGCCGCTCGCCGCGACGGTCCAGGCGGCGTTCGACGAGGCCGACGCCGAGCTGCGCGACCACTTCACCGCCGTCGCCCGGCGCCATGCCGCGACGGCCATCGACTACGCGCCGCACGGGTTCGTGGGCGCGGGCAACGTGCAGGCCGCCGTAGACGAGCTGATCGACGACCTCGCGACCGGAGCGGTGGGCAGCTCCGGCGCCTCGCGCGTGGGGGTAGATGCGGCAGCGGGCGCGCCCAACGCGCTCCCTGCGGGCAGCGTGAAGAGCCAGCTCGTGCAGCTCCTCGGCTTCCTCAACACGCACGTGAGCGCGGCCACCGGCGCGCACAACGCGGCGGCCATCGCGGCCACGCCCCACAACAACGTCGCCGGCACGAACGTGCAGTCACAGCTCCAGGAGATCGTAACCGACCTCCTCGCCACCGGTGCCTCCGCGCCCGGCGTTGGTCTCGTCGGCGTGGATGCGATCGCCGGTGCGCCCACGGCGATCGCGGCTGGCACGCTGCGCGCCGCGCTCGTGACGCTACTCGGTGGGCTCAACGGTCACGTGAACCAGGCGAGCGGCGCGCACGCCGCGAGCGCCATCTCGGTCGCCGACGCCGGCGGCAACCTCAACGCGGTGAACGTCGAGACCGCGCTCGCCGAGGTACTCGACGCCTACGAGGGTGATCACTTCCGCGGCAACGAAGCCAGCCCCGGGCAGCACAAGGCGATTCGCCAGCCCGGCCTCGGCGGGACCAAGGCGCTCCTCTGGGACTCTCAAGGCAACGGCGGAATCGGCGCGCGCCTCCGCGTCTACGCTGACTCCGACAACATCTGGTTCACGCTGAACGCCTCGTGGAACGGCAGCGCGTGGGCACGAGACACTACGCGGGCGGGTTTCGCTTCTCGCGACTCGACTTCGAGTTCCTACACGAGGACACGTTCGCGGCGACGTTCACGACGTGGACACGTAGGTGGCTGCTGCCCATGAGCAGCACCGTCAACTCCGCGTTCGAGCTCTCGGGCACGGTGCGCGAGGTTGGGCGTCTCGGCGTGGAGTGGACCAACTCCTTCAACGGCACGCGCACGGTCGCGGGTGGTGGAGGAGTTACCTTCCGCAATCGATTCCCGGCAGCGCCGTCGTCGATCACCTTGAGCGTGAACTCGGCAAGCGGCGGTTTCTCCGGCACGCCGAGCACCGGCTACGCGGACCGCGATCGGTTCGGCTTCTTCTCGTACCAGTCGTTGGCGGCAGCGGCGACGGCGTACTGGTTCGGCTCGTACACCGCGATTGCGTGAGGGACCCATGGCCGTTCAGGAGATCACCAGCACCGAGGTCGTTCAGCGTTGCGCCAAGTGCGACCGCGAGAACCGCATCCCTCTCGCGACGATCGAGGCGGGTGTCGAGCGTGACGATCAGGTCGAGGACGACGTCGTACCGCTTCCCGAGTGCCCCACCTGTCGCTCGCGGGAGTTCTTGATCCGCTCGCCGGTCGACGAGCAGGAGTACCCTGCGCAACAGGGCAGCGCGGGGCACCTGCACCGGCTGCTCGTCGACGAACTGCACTCGCAGCTCGTGAAGCGCGGCCGCGTCGTTGAGCGCATGCGCAGCAAGACCGACAAGGTGCTCACGCGCCCGATCGCGACTGAGACGATGCGGCAGTTCTTCGACAAGGGGCTGAAGATGCCGGCGCGCGCCGTCGAACAGCTCCAAGGGAAGGAGGCCGGCCAGTGAGCGGCGGCTTCATCGTCAGCGGCGTTGCGACGCCCCTCGTCGACGGGCTCTCCGTGCGCACGTACGCCGAGGCCGGCGTCCATCGGTTCGCACCGAAGGGCAAGCGGGCGCGCGCCGTCGAGCTCGTCATCCACGAGACCGTCACGCGAAGCGTCGACTCGACCATCGCAGTGCTGAAGAAGCGTGGGCTCAGCGTCCACCTCGTGATGGGCGCGGACGGCGCGCTCACGCAGCACGGCGACCTCGCGACGGACATCCTCTGGCACGCGAGCCAGCACAACGGCGCGTCGTTCGGCGTTGAGGTCGTGAACCCGTACTACCCGAGCTACCTGAAGCCGGGCCTGCCGTGGTCGCGCGTCATCAATGCGCCGTGGGCGCACAAGGGCGAGTACGTGCTGCCGACGCCCGCGCAGGCGGAGGCGGTTGCCGCGCTCGTGCGCTGGACGACAAGCGCGCCCGCCGCGGGTATCGCCGTGCCGCGCGCCTGGCCGGGGCTCCGGGACGGACGCTTCGCGCTCGGCCTCGTCGACGCTGCTTCGAAGGCGCCGCTGCCGGGTGTGCTCGCGCACCAGTACTTCGGGCACGCCGACGGCTCGATGCTTGTCCTCTATTCGT
>Ga0164241_10001979_pt1 | contig 23311 bp, 4 predicted proteins | sample OricomyardsoilBY_FD_108780 | JGI IMG/M metagenome (GOLD analysis project Ga0164241, IMG submission 108780) | Backyard soil microbial communities from Emeryville, California, USA - Original compost - Back yard soil (BY) | ecosystem: Environmental > Terrestrial > Soil > Unclassified | place: USA... | reverse complement strand
TGGTGATCTCCGGCGAGGAGGCCGCGGCCGGGACCGTGGCGGCGGTGTTCGCCGAGCAGGACCGCAAGACCAAGCAACTCACGGTGTCGCATGCGTTCCACTCGCCGTTAATGGAACCCATGCTCGACGAGTTCCGCGCCGTCGCCGCGAGCATCACCTATAGCGAGCCGCGAATTCCGATCGTGTCCACCGTGACCGGTGGGGACGCGGACTTCACCGACCCGGAGTACTGGGTCGGACAGGTCCGCCAGGCCGTTCGGTTCACCGATGCCATCGACACCTTGACCGAACGCGGCGTCACCACCTTCGTCGAGCTGGGGCCCGACGGGGTGCTCACCGCCATGGGACAGGGCGAGCAGTTCGTCGCCACCATGCGCAAAGACCGCGACGAGGTCGCCACCCTCGCGGCCGCCATCGGAAAGGCCTGGGTGCGCGGGGTCCAGGTCGACTGGGCCGCCATCCTGGCCGGCGGCCGGATCGTCGAGCTGCCCACCTATGCCTTCCAGCACAAGAACTACTGGCTCGTCCCTGCCACCGCGAGCGGCGACGTCGGGTCCGCCGGGCTGAATCCCGCCCGCCACCCGCTGCTGGGTGCGGTGCTCACGCTGGCCAACGGCGACGGCATCGCGCTGACCGGCCGGCTCTCCACGCACTCCCACCCGTGGCTGGCCGACCACGCCATGCGCGGCGTCGTGCTGCTGCCCGGCTCGGCGTTCGTCGAGCTGGCACTGCGGGCCGGGCACGAGGCCGGCTGCGAGCACCTCGACGACCTGACCATGGAAGCCCCGCTCGTGCTGCCCGACCAGGGCGCCGTGCGGGTGCACGTCATCGTGTCCCCGGCCGGCGACGACGACCGCCGCACCGTGACCGTCTACTCCCAGCCCGACGACGAGGACGAGCAGTCCTGGACGCGGCACGCGACCGGCACGCTGTCCGTCACCCCACGGCAGGTCGTGGCCGACATCGCGTGGCCGCCCGCCGGCGCGGAGCCGATCGACCTGACGGACTTCTACGCCAACCTGGCCGGGGCAGGCTACGACTACGGTCCGGCCTTCCACGGCCTGCGCGCCGCCTGGCGGGCAGGCGACGACGTGTACGCCGAGGTCGCCCTGCCCGACTCGATGCACGCCGACGCCGACGGCTTCGGCCTGCACCCGGCGTTGCTCGACGCGTCCCTGCACGCCATAGCGCTCGGTGACTTCGTCGACGGCGAAGGCACGCTGCCGTTCAGCTGGACCGATGTGTCGCTGTCCGCGACCGGCGCTCAGACCGTCCGCGTCCACATCGGACCGGCGGGCCAGGACGCGGTGACGCTGACCATGCTCGACGAGACCGGCGCGCCCGTGGCGTCTGTCGGCTCGCTGCTGCTGCGCCCGGTCACGGCCGAACAGCTGGCCGCGACCCAGACCTCGCTGTACACCGTGGACTGGGTCCCCGCCACCGCCCCGGCCGCCGACCGCCCGCACCAGGTGGCCGTGGCGCCCCGGGCCGACGGCCCGATCCCGGCCGCCGCCCGAGCCTCGGCGGCCTGGGCTCTCGCGACGATGCAGGAGTGGCTCGCGACCGAACCTCCGGCCGACGAGCGCCTGGTGCTGGTCACCCGTGGTGCCGTGACGACGGATCCGCACGCCGACGTCCCGGACATGGCGGCCGCCGCCGTGTGGGGCCTTGTCCGCACCGCCCAGGTCGAACACCCCGGCCGCTTCGTCCTGGTGGACCTGGAGACCGACGCCGACGACACGTTGCTGGCCCGAGTGGCGGGCACCAACGAGGAACAGGTCGCCGTCCGCGACGGGGAGCTGTTCGTGCCCCGGCTCGCCCGGGCCACCGCTGGCGACGTCCCGGCCATCGACCCGGACGGCACCGTCCTGATCACCGGCGGCACCGGCGGCCTCGGCGCGCTGCTCGCCCGCCACCTGGTCACCGACCACAGCCTCCGGCACCTGCTGCTCGCCAGCCGCCGCGGCCCCGCCGCCGACGGCGTGACCGAGCTGACCGCCGAGCTGGAACACCTCGGCGCCACGGTGACGGTTGTCGCGTGTGACGTCGCCGATCGCGACGCGGTGCGCGACCTGCTGGCCGAGCACCCGGTCCGCGGCGTGGTGCACGCCGCGGGCGTCCTCGACGACGGCGCACTCGAGTCGCTGACCGCCGATCGGCTCGACGCCGTGCTGCGGGCCAAGGCCGACGCCGCCGTGCACCTGGACGAGCTGGCCGGCGACGTGCCGCTGTTCGTTCTCTTCTCCTCCGCGGCCGGCACCTTCGGCAGCGCCGGACAGGCCAACTACTCCGCGGCGAACGCCGTGCTCGACGCCATCGCGCAGCGCCGCAACGCCGCCGGACACAACGCGGTGTCGCTGGCCTGGGGCCTGTGGCAGTCGACCGGCATGCGTGACCAGCTGAGCACCGCCGACCTGGCCCGGCTGTCCCGGGCCGGGTTCGGCGCACTGTCCACAAGCGACGGGCTGGCGTTGTTCGACGCCGCCCGCGGGACGGGGCGCGCGGTCGCCGTGCCGGTCAAGCTCGACCTCGCCGGGCTGCGCAAGTCCGGGAACGACGTGCCAGCGCTGTTCCGCGGGCTGGTCCGCGCCCCGGCCCGCCGTGCCGCCGCCTCGGGCGGTGACGACGGGCTCGCCGGGCGGCTGGCCCGGCTGGGGGAGCCCGAGCAGCAGGCACTGCTGCTGGGCCTCGTCCGCGAGCACGTCGCGGCGGTGCTCGGCCACGGCTCGCCCGACGCGATCACCGGTCAGCAGGCGTTCAAGGAGCTGGGTTTCGACTCGCTGACCGCCGTCGAGCTGCGCAACCGGCTGAACACCGCGACCGGCCTGCGGTTGCCGGCCACGCTGGTGTTCGACCACCCGAGCCCACTGGCCGTCGCCGAGCACCTCCGCGCCGAGCTGGCCCCGGCCGACGGCGCACTGCAGGCGACCGCGCCGGTGACCGCCGCCGTGACCGACGAGCCGGTCGCGATCGTCGGCATGGGCTGCCGCTTCCCCGGCGGTGTGTCCACACCGGACGAGCTGTGGAACCTGGTGGCGCAGGGTCGTTCCGGCGTCTCGGAGTTCCCGGCCGACCGCGGCTGGGACCTGGCCGGCCTGTTCGACCCCGACCCCGACGCGCACGGCAAGTCCTACGCGCGCCACGGCGGGTTCGTCGACGCGCCGGACCTGTTCGACGCCGAGTTCTTCGGGATCAGCCGCCGTGAGGCGCTGGCAATGGACCCCCAGCAGCGGCTGCTGCTGGAGACCACCTGGGAGGCGCTGGAGCGCGCCGGCATCGACCCGCACCTGCTGCGCGGCAGCCGCACCGGCGTGTTCACCGGCCTCATGTACCGCGACTACGCGCCGACGCTGGCGGGCTTGCCGGAAGGTGTGGAGGGCTTCTGGGGCACCGGGGTCGCGGCAAGCGTCGCGTCCGGCCGGATCTCCTACACCCTCGGCCTCGAAGGCCCCGCCGTCACGCTGGACACCGCGTGCTCGTCGTCGCTCGTCGCGATGCACCTGGCCGCGCAGGCACTGCGGTCGGGGGAGTGCGAGCTGGCATTGGCCGGCGGCGTCACGGTGATGGCGAGCCCGGAGGCGTTCGTCGAGTTCTCCCGGCAGCGCGGCCTGGCCCCCGACGGCCGCTGCAAGGCGTTCGGCGCGGGCGCGGACGGCACGGTGTGGGGCGAGGGCGCCGGCATCATCGTGCTGGAGCGGCTGTCCGACGCGCAGCGCAGCGGCCACCCGATCCTCGCCGTGGTGCGGGGTTCGGCGGTGAACCAGGACGGCGCGTCGAACGGGCTGACCGCGCCGAACGGGCCGTCGCAGCAGCGGGTGATCGCCCAGGCGCTCGCCACGGCCGGGCTCACCGCGTCCGATGTGGACGCTGTGGAGGCGCACGGCACCGGCACCGCGCTGGGCGACCCGATCGAGGCGCAGGCCCTGCTCGCGACGTACGGGCGCGACCGCGACGAGGACCGGCCGCTGTGGCTGGGCTCGATCAAGTCCAACATCGGTCACACCCAGGCCGCCGCCGGCGCCGCCAGTGTGATCAAGATGGTGATGGCGTTGCGGCACAACACGCTGCCCGCCACCTTGCACGTCGAGGAGCCGACCCAGCAGGTCGACTGGGACACCGGCGCGGTCCGGCTGCTCGCCGAGCCGGTGGCGTGGGAGACCAACGGCCACCCGCGCCGGGTCGGCGTGTCCTCGTTCGGCATCAGCGGCACGAACGCGCACGTCGTGATCGAGGAGCCCCCGGCCGTCGAGCCTGCCTCGCGTACCTCGGCACCGGTGGCGCCGTGGCCGGTGTCGGCCCGGTCGGCCGACGCGTTGCGTGCCCAGGTCGACCGCTTGTCCACTGTGGATATCGATCCGGTCGACGTCGGGTTCACGCTGGCGACGTCACGGGCGCGGTTCGACCACCGCGCGGTGCTGATCGACGGCGCCGAAGTGGCGTCGGGTTCGGTCACCGACGGCCGGCTGGGATTCCTGTTCACCGGCCAGGGTGCGCAGCGGATGGCGATGGGCCAGCAGCTGTACGAGGCCTTCCCGGTGTTCGCCACGGCGTTCGATGAGGTGTGCGAACACTTCGACCCGGCGTTGCGTGAGGTCATCGCCTCGGGCGAGGGCCTGGACGAGACAGGCAACACCCAGCCTGCGCTGTTCGCGATCGAGGTGGCGCTGTTCCGCCTGCTGAAATCGTGGGGCATCAGGCCGGACATGCTGGCCGGACACTCGATCGGCGAGCTGGCCGCCGCTCACGTCGCGGGCGTCTGGTCGCTGGAAGACGCCTGCACGATCGTCTCGGCGCGGGGTGCCCTGATGCAGGCACTTCCGGCCGGTGGCGCGATGATCGCCATCCAGGCCACCGAGGACGAGACCACGCCGCACCTCACCGATGGGGTTGGTATCGCGGCGATCAACGGACCCGAGTCAGTGGTGATCTCGGGCGAGGAGGCCGCGGCGCAAGCCGTGGCGGCGGTGTTCACCGAGCAGGGCCGCAAGACCAAGCAGCTCACGGTCTCGCACGCCTTCCACTCGCCGCTCATGGAACCCATGCTCGACGAGTTCCGGTCGATCGCCGCGAGCGTCACCTATAGCGAGCCCAAGATCCCGATCGTGTCCACCGTGACCGGTGGCGACGCGGACCTCACCGACCCGGAGTACTGGGTCGGGCAGGTCCGGCGGACCGTGCGATTCGCCGACGCCGTCGACATGCTGACCGAGCGTGGCGTGACGACGTTCGTCGAGCTGGGCCCCGATGCGGTGCTGAGCGCGATCGGGCAGTTCGTGCCCACGCTGCGCAAGAACCGCGACGAGGTCACCGCCCTGGCCACGGCCGTTGGCACGGCGTGGGTGCGGGGCGTGGACGTCGACTGGGCCGCCATCCTTCCCGGCCGCTTCGTCGAGCTGCCCACCTATGCCTTCCAGCACGACTCCTACTGGCTTGCGTCCACCGCCGGGGCGGGCAACGTCCGGTCCGCCGGGCTCGACCCCGCCGGGCACCCGCTGCTCGGCGCCGCCGTGCCGCTCGCCGATGGTGACGGCCTCGTGCTCACGGGCAGGATCTCCACGCAGACCCACCCGTGGCTCGCCGACCACGCCGTCATGGGCACCGTGCTCTTGCCCGGCACCGCGCTCGTCGAACTGGCCGTCCAGGCAGCCGACCGGGTCGGCTGCGACCTAGTCGAGGAGCTGACACTCCAGGCGCCGCTTGTGCTGCCCGACGGCGCGGCCGTGGTCACCCAGGTGACCGTCGGCCCCGCCGACGACACCGGCCGCCGATCCGTGGCCGTCCACTCGCGACGCGACGGCGGCGACTGGATCCAGCACGCCACCGGCACCCTCGCCACCGGCGCCCCCGAGTCCACGGTGGACCTGTCGGTCTGGCCGCCGGCCGGTGCCACCGCCATGCCCGTCGACGACGTGTACGACACGGCCGCCGGGCTCGGCCTGGAGTACGGACCGGTCTTCCATGGCCTGCGTTCTGTCTGGCGGGATGGCGACAACGTGTACGCCGAGGTCGCGCTGCCCGACGCGCAGCACACCGACGCCGCCCGCTTCGCGCTGCACCCGGCCCTGCTCGACGCCGCCCTGCACGCGCTGTTCGCCGGCGCCGACGAGCAGCAGGCGCGCCTGCCGTTCGGCTGGCACGGCGTCTCGCTCGCCGCCACCGGCGCCACCGGCCTGCGCGTGCGCATCGCACCCGCCGGTGACGGCGCCGTCACCATCGACGCCGCCGACGGCACCGGCCGGCCGGTCGCCTCGATCGGCTCCCTGTCGCTGCTGCCGGTCACCCCGGACCAGATCAGGGCCGCCGCAGGCCCGGACGCCAACCGGTCCCGGTTCGGCGTCGACTGGACCGCCGTCGAGTTGACCACTGTGGACGTCGACGCGACCGCCGCCACCCGTCTGGTCGGCACCGCCCACGAGGCCCTCGCCGCGATTCAGGAATGGCTCGCCGAGGAGCGGCCCGAGCGTCTGGTTCTCGTCACCCGTGGGGCGATCGGCATCACCGCCGACGAACGCGTCCCGGACCTGGACGCCGCCGCGGTGTGGGGTCTGGTGCGTTCCGCCCAGTCCGAGCACCCCGGCCGGTTCGTCCTGGTGGACGCCGAGACGGACATCGGGACGGACGCTGACGCCCAGGCCATCGCCGCGTCCGGCGAGACACAGGTCGCCGTCCGCGACGGCGTCACCTACGTGCCCCGTCTGGTGCGCGCCTCGGACATCCCGGCCGCGCCCGCGCTCGACCCCGACGGCACCGTCCTGATCACCGGCGGCGCCGGCGGACTCGGTGCGCTGCTGGCCCGGCACCTGGTCACCACCCACGGCGTACGCCACCTCGTGCTCGCCAGCCGCCGCGGCGCGAAGGCCGCCGGGGCGCGCGAGCTGGTCGACGAGCTGACCGAGCTGGGCGCCGAGGTGCATGTCGCGACCTGTGACGTCACCAAGCGGCGCTCGGTCGCCCGCGTCTTGTCCGCCATCCCGGCCGAGCACGCACTGACCGGCGTCGTGCACGCCGCGGGTGTGCTGGACGACGGGGTCGTCACGGCGCTCACGCCGGAACGGCTCGACGCCGTGCTGTCGGTCAAGGTCGACGGCGCCCGCGCGCTCCACGAACTGACCGCCGACGCCGACCTCGCGCTGTTCGCCCTGTTCTCGTCGGCGGCCGGGGTGCTCGGCACGCCGGGGCAGGCCAACTACGCGGCCGCCAACGCCGCCCTCGACGCGCTCGCGCACGACCGCCGCGCGGCCGGGCTGCCCGCCGTGTCGATGGCGTGGGGCCTGTGGGAGTCCGCCGGTGACATGTCCGGCGAGCTGACCGACATCGACCGCGCCCGCCTGGGCCGCGGCGGCTTCGGCGCACTGTCCACCGAGGACGGTCTGGCGTTGTTCGACGCCGCCGCGGGCGCCGACCGCGCGCTGACCGTGCTCATCGACATCGACCCGGCGGCCGTGGCGAAGGCGGCCACGACGGTGCCGCCGATCCTGCGTGCGCTGGTCCGCCCCGCCCGCCGGGCCGCCGGCGGCGCGAGCGCGCCGACGGGCGAGCTGGCGCGGCTGCTGGCCGGCCGAGCCGAAGCGGAGCAGCGGCAGATCCTGCTGGACATCGTGCGCGGGCACGTCGCCGGCGTGCTGGCACACGGCTCGCCCGAGTCGATCGTGCCGGGCCAGGCGTTCAAGGAGCTCGGCTTCGACTCGCTCACCTCGGTCGAGCTGCGCAACAGGCTGAACGCGGACAGCGGGCTGCGGCTGCCGGCCACGCTCGTGTTCGACCACCCGAACCCAGACAAGCTGGTCGACCACCTGCTCGCCGAGCTGGGCGGCGCCGCCGCGGCCACCCCGGTCGTGCCCGCCACCCGCACCGGCGAACCGGACGAGCCGATCGCGATCGTCGGCATGGGCTGCCGCCTGCCCGGTGGCATCGCCTCCCCGGACGACCTGTGGGAGCTGCTCGCCGGCGCCCGCTCCGGCGTGTCGGAGTTCCCGGCCGACCGTGGCTGGGACCTCGAGCGGCTCTACGACCCCGACCCCGAGGTGTCCGGCACCTGCTACGTGCGCCGCGGCGGCTTCCTGCACGACGCGGCCGACTTCGACGCCGAGTTCTTCGGCATCAGCCCGCGCGAGGCGCTCGCGATGGACCCGCAGCAGCGGCTGCTGCTGGAGACGTCGTGGGAGGCGCTGGAGCGAGCCGGGATCGACCCGCTGTCCCTGCGCGGCAGCCGGACAGGCGTGTTCGCCGGCATGATGGCCCAGGACTACGGCCGCGGCGTCGACGCGGGGCAGGCCGGGGTGGAGGGCTTCCTCGTCACCGGCATCGCCGGCAGCGTCCTGTGTGGACGGCTGTCCTACGTGCTGGGGATCGAGGGCCCCTCGGTCACCATCGACACCGCGTGCTCGTCGTCGCTGGTGGCGCTGCACATGGCCGTCCAGGCGCTGCGGGGTGGCGAGTGCGACCTGGCGCTGGCCGGCGGCGTGACCGTGATGAGCGGGCCGGAGACGTTCGTCGAGTTCTCCCGGCAGCGTGGTCTCGCGGTCGACGGCAACTGCAAGTCCTTCGCCGAGGGCGCCGACGGCACGGTCTGGGGCGAGGGCTCCGGCGTGCTGGCCGTCGAGCGGCTCTCCGACGCGCAACGCAACGGCCACCCGATCCTCGCCGTGGTGCGGGGTTCGGCGGTGAACCAGGACGGCGCGTCGAACGGCCTCACGGCGCCGAACGGGCCGTCGCAGCAGCGGGTGATCGGCGCCGCGCTGGCCGCCGCCGGGCTGACGACGTCCGATGTGGACGCGGTCGAGGCGCACGGCACCGGCACCGCCTTGGGCGACCCGATCGAGGCACAGGCCCTGCTCGCCACGTACGGGCGCGACCGCGACGAGGACCGGCCGCTGTGGCTGGGCTCGGTCAAGTCGAACCTGGGCCATACCCAGGCCGCGGCCGGTGCCGCCGGTGTGATCAAGATGGTGCTGGCGATGCGCAACGGCCAGCTGCCGCCGACCCTGCACGTGGACGCCCCGTCGTCCAAGGTGGACTGGGACGCGGGTGGCGTGCGGCTGCTGACCGAGGCGCTGCCCTGGCAGACCGCGGAACGGCCCCGCCGGGCGGGCATCTCCTCGTTCGGCATAGGCGGCACCAACGCGCACGTGGTCATCGAGGAGGCGCCCGCGCCGGCGGCAAACGAGCCGCGCGCCGAACTGCCGCTCGTCCCGTGGCTGGTCAGCGCCCGGACCGCCAACGCCGTGCGGGCACAGGCCGCCCAGCTCTCCACCGTGGCCGCCGATCCGATCGACGTCGGGTACACGCTGGCCACCAAGCGGGCCCGGTTCGACCACCGCGCGGTCCTCGTGGACGGCGCCGAGGTGACGTCGGGTTCGTTCGTGCCGGGCCGGCTGGCGTTCCTGTTCACCGGCCAGGGCGCGCAGCGTGCGGCGATGGGGGAGCAGCTCTACGCGAGGTTCCCGGTGTTCGCCGCCGCGTTCGACGAGGTGTGCGCGCACCTGGACCCAGGCCTGCGCGAGGTGATCGCCTCGGGCGAGGGCCTCGATGACACGGGCAACACCCAGCCCGCGCTGTTCGCGTTCGAGGTCGCGCTGTTCCGGCTGTTCGAGTCGTGGGGCGTGCAACCCGATGTGCTCGCGGGGCATTCGATCGGTGAGCTGGCCGCCGCGCATGTTTCCGGTGTGTGGTCGCTGGAGGACGCGTGCAAGGTCGTGTCCGCGCGCGGCGCGCTGATGCAGGCTCTTCCGGCCGGGGGCGCGATGATCGCCATTCAGGCCACCGAAGACGAGGTCGCCCCGCATCTGAACGACCAGGTCGGCATCGCCGCGATCAACGGGCCCGAGTCTATGGTGCTCTCCGGCGAGGAGGCCGCGGCCCAGGCCGTGGCGGCGGTGTTCGCCGAGCAGGGCCGCAAGACCAAGCAACTGACCGTGTCGCACGCGTTCCACTCGCCGCTCATGGAGCCGATGCTGGACGAGTTCCGTGCGATCGCGGCGAGCGTCACCTATGACAAGCCGCGGATCCCGATCGTGTCCACTGTGACCGGTGGCGACGCCGACCTCACCGACCCGGAGTACTGGGTCGGGCAGGTGCGCCAGGCTGTGCGGTTCGCCGACGCCGTCGGCACGCTGGCCGGGCGAAGCGTGACCACGTTCGTCGAGCTGGGCCCGGACGCGGTGCTCACCGCCATCGGGCAGAGCGACCAGTTCGTGCCCACCCTGCGCAAGGGCCGCGACGAGGTCCAGACGCTGGCCGCCTCGCTCGGCACCCTCGCCGTGCGCACCGACGCCGTCGACTGGGCCGCGTACTTCGCCGGCAGCGGCGCCACCCAGGTCCCGCTGCCCACGTACGCCTTCCAGCACAAGGCCTTCTGGCTCATGCCGGGCACCGGCGCGGGCGACGTCAGCGCCGCCGGACTCGGCGCCGCCGAGCACCCGCTGCTCGGCGCCGTGGTCGACGTCGCCGACGGCGCCGGACCGCTGCTCACCGGCAGGCTGTCCGTCCAGAGCCACCCGTGGCTCGCCGACCACGCCGTCGCCGGCACCGTCGTCGTGCCGGGCTCCGCGCTGGTCGAGATGGCGCTGCACGCCGCGCGCCGGGTGGACTGCGACGGCATCGCCGACCTCACCCTGGCCGCCCCACTCGTCCTCCCGGAGACCGGCGCGGTGCTGCTGCAAGTGGCCGTCGGCGCGGAAACCGAGACCGGGCAACGCAGCCTGACCGTCCACTCGCGACCGGAGGCGGGCGGCACGTGGGTGCGCCACGCCACCGGCACGCTCGCCGCGGGCCTCGAGCCTGCGGGCGCCGCGCTCACCGAGTGGCCGCCCGCCGGTGCCTCCCCGGTGGACATCAACGACGTGTACGGCGAGCTGGCCGGCATCGGCCTCGAGTACGGTCCGGCCTTCCAGGGGCTGGAAGCCGTGTGGCGGCGCGGCGACGACGTGTACGCCGAGGTCGCGCTCGACGAGGCCCAGGCCACCCACGCCGGCCGGTTCGGGCTCCACCCGGCCCTGCTCGACTCGGCGCTGCACGCGCTGCTCGCCGCCGCGACGGGGGAGCGGACGCTCGCGCTGCCGTTCTCCTGGACCGACATCGCACCGGCGGCCACCGGCGCCGCCGCGCTGCGCGTGCACATCCGGCCGGCCGGCGACGACGCGTACGCCATCGACCTCGCCGACGACACCGGCGCACCCGTGGCGTCCGTCGGCGCGCTCACGGTCCGGCCGATCACGCCCGAGCAGCTCGCCGCCGCCACCCCGGCCGCGGCCGAGCAGCACCTGTACCGCCTGGACTGGGTCGGCATCGAACCCACAACCGACGCCGACCCGGAGGACGCGGTCGTCGAGGTCGTCACCGGCGACGGCGATCTCCCCGGCGCGGCACGGCACGCCGCCCACCGCGCGCTCGAACTGGTCCGGTCCTGGCTCGCCGACGACCGGCCCGGCAGGCTCGTGCTGCACACCACGGGCGCCGTGGCCGTCGACCCGCGCGACGACATCGCCGACCCGGCCGCCGCCGCGGCGTGGGGCCTGGTGCGCACCGCGCAGTCCGAGCACCCCGGCCGGTTCGTGCTCGTCGACACCGACGACCACGCCGACTCCGCGGCCGCGCTGCCCGCCGCGCTGGCCACGGGGGAGACCCAGCTGGCCGTACGCGCAGGCAAGCTGTTCGTGCCGCGCCTCGCCCGCAGCACGGGACAGGCCGAGACAGCCGAACCGGATCCGGACGGCACCGTGCTCGTCACCGGCGGCACCAGCGGCCTCGGCGCGCTGATCGCCCGCCACCTGGTGACCGAGCGCGGCGTGCGGCACCTGCTGCTGCTCAGCAGGCGCGGCGCGGACGCACCGGGCACGGCCGAGCTGGTCGCGGAGCTGAACGAACTCGGTGCGCAGGCGACCGTCACCGCGTGCGACGTGACCGACCGGGCGGCGATCGCCGCCGCCATCGATGCCGTGCCCGCCGAACACCCGCTGACCGGCGTGGTGCACTCGGCAGGCGTGCTCGACGACGGCACCGTCGACACGCTCACCCCAGAGCGGATCGACCGCGTGCTGGCGCCGAAGGTCGACGCCGCGGCCCACCTGCACGAGCTGACCGCCGGGCACGACCTGACCATGTTCGTGCTGTTCTCCTCGGTCGCCGGCGTCCTCGGCGGGCCGGGGCAGGCCAACTACGCCGCCGCCAACACCGTGCTGGACGCGCTCGCCCAGCACCGGCGCGCCAACGGGCTGCCCGCGTTGTCCATCGCGTGGGGACTGTGGGCGCAGGCAAGCGACATGACCGGCGAGCTGTCCGAGACGGACCTGGCCCGGCTGGGCCGCAGCGGCTTCGGCGCGCTGTCCACGGAGGACGGTCTGGCGCTGTTCGAGGCCGCGACCCGGCGCGACGCGGCCGTTGCCGTGCCCGTCCGGATCGACCCGGTGGCACTGCGCAAGTCGGGCACCGACCTGCCCGTCCTGCGTGGCCTCGTGCGGATTCCCGCCCGGCGGGCCGCGAAGGCGGACGTCGCCGCGCTCGTCGGCAGGCTCACCGCGCTGCCGCCGGCCGAGCGCCTGGTGGCCGTGCTCGACCTGCTGCGCACCGAGGTGGCGACCGTGCTCGCGCACGAATCGCCGGACGAGATCGAACCCGCCCAGGCGTTCTCCGACCTCGGGTTCGACTCTCTCACCGCGGTCGAGCTGCGCAACCGGATCAACGCGGCGACCGGTCTGGCGCTGCCCGCCACGCTGGTGTTCGACTACCCGAACCTCGAGACGCTGGCCGACCACGTGCTCACCGGGCTGCTCGGCGACCCGGACGCCGCCCCACCGGAGGTCGACGAAGACGCCCTGCGCCGCATGCTGGCCACCGTGTCACTCGACCGCTTCCGGGAGGCCGGCATCCTCGACGCGCTGCTGAGCCTGGCGGGCACGGCCGACGAGCAGCCCGCTGCCCCAGTCGCGGACCTGGACGGCCTCGACGCCGACGACCTCGTCCGGCGGGCGCTCGGCCGTGACCTGCCGAAGGCGTCCTGACGAAAGAGGAAGGTCGCCCTCCCGGTGGGAGGGCGACCTTCGTTGTGGGGAAGGGGAAACTACGGCGAAACGGCGGCGGCGTGCTCTCGCTCGGCGTGCGACTTCAGGTTCAGCAGCTGCTTGCGCATCATCACCCAGTCGATCATGCCGAGTGGCCTGCCGATCACGTTCGGCCCGTTGAAGATCGTGCGGGCCACCAGCCGGGTCCCCGACCCCTCCGGCCGCACCGCGTACGTGGTGGCGACCCGGGCGTTCCGGATCGTCACGTGGTCGTCGCGTTCGAACGACGCCAGCGTGAACAGCCGCATGAACGACTGACCCACCTCGAGGTTCATCAGGTCGGGAGTGCGCTCCCGAGGACTTTGCTTGCCGAAGTTGTCCAGATAGTCATAGCTGTACGGGGCGAGGCGGATCTGGCAGAGCCACGCCCACACCAACGACGGCGGTGCGTCGACGGAGACGGCGCGATCGGCCGCCAGCCCGTCCGGGAAAATTTCGTCACAGGGCAACTGCGCGGCACGCTCGTCCGCGGTGGAGCCCCACACCTCTCCGGGAAACATGGACCGATTGTCGCCGCGCCGACCAATTCGTCCCAGGGGATTCAGTGAGTCTCACCTGTCCGGTTACCGCACAATGGGTGCGGGTTTGCCAGACTGGCCAGCGGGATATCCACAAGCAGAGAATCCGGAGGTGGCCGCCATGAAGATTGTCGTGCGAGGCCCGGCCTGGAACTTCATCCAGCACCTGCTCGAGATGACAATCGCGATGTTCGTCGGCATGGGCGTGCTGGCGTGGCCGGCCAGCCTGCTGTTCGACGCGATCGGCTGGGAGTTCATGAACGACCAGCTGGTGCCGATGTCGCTGGTGATGGCGACCACGATGGTCATCGGCATGTCGCTGTGGATGCGCATCCGCGGCTGCCGCTGGCGCCTGGTCATCGAGATGGCGCCCGCCATGTACGTGCCGTTCGTGATCATGTACCCGTTCTACTTCGCCGACCTGGCCTCCACCACGGCGGTGATGGTCGTCGGGCACGTGCTGATGGTGCCGGCCATGGCCGTGGCCATGCTGTTCCGCCTGAGCGAGTACACGCAGAGCCACGCCGACCACAAGCACCACGGCGCCGCCCACGCCAAGGCGGACCGGGAGCTCGCGCAGTCCGGGAGCTGACCGGGCAGCACGCACGCAAAACGCCACCGGAATACGGCAGCGCCGCATTCCGGTGGCGTTCTCCGTGATTCGCTAATGGTGCGGGTATGAAAATATCATGCCCGTGAACGCAGGCACTCACGTTTTTCTGGCAAACGACTGGTCGGGCGTTGACTACGCCGGACGGCGGCTGCGAGCGTGGAAAGTACTCGTTCACACACGATTTCCGTCAGGGGCGTAGCTGTCATGTTCACTGCCATAGGTCGCTTCGCCGCCACCCGTGCCCGCGGCATTCTCGTCGTGGCGATGCTCGCGTTGATCGCTGCCGCCGCGGTGGGCTTCACCGCGTTCGGCAAGCTCAAGCCGGACGGCTTCACCGATCCCGGCGCCGAGTCCTCCAAGGTCCAGGACGTCATCGACGACGAGTTCGGTGGTGACGTCGACATCGTCGCGATGGTGACGGCCAAGGCGGGAACGGTCGACGACGCGACGGTCAGCGAGCGTGCGGCTGCGCTCGCCAAGACGATCGCGGACGACCCGGACGTCGACGAGGCGCTCTCCTACTGGCAGACCCGTGCGCCCAGCCTGCGCTCCGACGACGGGAAGTACGGGCTGATCGCGATCAAGCTCGTCGACGACGACCAGGACACGACCGAGACCTTCACCGACCGGTACAACGACGAGGACTCAGGCGCCTACAAGCTGACCTTCGGCGGGCCGAAGATGATGGCGGTCGACAGCGCCGCACAGGTCGGCAAGGACCTGGCGCTGGCCGAGACCATCGCGGTGCCGATCATCCTGGTGCTGCTGGTGTTCGCGTTCGGCAGCCTCGTCGCCGCCCTGCTGCCCCTGCTCATCGGCGCGGTCACCGTGTTCGGCACGTTCGCCGCGCTGTCGGGCATCGCATCGGCCACCGACGTGTCGATCTACTCGATCAACCTGACCACCGCGCTGAGCCTTGGCCTGGCCGTGGACTACGCGCTGCTCATGGTGAGCCGGTTCCGGGAGGAGCTGACCGCCGGGCGCAGCATCGAGAACGCGGTGGTGCGCACGGTGCAGACCGCCGGCCGCACGATCGTGTTCAGCGCCGCCACCGTGGCGGTCGCACTCGCCGTGCTGACGGTGTTCCCGCTGTACTTCCTGCGTTCCTTCGCCTACGCCGGCATCGCGGTCGTGCTCATCGCGATGGTCACCTCGATCGTCGTGCTGCCCGCGCTGCTGAAGGCCCTCGGCTACCGGGTCAACGCCGGGCGGCTGCCGTGGTTCCGCAAGACGCCGAGCGCGCGGTCCGCGTTCTGGAAGCGGGTCGCCCGGCTCGCCACCGCGTTCCCCGCGCACTGCGCGCTACCGGTCATCGCCCTGCTGATCATCGGCGGGCTGCAGCTGAGCAAGGCCGAGTTCGGCACCCCGGACGACCGCGTGCTGCCCACCGACACCCAGACCCGCGTCGTCGGCGACGCGCTGCGCGACCACTTCCCGGACGACACCAGCCGGGCGATCCAGGTCATCGTGCCCGGCGAGGTGTCCGCGACCGAGGTCAGCGGCTTCGCCGCGCAGCTGTCCCGGCTCTCCGACGTGTCCGGCGTTCAGGCCAGCACCGGCTCGTTCGTCGACGGCACGAGGCGTGCCCAGTCGCCGGGCGACCAGGCCATGGGCAAGACCGATGTGCAGCGCTTCGCGGTGATCACCGAGGACGAGTCCCGCTCCACGGGCGCCCAGGACCTGGTTCGCACGATCCGCGACCTGGACGGTCCTAACGGGACGAACCCGCAGGTTGGCGGGCCGGCCGCGGTGCTGCTGGACAGCAAGGCCGCGATCGGTGACCGGCTGCCGCTGACCGCGGGCCTGATCGCGCTGTCCACGTTCCTGCTGCTGTTCCTGTTCACCGGCAGCGTGCTGCAGCCCATCCGGGCGCTGGTGTTCAACGTGCTCGGCCTGTCCGCGACGATCGGCGTGATGGTGCTGATCTTCCAGGAGGGCTGGCTCTCCGACTTCCTCGGGTTCACCCCGATGCCGCTGGACACCAGCATGCTGATGCTGCTGTTCTGCATCGCCTTCGGACTGTCCATGGACTACGAGGTGTTCGTGCTCAGCCGCATCAAGGAAGGCCACGACCAGGGTCTCGGCCGGCGCACCTCGGTGGTCAACGGGCTGTCGCACACCGGCCGGATCGTGTCCACGGCAGCGGTGCTGATCGCGGTGAACTTCTTCGCCTTCGGCACCGGCGGGGTCAGCTTCCTGCAGATGTTCGGCATCGGCACCGGGCTCGCGATCATGATCGACGCGACGTTGATCCGCGGCATCCTCGTGCCGGCCGGCATGCGCCTGCTCGGCCGGGCCGCCTGGTGGTCGCCGCCGCCGCTGCGCTGGCTGCACCGCAAGATCGGGCTCAACGAGTCCGAGCCGCCCGAGGAGCCGACGACGTCGGCCGAGCCGGAGAAGGCCAAGGTTCCCGTCACCTGACGATTACCGCGAACTGCCTGCCGGAATACCTCTGGTGCGTAACGTCAGCGCCACCAACCGAATGCGCTTGGGGACGAAATGGCCACGTCTGACGAATTAGTCGAGGCACTGCGTTCATCGCTGAAGGAGAACGACGGCCTGCGGCGTGCCAACGCGGAGCTCGCCGAGGCCGCCCGCGAGCCGATCGCGATCATCGGCATGGCGTGCCGGTATCCCGGCGGGATCACCGACGCCGACTCGTTGTGGACCGCGGTCGCCGAGGGCCGCGACGGCATCACGCCGTTGCCGGCCGACCGCGGCTGGGACGCCTTCGCCCGCATCTTCGGCATGGAGTCCGTGCTGTCCGGCTCCGGCGGTTTTCTCAGCAATGCCACCGAGTTCGACGCGGGCTTCTTCGGTATCAGCCCGCGCGAGGCCGTCGCCATGAGCCCGCAGCAACGCGTGCTGCTGGAGACGTCGTGGGCCGCGCTCGAGCACGCCCGCGTCGACGCCGCCGCCGCGCGCAAGGCCACCACCGGTGTGTTCGCCGGGCTCATGGGGGAGGACTACGGGATCCCCATCCTGCTGTCCGATGAGGACCTCGGCGGCTACATCAGCACCGGCACCACCCCGGCCGTCGCATCCGGACGTGTCTCCTACGCGCTCGGCCTGACCGGTCCCTCGCTGACCGTCGATACCGCGTGCTCGTCCTCACTGGTCGCCGTGCACCTGGCCGCGCAGGCGCTGCGCCGCGGCGACTGCGGGCTCGCGCTCGCCGGTGGCGTCAGCGTGATGTCCACCCCCAGCTCCTTCAACGAGTTCGCCCGCCAAGGCGGCCTGGCCGAGGGCGGCCGCTGCCGCTCGTTCGCCGCGTCCGCCGACGGCACCGCGTGGGCCGAGGGCGTCGGCGTTCTCGTGCTGGAGCGGCTGTCCGAGGCGCAGCGCAACGGCCATCGCGTGCTGGCCGTCGTGCGCGGTTCGGCGGTCAACCAGGACGGCGCGTCCAACGGGCTGACCGCCCCCAACGGGCCGTCCCAGGAACGGGTCATCCGCGCCGCGCTGGCCGACGCCGGACTGTCCGCTTCGGACGTCGACGTGGTGGAGGCGCACGGCACCGGCACCCGCCTCGGCGACCCCATCGAGGCCCAGGCGCTGCTCGCCACGTACGGCCGCGACCGCGACCAGGACACGCCGTTGTGGCTCGGCTCGATCAAGTCCAACGTCGGTCACGCGCAGGCGGCTGCGGGCGTGGCGGGAATCATCAAGGCCGTGCAGGCCATCCGGCACGACCTGCTGCCGCCCACCCTGCACGTCGACGAACCCACCCCACAGGTCGACTGGTCGCCCGGCACGATCCGGCTGCTGACCGAGTCCCGCCCGTGGCCCGATGCCGGCCGGCCGCGCCGCGCGGCCGTGTCGTCGTTCGGACTGTCCGGCACCAACAGCCACGTCATCATCGAGGCCGCCCCCGCCGGTGAGGCCGCGGCGGTGCCGGGCGGTGAGCCGGCGGTGCCGTTCGTGCTGTCCGCGAAGACCCCTGCCGCCCTGCGCGGGCAGGCCGCCGCGCTGCGCGACCACCTGACGGCCCACCCCGAGCTGTCCACTGTGGAGGTGGCGCGGTCGCTTGCCACCACCCGTACCCACTTCGAGCACCGCGGCGCGGTCACCGGCACCGGCCGTGACGGCATGCTCTCCGCGCTCGGCGACCTCGCCGCCGGGCACGGCGTCACTTCCGGCCGCGCCGGGGGCAAGCTCGCCTTCCTGCTGTCCGGCCAGGGCTCGCAGCGCCTCGGCATGGGTCGCGATCTGGCCGCGGCGTACCCGGCGTTCGCCGCCGCGTTCGACGAGGTGCTCGTCGCGCTCGACGAGCACCTGGACCGCCCGCTGCGCGACGTGCTGTGGGGCGAGGACGAGGAACTGCTCAACCAGACGACCTACACCCAGCCCGGGCTGTTCGCCGTCGAGGTCGCGCTGTACCACCTGTTCCGCTCGTGGGGGATCGAGCCGGACCTGCTCGCCGGGCACTCCATCGGCGAACTGGCCGCCGCGCACATCGCCGGCGTGCTGTCCCTCGATGACGCCGCGAAGCTCGTCACCGCACGCGCCCGGCTCATGCAGGCGCTGCCGGCCGGTGGCGCCATGGTCGCCGTGCAGGCTACCGAGGACGAGGTCACTCCGCTGCTGACCGGCGAGGTCGGCCTCGCCGCGGTGAACGGCCCGTCGTCGGTCGTCGTGTCCGGGCCCGAGCAGGCGGTGCTGGACATCGTGGCGAAGTTCGACAAGAGCAAGCGGCTCGCGGTGAGCCACGCGTTCCACTCGCCGCTCATGGAGCCCATGCTCGCCGAGTTCGCGACGGTCGCGGCCGGACTGTCCTATGCGAAGCCCGCGATCCCCGTCGTGTCCACCGTTACTGGCGAAGTCGCCGACCTGGGCACGCCCGAGTACTGGATCCGCAACGTCGCCCAGACCGTCCGGTTCGCCGACGCGGTTCGCGCGCTCGAGGCCGCCGGCGCGCGCACGTTCGTCGAGCTTGGCCCGGACGCCGTGCTCACCGCCATGGCCGCGCAGAGCGTGGACGCAACGTTCATCCCGGCCCAGCGACGCGACCACCCCGGCGACCGGACCGCCGTCGAGGCGCTCGCCGCCCTGCACAGCGCGGGCCGCCGGGTCGACTGGACCGCGTTCTTCGCTCCGTACGGCGGGTCGGTCGTCGACCTGCCCACCTACGCCTTCGACCGCAAGCGGCACTGGCTCGAGCCCGCGCAGCGGCGCCTCGCCGCCGTTGCGGACCCGGCCGCCGACGCGTTCTGGCAACTGGTCGACGCCGACGACGCCCCGGCCCTCGCCGAGCGGCTGGGCGTCGACCCGGACGTACTTGCCACAGTCCTGCCCGGACTTGCCGGCTGGCGCAGGCAGGCCACCGACGTGTCCACCATGGACTCCTGGCGCTACCGCATCACCTGGGAGCGCGTGCCCGAGCCGGACGTGTCGCTGACCGGCCGCTGGGTCGTCGTCGGCGCCCCCGGCGCACCCGGCACCGTCGCGGACGGCCTCGCCGAACACGGCGCCGACGTGGTCCGCGTCGAGATCGACACGACCGACCGCGCGGCCGTCGCCGACGCCCTGCGGCCCTCGGTGTCCGATGTGGACGTAGCCGGGATCGTGTCGCTGCTCGCGCTGACCGACGAACCCTGCGCGGCCACCATCCCGCTCGTCCAGGCACTGGGCGACCTCGACGTCACCGCCCCGCTGTGGGCCGTGACCACCGGCGCCGTCACCGCGGGCGACACCGAGCCCGATCCCACGCAGGCCATGGTCTGGGGACTGGGCACCGTGCTGGCCCTCGACCTGCCCGAACGCTGGCGGGGCCTGGTCGACCTGCCGGACACCGAGCCCGGCACCGTCCGCCTGCTCTGCGCCGCCCTGTCCGTCGCGGACGAGGACCAGCTCGCCGTCCGCGCGGGCGGCCTGCTCGCCCGCCGCATGGCGCCCGCGCCCGCCGAGCCCGCCGGCCCGGCCACGACGTGGCAGCCGCGCGGCACGGTCCTGGTCACCGGCGGCACCGGCGGCATCGGTGCGCACCTGGCCCGCTGGCTTGCCGGGAACGGCGCCGAGCACCTCGTGCTGACCAGCCGCCGCGGCGCCGACGCGCCTGGAGCGGCCGAGCTGACCGAGGAGCTGACCGCGCTCGGCGCCCGGGTCACCGTCGCCGCCTGCGACGTGGCCGACCGCGCCGCGCTGGCCGCCGTGCTCGACGCGATCCCGGCCGACACCCCGCTGACCGCCGTGCTGCACGCCGCCAGCGCGCTGCCCGTCCCCACCACGCTCGCCGACACCACCGTCGCCGAATTCGCCGAGACCGGCCGCGCCAAGATCGACGGCGCGCGCCACCTCGACGAGCTGACCACGGACGCCGACCTGGACGCGTTCGTGCTGTTCTCCTCCGGCGCGGCGATCTGGGGGAGCGGGCACCAGGCCGCCTACGGCGCGGCCAACGCCTACGTCGACGCGCTGGCCTGCCGCCGCCGCGCCGCGGGCCTGCCCGCGACGTCGATCGCGTGGGGCGCCTGGGGTGGCGACACCATGGCCGCCGAAGGCGACCTGAGCCGCTACGGCCTGGCGGCCATGGAGCCGCGGCTGGCCGTCGCGGCACTGCGCCGGATCGTCGAGGAGGGCGCGGCGAACCTGGTCGTGTCCGCTATCGACTGGGCCCGCTTCGTGCCGACCTACACGCTCGCCCGGCCACGGCCGCTGCTGCGTGGCGTGCCCGCCGCGATGTCGGTGCTGGCCGCGGACGCCGAGGTCGAGCCGGACGCGGAGGCGGGCGAGCTGGTGACGATGCTCGCCGGACTGTCCGAGGCGGACCAGGAACGCGAGCTGGTCGAGCTGGTGCGCACCCGCGCGGCCGCCGTGCTGCGCCACGACACCACCGACGCCGTGGCACCGCAGGCGGCGTTCCGCGAGCTGGGCTTCGACTCGATGGCCGCCGTGGAGCTGCGCAACCAGCTGGGTTCGGCCACCGGGGTCACGCTGCCCGCCACGGTGGTGTTCGACCACCCGAACCCGGCCGACCTCGCCGCGTTCCTGCGCGAGCGGCTCGGGCTCGGCGGCGGCGCGGCCGGCGACCCCGTCATATCCACAATGGACGCACTGGAGCAGGCCGTGGCCGGCCTGCCAGCACACGAGATCGAGCGCACCCGGGTGCTCACCAGGCTGCAGGCGCTCGTGGGCGCGCTGAACGACAAGACCCTCGCCGGGGCGACGGACCAGGGGAACGTCACCTCGGTCGAGGACAAGCTCAAGGCGGCCTCCGCCGACGACGTGTTCGCCTTCATCGACGACCTCGGCGTGGCGTGAGGCAGGAAACCTAGTGAGGCTCACATGACCGACGACAAGCTCCTCGAGTACCTCAAGCGGGTCACCGCCGACCTCCACCGGACCCGCGAGCAACTGCGCGAGCTGCAGACCCGGCAGCCGGAACCGATCGCCATCGTCGGCATGGGCTGCCGGTACCCGGCCGCGCACGGTCCCGACGCGCTGTGGCGCCTCGTCGCCGACGGGACCGACGCCACCGGCCCGTACCCTGCCGACCGCGGCTGGGCCGCGCTGTCGGAACGGTTCGGGATGGACTCGACCGGCTCCGGGCGCGGCGGCTTCCTCGACGACGTCGCCGGGTTCGACGCGGCCTTCTTCGGTGTCAGCCCCCGCGAGGCGCTCGCGATGAGCCCGCAGCAGCGGCTGCTCCTGGAGACCTCCTGGGAGGCGCTCGAGCACGCCGGCATCGACCCGACGGCCCTGCGTGGCAGCAACACCGGCGTGTTCGCCGGCATCAACGGCGACGACTACGGCACGCTGATGATGTCGTCCGACGAGGACCTCGGCGGCTACTACAACACCGGCGCCGCGCCCGCCGCGGGCTCCGGCCGCATCTCCTACGTCCTCGGCCTCGTCGGCCCCACCGTCACCGTCGACACCGCCTGCTCCAGCTCGCTGGTCGCGCTGCACCAGGCCGCGCACGCGCTGCGCAACGGCGAGTGCGAGCTGGCGCTGGCCGGTGGTGTCACGGTCATGTCCACGCCGTCCGCGTTCTTCGACTTCGGCCGCCAGGGCGGGCTCGCCTCCGACGGCCGCTGCAAGTCCTTCGCCGCCGCCGCCGACGGCACCGGCTGGTGCGAGGGCGTCGGCATCCTCGTCGTGGAGAAGCTGTCCGACGCGATCCGCAACGGCCACCAGGTGCACGCGGTGGTCCGCGGGTCCGCGGTGAACTCCGACGGCGCGTCCAACGGCCTGTCCGCGCCCAACGGGCCGTCCCAGGAGCGGGTCATCCGCGCCGCGCTGGCCGACGCGCGACTGTCCACAGGGGACATCGACGCGGTCGAGGCACACGGCACCGGGACCACGCTGGGCGACCCCATCGAGGCGCAGGCGCTGCTCGCCACCTACGGCCAGGACCGCCCGGACGACCGGCCGTTGTGGCTCGGCTCCATCAAGTCCAACATGGGCCACGCGATCGCGGCCGCCGGGGTCGGCGGCGTGATCAAGATGGTGCAGGCCATGCGCCACGGAACGCTGCCGCAGACCCTGCACGTGGACGAGCCGACCCCCGAGGTCGACTGGACCTCCGGCGGCGTGCGGCTGCTCACCGGCGCCCGTGACTGGCCGAAGACCGGCGGGCCCCGCCGGGCCGGCGTGTCCTCGTTCGGCGTGACCGGCACCAACGTGCACGTCATCGTCGAGCAGGCCCCCGAGCCCGCCGCGCAGGAAATCGCTGCCGGCGAAACGCTGCCGGTCGTCCCGTGGCTGCTGTCGGCCCGCTCCGCGGACGGCCTGCGCGACCAGGCGGCGAGGCTGCGGTCCCTCGCCGGCGAGCACGACCCGGCCGACGTGGCCCACTCGCTGGCCACCACCCGCGCCGCCCTGGAGCACCGGGCGGTCGTCCTCGGCGCCGACCGGGACGAGCTGCTCGCCGGCCTCACCGCGCTCGCCGACGGCGACACCGCACCCGGTGTCGTGACCGGCTCCACCCGGCAGGCAGGCAAGACCGCCTGGCTGTTCACCGGGCAGGGCGCCCAGCGTCTCGGGATGGGCCGCGAGCTGCACGCCGCCTTCCCCGCGTTCGCCACGGCGTTCGACGAGGCCGCCGCCGAGCTGGACGGCCACCTGCCGAGCCCGCTCAAGGACGTCGTGTGGGGCACCGACGCGGACGCCCTCGAGCAGACCGG